>Ga0179593_1558623_pt1 | contig 12913 bp, 14 predicted proteins | sample CZODoug2_1_08_16_FD_185931 | JGI IMG/M metagenome (GOLD analysis project Ga0179593, IMG submission 185931) | Vadose zone soil fungal communities from Angelo Coast Range Reserve, California, USA - CZODoug2_1_08_16fungal (PacBio error correction) | ecosystem: Environmental > Terrestrial > Soil >...
GTGGGGAGTGACGCAAAGAAAAAAGGTTTCAAAAGGAAGCCCGGAACTATAACAAAAAAAGCTCCGAGGCCAGAGGTTGAACCAGACGCCACCCCCCTCTACCAAGAAGCGCAAGACATGTCTGCTCACTGACCAAAAAAAGGTCCCACCTTTTTTTCCGGCAAGGATAAAAGGGAGAACAGGAAAGTAAGGGTAAAGGCCCCTTCACCTTAAAGGAGAAACTATAAGGTCCAACCCTCACAAAACTGAACCGAGAACAGAATGAGATCTATTGCCCAGTGGAGCGCAAACAATAAGAAAAATCCACCAGAAAAAAAGTAAAAAAAACCTCCCGCGCCTGTCGCTCGATCAGCAAAAGAAGAGGATCGCACCGCGGGCACTCCTGCGTGGGGCAAAAGGAGATCATCGGGCGGCAACTAGCCAAGGAAATGAGCAAGGACGGTCGAGAAAAAAATAAAGTGGTGCTTGGTCCCCCCGACTGAAGGACCACTCGCAGGGGGGGGGTACAAAAGGTCATCACCTACCAGTATCAACAAGGGGGGGGAAATACGCCCAACAAAGTCGACGGGTGTTAAGTGCCAGATCCTGCGCGAACCGAAGGGCAAAAAAGCCTATTCCCAGAAAACCTGACCTCTCGACGTCCGAAAAACGGAAAAAAAACTAGTGGGAAAAATCTCACCCCACCCGTGGATAAGACGATAGAAAAAATGTCTTCTCGTTGAATTGGTTTTCTTTCAGGAGGATGCGCTGTAGGCCTGCGGGTGCAATTGAGGGTCGACTGAACCAACGGGGCGGATCTCGTCCGGGCACAGAGTCAAGAGGAGGGCGAAAAAAACACCAGAAGGTCCTTGACATAGAAAGGGAAACTTTTTTAGAAAAAAAAAAGGGAGAGGGTGGTCAGACCAAATATATGCTAGGAAGAGAAAACAGCAAGATCCGTGCAGAACTCAAAGGTCTCGGGGTGAAAAAGAAGGGGTGGGGCCTGGGGAAATAGTCAAAATCCCCCAAGGCACAACCACAACGTGAATGGAACAAGAACTGAAGGAGTAAAAACTCCCAGTCGGAAAAGAAAGTTGACTGTCCTACGCCTAGAATTAAGCCTGGGGGACCAAGAATCCAAGGAGCTACAGTCTCGGTACCGAATCTGAGGCAGGGTCCCCAAGGGACGCCGAAAAAGATTCCAGAAGGAGGCCGAATCCACCTCGCGGGGCGGGGAGAAAAAAAAGGGAAGCAGCAAAAAGCCAACCACTCCCGTAAGTCACACATCGAATCCTACCGCTGAGAAGCGCGGGGAGGAAAAAAAGGCAGATGTCGGGGGCGGTGGCCAAGGGGGCTTTGTCAAAGAGGAAGAGGGTCGCGGGCCACATGGCAGAAAGGGACCAGGGGACCAAAAAGGGGGGGCGGATCGAAAAAACAGGGGGGAAGAGAGGTGAAGAGAAAAGGCTTTGTCGCAAACGGCATAAGCTAACCGCTCGGAAGACGGAGCAGTACCCGTAAGGGGGGAAGGGGAGGTAGGGACCGAAAGGTACGAAGAGGACCTAGCACAGCCCTTGTGGGGGGGGGTGGCGATAAAAAAGGAAAAACGGCCGTGTGTTGAAGGCGGGACCGAGAGGGAGGGGGGAAAAAAAAATTGGAATCAGTCTCAAGAAAAAGAGACAAGTACGCGGTGAAAAAGGGCTTTGGGGACGGGGGGAATGAAAGACGGAAAGACTGCAGGGTGTTCTCGATCCTTGTTAAGGGGGAATGGAGGGTCGGAAAATTTGTTCCTCAGGTTGACAATAAAGAAAACCGAGCAGGTAACTCGTTGGGTGGGGGAAGGTAGGTCAACCCTCGGCGGGAACTCGGAGTCGTGGGGCCGGGGTTGGTCGCATTGTGTCTGCGAAGGGGTGTTGCTATTAAGGGGCTTCTGGAGTAGGGGAACTTCGTCGAATATGGGGTTGGCTAGGGAAAAGGGAAGGTCAGGGGTGGAAAAAAAAAAAAAAGGGGAGTGTTAAGCGGGGGGGGGGGGGGGGCCGAAGAACAAGGGACAGGTTACGAGGGTCCGAAGGAAATCGGGGGCAACAGTGAGGAGGAAGGAAAACAGTGACGGGGGACGACGACCATGAGGAAAAACAAAGGAAAAAGGAAAAAAAAAAAAAGATGGGAAATTCAAAGGGGAAGGAAAAAAAGTCGCGATTAAGGGCCAAGTGGGTTACAGGAAAAAGGGTTGGGTACCAAAAAAAAACCACGACCTGTGGTGACAGCTCCTACCCCCCAAGAAAAAACCGAAAGGAAGAGGGGATCGATGCGCAGAGACCGATGCTGAACCGAACATACCTGGCATACATTTTTGCTAATCGTACATTGACTTCAAAATTGGGGGGATTGAGGGGTCCCTGAAGGAGCCCTCGGAACCAATTGGAGGGAAGCAATGGTTGGTGTTGAATGAAACTAAACGAGTCACGAAGAAAAAAAAAATCCAAAATTACTAAATTGAAAAGGGCAAGTTTTTCAGAAAAAAAAAAACTAGTGCGGTACCAAAGAGGGAACTTGGGGTGTCGTCGATGGGGGTCATTTAAAGGGATTGGAGGGGGGGCCGGGAAGGATGTAGGAGGAACCCGAGACAGCGAAAACAAAAAACCGCGAAAAAACCCGCCAACGACTGACTGGCCCCGGGTTAGACAAAATCGAGAAAAAAAACGGAGTAATAGAAAAAAAGAAGAAGTGCTTGCCTCGAACGGGAAAAAGCGGGGGTTTACCCCTCGAATCAGGGTGGGGGGGGGGCAAAACTCGGGTCACGTGAGGGCCAATCAAACGGGGATGAGACTGGGATGTTACTTAGAAACTACAAGAAGAAAAAAAGAAAAACGGAAAAAAGTGGGGGACCCTCCCAACGTGAAGAGGGGGTAAAACAAAAAAAGAAAAAAAGCGGAAGGGGGGCGCAAGACGCGAAAAAGGGGTAGTGTTTTTTTGACTGAGATGGAGGGGGACACCGTGCTCCTGGAACAGGGGTTCACGGGTTAGGTGGGGGAAGCCAAAAAGATGGAAAAAATCAAATCAAGCAGGAAAAAAAAAATACGATAACAGAGGCAAGACGATGACAGTACGAAGACGACCTGCGTCCTGAGAAAGGACCAAAACCGTGGTGAAAAACGGAAAGCAGAAAAACAAAAGGGAAAAAAGCGCGACATGATCGAAAGAATAAATAGGGAAAGGGGCTCTCCGTTGAACCACCGGGGACGAACGTACTTTTCGACACTCGGGGGGGGCAGGAGGGGCGTACGTCAAAAAGAAGAAAATACGATAGAGGGTGACAAAGTACGACGGTTGAGCGAAGGGCGAGACCGCGGAAAAGAGAGGATGATTTAGAGGGGGAAGAAAATCCAAGGTCCGGGTCACGCAAGTAGGGGGAACCGTAAGTCGGGGTCTCCAAGAAATGGAAACAGAGAGGGGGGGGGGTCGACTCTCATACGTGGTAAAAAAAAAGTAAAGAAAACTTGGGGGGGAAGCTATCGGAACCATCACCCATCACGCTGCACAAGCGATGAGGATAGAGATTTGTTACCCTGAAGGGATGAAGACGATAAAGAAAACCCACAGCGGAAATCTTTAGCGCAGTGAGCAATCGCGGACCGTAGAACGTAATCAAGTCATGTAACGAGAGGAGGCGGCGGGGACAAGCTCCACAAGTCGCAGGTGCCAGAATGGCTAAGGCTTTGTTGCAGGAGGGACCCTTCTGAAAGGAGTAGGAATGAAAGAACAAGGTAGGAGAGATATATAAGTAACTCAAGATCTCGCAAGCTATGGACACCAACAACCCTCGGGAGTGAAGTAGGGAATTTACAAGATGTGACGGGGGAACAGGGCCTGGTAAGCAGGGCCTACAGCTCGACATCGGTATCTGACGAAGCAGTCGTCATCCTAAAGGCTCTGAACGTCCAGGGGGGTCAAGAAAATGTGGAATAAAGGAAATCGAAGGAGGCGTCATTCGTGGGACATCCGCTCCGACCGGAAGTGAACAACAGAAAAACGGGGGACGAGTCCCCCGTTTCGAGACCAATAAGACACGGCCAAGATGGGGAAGATCCCACCAGGACAAATAAAAACGCGCCGGACTCGCTGAAAACGATCAAGAGACAGATAAAACAAGAAATGATTAGTAAAAAGAAAATCCAATCACAGACGCCAGGGGTTCGGCTTCGGCACGATAGAACAAAGTAAGAAGTTCTGGACAAAGCCTGAAAAGGAGCTGGATAGTAAGGAGGGAGCGGAAGCAGGAGTAAGCAACACAAAAAGGAGCCCACGCTCAGCCCCTTCTTTCTGAGGGGGTCGACAATCCACTGAACCCTCGAGATAAGCCCCAAGCGTGGGGGATATGACTTCACGTCGCAGGGGCGGCAACGGGGGAAAGTCTCGAAAAACAAAAGAAAATGACAGCCGCCAAACAGCAGGGGCCTTGCGAGTGCAGTTCAGGCTTAAATAACGCAAAAACCGCAAAGGAGAAAACCTGGTGACATGGCGTACGCAAAGAACATCGGAGCAGCCGGCCGCAGGCTCGATCGGGCGTGAGGGGAGAACGGGCCTTCCCCAAACATTACCTTCTGTGAAAGAGCGAGGGAGGAAACAGCGGCACTAGTGGCTGGGAATCTGGTGGTTCCTTCACAAGCCCTGTCAGCTGGCACCGCGCACGATTGCAAAAAAAGCCTTCAAGTCGCCCGGGGACAGCGAACACTCAGCCAACTATCAAGCACACTGGTGCACGACAACGAACAACGGGACAAAATAGGAACAAGGAAATAGAGATGACCCTTTCAGAGAAGGTGGGTACGCCTACTTAATAAAAAAAGAGGAAAAGCAGGGCTCGAAATGAGGACTTCCAAAAAGATGCGGAAAGGCCAAGATTGGTAAAAAAAAACATAAAAGAAAAATGGGGGCAACGGGTGGCAGATTTAGGGTAATACAGGACCTCAATGTTGAGAGAAACATAACGAAGATATGAGGGTCATGGAGCAAAAACATCACACGGCGCGTTGGGTCGCTTCAGGAAAAGGAACGGAGGGAAGAACAAAAACTTAAAGGAAAAAACCGGTAAAAACAGGTGGGTCAATCTGGGCGTGCAAAGGTCGAAGTGGAAGCGAAGGGGACACAATAATCAGGGGCAGGTCACCACTTCGGTCAATGAAAAAGGCATTTTGGAAAAAGGGAAAAAAATGTTCACTCCGGGATCTAAGATATGGAAAGGTGGTTGGGGGGGGGGGGGTGGGGTGGGGGGGGGGGGGGGGGGGGGGGGGGGGGGGGTGGTGTGGTGCGTGGGGTGGGGGCGCAACAAAGAAAAAAGGGGTGGAGTTCGACTTCTAAGAGGGAGATTCAAGGACAGCGCATAAGATCAAACCAGGCGACCGTCGACGGATTCGAGGTACGAAAAAGAAAAGAACAATAAACAAATGTCCTTTTCCTTGACAAGTGGGACCGTGTGAAGGTGCCGTCAGAGGGCGGGAAAAAGGGAGAAAAGAAAGAATCCTAAAGACTGGCTAGACGACGGGTCCGATTACCCTGGAGGTACCTGGAGCAGTCGCGCAAATCCGTAGATGGGGGCTCAGGGACCAAAGACTGGCACCCCACCACAACAGCACCAAGAAAAGCGCGCGAGGCAACACAAAAACGGCGGTCTCGAGAGATTAGTATTATGAAGGGGGTGGAGACGTAATGGCGCGTGTGCAAGGTACATGCCGATGCACCACCACATGTTCGAAAATGCCATAGGAGCAAAATCTACAAGAAGGACCCGAAAGGGTGACTGTACCAAAAGAAAGCGTTTTGAAAAAAAAGCCATAGGAGGGTGGGCAATCCCTGCGAGAGAAAAGGCCAAACAACCGTCAGCGGTGAAACGGGACAACGGAGGGTGTTTGTTCCGTTGGCGGAGGGGGGGGAACGAAGTAGGGATTTTGTCCCACTCGACGGCGGCGTCTGGGTTTGAATCGGTCATCAGATGAGAGGGACGGAAGCCGAAATCTGAGAGCAAGAGAAGCAAAGTCGTAATGCGGGATGAATGCCCATCTGTCGGTGCGGCGAAAAGAGGGGGGGGCAGAAAAAAGTAGGCAACTAAAAGTAAACGCCCAAGATGTGGTGCGTCCCCCTTGATCTCAGCCCGGAGGAAAGGCACGCAAGAGCTGAGAGGGAAAGGGCGAAAGGAATAAAGACGCTTACTCCGGCTGAAGTTGCAGAACAGGACAAAAGAAGGAAGGGTGGCAGGAGAATGAAGCTATACCAGGGAGGTCATCCGAAAAAGGAGAGAATCCAAACAACACCGGAAAAATTTGGAGGGGGGAGGCCTGGGGAAACAAGCTGCCAAGGCCGATAAAGGACAGTCGCCGCACGACGAAAGGGATGTCTGCAGTTTGTTGAAGAATAACGCGAAAAGCGGGGAAGGGTCATCGAGAGAGGGGGGGGAGAACATGAAAAACGAAAAGGACAGGGTCCGTTGTTTAGTGGGGGTTGAAAAAGGGCTAGTGGGATCGGAGCGAATTAGCTGAGCTCGAGGGAAAAAAAAAATTAAAAAATTCTTCTCGACCTGGTGAAAACAGAAGATGACCGGGGGAATTCACACACACAACCAACTGGCGAAAAGAATACCCTGGGAAATTTATGGCGTTGGGGAGAGGGATAAAAGTAAAGCCCAAACTCGACCCGGAACTTCTCGTTTGTTGAAAAAGACGGGAAGTTGAAGGAAAACAAGAAGTAACGTATGTAAATAAAGCCGGCTAGGCTATGATTCCCGAGAGGAGACGGACTTAAGACAGTCAGCTTACTTATGGGGAAAAAAAACGTCCCAGGCTGGTGGGGGACTATGTCGTTCGGGTGTTACGATTAAACTCCGAACTATGCCGGACAATTTTTGAAAGCAAGACGGCAAAAGGCCATTGACTCGGAGGGGGGCATCCTCGGCAGTGCTTGATGGTGAGTCAAAAGCAACCCGTTTGGGTGTACGCGAAACGCAGAAGCGAAAAGATAAACTCGAGGGATTGACTTGAAAAGGCCCCAGTGAATAAGGGGGCAGGAAGGGGCTATAACCGAACTGACAACTGGCCGCCGCGGCATTTGTTCAGGCGTCGTCAAATTGCGGGCACTATGGGGTAGGAGACATTCCATAACGAGGGCGGGCCACCGAAATGATGGGGCGCACATGAAGCACGGAAGGAAGAACCGGTTGTAACCAGAGATTGGGAAGACGGTGGGGAGAACGAAGCAAGGGACCAAGGAAGCATTCCGGCTAAAACAGGCACATCGCGACTAGGACGTTCACGAAAACGCAATGGCTAAATGCGCCACCGTGCCAATGAACGTCGGAAGTTGCCCAAGGCTCAGCGTACGATCGAAGGATCCTAGGACTAACACGAAAGCAAAAAGTCTCTTTCCAAAAGGGGTTGACCGCAGACCCAGACGAGCCTCAACACCTGAGCCGGGGAGCAAGTAGAGGGACCTGGCTTGACCATACACAAGGGACATTCCCCCGTATTTTCTCAAGCGAGTCGTCCCTCATTGATGACGGAGAGAACCGCGTGCCAAGTATACAAACCTCGCAAAACAGAGGTTCGCGCACGGGAAGCAGCGAATCGGGGGGGGAGGGAGACAGCCCAGAGAGGGAGTTCCAGGAGACAGGAAAAAAAACAAAAAAACGGGGAATATAGATAGAAGTTAGCAAGTCCTCTGAACGTAAGAAAACAAGGCAGGGGGATGCCACGAAAAAAAACAGGGGGGGGGGGAGCACAGTGAAAGGAGCGCGATGGGTCGGATCACAACAAGAAGTGTACACAAGATCCTTACGGTCGCGAGTGGAAAACCCAATGCCAAGGTGGTCCGGGGGCGGAAAGAGAAGCTACGGCCGTTGGAGGTGATGAGCAAACGGATACACAAAAAGACCCAAGAAGCCTTCAACGAAGAAACGACAGGGTGCTAGATTTTAGCAAGGAATGGCAGTGGGGGGGAACCGTGTGTATGTTTTACTACACACTGATTTGGGGTGTTTGTAGGTTCGAGACCACGAAGTCGACGTAGCTTCGACACAAGGGAAGTCAGACCATCAAATACGGGTCCTGGGGGCCGAAAACAGGAGGGACGAAACCAACTCGATGATGTGCAAAAGAACCCTGGGGGTAGGAAGGGACGTCCCATCAGGTCAATTCGGGGAAGAACACTAGAATGGCACTAAAGAACCACAATAGGCTGGACAATAAATCGAACCTCAAAAAGCAGGCAACCGCAGTCTGGTCACAAGGGGGCATGAAGAGGGCACCCAAAAGTTCTTTTTGGAATCGCACAGTCAAGTTAGCCAAGAAAGTTCGCAGAAGTGCTGCCAGCAATGAGGGCGGGGAAGGGAGCCCAGACAGAGGGGAGACAGAGAACTTAATGGAGCACAAAGACCAAAGGGCCTGCACCTTGGCTAGGTAAGGGGTAAAGTAATAACCCAAAAAAAAAGCCACAGACCATAAAGGCCAAGGTCTGAAGATGCGCGACGTACTAATCTGAACAGCGGATCGGACACGCACCGCCGGCCGAAAAGTGTAAGGGGAGGGGGTGAGGGGACGAAAGGCAGGGAAAAAAAATGGTAAAAAGCCGGGAAGTTGCGAATCGCCCACAACTGGGGGGGGTGGGGAACGCCGGGCGAAAAAAGCAGAACACAAATACCTGCAATAACGAAGGGACTAGGTTCAAGGGGAGAGCATCTCAGCCAGGGTGCAAGGGGACCTGAAACGAAGGGGATAGGGCCGGAGACATATTAGTCAGGGTGAACCGTTCAAACAACGGAGGCGATGATTAAAAAGCCGCCTTACGCGTCTACGATCGTGGAAAAGCGCCTCAATGAGGAAGCTCTGAACACTTGAGGCTGACTAAAAACGAGCAGGCGCAGCAATGGGCAAATTGGGAGTCAATGAACTGGCTGGTGCCGTGTTGAAGAGTTCATGGGTGGACGCCACTGCAAAGACGAAACAGGGCATCATGGCACAGTCAGTGCAGAAGAACACATCCGACATGCGGGTTGAATGCCGTGAAAATCCCATCCGAGACCCTAAGTTGAACCGGTTGAGCTCGTCAATTCAGTCAATCGGCGCCAAACGGGGGAAGTCCGGAAGAGGAAGGACGCACACGTTCGAGTTGAAAGTTTCTTTGCCGGCATGGGGGTTCAAGAACTCTGGGTTAAAACAACGATGGGATGAAATCCGGAAAAGAAGGGAAAGGAAATCCAAAATCAAGGGGGGGGGGCGAAAGAGAGGGAGGAAAGAAAAAAGGCGTCAGGCCAGATCATAATAACAAAGAGAAAGGACGTACCGGAGATAAAAAACTGAGAAAAAAGTGTAAAAAAATGAAGTTGCCGGATTCCCAGCTTGACAGTGTAGGGGCCGATACAGGAGACCCAGTTCGTGAAAACCCTACGGAAGAGGGGGAGGGAAACGGGAGGTATAGAGTTCTGGAAAGATACAGAGGGCAGAGTTCACGGGGAGACGAAGGGGGATCTTCATGTCCCCAATGTCACAAAAACGCCGGCAAAAGAACAAGACCAACAAGGGAGATGACAGGATGCTCTCTTGTAGAAACAGCGTGACGTCGGAGGGGGATCAAACAAAGTAAGAAAAGTAGAACGGAGACGAAGACGGGAAAGGGTCCTCTGAAACCAGAACGATAGGAAGAAGACCCGGTTTTACAGGAAAAAAAGAAAGGAGGATGGACGTCCGCCTGGTCTCCGTACCCTGAACCACTACCAACGGTAATCTGAGGGGAAGAACGTCAGGTGTTGGGGGGGGAGGGGACTAAACGGGGAGGGTTGCGCGTTACCAAACGAGAGGGGAAAGGGTAGGTGAAAGGAGTAAAAAGGGAAGGGAAAGGTGTTGTAGGCGCAGAATCCACCCGGCCTTGAGCGACAACATCCGGGGGGAGTCGAAAATCGTATGGGAACATATAGGGAAACACAAGCACAAAAAGGAAAAAGCCACTCGGAACTGGTGAAGTAGAAGAGCTGGACGTTTGCAGGAGCGCGAGGCCTCAGGAATTGGCGATCAGCGAGGGGAGCTGAGAACGTCAGCGCCTTCTAACGTAGGTGAGGTAGGAGAAAAAGGGAAAGCAAGAAAGGGGGTTTGCGAAAGAGGAAAACCATGCAATCCAACCAGACACAGTCCAGATCCAAATAAAACTCGGGCACCGAGACCAATCACCATTTGCAAGGTCTGAGGTTGGGGGAACAAAGAGGGACGTGCCCTAGAGGGGGGCCCAACCTGGAGCGCGCCGAATTCCGCTTGATACGAGCCAGTAGAGGCTACAATCGAAGTGACGGGGTGGGAAGAGAGGACAGGAACCATCGCAAAAAGGGCTGTTGGCCATGGGGGTTAGGGGCGTGTAAAAAAGTGGCTGAGCTGTGTGCGCTCGCTAGGACGGTGGACGCATAAGAGCGATGGGATATCTTAGTACAATCCGGACCCTTAACACGAAAGCAAAAAAAAAAAAAAACCGTCACTTGGCGGCGTTGTTCGCGGAAAACTCACGATAAACCGTGAAGGGGGGTCTAACGAAACTGTGAAAAAGTAAAACGAAAGACACGCACTTCGAGACGTAGCTGAGAAGAAGAAAAGGCGCGCAAAAAAAACTTCTACCGGACACTTTGGCGGCGCTTGGGGGCTGCAAGGTCGTGACCACAAAATGGGAGGACACGGACGGACGCGTTTTGGGGGTAGGCAAGATGCAATAAGACTGGGTCGAGAACTCAACACTCCTTACTGGCGCAAGAAAAAGGACCACGGAGAAAGAATTGAGAAAAGGATGGACTCACCCACGGAGAAGAAACGAAAACGACGGACACCAGAATCGATGATTTCGGTCCATTCCAGCTCGTGCAAGGAAGGGGCTAAAGGAAGAAAGTATCACATCAGCACAGGTGGGGGTGCAGACGTGGGAAACGAAATTATGTCGATAGGAGGGGTTGGTTGCTCAGACTCTGCAGATAGGCTCAGATTGAAATACTTCTGAGGGGGATCACTGGGTCTACGCTCATAGGACCGTGCTGAAGGAGAAATTGGATTTACCAAAGCGTTGGTCAAATCAGCACCTGTTGGGTTCTCTCGTAGGCGGAGCTGCCTTGGGAAGGAGGTGTTACGACAGAAAAACAAGCCAGTGAAGTCATCGCACGGAGAGCACCGAGAAAAAAGAACCCTCAGAAAAGGAACAAAGGCGGCGTGGCCATCATGCGCTGGCTTGGGGGTGCCGACTCAATTCTCTAGGACAAACTGAAGATGACGAAAAGGGAGGGAAAAAGCCGCAGAGGCGGCGAACACACACAAAACCGATTCGGATGACACCCACTCTGCGAGAATGTATACCGTGGGCGGTAATGAGACTGGCGGCGCAGAGATAGTTCGCGTTCACGTAGAAGGGAAAATGAGAGATAAGGCTGACATCATCCGCTGAAAAAGTGGGGAGAGGACAAGACTGATCAAAATCAACATAATGAGGGAGGAAGATGAAGAAGGACCCCGCGTTCAAGGCAAGCAGGTTTTGACGTGATTTCAAACACAGCGAGGGGAAAAAAAAGCAAAAAATCAATGCGGGACGGCTCTGGTCACCGTCCGCATCAAAACGCTGAGAGGGGCGATCCTGTACTGGATAGCAAAAGTCAGGTAGGCCGGTATGGGGAAAGCAGATTCTGGACGACAAACATCAGCCGTGTCCCGGAAATGCACGTGCAGGGCAATTAGAAACGTTCTTTTGGCCTCGAGCAAATCAGCCACGCCGCACGTAGGAAGAGACCGGGGGGGGCCGAAACTGGCGTACAACTCTAAACGCAAAATGGAAACAAACTCGCAGGAGGATAATAAAAGCCGCAGGCGTCCGCATGCGATGACACAAGTCGGGCGTACAAGAAAGAGAACAATAACCGAGCGGACAAACTGTTCTGGACGTTAACTGGAGGAGCAAAATCAGAGAAGAGAAAAAAGAAGTAGAAGTGGTGCGGGGACGGTGAGGAACCGTCCACGAAGTCCAAAGAGTGCTAAGTCGGAGAGAGCACAAGCATAAAAAGGGACGGTGCGGGGTACTTTTAAAAAATCTCGATCACCACAAGAGAAACCAAATCTCAAGGACGGCCGCAGACGAGCAGCGACCAGAAAAGGGGCACGACAGAAAAAGCTGAACTATTCGTTTCCCGGGGGGGCCAGCGAGAAAAAGAGGGTGGAATCGAAAGGCTCAAATACTACTGCTGCCAAACGCTCAGATTAATGTCGGCACGATCACGTGCTACAAACCGAAAGAGATCGGGATAACTTGGGGAAAAACAAACGAGAGGTGCCGGTGTCAGGTCTTGAGTCGGGGGATCAGCGGGCAAGACAATATGAAAGATGCAGCTGAAAAAACCATCACGGCATCGAGGGTTCAAATGCAAACAAAACCTAAAGGAACCGCCGGCTAAAGCAGGCACAGAGGTCGCGGCAAGGAGGAAGAAAACGGTTCGAGGTCGCGAACGAAGGTGACGAACAAATGCAGTACTGTGAGGGTAGGGAGTGTAAGACCATCTTTTCCAAAAAATCGATGGGTCGGAAAAAAACGTGTACATCATAAAACGCAGGTTGCTCTATGCGCCTACAACACGCGTCAGATGTCGCCTGACATGATCATCAGATCAGAAGGGCAGACGACGTGAGATGGTACAAAACAGGCGACACCCTGTGTACGAAAGACACAAATGAAGTGCAAAAAAGCCAACACGCTGACCGGTGGTAGCGGCGGAAGGGGACAGAGGGGCTCGAAAACGGCCTACGCTCGTGTCAGTAAAAAGGGCTGTCGGGCTAGCGTTCTGGGAATAAAAAAAAGGAAATAGCGCCGGTCGACTGGCCGGAGGGTTGGTTCTGCATGGAAAAAAAAGTAACGAGAAAGGGCCAAAAAAAAGACGCAG
>Ga0179593_1708521_pt1 | contig 12913 bp, 18 predicted proteins | sample CZODoug2_1_08_16_FD_185931 | JGI IMG/M metagenome (GOLD analysis project Ga0179593, IMG submission 185931) | Vadose zone soil fungal communities from Angelo Coast Range Reserve, California, USA - CZODoug2_1_08_16fungal (PacBio error correction) | ecosystem: Environmental > Terrestrial > Soil >...
ACCGGTAACACTTTTTTTTCCGTGTTGTAAGAACCCAAACCCACCTAAGCACTTCCTTTAAGAGGAATGTTCTCAGCACGGCCGGTATGAGTCTTGTTTGAAGGGGCAGGCATGTTGGAAAAAGAAAGTGCTCCAAACGAGACAGAAAAAATAAACGACCGCGGGCAAGAGTGTTGTCAGTTGTGAGGCCAATTTCAGCGGCAATCTGCCAACGCGGTAAGGGCCTACTTTGCAAGTCCGTCTGGTAAAAGGCTCGGAGTGAGGGGTCCTAGCTAAGTAGTTACTCCGAGGGAGGTTTCAAGAGGGGAAGCGCGTTTTCTACCAGCATGAATGCGAAGGGGAATAGCAACCTTTCTGGGGGGAGGGGGGGGGCTCAGGGCGGATGTCGAGGAGAACTGTCCGAAGGGACTACTATACCGGGGGGGGGGGCTCGTTCTACCGAGAGTTTCAAAATCAGAACAGTGTCCTTCGCTAACGGTAAGGTCAAGGATCGAGGGGGAAGATTCACGGAGAAAAGGATCATTTTGGGCCTATAAGGGGGGGCACCCATGAGACGGCACATTTCTAGTTGGCGGAATGACTAAAGCTCTCTCAGAAGGACTGGCTGAAAGGGGTATGTTTTCACCTACTTGACGAGCAGGAGGGAAACTGGGGAAACCTCAAATTTTGCTCGCTGAAACGGACCAGGGGTGATCTCAAAGTCTCTCGGAGAGGGGAAGAGCACTGGTGGGAATCTTGTTGACCGGATCTTATGTACAGTCTCTTTACGCGAGTTGTTTCCCGTCTAAAAAAGAGGAGCCATGAGGAAGAGTGACCTCTCCCTCTCCCTTACGGGAAAAGACTTCTTAAAAAAGTTAGGATTTCCCTTGGAAGGGAAAAACTGCCTGGCTGTAAATCCGTAGGGTCGTTGATTCCTCGAGGTCTGGGGGAGGGAAAAGACCTGTCAGGGGAAGAATCCTCCTATGAAATCTTGGCGGGACGGAGGGATACCTCAACTAGGGAAACTGAAGAAGAGGGGATTTTCTCGAGAAAATCTACGCAGGGATGATGTCTCTGTCCGGGAAAAGACTCTTTTACCTGAAAGGGGCTTCTGTCTCGGGAATTCCAAAGAAACACCTCGAAGAGTCGAGGACGCTAGAATCATCGGGGAAACGTTTTTCGTCTCAGGGGAATATTCTGGGAGGGGGGATATATGACTTGGAGGAAAAATTTCTGCGACCCTGGAACAGCGGAAACGTCTGTGTAGATAACCCAGAGGGGTCTCCGCGGGAAAACTTCAATCTCTCAAAAAAGGGGGGATTCCATGTGAGGAAGGGATAGGGAATTTTATATCCTGCAAACGCCTACGGGGGACATCAGAATGAAGAGTTTCCGCTTATCAGGGGGAGGGATTCGAAAAAGGAGATGAGGAAAAGAAAAAAAGGAGTGGCCTGAGAAGGTCCGTCCTTCGTTGCCGGAAGAAAGCGATTGCAAAAAGGGAACGGCCCCTATGCAGAAAGGTCCTCCGCAAAGACGAAGGGGCGGACGTTAGGGCGCTAGGAAAAAAGGGTTTTTCAGCCTCAGGAGGGGACCGACAGGGAAGGTTTTCGCCTCCCTACGGAAAAACAACGGACCGTCTCGCGTCAAAAAAGGCAATTTGAGGAAGAGGGCCGAGGCTCGTTCCTCGCGATCAAGGGTTTATCGCGACCTTGGAAAAAAGGAAAGGAAGAACAGGAGAGAGAGGGTCACTCTTAAACCAAGCCCAAACGAAAGAGGAATAAATACATGGGAGGGAAGAGTATCACCTCATAAGAAAGAAGGAGGTGGATAACTAGGAAAAAGGATTTCTATAAAAGGCCCTCCACCTTCCGAGTCTTGCTGTCCATTTCGAAAGGGATATCTCATTCTCTCTAATTGAAAGGAGGGACCCGCAAGGGGGAAAGAAAGGGAAGCTTGAATTACACTACAAAAAGGGGTTCCGAAAAGGTTTAATCCCTTCAAACCTAATTGTAGGGAAAACTCGGAGATTTAGTCTAAGTCTTTGAACAACGGATTGTAAATCGCAGGGATAAAGGGGAGGACCGGTAAAAAACACCATCGTAGGCGCCACTGAGATGAGGAGAAAAGCTTGCATCACTCGGGAAATCAGCGAGGGAAAAAAGAAAGGTCGAGTTTGGGCCCGGAAATCACGTCGGTGACCAGTCAATGGCATCGAAGGCGAGCGAGCACGAGATCTCGGAAGGGAAACAGCCTTGTGACTTGCCGCGAAGCCAAATGGGGCCGCGAACCCAACGCATGAAAGGAAACTGTGAGAGGAGGATTGCGGGGGAAAAGATCGATAGGGATGAAGGGGTGGCCGATGGGGGGAAACAAAAGGAAATCCCAGCTCCAGGAGTCGTAGTAGAAAATACCTGACAGTTAACATCCAGCCTTGCACACACTCGAAGCAAGGTTGAGGGGGACCCCCTCCCTAATTCATAGGGAGGAAGATGAAAGAAGCAGGCCCCCTCCAGACCACAGGATCAGTCATAGGGAAAGAAAGGCTCCTTAAAAGAAAAATTGACCGACGGGAAGGGAAGGAACTTTTTTCTGGAAACGCTGCATCATGTCGGTGGGAGCTCACTGAGAAAAATCAAGGAAGGATCTCCGCGGAGGGACGCTTCTCTTGGGCACAGTCGGCCCGGCTGGAAAGCCAGAGAGAAAGAAGGTTCTCAAGGATAAAACCAGCTGCTCTTCCTGCGGAGGTTGTTTTTATTCGTGGAGGACACTGAAACCGCTGGGATCTTGAAAAAGAAAGGAGGGAAGCCTCTCCCCAGGGGAGAAAAAGGCTGAAAAAAGACATGAGAGGTCCTGGACGGTGTTAAGGACGCATCTAGCTTGAACAAAAGCCAATGGCCATAGGGACCTAAGGAAAAACTCCGGAGGAGAAAAGAACTTCATGCCGACTGCAGGGCTCCTCTAAATGGAAGCCGCTGGGGGGGGGGGTCTCTCGTCCTCCACCAACGAAAAAAACCATTCAGGAGCGAAGCCTACTGCCAGGGGGAGAAGGACAGCGCCGCGTCTTAGTACGGAACACCTCGGAAGAACTACCCTCCCCAAAAGATGCTTTAGGTAGAAGAGGTTGGCCTTATCCGTTAGTAGAGGAGGGGGGGCGGTCTTCTTGGGGGGACTTCCCAACGGAGGGGGGAAGTAGTCACCAGCACCCCGGGAGACGCTGGTCAGGAGTGGGGCAAGAGGGAACAAGAAAACTTATCTCAACAAGGAGGAAAAAGGACTCACCTTTATAGGGGGAAAGAGTGCCCGTGGCACCATGTTTCTGAGAAGGGTAGAGTCGTTGCTATGGCGTACACCCCTTCGGGGAGAAAAGAGGGCACGAAGTAAAAGGACGGACAGGACGGAGATCTCTCAACAACAAAAGAGAGAGATACATGCCGGCCGACAGTAGGAGAGTCACATTAGCCTTACTTGGGGGTCACAGGAAGAAGACCTGACCATGGCAGTTATTCGAGACCAGAAGACCACTAAAGCTATTTGAAAAAGAGGGGTGCTGACCGGAACATATGTTGAGGCTCAGTTTCAAGGGGGGGAGGCGCCTTTCCCTTCTTTTGCCGGGGGGGTGCAGAAGGACCCTCGAAAAATATCACCCAAGGTCTGTAGGGGATCTACGATAAGAACTAATTTTTACTACGCCAAAGAGGAGGGAACAAAAAAGTAGTCGTGCTCTGAACCTTCGATTAAAAAGGGTGCAGCGTGGGGAGGGGGAGACAGGGAAAGGCACGGCTCGTGGGAAATCGTCCCTGGAGTCAGGGAGAGGGAGGACGCCTGCATTGCCGAAAGCGCGAGGTGAGGTCGAGTATGCGGCTGGCCGTCGGTGCGGCCGGGGAAATATTGCTTCTTCAGGAAGACCTTGCCTGGAGAAAAGAGAATCACGGAAAGCCTTTCCAGGGTGATGTTGAAAAGAGATCGCCCGATCGGGGAAACGTCATATTTCGTCCCAATAGTTCTTTTCTTGAGGCTTGACCCCGGCGAGCGGCGGTAGAAATCACTCGTACGAAAGAAAAAAACAAGCGGGGGTTTGGAATAGCACAAACCCCGCCGACCAACACCAGAAAAGGCCTTTCCTCTGGAAGAGAAGCACGGGAAGAGGTTCGTCTCGGGGGTCCGCTGTGGGCATCCAGTGCCCCAGATAAGGAGAGGCGACTCCTAACATTGTTGGAGAAAGATTGGAGGCCATCATGGGGGGATGGGTCCGGTCTCCTCCGGGAAAAAAAGTTGTCTTGAGAAGGGGCGTAGGGGGGAAAGGGGATGGGTGGGGAGGAAGGCGGAAGAGCTAGGGGGATTGGGGGGAGGTGGGGAAGAAACAGGGGGGGGGGGAAGGCGGAGGTTAAAGGGGAAGTGAGAGAGGGGGGTTGGAGAATGGGAGGGGGAGAAGATAAGGATTAGAAGGGGGAGAGGGAAGGGAGTGTTGGGGGAAGTGGGGGGGGGTATAGGTTCTGCGCCAGGGGTTGTGAAGGACGGGCAGGAAAGGCTGGCCATGGAAGACTTCCTACGAGAACTCTGACGCCGGGAGAGCGTGTCAGGAGGGGGGGGGGGGGGGGCGCGAATGAGTTGGCGACCTAGGAGATGGGTCTTTTGTTTGGGAAGCCTGCTCGAAGGCTGTATTTCGCGGTCGAACTGTCCGCGGGGGAAGAAAGAGAGACCTTGCTACTGGCTGCAGCGAAAAAGAGGAAAGGATCTTCGGAATGGAGCACTATGCATCGTCTTCAGTCTACAAGATAATGGGGGTCCTCGACGGGGAACGACTCGCGGCAGGACCCTCAATCTTGGCGGGGAAGCTCCTCGACGTGCGAGATATCCGATGCTGCTCCTTGATAAGGTCCCAAGGTGGTCAAAGACGTGACCTAAGAAGTCACGACTGTTAGGGGACCTAGGACCTGAAGAGAAAGTACATTTTTGGGGTTACTCGTAGCTAAGGGGTGATCTCCATGCGGAGGTCTTCTCTGCTGAGTACCCTGCTTCGATAGAAAGGTTTCCTCTTTTTTAAATTATCTATCGGTAGATGACGCGGAGGGGAACGACTCTAATGGCTTCAATGAACCTTTTTGAATCCCACTCAGGGGGGGGGTTGTCATTGAAGCGACCATTTCTGAAGAAGTGCCGACCTTGTCCTCCGTGCCTGGATGGGGGAAAGGGGCGGGTCGGGAGCACTCCAAGAGCGAAAAAAAACTGGCGATCACCGGTCGAAAAAAAAGCCGAATAGGAAAGGAAAAGGTGGGGAGGGTGTTTCTCGACATCACGGCGTCGAGTGATCAAGAACGAGACGCTGTATGGGCGGCCGACCATGTCTTATTCGCTAAAAACGGTGGCGGTAGGGGGTAAGAGAAAGAACTATATCGAGAGACCGGTTTCTGCGGAGGTCGGGAAGGCAAGTCCGGCAACACCTCTATGTCCAAGCTCCTCTCCCTTTTGGGAGTCCCATTTCATATTCGTGTCGGGTACTCTATACTGAAAGTGATTTCCCAAAGGAGACCCCCTTGAAAAACAGCGGAACTGGGGTCTAATTCAGCGGTGTGACAGCATGGGGGGGGGGGGCTCTTGGACTAAGAAAGGCGCTCAAAAGAGGCATCTGATCTTTTCTGCCAACTGTGCCCGGGGCCAGGGGAGATCCTAGCGATTGACGCAGGAACGAAGTCCGAGGGCCTGATGATCCGCAGGCTGGTATCTCTCTCAAAGGAGGAAAAAGAGAAGACCGCAGAAAAATCGGCAGTCGAGGAACGGCCTTCGTGACAGGAGCGTCGCATAATGCTTCCCAAGGCCCCGAAGAGGCGCAATAAAAAAACTACTGCGTCGGATGGTACCGGCGGAGAAAAAAGGGGTACCACCAAAGGAATTCGACCAAGAGAAAGCGGGGTGAAAGGGCACTCGGGTCCCAGCAATAACCAACGGACGTATCGCGGAAAAACATGCAAAACTGCGATGGCTCAGGAAAGTCTTGCCTCTGAGTCGGCGGCGGGTGTGGAAGGGGGGGGGGAGGCTTGTAAGAGCAACAAAGGGGCCTGTTCTAATATCTGGAACAAAAAGGGGGTGGCGGACCCCAAGAAAAGGAAAGCTGATAATACAGAGGCTGTCAGCGCTCAAAAGAGCAAAAATCATACGCGTAAAACCTACGCCTTTTGCGAGGACACCAAAAACTCGGCGGAAAGGAAGAAGTCTTCGTTCCAGTAGGCCATCAAAAAAAAAAAAACCCCAAAAAACCACCACAAAAAAGATAGGGTCCTAATACCCCCCGCCCCACCAGAACCCCAAGAAACTAAAATCTCGGGAATCTCGGAATTTACGCCCTTAAAACCTCGTCTTCAACATAAAAGATACCTGCCAGGTAAGTGAGCAAGTCCCTCCTGAAGAACGAATGGAGGGGAGAGGTCACCCTCGTTGAGAGAAATGGGGGGAGGAATACTCGGGTAAGGGCCTTATCCGAGTAGCGTCCGTTAAACCATCTGCCCAGAGGAGGAGGTCTGGTAAAGTCAGGAAAGACTACACGCAGCAGCTGGCAGATAAGAGATCTTTCAAATTGGGCCTGTAGGGGGGTGAAAAAGGCGCCGTCCTTATTCAAGGAGGTTACACTGGAAAAGCCTTCTATTCTGGGGAAAGTAGAGAGTCGAAGGAAAGGGGAGTTTTCCATCCAACGGTGGCGTAGCCTGTTGGCGGGGGAAGCTTCTAGTCCCACAAAGGGTCTCCGGGTGAGCTTCAGAAGGGGGGATACCATTCCTGCATAGGTCGCGGCGGGGGCGATTTTACCCGAAGGAGAAAAACGCCCTTGTAAAAAAGTCGTCTCGGATGAAACACGAAGTTAATCCGCGAAACCAAAATGGCCAAAGTTGCTTGGAAAACCGCCCCAAGGAAGGGAGAGGTCTACATAGGGATCAATTCCGTCGCCCGCCCAGCACTCCATCTGTCTGGAAAAAAGGGTCTCCGTAGGAAGCTCAGGCAAAGGAGAGGCCAAAGACTTACTTCCTGCTCCTTCTAAGTCAACCGAGGGGAAAGTCATTTGCTTTCTCAAACAGCCACATCTTAAGGCGGCGCACGAAGAAGTCTCTTTTTTGTAAAATTCGCCCACAGCACGGCCCGCAGAAAGAAGAGGAAGCGAAACTCGGAGGGGCCGGCAGGGAAAAAAAGAAAGAGGCCGGGGCTGGAAAAGGGGGGTGTAGCTTTCTGAACTCACAGTACCCCCCGCTGGGATCGGTGAAAAGCAGAGGAAAGGGAATTAGCAGTCGCTCGAGAGACTACTGATTCTGGAATGAACATATTTTCTGCACAGTCTGCGCATCGAAAGCTTTACAAAAAACCTGTCCATTCGCCGAAGCCGGACGTCGCATGAGGCACACTTTCTAACGGTTTCTGCATGCCGAAAGACAGATGCACAAGGCGCTCAGCAAGCCGCTTGGCGAAAGGATACTAAAAAACCTCGTCGCAGCAGCATGCAGGCGGCGAAAGAGGACCTCAGTTACGGGGGCCGTACTGCGGGAACGAGTAAGCGGTCACCCTCGTGTACCTAACCACGCTGGCAGCGCCCGAGGGAGGGGGGGTGTGCACGGAGCGCGTAGTAAGGGGCTGTCTTACTGGTGTGAGGAAAATCTGTAGGACACAGCACGCCCTTGGTGCTGGAACGGGGCGACGCGGGTCAGGGAGCTGGCTTCACGCAGGGCTTTGAACTGAAAAGAATACAAGGGGGAGGGGGGGGGCTAAAGGAAAAGGGATGTATGCACATAAAATACCGTGTCACCGGAGGGTATCGAAAGGAGGGGAAGCGTCGTGTGCGTAGGGGGGGAAAGGCATCCGGTCCGCTCCCTCGTGCAGGGGGAGGATGGCCATTTACGAAAAACAACTTTAGTAAGTAAGAGAGATACCGGGAAGGCCCGACGTCGTGGGGCACGAGGAGAGAAGTGAATCGGCACCTACGACAACAGCTAAAAAGGGGACCCTCTTGTGGCCCACCAACAAAGGGTTCATCCATTACATGGAGGGGGAACCCGAACCATAGGTGAGCTACAGTTCAAGGCGTTCGGGCAGCCCTGGCCCAGAAGCCGGAAAAACGTCTCCCGAATCCTGCAAAAAGGGGAGGGGGAACTCTAAACCCCCTTGAAAAAGAGAAAGAAAAAGAAAGATAAGTCTCCTGCAACAATTCTAAAACCATCCAGTGCGCAGTTTCGTTGGCTTACACGTGCTTAAGAAAGTACTCTGAACTTGGACCGCCGACGGCCTGGTCGTACGTGCTGTCTTCTCGTTCCGCAAGGGGGGAAGGGGCAGTCGTATTGTTGCGGCGAGAGAACAGCGTCCACGGCCGCGGGGCGGCCCGGGGGGCGAGGGAATCTGAGAAGCGATCCTTTTTTCGAAACCAGGGTCCTGGAGCGGGGGCCCAGACGCTTCTGCTGCGGGGGATGTGGGAGGAGAAGTGAATTTCCTGCATATGGCGGAACACAGGTCCAGCCCCCTACGCTTTTCCCTGGCAAAGCTATCGAAAAAGGTCACAGTCGGACTCTTTAATCGTCTGGGGGGGTGTCAAGGAAAAAATCTTTTTTTTCCTTTTTTTAAAAGCCGCTACCACAATGAAAAATCGGGGCAGGGGAAGGGACGAAGGAGGCGCCCTGGCTCCGCAACAAAGGCAGGGCCCTGTTACGGGGACGCAATGGCAGCGGTGACGAAAGGTAATACGTTCCGAGAAGTTTCCACCCAGATAGACGAAGTTCTCTTCGAAAAAAACCTCCTTGTTTTGAGGGAGGGTCATTTGATCCCTCACAGGGACTTGCTGACGGTTACTTAATCAATGTCCTTCCTGGGAAAGGGGGGCGTAACTATACTCAACAAGGCTCATCTTTACGCCAGAGGCGTTCAATCGGGGAATTGATTCATCGGAAAACATAGACGCTGCATTCGGCGTGTTAATAAAGGGAACTCCTGGGGGCGGGGAAAATGCCAGGGAGAACTTTCCCGGGGCCGCTAGACGAAAAGAAACAGGCGGAGGGCTACCACCTTCTTGCCAGCAAATGTCAATGCCGACTTTCCGGATGGTCGCACTAGAAACTAGCACGGCGACAAAAGGGGGGGAGACTTTTCTCTGAAGCCAGTCTCGAGGCAAAGGGATGGACCAGCTTGATACTCGACGTTCTCGCAGAATCGAAGTCCGACGGTGGCCATGGATCCGTGGAGGTGACGGAGGGAAACGGAGGGACCGGAAAAAAATCGACTCTTCGCATGGCAGGTTTTCGAACTGAGCCGGCCAATGGATCGAAAAGAGGCGGCTGTGGGTTGTATCAAGAACATTAAGAGGGTGTGAGGGTGATGGTGGAGTGGAGAGAGGAAATCATGGGGGTGGGGTGTTGGGGGGGGAGAGGGGAAAACGGGGAATGGAGCGTGTCGGCGGGCGTGGTGGGGATTAGTGGGGAATAGGAAGGGTAAGGGTGTGGAATAAAATGAGAGGAGGTGAAACAATTAAAAAGAAAGGGCCAGGGGAAGGTTTTGAAAGGGGGGATCGCAGGAGTGAGGCGGGAAGGCAAGCTGCGGAAGGTAGGAAAAGCGATGGGATGTTGTGGGAAGAAGGAGGAGAAATAAGCGCGGTTTATGGATGGTGTAATGATGAGGAGTCAGAAAAGTGGGAGGAAGGGAGCCGAGGGATAAAGCAGAGGAAGGGTAGGAAAGGAGTATAAAATAGGTTGACAGGATTAAAGCGTGGGATGAAAATTTAAGGGGCGGAGGAGATTAGGGTCCGGGGTGGGAGGAGAAGGAGTAGGGAGGAGGTTTCGAGATTGTGGGGGGTTTGGGGGGGGGAGTGCTTGGGAAGTGCGGTAGAAGTGGGATCGAGTGGAGGGATAGGAAGGGAAGGGTAGGGAAGATGGGGAACTTTTGGATGATGTTGGAGGAGTATGAGGGGAGGCTTGTCAGTATGGGGGACGTCAGAGCGATGGGCTTGAGGTAAGGGAGTTATAGATGAGAGATAGGACTAGGTGTGGGCGACGCGGAGGGAGAAAGGAGAGAGGATATGATTTAAGGATGCTTTCTCTCATCTCTTCCTGTGGGGAGGGTTCATCTCCTCCGCAAGGGATCTTGTGTGGAAAAAGTGGCTCTGTTTTTCACCGATTCTTGCTCTCTTAGGTGGAGGAGGGAACTCTGATTGCACTCTCGAAGAGAAAAAAAGGATTGCAAAGAAAGGGACCCTCCCTTCTTTTGTGGGGCGCGTATGGACGATGGAAGGGTGAGGCGAAGGTCTACCCCTTGACCGTGGTCGGAGGTCAAAGACGAAAGCGCCTTGGCTGGTCGGGTAAGGCAACTTCCGGCGATTTCTGAGCAAAAGGAAACGTGTCAACTGGGAGTAAAACGGTCGGAAGAGTGTAGAGGGAACATCCTGCGGGTGAATCACCCTAGACTCTGGTAGGGGACCTCGGCAGGGGAATTTATTCCGCTGAAAAAAGGGGCTGGCGGTGGTCCGGAGAAGCTACCTGGGTGTCTGAAGAGTGAGAAAAAGGAAAGGAGATCAACACCTCAGGATCGAGGCCCGACTGAAGAAAAAGACAAGCGCCCGGGGTGGCATGTCGGGAGGGACGGTGATTTGTCGGCCAAAGGGCGGCGAACCCCTGGAAACAACGGGAGGGTTTCGTTAGAGGTTACCAACCACGGCGGGCACCGCGGTACCGGAGAAAATGGGGGCCGGCGGGAAAAGGGACGGGAGAGAAATCGATTGACGCCGCGGGCACGAAGAAGGAAGTGCCGATGAGAAAGGGTATCAAAAAAAACACCAAACTTCGAGGAGGAAGATCGGCAAGTGATCATCGGCAGAGAAAGCCGCTTCGTGAAGAGTTCCAGGATCTCCCAAAGAAGCTCGGGGGAAAAAATCGCCCATCGGGGAGGGGCGTCGATGCCGTATCCGCTTCTCCCTCCGGTGTTCACCGTAGAGAGACACCCGAGGAAAGGGGCCAGGTGTTCGCCGCCCTCGGAAAAACCCCCGTCCTTCTCGAAAAAAAAGGAACGCTATTCACTGGGCGGCCGAAACCGGGACATCGCTGGGAAAGATCTCTGTCGATCGAAGGGGGGTTGATCTCGGGAGGAAGAACGCAGCAACCGTTCATCTGTCAAGTCGGCGGAAAGACGCCCACTGTCAGCTAATAAAGGATCTCTCTCGAGCACCTCATGAGAGGGGGAAGCACTCGACGGTCGGAACACCAACTCTGAACGCTCAGCCGTAGCGTCATTGCGGAGGAAAGAAAGGCGACCGGATCTGCAGCAGATCGTCGAAGTTTGACGAAAGGACGGAACCCTCCGGAAAAGGGGATTACACTACCTCCAACGTCAGGTTACACCAGGGGGGCCGCTAAGAGGTTGTCGGCGAAAGAGGGGTCCAGTCCAGTCGATTCTTAACAAGCTCTTAAAAAGTCGCATTAAATAGGACAGGGGTCACCCGATCTTTTTCTATCGAAGAAAGGTCATAGGTTTGTGGTTTTTGGGGGGTTTTTTGGTGTATGGTTTACTTGTGTGTTGGTGTTATGGGGTGTTTTTTTGTTTGTGTTTGGGTTTTGTGTGGCGTTATGCGACTCCCCTCCAGCTCCTACCCGGCAGGGCTCGGTCCACAGAGGAAAACCTGGGCGAGGTTGGAAAAGTCAAGACGTGCCGAGTCGGTGACCACGAGAATGGCAACGTCAGGATGGAGGCGACGAGGCAAGGGAGCTCGCCGCCACTTGGGAAAACCTGTCCAAGATCCTGGTTGCCGCGCAAGCGAGGCCCCCCATGAAAAAGGGTCCGTGAAGGTGAGTGCCTGACAAAGTCCGGACGCTCGGCGCGGTCGGGTGTTGACAAAAAAAGGGCAGTCCGGGAAAGAAAAGGTCTCTTCTCTGCAGATGCCACCGGACGGAGAACCGGGCGACATAAACACTACACAGGAGCCAAGGTTACGGGACCCCTCCCAATCAATTGAGGTCTACGCTAGGAAAGAGCGCGCCCAGACTTCCACGCCAGGAAGGAAACGAGGGTCAGAAGGAATTTCCCGCTCGCACTTTCTGGCAGAATGACTTCCTGGAAAAGGTCAACCTCGGGAAGGGAAGGGGAGGCTCAACGGGGAAAACCAGTTCGAAACAAGGTCGGCCGGCACGGCTTCGCCGGACTTATAGGGGGGGGGCTGCGCTCCAAAAGCTAAAGAAATAACTCGCGTCAACGTCGCCCATTTAACAACCTCTGCCGTGCAGGGCCCTGGTTGGGGGAGGGTGGGGGGGTTGTAGCTTTACAGGGGAAAACTCTTTGATCGGTGAAAAGGAAAGGGGAAAATAAGGAAAAGTGTCAAGCCCTTCTAAAACACGGCCTTCTGGGGGCCTGTACGGTGGTTACAGAAAAAGATGCGGCACGAGAAGGACGCTTTACCACATCCCCTGTGAAAAGGGGGGAAGCCGGACGTGAAGGAGAGGAAGGCGTTAACCGTATCTGTGAACTACGCAGATTCCGAGGCACCAAAAACAGACAAGCTTGGTGCGATGAAAGACGACGCCGAAAAATTTCATGCTGCGAACACGCAAGGAGCCAGGACGACCAGGCCGGCAGGGGCCATCAAGAGCGTCACCTCGTGTCGCGGGGACAAAGCTGCATCTCCCGAGGGAGTCGGTTTCCGGGCAGTATGGAAGGCACGAAGACTTTTGGACGGGTCAGGGGGAAGGGGGTCTTCCCCCTTCGGGGAACGCCCTTTGTGCTCGGAGAAAGAAGGGGGTCAGGCAGGAAAGCAAGGGCCTCGTGTCGACCCCTGACTGAAACTCAACATAATGGGGGCGGGTTGCACGACAAAAACCTTGATATGGATGGGAGGAAACGTAGGTAAGAAAGGGCACGGTCAAGAGGGGGGGGGGGCCGATCATCGGCGGCATCCGCCGCTCCTCTTGCACGAAGAAAGGAGGGAAGAAGG
>Ga0179593_1499016_pt1 | contig 12912 bp, 12 predicted proteins | sample CZODoug2_1_08_16_FD_185931 | JGI IMG/M metagenome (GOLD analysis project Ga0179593, IMG submission 185931) | Vadose zone soil fungal communities from Angelo Coast Range Reserve, California, USA - CZODoug2_1_08_16fungal (PacBio error correction) | ecosystem: Environmental > Terrestrial > Soil >...
GCCGCTCGTTCCGGCGGGAATGGGCCACGTAAAAATCTCAGGTCCTTAAAACTCGCCGGGGGATTCGAACTAAAGGGGGAAAAAATGGAAAAGGAAAAGAGGCTGCTAAGCCTGGGGAGGAACACTTCTATGAGAAATGCTCAGCCCGCCAAAAAACTGAGAAACAAAAGAAGGAAATTAGGAAAAAAGCAAAAGCTCCGAGTAGGTAGGGACCAGCGTGGGGGTCAATAGCCTGATTGGCGTGTTGAAACGCAAGAGGGCTCCCAACACACACGACAAAAATCCTCGACTCTGGTAACAATGAAGTCTGTGCAGGGTACGCGGGGAGAGGAGCGAGAACGAAGGAAATGCAGGGAACCATTGGGAAGGGGGGGACAGAAGATATCAAAAGTGAACTCGCAAGGACGTCGGCTTACGTTCAACTCAGGACGGAAACAAAGGGAGAAGAAAGGATTGGGACAAAACTGCCGGGGGGTGACAGAGCATGAAAAGGAAAAAATTTGAAAAAAATATCCGCTAGCCAGAACTCATGACTAACATTGGTTCGGTGAAAAGGGGGGGAGCAAGGGACCGGGGCAGGCCGAGGGGAGGAGCGCGTCTTCACAAACTTAGTTGGCAAACTCGATCTGTGGCATCGGGGAGGGGGCGGGAAAAAACAACTGGGGGGAGCAAAGCTTCGGGATCATGGGGAGACCACATCTTCCTTTACATTTCGCCCCGCCTGTATGGGCCGGGGGAGGTCAGGTGGGAGAATTGAGGAAAAAAGGGGAAAAGTTAGTTGTCATACGTGCTCGCAATCCTCAGTCGGAAAGTGGAGGAGTTCCCACGGTGATCGTGAGGGCTATGTACTGTCAGATAGGGAAGAATGGATGGCTTGCAAACTCAAGATGGAAAACACTCCAAGGCGGACTACCTGGACTGAAGGAAGGCATTCCCAGATTGGGTGGAGACGGAGCCGCCATTAATCAAGAAAATGGGATGACCGGGACAACAATGGTAGGTTCAAAAATCAGTTCTATCTCCACTCTGATCGGGCCGAGAAGGGAAATTGAGAAGGTGGGGGGTGGGAGAATCAGTTGAGATGGCTGGGGAAGCAAACTAAAGGCGTCATAAATTCCCCCGAAAAAGATCGAGCACGAGGGTCTGAAGCCCGGAGAGGACCTCTTCAGGGCGCCATACGAAAACAGGACTGCTCTTAGGCGCGCAACCGGTGGGCTTTGAGAAGTTGAGAGCTCAGGGGCAGAATGGAAAGTGGTAAGAGAAAAAAAAGGGGGGGAGACGACGACCGAGGGACCCGACGCATAAAAACTAGGAAGAGGTACGGAAAGGGCAAGGGACAAAATCGCCCCTGCGGCTTTAAGCTGCTCTGCTTGAAGCTCAGGGTGAAGAGTGCAGATATGCCGGACCGGTCGGAAATAAGTCGAGGGAAGAGGAAAGAAGGAAAAATGGGGTCTGACCATTTCAAGAATGTGTCTACTGAGAGGCGGATGACGACCCGAAACACCGCTTCTCTCCCGGGAACGAATAGCAAATTATCTCAATGGGTGGTCGGGGTTCTGGAACGGCACGAAATGAGTAATGGAGGGACGAGTGAAACGAAGGAAAGTCGGGCCGAAAGAGAAGAAAGAAAGAACGGTAGGGAAAGCGAGAGTTGGAGGAGGGACTGCGGAAATCTCGACTATCTTTGAAAAAAAATCTCGAAAAAAGGCCGGAGAAGAGAAGAGAGAAAAAAGGCGGAAATAAAGGGAAAAATCCGGAACAAAAGGGGAAGTGATAATCCTTGGATGGCCGACGATCGAGATACGAAGTTCTTATCCCAAAGGCATTGCATTTCCAATAAATGGGCTGTTAGGTCGATAGATTCGGGAGCCTGGGGAACGAGCGTAAGTTACAAAGGGGAAGAAAAAAGACTGTGGCGAGGGAAACGAGCCAGCTCTGAACAAAAACGGAGGAGGAAAGAATAAATTGGCTCGTGCGTCGGGGAAAATGCGTTGATGAGTACCAGAAGTGATCTTAAGCAAGGGGAACCTCAAACGGAAAGACGGGTGAAGAATACCAAAAGAGATCCGAAAGAGAAAAGAAGGAATGTTAGTTTCTACAGAAGAACAGTTCCAAGGCTCGCATAAAAAACTGAAGATCAATCGCCAGGTGAGCCGGAGGAAAAAGGAATTTAAGGTGGAGGCTATGAGCATTAGCGGGCAAAGGGGGGAAACAGGAAGGCGGTCGAATATCCTTCCATTCCGCTCATCATCGAGCGACAAAACTACCGAGCAGTAGAAAACAGCCGGAGTGGTAGGAGGAACAGGAGGGCAGAGGGGGAAAAGACAAGGAGCCGCTACAGCATTCGAAACCGTGCTGGAAAACCCACAAATCCCGTTATATCTATTTAACAGAGGAAGCTCTACCGTCGAGGACGCGTGACTTGGAGGCAAAAAGGCAGAATAGAAGAGAGGGAGAAACATTCTGCAATTGTAAGAGGAAAAAAAAAGGGGGAGTTGATAAGCTCCGCAGTCGACGACGTGACGACCTGGACGACAATCGACTTGCACATTTGCGCTGCCAAGGGAACGCCGAGAAAGTGGAAAATTGAATGGGGACGCACCGAAAAGGAAAAAGATCGGGGAAAGGTTAATAGATGCTTGGAAAAAAGGTCCCTCGGAGGACCCAGTTGACGAGGAAATCTATCTGACATGCCGAAGAAAGGCATCCACAACAGGAGGGGGGAAAGCCTCGCTGATCGTACCTTACGTCAAACGGGATTTTGCTTGTGGAAATGCAAGGAGAGAGCACAGCCGTGCCTCAAGATCGAAGGAAGTCCTGCGGTCCGACGTAGGTCACAGGCAAGATTAGGGAAATCTTGAAAACCAAACCATACCAACCAGTCTCAGGAAAATTTCAAACGCTCATGGGAGAGATCGGACCTTATTTGACGCAAAAGAAACCCTCAAGCGAGGGGAAAGAGAGAGAACGAAAACGGTATAAGACATTTAGTGAGCGCTAAAGTCTGCGGAGGAACATCGGGGAAGCCAGAAAAGGGTCCGGCCAAAGGTACGGGAACGAAGCTGAAACGCAGGGCAAAGCGGGAGGCGGGAAATTCTTTTCGTCTAAAAGGGCTACTGGATCGAGCAAGTCCCTATGATTCTCCAGAGGACAGCGTCCGTGCGAGGAACCCAGACAAGGCTGAGCAAGAACCAAAGACTTCCCAGGGGGGAAGGCATTCGCTGGCAAAAAATCCGCATACACAGGGCCTTCGAAAATTGAAGCTGTAAGTGGAGAAGTACTGGAGGCTTGACAAAAAATATAGCAAGGTGAGACGACTTGGGGAGAAAAGGGGACGAAAACACAAAGAACGGGTCTCATATCAGTCAAGAACTGTTCAAAAGAGGATTAACTAACTCGAGGCAGATGAAAGGGGGGGGAACGTCATGAAGGCGACCCCTGGCATAACAAAAAAACTGCGAGCGGATTTACTTGGGCAGGGATAAGTTCCAAAAGAAAATCATATTATAATGGCCCACGAAGGGGTCATATAGGAGAGTGCGCGTTTCTGGGACCTTTTTCGACGGGGCAGATGAACTACCGAAACCGCCTGCAAGCGGTACAGGGTGCTATCTTGGCAAGTACAAATAGAGACTAAACGGTTGCCAAGAAGGAGACGGAAGACGCGGATAAAATCTGCAAAATATCTAAGTCTTCAGGTCGCCGATTTGGGGGGGTTTTCATTTCGGCGGGCAGATGTGGGGGAGAAAAAGACAAACCAGACCGCCGAGGAACACAGGTAAAAAAAAGGAAAAGAAAAAGTGTTTCAGGCAGTCCGAGGGATTTTTTCGGCGCCGGTCGGGGGTGCTGCGATGAGCATATTGGGTATAAAGAGGACGGGAATCCAGATGATCAGCCCCTATGGGACAGCCCCTCATTGAAAAACATGGAACAGGAAACAAAAGAATGGGCCGACCAAACATAGGAGGAAGGGGGTGTTCACCCGCCGTCACGTAGAAGATCGTCCTCTAAGCTCTCAACCAACAACGGCTTGAGGGGGAGGGGGGATATCGACTGCCTGCTCGTGAAAAGGCGGCTAGGACAAGGAAGGCGTGGCCAAAATAAAAAAAACCCCAGCCTGGGTCACTCTCAATTTTAATATGCTACAAAAGGGGTGCTCATCAATGGAGGCACCGTAGAAGAGGAATAAACAATCATGAAATAGAATAAGGAACAAGACCGGCCCAAAAAAAGAAAGAGGACGTATGAAAGAACGAGAAATGTAGCTTGTTCACGCCATGTTCACAAGATGCGTACTCAGCTGCTCCGCAAAGCCAACGACAAAAAGACGACCCATCGGGAAACTGTGACGTGGGGGGAGGATGAACGAAACCTCGATCAAAAACTTGCAACGAAGATTACGTGGAGAAATTGTTACTTGCAATACTACCCAATGGTACAAAGGCGTACTTCCCTTTGTTCGTTGCTTTATAACTTGACACTTTAAGGTACCAACGCAAGCCGCGCACATATGCTGGTAAAGGGAAGGGGGGGGGTTACCGGCTCCATCTGATGAAAAAGTTGAACTGGATCCGCTAAAACGCTCCCTCCGTCTCAGTTGGAAAGGGGAAGTGGTAATCCTTATGAAAGCGATCGCCCGGGGCTTGGAGGAATAGAAGTTATTCACAGAGAGTGCACAGAGTCTTTCAAAGGCGGGCGTTCATCATGTCGTATTCGAAGCTCCCAAAGAGCGTACCGGGATAGACAGGAGGGGAAGAAGAGATGGCTCAAAAACGTACCAGGGTAGCCGGTTGAGAAGCAAAGATGAGGGCTGCAAAGAGTTAATCAAAATCTGGAATGGGTGGTGGGAAGTGTCTGTTCTCAAGACTCCGGTTGAATCGAATTCAGGGACAAGGAAAAGGGGGGGATCAGAAGGCGCGATCCAAGTCGCACCAAAGGAGCGAAAAAAACGAACACGGCTTTACATCCTTCAAAAATAAAGGACGCAACCTGGAGCATGTGCAGGGCTTCCGAGAGGGAAAATCCCCGGAAATTAGTAAACGGATCAAAGACAGGGAGGAAGAAAAAAGACGTGATGTGCCCTCGGTAGTGGTAAATCAGGGGACTATAAGGAGAAACGAGAAGGAACGCTGGAAGCGAATGTTGACCATGGCAGGGGGGTGTTGGAGATCGTCGTTGAGAGTTCCTTTGACGAGCGTCTGAATGAAGCGTACAGACAGTGTCAGGGCAAGAAAAAGAGAGGGGATGCGTAACCTCCTAACCTCTTCAGGAAACATAAGGGCAAAAAGAAGTTGACATTACTGGCGCTAGGATGCGAGCAAACTCCGGGGGGGGGGGGAGGGTCGATGATTCGCCAGGGCATCATCCTTTCTACCAAAGGTGCCTCCTAGTGAAACTGAACTGCCTCGGCAAAAAGGTAATAGAGGATTCGACAGAAGGGGGGGAGGACCATCCAAACCCAGCAGGTCACCGGGATCGCGCGGAGAGAGAAAGTGGAAATTGAAGACTATGTCTTACAGGATCATAGGCATAAAGGTTCGGAGAAGATTCCGACAACTGTCAGAGAAAAAAGGGAGAATGTTTCTAACGGAGGAGAGAAAGGAAAAAAAGGGAAAACAAAGGAAAGAAAAACGCTAGTAAATCATTATCTCTAAAGTGGGTCATGGATGCAAAGGCCAATGATTATGAAGATTTAGCCTGAAGAGGACCGATTTGTAATGAAAGAAGATCGATCGAGCTCGGTCAGGGGGAAAATGGGAGAGAGGGAGCGGGGGAATGACAGAGTGGAAGCCACGAGCTTAAACCTATCCTGACAGAAAGCCACCAAGGAAATTCAGGAGAGATCGATAAAAAAAGGGACTAGGTGAAATCTGCCGGTTTGATGGCGAGCCAGAAGGAGAAGAGCGAGGAAGATGCTTCAGGATCGCCCCCTGCAACGCGCATGGCCTATCTGCGATTCAGTTAGAGATTTAAACGCGCTGGCAGCATTCCAAATTGGGGGTCAGAGGGGGACAAGGGAATGGTCAAGAGAAAAATGACAGGTGGCGCGACAGCAAGCTCTAAAAAAAAAAAGGAAGGAGGAGAAAAGAGATGGCTCGGTCGGCGAAAAATGGCATGGATGAAGGACCAGGATTGGGATGCGCTTGAAGCCTGCAGCGCGCAATGGTGCAAGAGATCCGAATACCAAGAAATAGGGCTCACATAGAGAGACCATGCCAATGCGTTGCAGGGGGGGAGAAGAGAAGCAAGGAGAGAGAGAGATCTCGCAAGCCTCAAATATCAAATCGACGGTTGGAAAAAGGGATCGAACTTTAATTTGCAGTGGTTCGGAGATGGAAATGACGCAGGAGAAGAGAAGGAGGGGTGACAAAGATCGGGTACGAAGAAAGTGAACCGCGAACAAGAGGGGGAGCAGAAAAATACACGATCGCTGAACCAACCAGGATTGTCTTGTTTCGGACCGAGGTCAGTGGAACTCTCCTCAGAGAAGTGGGCCGTGCTGCAAAGAACCAACAAGAAGAATGGTAGGGAGATAAGGGGCTATGCCGCAGAGGAGGGAGGAACAAAATTTGACGAGAGGCAGAAGGCTCCGATCATGGAAAATGAGACAAGGCGATGAAAGGGGAATTGAAATCCCTCGAAGGAAAAGGGGTCTATATTCTGAAAGGAATCGTCCGGACATACGACGGCAAGAGGAAAAAGGGTGCAACCGCGCCGAAGACAGGGGGAAATGTTGTAAGTAAAAATCACCGCAGGGCCGAAGATCGTAATGTTATCCGAGGACGGGACAAGGGGAAAAGCGGAGAATAGGCAATTTTGAAGCAGGGATAGGATACGGAAAAGAGAGAGAAAAAACGCCACCACCGGAGTGGGAAAAGCCAATCCGAGCCTGCAAAGGGAAGGAACGGGGTGGTACGTTGTGCGACCTGAGAGGGGAGGAGAAACCGGTGGGCAGCAGCGAAGATCGGCCCGAATGGATTACTTGACCGACGTTCAAGGGCCTAACTCAAGACCATTGAGACCCGTCTGAAAAAACCAGGCTAAAAAAGGAAATGTCGCGGGGGGAACCGCGGAAAGTCGGAGGATATGCACATGATGTGTCCTCAAAAGACATCCGAGAGGGCGAAAGAGGGAAATGGGGGGGCGGATCCGTTGGAAGAATTTAGGAAGGGGGGGAGAACACTGGGAAAAGCCACAGGCGTCCCTGGTGACGAATCGGGGACAACGCTTGTCCAGCCGGAGTTGGGCGGAGCACATTGATGTAGGGGAGAGAGAGGGGAGGACAGGGGAAGCGCCTGAAGATGGGAATAAGAAGTGGGAAATAGCAATCAGGACCCTTACCTCTTAAGAGCCTCAACGCAAAGTGACAGAGAGTATCGAAAGGAGTCTGAAGAAAGGAAGAAAGAACAAGGTCCTGTCGAAAAAATGGCAGAACTTAAGATTGGGGAAGAAAGTTTAACAAAGGACTATCCCTGTAACGAGGAATGGCTTCAGACATTCCGACACGAGCCAGGAGAAAGGACGGAAGGAAGATCTATGGGTCAAGATAGATGAATAAAACGATGAGACGAGAAAATTATTCTTAAAACTTACGTACTAAAACGGGATACCATGAAAAACAGGGAGGAATCGGGAAGGGAGATACTTTGATATCTGTATCAAGGTAAATCGAAGAAGATTAAAAGAAGGGTGCCATTTTCCAGCAATAGGCCTTTGGGCTTTCCGGAAAGGTAAGGGTTAACGCCACCGGGGGGAAAGGTCCATGAAGAGATAATCTTTGCAGGTCCAAATTCAAATTTCCCCTCAAATTCCGGGGCGGTCAGAGAGGGATCTCGACTCAGGAAGGATCTAAAAAACGGCTGAAGGGTAACGCTATGAGGGTTTTGGGCTGTTTTCTGTACTTTTCAGAGGTCAGTAAACGCGACTTGCCATCCGGAAGGGAGAAAAAAAAAAAGATGGCAAAGAAAATAAGAGCAGGGGATTGAAGAAATGAAATTTTCTTTGGGGGGGACGGTTTCATTCTTTTTGGGCGCCGGCGATTTAGCATATGGGATAATGCTATCGAATTGAAGAACAAGAGAAGGGAACCCCGAAGTGGGGGAAAAAGAACCAGGTTACCCTGGGAGAGAAAAAAAAAAGAAAGGGGGAGAAGGGGGCAGAAAGGTCTAGGCCTACGGTGTCACTAACGCCTCATAGGATCATCAGGACAAAAAAAAAACTGAAGTATAAAAGAGAAGAAGAGGGAGAGGGAAGAGAGGGAAAAAGGAGGACTATGCAAAATATCGAAATGTAAACAAGGGCGAAAATAGAACCAATCGGTCTGTTCTCCATTATATCTGGAATGGGGAGAGAGATGTAGGGAACCGTCGAGAGGAAGGGAAGAAACATCATTGAGAAGAGAAGGCGAAAAAAAAAGAACCTGTCGACAAAAAAAAAAGAAAAGGGAAAAGAAAAATCACTAAAGCTCAGTAACTTTCAGCGTAATCTGCTGATTGCACGCTGAGTGTACGCACAATAAGCCTCAAACGACCAAGAGAAAAATAATCACCAATAGGGGGGGGGAAAGATGAACGGGTCACGCGGCTCAGAAGATAAGCCGAAGGAATGAAAGGTGGAAACAGTTTGAATCATGGGAGGGGGAAGAAATAAAACAATGGGGATAGCGAGGACTTCAAGATGACGTGAAAACCGGAACGGTCAGCGCGCACAGGAAGGCAGAAAAAGTCCGTTGAAAAGGCTAAAGATGGAAAAAGGATTTGTGAACTGAAAGCCGCATAACGCTAATCAAGATGCGAAAAGGGGCAGGGGAAGACATCTTGGGAGACCGTATTGAAAGGAAGGATCAGCAGTTGAGGAAGCTATCACTGACGTAAAAAAGGAGGGACACAGAGGGATCTGGCAAAGAGGTATAGGAGGATAGGATACGGGGTCTGGAGGAACTACTCGGAAAATTCGGAGAAAGGCAGAGCAGGATCTTCGCCGAGAGTATTCTACACACCATGTATGTTTCTTCTCTGCAATGGGGAGACGGACAAAGAGGTGGGATGGAGGCCGGCTCTGCGCGATGGAGTAAAAAAGATCTGAGGCGTATTCGGGGAAAGCAAACATGTCCGTTGTGGAAAAAATAGTGCCAGGGGCATGTCGCACATGGATCAGCAAAAAGACTAGAGGAGAAAGGAACCTATTGAGAAGGAAGAAAAAGGGAGAGCCGCTTACTAAGCCCCGTGCCCAGTTATTCGTGCACAAGAAGGGAAAAGCCCTATGGGGCAGGTGCTGACAAAAAAAGGGAGAAAGTCATAAGGCCAGGGGAAGGGGGGGGGAAAGGGAGAAACAAGGGTCATAGGTGCGGCCGGTAGGCTCTCGCTAGTTTTAAACTGCTGTGGAGGGGGGGTATACTCAAATCAGGAGAATCCTAGAAGGAAAAGATATGGACGGCGGGACGAGAAAGGTCAGGTGAAGAAGGGGTTTTGGGGATGGAGAATCGTGGGGGAGGCAATGGGGGAAGGCTTCTATTCTGGAAATGAAAGTCAGGTACCTGAAGAAATCAGGGGAAAGAGATAGGGGTGCCCATGGCTTTGGGGGAAAAAGGGACTGAGTCAAAACCTACAAGTCAAGGAAAATACTGTCATGAAAAAGGGAGTAAGTAGGCTCGGAGGCGAAAAAACTGGTGGGTGGCTGTGGCTATTATATGATCGATAATTTCTGGATAGAAACTGCTCGAGAAAAAGGGGGAATAGAAGGTCCTAGGGGGGGGGAAAGGAAACGGAAATGGAGAACAGTATCGGGGGATCGTAGGAAGCAGGTGGCTGGGGAAAACGACTCTCATTAGGGAATACTGCGCTGGGCTTGTCAGAACAATGGGAAGAGGTCAGGAAGGAATGGAAGAAAGGCTATCAGTAGAACAAGGGGGCGTAAGGAGGAAATGAAGAAAAGGGGACTGAAAAATTTCCATAGGTGAGAACCCAGGTGGTATGCTGGGTTGAGGGAGGGGGTAATCGTAACTATCAAAGCGTCACAGTCGTGAGAGGGCAGGAAGAGAATAGCAAAGGAGAGGAGGGGGAACGAGGGAGGGGGTAGGTGGGGGGACACGGGGGGCAGAAGACACACCGGGAAATGAGTTATGCGAAGTAGGAGGACCGAAATAGGCCACGAAAGGTAACTGGGGAATCAGATTTGCTTGTACGTAGCTGACTTCCCGGAACCATTAAGGACGACCATCTGGACAAAAAACGATATACGACCGCAGAGAAGGAGGCATTCCTAAACCACTTCGGAAAGGAAGGGATCGCTCAAACCAAAAGGAGCTTCCTGTGGGGGATGGCAGTAGCTATCGGAGATGGTACTAGGAAACTGGGGGCGTTCTGAGTAAGCGACCAGCAGGAAGGGGAGTGGCTCGGATATGAAGGGAGAGGAGGGAGTGGGATGTCGGATCGGATGGAAAAGGAGCGACTGGCACAGTCAAGCGTCAAGGTAATGTAAGCAGGTGTGCAGCCTGTGATCAAAAGAAGAAACAAACAACGAACGGGGAAAAAAAAAGAGTAAGAAGGGGGAGGGGTCGCAAAAAAAAGCGAGGGAAAAATTTAAGGGAAAAGGGCAACGAGGCGGCTGGAAGCAAAAGCGCGCCCGTGTCAATCGGATCTCGAAATCAAAAGGGAATGCTTAGACTCCATGGCTTGGGCAGGGTAGCATAAGGCATACCGGATCGGGAAAAGAGGCCTTTCGCTATCAAAAAATCAACTAGATGAGGAAATGGGAGCGTTGCTTACTCGCTTGTGGGAAAGCAGGGGTGGAGCATAGCAGCAGAGTTCTTCTGCAAGTACAATTGGTGTGAGGGGGGAAGGAGAGGGGTAGAAGAATGTGCCAGAGAGACATCCGGGAGAAGACCAAGATCGCGATAACAAACTTTTTCTTAGGTACCATTTAGTCACGGGGAGATTTCATTATTCAGTACGAACCGTCAGACTCATTCAGAACTTGAAAAAAAAAAAAAAAAGATCGGAGGGAAAGAGACATGTGCGTTTAAGCGCCTCTGGAAGGGGACGATGAGAGGTGGAAAGAGGGGTGTGAGGGCACAGAAGATCAGTGTGATATGGGTCTTCAAGGGAAAAAAAGGGGGGACGTTGCAGTATAGTCTGGCGCGAAAGGGGAGATATGAGGAAGGACCTCTGTGCCGGACAGTAATTCACGGTGGGGGGCCGAGCAGAGGGGGAACAATTGGTAGGACGAAGAACGCGCAGATCCAGGTGGAAGTGCTATTGGGGGGGGTGGGGTGAAGGCAGTCTCGTCGTCCTACAGCGGGAGGACGAGGGCTCCTATGCCAAGGGTCCCAAGAAGGAAAAAAGAGGCTAAACATTTTGACTCGGGGGAATCAGATGAGGGGATCTGCAAGATGAGAATCTGAACGCAAAACTGGGGTGAAGTGTCGTCAACGAGAGACGCCCGTTAAAGCGGGAGAAGGTAGGGGGGAAAAGTATGAGACATTAGAAGAGATCTCTTTATGAGAAAAAAAATTCCAGATCCTGGGGGGGAGACAGTCGGCTCGAAAAGGGACATTGGACCGACTTATCAAAGGGGAAACATCTGAGTAAAAAAAAAACTAGACATACAACCAAGGGCAAAAGAAGGGAAATTTCGGGCAAAGGATCGGGGCGGTAGGATCGGAAAGGAAATGATGGGAAGCAACCTACCTCAAAAAAATCAGAGAAGGAACTCAAGGTTTGGTATGGAGCGTTTCTCTACTGGGCTTAGCGTTATCTCCTACGCGGAAAGACCTGCACAGGGGAAGGACGCCGGGGATTAAGAGAAAAGTCTGGGGAACAAACGGACTGGTAAATAAAAGGGCACGTCCATTCTTCTGTGCTGGGAGGGATTTTTAAGAAAATCTGAAAGGAATGGGGATTATGGAAAACGGGGCATCGCCTTGAGAGACGAAGAAAGAACAGGCTATCAAGCGCTCAAGCAACGAATACTCCGTAAGGGGGAAGAAAAGCTCGGGGCACCCGGAACGAGGCAATTCTCAACTTCAGCCTGGGCTATTGGGATAAATACGAAAGGCGTGGGGGAAAGGAAAGCTGACCAGTGTTCAAAAACATTTGTCTGAGGGGGAGCGTAACCAGACAATCGAAAGACGATGTCACTATAATTGAAAAGATCTAGTTAAAATATCTATTGGAAAAAGAAGACTAAAGCAGCAACATTACCTTTAGGAGGGGGGACGGCCTTACGGGGGGACCACGATTAAAAGAACACAAGGACAAGGGGCGAGGGCGGATTGAGGAGGATAGCGTTGGTCAGAAACATGATGAGCCTGGCACAACCCGTGCAACGTCTAGTTTTGGGAAAGGCATCTATTTTCAGCGGTCTTGAGGGGGGATCACGTCAGTGGCATATGGAAGCGCAGGAACGGGACTAATGCTTAGGGGACGAGTTCGAACTGGGGGGAATTCGCCGGCCAAACTCAAAAAATTCAAACTTCATGCAAGAGTTAATAACTGTGGAAAAACAACGTGAAGTTCGGCAGGGATCGCGACGATCCTCCTGTCAGTGGGAAATCGACTACACTTCATCTCATTGTGGACCAGAGTAAGTACTGAAGGTGGGGGAGTGGGAAAGTTGTTGCGGGGGGAAAAAAAAAATTGGGGAGTGAACACCGTCAAGGTGCCCAGCAGCCGATGACACAATCAGTCAAAAAGACGAGATTTGGAGACTGGGCCCTCTTTTCTTTGGGTGCGGCAAGGGGGAAGGGGGTGGGGAGAAGAGAGGAAAAAAAGAAGGAAGGTATCATACTATCAGTAGACTTACAATGAGACCGGCCAAAATAGGAACATTTAAAAAACAAAGCTGGTGAATGGGGATAAATGCATGAATTCACGGGTGGTCAGTAGCGCAGCCGGTCAAGAGAGAAGGAAGAGA
>Ga0179593_1505296_pt1 | contig 12912 bp, 17 predicted proteins | sample CZODoug2_1_08_16_FD_185931 | JGI IMG/M metagenome (GOLD analysis project Ga0179593, IMG submission 185931) | Vadose zone soil fungal communities from Angelo Coast Range Reserve, California, USA - CZODoug2_1_08_16fungal (PacBio error correction) | ecosystem: Environmental > Terrestrial > Soil >...
AGCCGGATTGCGGCCCATGCGAAGAAAGAAAGCTAAAGGGAGAGAGGAAAGGAAAGCCAAACGTCGGAGAAAGGATAGGGGACAAGAAAAAGCTCTGGGATAGTGCAAACCTGGGTCTCCAACCTGTCTCTCCCAAGGAACCGATTGATACAGGTCTGGCTAAGAGGCTCGAAGTCGCGCGGAGGAGAAAATGTAAAGAGACAGAAGATCAAAAAGGACAATCGGGGCCCTCGCTGGCGGTGTGGGTGCGATCTACACTGGGACGAGCTTTGACACCGGTGACATTTAACTGAAGGAGGGGGGACCCCCCAAAAAAAAAGAAGCATAAAATGATTCGAGAAAAAAATCAAAAAAGCCTGCGGGGGTGTCGAATATTGGAGAATTTTTTCCTGCGGGAGGAAGCTAATAGTATTTGGTCTGACTATTTTTGGGAAAAAAGGAAGTCCGTGGGGGATGGATGGGGGGTATCTCAAAATCCGGTCAGTAACAAAGCGTTGGGGGGCTGCAGCGGCGGACGGGCTATTTCGTTGACGAAAGGAAGTTAACGTTGGAAGGATTGGCCTACAGAGGAGGAGTCCAAGAGGGAAGGGAGGAGACCCGGTATGGATATGTTTACGGGCGCCATCCGCTCCTCGACTGGCTCGGGTGAAAGTGAGGGTTGGGGTCTGAAAGCTGAAGACTCAACCAGGGGGTACGCAAGAGATGAAAAGAGTGCATTAAAGGCGTCCCCTGGGCGTCGAGTCTCTGGGGCTAATAGAAAATCTTGGAGGCTGAAAGGGGCCCGTAAAAAGGAAAAAGGGACTGGAGAACAAGCCGGACATGTCTGTGCCGACGGGGTGAGATTTTCTTAGCGGGAAGCCAGGAAAGACTCGAAGAAAAAGGACTTCAAAGTCTGGGGGAGTGCTGCCGGGTGGGGGACATCGAACGACGGTGATTATCAAACAGTTTGGCTATGATAAGAGGTCCTGCCCTTCTTTCAACTTTAAGAGGGGGGAGGCACAAAGAAATAAGAGGGAGCTGGCCCTGACTAAAGGGGAAGGGCAGAGGGGAAGAGGTCCCGAGCAAATTATATTCCGGCGTGCTCCAGAGGAAAGATGAGGGGATTTCGGACTCGGAAGAGGAAAGCCGAACATTCGCATAAAAAAATACTTAAAGGGGGGGGGAAGTGACAGAAGTCTGATGAGCGAAGCTGGGTTATATTCGCTTACGAAAGAGCATGTCATCGGGGGGAGAGGGGGATAATGCAGTGGGTTGAAAAGGGGATTAGTCGGGGAGGGAGTTGTAAATTGCCAAGGGCCAAGGGGAGGGGTATAAGTTTTATAGGTGACGTTTCGTGAAGCTGACTGCGATTTGAGCAATCTCGCGGGAGAAAGAGGGAACATCGGCGTACTGTGGTTCAGTTCCTGGTAAGAAAAAAACCAGACCGGCGAGACGGTTCGGAGCTCCCGGGTCGAAGGCGGCGGCGGGGATCTGCCATCCCCGTATCTTCCCGACGGGGAAAAAGATTAAAAAAGGAAGATGAAGCGGCTAACCAGTGAGGCAAGGAAAGAAAGGCCTGAAAAGGCGGAGGAATTTGCGATTAGAAAAGCATGTCGAACCTCTCTTCCCTCTGGTACAAAGAAAAAACTCTGGGAAGATGAAGGGAAGGTTCGAAGGTCTTCTCAGCTGAAAACGAGCGGCGAAAAATGGGCACTTGATGGGAAGGAAAGGGGCTAAAAGCGGCGTTCGGGGGAGTTGGTGAGAGTTGTTAGCATCATGGACGTATCTCGAAACAAAAGAGAGATACTGAGCGAACAACGGGAAAAATGTCAGGAAGGAGTCAGAGAAGCAGAAATTCTGAGAAGCGTCCTCGATCAATGCAACAGGAATGAAAGCGCGGAGCCGGGATAAAAAGGACCGAGACAGAAAGGGAAGCTAGGGGAAAGTCAAAAAAAGGGAAAGGTGGTGAAAAGACGTCGGAAGGCTCGAGTCATTGAAGGCCGGAATGAATACTCCGTTCAGCGCAAAGGCGGGAAAGAATTAATATCCGGGAAAGAAAAATCAGAAACGAGTCAATTTTCAAAAGAAAAACAGACCGGCTTCCAACACTCCTACGCTAGGAGAGATCCGCAAAACAAAGGGAAACCCATAAGAAAAACTGGACAAAAAAAAAAACGAATACGTAAATCTATTAGTTGGGAAAAAAGGAAACGGCACCCGCCTGGGGGATCAAACGGAGGGGAAAATGCGATAGACTCAACTCTGAAGGAAAGGAAAAGAGGAACGAATACCATACCACCAAAGGGAACCTTAGAAACTCTCGATCCCTGAAGGAGAAATCAGGAAACACCTTAAAAACTTCTCGGAGGAGGAAGGGAAAAAAAAGGCAATAAAAATCCGGGTGAAGTCGCAAGGGTATGGGGGGTTTCACAGGCCGGAGAAAAATAAACTCAATCCTGAATCAAGAGGAAGAATCAGGGAGTATGCACTTCAAACTAACGAATCTCCGGAGAAAGGCTGGAAAACGGAGTAGGGGAGCTTGTGGGGAGCATCCTTCCCGCGAAAAGACGTGGGGAGAGGTCCACATGCTCTTGATAACACCGTAGGGGGAGCAAAGGTATAGAAGCCAGTGCCCTGACTGGAGACCGGGGTCAAAAAAGTCGTAGGGATACTCAAGATCTCGATCCTGCTCTCAAACGCATGGAGGAGCATCTGAAGTATTGTACTTTCATAAACCTTGCCGAGTCTCCAGAAATCGAGGAGGTTCAAGAGACCAGGGACCGCCTCAGCTCTAGCGGGCTCGTAAAATGCGCTTCCGCAGGGAGCCTCAAAGGTTTATTCCGATAGATGCAGCAAAAAAGAAGTGAGAAGATGAACCTGTATGTCGAGGGCTAATCCAAAACAGGAGCGGAAAGTATTGGCTCAGTGCCCGCCCCTTGAAATAGAGCCTCCGAATCGCGGCACTCAAGAAGAAATTCTCCCGAAGGCATGCTCCAAAATTGATCACTTGAGCAAAGGTGAGCAAGTTCCCCGAGGGGGGGGAGAAAAAAAAAAAAAAAATGGAAGCAACTGCGAAATTGGAAGGACGGGAAACCCCCAGGGCCTACGGGAAATCGATTGAGAGGTCACCTGGTGCTACTCAACTAACATTAAAAAGCGCGAAAAATCTCCCTGCTCTTTGGGGGGGGGGAGGGAGGAGAGTTTTAGGATGACTCTTTTGAAGCCTTGGGGACACATGGGGCGTATGTAGGGGAAAAAAGGTTTCAAGGGGGGGGGTCGCGCGTCGCCATTGCCACTTGTGAGAGAGGAAAAACTAAAAGAGAGCGGGAACTGTCTTAAACTGAGAAAAGAAACCGAAGAGTCACGGCTGGCCAACATGGATGCTTTCGAGCAACGTAAAAAAGTCAAGGGTTCGGTCCACATAAATTTGAAAAAACGGGGGGGAAGGAAAAATAAGACAGGTGGATAGGGATAGAGCGGCGAGACTCGGATACAAAGGGGGCATCCGCCGTGGAACAAAGAATGAAAAAACTATTACATTAAAAGCGCAGGGCAAAAAAGCTGATTCGCCCTCAACTCGAAACAACAACAACGAGGAGGGACAGAGGTTCTAGCCGGGGAAAAACGGAGGGCGTAGAAACAGAATTAGTGGCGAAGTATTGAGGGGAAAAAAAAGCTGAACAATGGGACAAAGGGGGCGGAAAGAGCGGAGTCCTAGTTCAAAACGTTTTCATGTACCGGACTAAGGAATGATTTTGACCTAAAAATTGGGGAATAACGGGTATTGTTGGAAGAAAAAGCCTGGGAAAATGCAAGCCAAGCGAGGAGGAGGGAGACGGTCAGTCCCTCGTCAGCCCGGGACAGATCACGCTGGTGCGTATCTCAAAGAGTGGGAATGGGAGTAAGAGCCGGGAAACAGAACACCCCCAAGTTTAAAGGTCATTAACTGGCCAGTTTTACTCCAAAAGGCTTACCCATACTAGAGCCAATTCTAAAACACACCCAATCTGACAGAAGGAGGAAGGAGGGGGGGAAGATAAGTAATCAGGAAACTTGGGACAGAGAAAAAGGTGAATAATTCTCCCCGGCTGACTTTTTTCGAATAGGGCCAACAGGTCATTTGCTTGGGGTGAAAAAGGGGGGGGGGGAAAAATGAAGGCCAGTAAGCGGGGGAATCACCCGACTGACAGAATTGATCGGATGGCGGGGATTGGGTGCTTTCCGACGCGATAAAAGGGACAAGGGGTAGGAAGGGTACTAAGGGAAAAAGAAGGAGCTGGGGGACAATACGTAAGTTATGGGCGACGGTAGTCGGAGGCTGGAAAGTATCTCATCTACGTAACTCGGGGTGAAAGAAAAAAGGGAAAGTGGATAAGCGATCCGGAAAGGGGGGGGCTCGAAAATGCTAGCTCTTACGCGTCAGGCTCGTTCCCTGGGGAGTCTCTGGAGAGGGGTAACATATCGGGATGTTGAAGAGGTTCACATAAAAAAGGGAAACCAAGAGAGGGATCTGTTAGACACACCCAACCTGCTGGACGGGTCGCCTGATCTGGAAACGAAATAAATAAGAAGTAGAACAGAGGGGTCCGTGATAAACAGGGGGAGAACAGGAAAGGTGGCGCACGCAACGACGTGCGGATCCAGCCAGTGGGGTAGATTGGGGGGTCCCTGCCCGCTGTAGGCGGGAAGGGAAAAACCAAACCGAAATCGTGTAAGGGAATAAGGAATGACGGGGGCTGCATGCTAACGTCACGTCGGGTGAAAAATTAGGCGTGAGTTGACGAGAAACCAGGAAACCATTACATACCGCGACTTTTCACGGTGGTGGAAGCTGCTTACGCGACGCGGTTCACTGTGAAAGGAATAAATGGGGAAGGAGAGGGCTAAGGGGGGGTCCGAAAGGAAGGTGGGTCAATTGAGGATTCTGTGGTACGCGGTCGAACGAATGCGGGGTATCCGGGTGATAGTGACGGGGGAGGGAGAAGGAGGAGGGGAGTAGATTGAAAAAGAGAAGGGGCGGAAAGGGGGGGAAGCGCGTGTAAAGGGGGGCATGGGACAGTTTTCGATCTGCAGCCCGAGGGAAAGGCCTATCGAACGGTTCGAGGGGGAGGAGTGGAAAAGGGGGAGGGGGTCAGAATCCCGGCTCTGCCCGCAAGGGGCAAGGTATGGAAATGGCCTGAGGAGACCCTACCAGGGAGCCGGGGGAGCTGTCCTGCGGAGCGAGGATAGGGAAGGGAAAACGCAGCGAGGGAACAAAAAAGGAAAAAGGGAAAGCTCTACGCTGCAAACAATGTGCTGCTTAGGGACCGACTCGCTGGCGCACGACTGAAAAGAGAGGAGGATGAAAAAGGAGGCTTAGGGGGGAAGGGAACTCACCGGGAAGGTTTTTAGGAAGGACATGACGTCTCGTCAACAAGAGGAAGATACGTCCATGCTGCACCCACTGCGCAAAAAAAATGTGAGGGGGTCCTTTAGTAAGAGCCGCCTCTTGGAGGGAAACTCAAAGAAACCCCACGCGTGAGGCCAGCGCGTCGGGAAGGGAGAGCAAGCGCACGATCACATTGGGGCATCTCGGGATAAGAATCAAAGGACGGGTGTGGAACAGTCCCTGAGGTCGAAGGAGGGAAGGGACGGTATAAAAATTACTTGAGATCAAATCCGCCGGCAGCGGGGGCGGGGAGGAAGAAATGGCCGCGGCGAGGCCATTCCTCAGCTCCGAAGACAGGGGAAAAAGGGGGGGGGAATGGAAGGACCCCAGAACTTCTTCCTCAAAAAATTCCGAACACTGGCGATACGAAGGGCGCGCCGGCCGAGCGGAAGGACAGAAACCGTACCCAGCCAAAAAAATGTCAAGGGAGAGAGTGATTAGGACAATCTCGGACACAAAGGGTGAAACAAAGGGGAAAACCCTCGATCACCGATGGAGTACAACTCTCGCTCCTCGACCGGAGAAAAAAAGAGACTCAAACCACCGGGGTCCTTCTACAAAAAGGGAGAAAAGCAAGAAAAAAAAGAAGATTCGTCCAAGCGCTCCGTGAACACAGCGTCGTCGCAAAAAAGAGGCTAATAACCAGTTTGTAGTCGCCGTTGTGGGAGGGGGGTCGGAGCGCCGGGGGGGTCTCAGCGTCAAAAAGGAAATCCTTATCAAGAAAGAGGGGAGTTCAGGTCAGCCTTGAAATTCCTGAAGCGAAATCGATCTATGATGCTTCAAGGGGGGTGCGAGGGGAGAAGAATACAAATGCAGAGGAAAAGAGGGGGGAGAACTTCCCAGCTCTTTCCGCACCGGATATGAGGCAACGTCCTAATTTCAGATACGCCTGGGGGGGGGGGAAGAACCAAGGAGGGGAAAATTGAGGGTTGGAGGAGAGAGGCCCAGGGAAAGGGGGAAAAACAGCAGTTCTTCTTGTTCAAATCCCGCATTATGGGACGGGAATCCCTTTCCAGCGCAGAGTTTAAGGAGGAGTGGGGGAAAAGAAAAAAAGCGGAACCCATGGCCAGAGAACTGAAAGTAATGCATCTTAAACATCTTCTTGACACCAGGCGACATATGCAGCCACTCACCTCAAGGCACCTATGAAGGAGGAGATAAGGGTCAAGAAAGATCCATGGACTTACATAAGGAGGTTGGAAAAAAAATCATGAAGGAAAAAGTAAAAAAGAAGAACCATTTCGAAACTATAGCTTCCGTCCTCACGGCGTAAATTCCCTCTCCTCTTCATTCAAACTCGGGGGAAGGGTACGGAGGGGAAGTGGGGCATTTCCAAAAAGAGTAAGAAAAAAAGGAGAAAGTTGGAAATAGACTTCCCCAAAAGTAAAGTCGCTGATTGGAGAAGGGGTGCGAAACATACTCATCAATATCTCGCGAGAATCAAGTGCTGCCTGCTGTGGGGGTTGAGTCAAGAGGGGAGGGAAAAGGGGGAGTGAAGAAGGGGGGGGCTTAACACTTAGCTAAGTTAATTACCGGGGGAAAAGGAAAAGGGCCTATAGATTGGGAGGAAACCAAGAAATCGGGACAACCGAGTAAGGCGGGAATAAACTCATCCTCTATACTAGTGCCAGCAAAAGGGGAGTTCAGGAGAGCATGTATGCATACACCTTCGGGGGGGGAGTCAGGGGGTTGGGACTATAAATTTGACATTAAAAGTTTTGTCTAGAGAAGCACCGATGCTATACCGGTGTGCATCGCCTTGACGGAAGAAGGTCAGGGGAAGGATTCTGCCCGGACGATGAAAGGGAGGGGAATCAGAAGATGACTGAAAAGATAGATCAAGACACGGGTAGGAGAAAGAATAAAGAGAGCCCTTCCGTCTTCATCCGCCCCAGCTCGGGGGGGGCGGAGAGGCCAAAATGGACCCGGATAGAGAAATTTCAATGAGTTGCTCTATGAGTTTGGTCATGACCCTTTCTCCAAAAAAAAGAAAATTGGGAAAGAAAAAAGGGGGGGGGGTGTTCTTCAGAACGGGGAAAAGGAAGGGGGGAAAGCAATTTTCTCGCAGGGGCAAGCCGTCTCTGGATGAGGGATCGAGCCCGAAGGAACAGATGAGGGGGGCCGAGGGAGGGGGTTTCAGGAGTGAAAAAAGGAAGGGCGGACAACAACCGATGTTGACCCGGGTACTTGGACGCCCACAATGTCTCGTAAAACCAACTATGAGGCAAGAGGGTTCAAACAAAAAAGATCAGGGGTAGAGCTTGTAGGGTTGGCGGGACTGCTTTAGAATCATAACAGACGGAAAATAGGGGGGGGGGGGAGGACAGGGGTTTGGTAATAGCAATCGAAGGGGGCGCAATGGGGGGCTAAAAGAATGACCTTACTTCAGCAAATATAAAACAGTTTGGTTTCATACTGCTTTAAAACTTGGGAGGCGATAGTCAGGTTCTGACGGACAGTACCCGGGTGATTGGACGAGGGACCTGGGAAATATTTAAGGAGGGGGACGGAGAAGCGAAGGAATGGAAATCTACCGGTAGGATCTTCTCGCCGGAAGTCTACTGCTCGGGGAAGGGGGTTGAGGGGGAGAGCGGAATCACCCCTATTTTTGGAAGTCAAAGGGTTAGGGAAGCATCTTCTTCGGGGGCGGTCCCTGTGTAGGTTTAAATCAACTATCGTCTACACTCAGGGAAGAGGGGGGGTCGACGTACAGGTTATGCGGTTCAAAAGAGACCGGAGGGTGGAACTCTATCTTTTTCGCTTGATCAGGGGATGATTACCTTCCCTCAAGCACAAATGAAGGGGAGGGAGGGGGAGATGGAGAAATGCCTTTTGGGGGAGAAGGAGACAGACAACGGGGAAGGGGGACTCTCAAGTTTGGGGAACGAACGATTTTTCCTTCCAGACGAAGTTGCGCACCACGAGAAAGAAAAGAGAGGGGGGAGAAAAAAAGAGATCAATTGTCAGGACTTTAGTTGATTCTCAGCATCATCTTCCGTTCGTGACGGTGGATGAGCATGGGGGAGGGATTTAGTACGAGGGTGAAAACCGGGAAAAATGAAGAAACGAAAGGAAAACTTGGGGGGGGTATTGCGAGGTGCAATTTGAGTTTCAATCTGTGAGCGCTCGAATGGAAGCAAAGGGGGAAGAGGTGTGGGGGGGCCGGTTGTTGGGGTGGTTCGAGAACTGGAGAGATCAGGGTCGCGGCGGTCTAAAGGGGTGAATTCGCACGCCCACGGGCGTTGGAGGAGGAAGGAAGAAAAGGCACTTGCGGAGACAGGCATCGGTGTGGGCTCTTGTCCGCTGAGTTCAGTCTGAAGCAAGGCGCGGCATTGGAGTCAAGGGCTGGACTCTGGGGGGGGAGAAGGAGTTGGGGAATATCTAAAAGGGGCAACTTACAGGGAGCTGATGAATGAAGTAGAGTTGATGACTGGCCAGGAAGGGAAGGCAGGGAAGGGGAGATGCTCAATTCATTCTCCTGCCTTTCCCCCTACGACGGGAGAGAGCGTTATGGATAACCGTTCTCGTAAGAGGGAGGGGAAAAAATTTTCATGGATGGGAGGAGAGGGGGGGGCCGGAACTGCTCGGGAGGGGAGAAAGAATTGCAAAGAGGCAAAAGAGGAGGGCTTCTATTACTAAAGACCCTCCTGCAGTGGTGCGGTGTTAGAAAGGGAAGTTATCGTCTTCATCAAAAAAAAGGAGGGGGGGGGGGAGAGAGATACGGCGCGGCTAAAACCCACTGGGCTCAAAAAGGAGGTAAGGAAGTGCCTGAGAATCAGTGCGAAGCCCGCCTCGAGTCAAGGGAAGGGGAACGAGAGAAGAAGGGGCCCCGCCAAGAAGGGTTCACTCAGGCAAGTACGAGGACTAAAAAAAGGGAAGGGGTTCCGAAAGGCGGATCGCGCGTCGTGGAATTGAAGAGAAAGAGGAGAGGAAGGCCGGACTGCGGTACATAATTTATCAAGGGGGAAGGAGGAAGGGAAAGTCAAGAAGATCGATGCAGGTTCCACGCGGTCAGAAGGCGAACCGCCCAGTCCAACAAAGAGAAGAAGAGAAATAGGGAGAAAAGAGGGAAAAAAAGGAAGAGCACCTTCAAGGGGGAACTACGAAGAGACAGAAAAAACCGACGACCACCCAGTCTTCCGCACGAGATTTAAAAGTAAAAGCGGGTGCACGTCACAGAGGAGAGAGGGAAAAATCTAGAAACGGGAGGGGATGCCCCCATCCTACACCGGCAGCCGGCGAACAACCTGACTTCATTTCGTCAAGCGCCTCGTGAAACCGGAGGGAGGAGGAGACCTCAGGACAATACCCAAAAGTAAAAGGTATAAGGGTCTGAAAGGAAGAAGCGTCGAAGACAAACGCAATCCTGATCATAACCGAAGCCGTGAAGTATGACGCTAACAAAAAAACAGGAGCATGCAGAAAAAATACGATGAGTCTAAAGGTAAAGGGTGGTGCTCAAGCCTAACCGCGACAGCGTCAGCGGAAACGGAACCTCGCTGGTCCGCAAGGGGAGTGCGGTGGAATGTAAGGGAGAAAACCGTGCCCGCGACAAAGGAAAATGGGGTCGGCGGGGGAAGGAAGCGATCAACGGACAAAGCGTGAAATCCCGATGAGAGGCAGGGGGAGTTTCGAAAAAATCTTTCAGAGGGGGAAAGTGAAGAAGTCGAAAAGAGTCTGAGCTATAGTTGGAAGAAAAAGAGCAACTCTCGATGCATTCCTTATCGCATCTCGGCGCTCATTTAACTCTTCGGACTCACTTGATGGTCCTTCAATCTTTTGTTAGTGGCCGGGGATTGAAGGGGAGGCACAAACCTAAACTTCTCCACCGTGGGGGGGGAGGCTGTCTCATTCTGCTAGACGTGATATTGCTCTTGGCGAAATCATAATCTTACAGCTGGAGGGAGTGGGAGGTCACGATTAAGTAAAGGGTAAAGCGGGAGTACACTTAATTCTCTTCCTCTCATCCTCATGCCGCAAGACGCGTACCAAACGAGGTGGAGGGGAACTCTTACGCCGTTTCAGTCCACCTTGCGCCAGGACGGAGATCAGATCCCAAAAGGGTAAGGGACTCAGGATTTTATACTTATTTCAAGGGTAAGCACAAGAAGAAAAAGAATATAGACAAAGAATGAGATGGAAAGTAGGGTTTTTTGGGTCTTCGATAAAAAAATAAGTCTTCGAAAAGAAGGGGGGAGGAAAACTGGTTGGGAAAGGGAGTTTGAAGGTTATGTCAAGGTGGAAGGGAGGTTTCGGCGTCATAAAGGAAGTGGGTCTCATCCACGCCACGGGAAAAGGGGGGAGGGAAGGTGCTTAGGAAGAAAGGAGAACTAATAAGACCCAATCCTCAGTAAGAGTGAGAGAAACGGAGTTGTCGCTCCGGCAAAGGGGGCCGGAACAAAGGAATACATTTTGTTCGGTAAAATCGGGGTGAAGGGTCAAGACAGTGGGGAACTAAGACATGAGGGCCATCGGAGCTATACCTGGGGGGCATAGGGGTCAAGGGGAAGGGAAACCCTCCTTCGACTTGACCGCGGCTGGACGACGCAGTCGACAATCTCGAAAAAACCGAACGAAAAAAAACAAAAAAGGATGAGGGGATTAAAATATCTGAAAGTTGTGAAGAGGGAGGGGCCAAGAGCTTCTTCATCGACTCACTCCGGAGTGTGCGTAAGGGGGAGGCCACTGCCTCCGTTACATACCGAGGCAGGGGCTCATGGTATTTCAAACCTTTAGTCGGGAAGGAGTCAAAAATAAACTTAATGTGCGAAAAAATTGACGGTGTCTGCTAACGGGTGCGGCTCAAAAACCGCGCGTGACCTGGGGAAGAGGAGGTAGAAAGCCAAATCGTCATCCCTAACTGAATATGTGGCGCTGTGATTCGAAAGTGTGCATGGGAATGGGTCGCCGGAAAACTAGGGGGACAAGGGGGGGAAAATATCAATCAGGGGGGGTCTGAAAAAAAAGAAAAAAGGAACTAGGAAAAAGGACAAAAATTTTCTCACTACAAACACCAGAGGCCTGATATTGCTGGATCTGGCGGAGGGGAGGAAGGAAACTACTCGAAAATCGGGGGAAGAAATGGGGGTTCAAGGAGTGGGGGGGGAAGGGGGGGATTCCAACGGGACAGTCTTGGGGAGCAATGTGGCGCGCCAAAAAGGAAAAACAAAGGATAACGCGGTTGGGGCATCAGCGCGGGAAACGGAGAGGGGGAAAAAAAAAGTTGTAAAGGGGATCCTCCAGGGGAAAAAGGACAGGGTAATACCTCTTTCGAATGCAGCGCCCCGATTGCTGTAACCGGAGGAGGGAGAGAGAGGAACCGAGCTCATCGACTGGAACTCGGGAACAAGATTTGAGGGGGAGGGGAATCCGGAAAGAAAAAGGGGGAAAACTGAGGCTGCATTAAAGAGGAGAGCGAGGGAAGGGGGACGGCGCGGGATCTTTTGTACTGCAAAACGCTCTAAAACAGGCTGTGCACTTGTATCCACCCATACTGTCGGAGGTCTAAAAAAAAAAGGAGGTTGGAGGAAAGGAGCTCTTTTAGAAGGTAAAAGAGAAAAAGGACCAAGGCTACCACCTGGCAGGACACAAAGAAGGGGGCATTCGGCGGCAAAACATGGGGGAACCGGGGGGGGCTTCCTCTCCAACTTTTAAAGATACAGCGAGTCAAATAAAGATGGGCTCTGCAGGGGTTTGGGGAGGGAGGGGGTCAGAACCAAGCCGCCTACCGATTCGCATAGAAACATTGCGTATATTCGTTCGGCTTAAGGAAGTAATCACGGACGGGGAAAGAAATGGAGCAGATTTTCAGGTGGGAAAGCTACGAAAAGAAAGGAAGGGAAAAAAAGGCCAGACCCTTCTACTTCAACCTGGTGATGGCCGAGTGAGATTCTTAGGGAGGGGTTCACGGGCTCTGACTAAATGAAGCATGGGGATATGGTGCTAAAGGTTGTGTTCCGGGAAGGGGGGGGGGTCATAGGATGGGGAGATCGAAGCAGGGGGGGGGACCAAGTCTTTCGAAGGGTGATGATTTTACGTTGAGAAAAGGGAGGAGTTGACTGAGTCAATTCGCGTGCGTAACTTACATCATGGGGGGGAGAGGGGTCTGGGGGGTAGGTGCTGCAAAGGCTCTTCCCTTGGGGAGAAGTGAGAAATCGGAGGGAGGGTTCATCTTCTGGGTTCTTAAGTCCCTGTTCTGCAGACGCCAAATCTTTCAACGCCGGCCTACCATTTTCAAAATAGGGAAAAGGAGAAGGACTGGGGGGGCGAAAAAAGGCTCCATTCAAGAACGCAGGAAAAAAGCTCGAGAGAAATACTGGGCGGGAGAAAAGAAAGGGGGGACTGCTGTCTCGCGGGGGTCAAAATGTCGGGAATCATGAGCCCGTGCCGACGCAGAGGCGGCACTAGACTGGGAAAGGCGTGGGGATGTGGGAGGGGAATTCGGTCTTGAGGGGTAGAAAATAAACCGAAAGGGGGAAATTTTGGCTCAGTGTTTCTAGCATAAA
>Ga0179593_1758552_pt1 | contig 12912 bp, 15 predicted proteins | sample CZODoug2_1_08_16_FD_185931 | JGI IMG/M metagenome (GOLD analysis project Ga0179593, IMG submission 185931) | Vadose zone soil fungal communities from Angelo Coast Range Reserve, California, USA - CZODoug2_1_08_16fungal (PacBio error correction) | ecosystem: Environmental > Terrestrial > Soil >...
ACACCGAAAAGACCCAGAGTCGAGGTGAACTTGGATCGGGGGGTGTCAACTGAAAGCGGTTCCCTAAGATGAAATGAGACGCGCCGTACTACCTGCCGCCAGGGGTAGGGGAAAAGAGCGTGAAAGACCAGAAACTCGATCACAAGAGGCGGGAAATGCCAAAGGGAGTCTAATGAAAGGCACAGCACCTTTTGGAGACAAACTAGAACAAAACTACAGAAGACAATTCGGAAAGCAAAAAAAAGGTCTGCAACGAAAGAAGGGAGCGAGGGAAACACCAGAAAATCCACAAACGATGGCCAGGGCGGGGAAAAGCAAAGTGCACACCTCGGGAAAAGGGGAAACCAAAAAAAGGTAATCCAAGGGTCTCAGTCGCAAAATTGAGGGAAGGGGACACAAAACATAACATACCGGGGGGGAGGTTGGAAGTTGAAAAAAAGTTGCCGTCAGGCAGAAATAAATGAGAAGCCATGATTTGAAAAGAGGGAACGCTTGCCAGCAGGGTGATAAGCCCCTTTGTGGGGGGTTCACAACAAAAAGGAGGAGCACACGCAGCCGTTGCAACCCCCAAAGCACGGAATGCTTGAGACAGAAAGGGGGGACGCAGGGGAAAAAACTCTTGGGGTGACAGGGAGTGGTTTATTTAAGAGAATATCCCAAAGGGGGTTCAAAGGGGGGATGCAAGGGGTTGCCAAACAAAGACCAAAGTTCGCCAAGGAGTTGTGACGGGTGGGGAACTGGGAATTCCCGCCCCACCGTCCCATAGGGATGGGAAGGTCAAACCGGAGAAGGGGACCAAATAATGCGGGACTGTGCATGTGTCTGGCCTGGGGGCACGCGCAAGCATAATACCGAGAAAAAAAAGCAGGGGGAAAAAAGGGGAAAAAAGAAACAGAGCGAAGGAAAAAAAACCCCCATCCCCGGAAGGGTAAAAAAGGACCTGTGGGAGCGGGAGTTTAAAGCGAAGAGGGGGAAAGGGGGTGTAAGCCCTACGAACGGAAACTCAGTCCCGAGAACCGGGGGCCCGAAAAAATTTTAAAATATTTGTGGGAGGAAAAGGGGGAGACCGAAAGGGGGGGAACGGGTATTGCAAAGGTACGTTGAGGAAGGATTACGAGAAGTTGTTTGGAGCGAAGTTTAAAGTGAAAAGGGGGCGCGGACACTCGAGCAATCCATCATTTGGGAGAGCAAGGGGGAGGGGGCCTGAAAAAAAATTGCGGGGACCTGGGTTTTGCCAAGGAGCCCAAGGACAAAAAGAAAGGACATTCCCTGGGCACCGAAGCGGGGAACTCCCCCCATCGCAGGAACCCCCTAGGGCCACGGAAGAGAAAGCCGAAAGGGAACTAAAAAAAATCCCGAAAAAATTTGATGCTACGCGCGAAAAACGTGACAAGAAGACAAAGTAAAAAAAAAGGGGGTCGTCAAAGAATAGACTGGATGGCCCCCCGAAAGAACCCGTGGGGCTGTTTGGGGACGAGAGATCTTTCAATCCGGGGGGGATCACCACGGGGGGTTCCTGACGGGCGCGGGCAAAAAGAAAAATCGGAAAAGGATGAAACAACCAAAAATCCTCAAAAAAAAGCGTACGGCAAAAAGTGCACGTTGCAGGGGGAAGGGGGTGCGCCAGAAAATGCAGGGAAGGGGAAAAGGAGCTATGGGGGCTGTTTCTTCCAAGAGCGAATGTTGTATGCAAAAGAACAGGAACCAGATGGCAAAATGAGGCTCAAGGCTAAAGGGAAGGGGGGAGGGGGTGTGAAAGAAAAAGTACATTCGGTACAGACGAAAAGAAGAAAAAAAAATCAGGGGAGTGGGGGAAACAAAAACAGGCGAAACGAAATATAAAAGGAGCAAAGGGCAACAAAGGGGTTGGCGCATGGTGGGGCAAAATTGGGGCCGGTGGGGAGGCGGGGGAGACGAATCCAGGGTGTGGGAATGAATTGGCTACAAGAGAATGTTGAATGCTTAGAAGGCCCGTGCTGGATAAAACCCACAAAACCTGAGGAAACAGGGTTTTGCCACAAAAAAAGTGGTTGTAGACAAGCGATTACAAGGAAAAAAACTTCTGAGAACAACAACAACGTAGTAAAAGGCTAGGGGGAAAGATGGGGGTACCACAACAGGGGAAATGGTGAAAGAATGGAAAGGGTCTGTTGCGAAATAAAGAATTCAGCAACCAAAGAATAATCTGGGAACCCTGGGTTCAAAAGTAAAAAAAAGGTTAAGAAATCCAGAAAGGCCGTAAGTGCCGAACCCAAAACCCAAACGAACTCAAGGGGGGGGAACAAAAACTCCAGGGGCAAAAATCGGGGGGGGGGGAGGTTTCCGCCCGCCACATCCAAAAAAGAAATAAGGCAAGATTACTGAGGGATGGAGGGTAACACGACGTCTTCTAACAGTAAAGATGGAGCCAAATCCTCAGCCATCAGGAGCACTGTTCCATCCAACACAGGACTGAATAACATTCCCTATTTGAAAAAAAAAAGAGCCACCGCCAGGTAACAAGGAAATACACAGGGACGATGTCAACAGAGGGGCCTGGGGACAATCACAAAAACCGATTTGGGTTGGGGCCGGAGAAAGCAGGTGTCGATGGGGGGGGGTCAGAAGGAATAGTTCGATTGGGAAACGCCGCCGTTTTTACGGGGGTAAACACCTGTTGAAACGGAGGGAACCTCGAAAAAAAACCAGTGGACGGAAAAACAAAAAAAAAAAGGACCGCAAGTGGGATCATTTTATTGAGAGAAGTGCTGGGGGGAGGGCAAGCCCAACTGTTCGGAGGCACGAGGGGAAAGACGGGGGAACTTCTGAGCTTTTTGGGGGGACGTCAGGGGGAATCAAGGCTGTGACGGCACCGAGAACGTGACAGGGCGCGGCAAAGGAAATGGGTAATTGGCTTGGAAAAACATTTGGAAAAGAAGACTCGAAGCGCCATGAAACGATCTCCCAAATGCGTGTGGAGGGCCGGGGGGCAATAAGACAACAGTCAAAAAAGTTTGCACATCTGCGTCATGCTCGGAAGGGGGCAATGGGGGGGGGAGCAAGGCGTATCTGCCCAAGAGAGTGGGAAAAGAATGTAGTGAAGAAATGAGGTTCAGACGGTGGCTGAAGTCGAGTAACAAAAAAAGTACCGCGGGAAGGAGAAATGTACACAACAGTAAAGGTGGCTGGGAAATGGTGGGGTATCCCAGCAGTTATTGTGCAAATTCTACAGAAATAGCGTTGCAAAAGGAAAGCTGCCGAGAGAAAAATTCCAAACTCCAATGGGTCTGGGAGAAGAAAAAAATGTCTTCTCTAAACCTAGACGGGCGGGTACTAAAAAGCACGTTGAAACACCTTGAAAAAACAAAACAGAAGGGAGCGGGTTAAAAAGGAGGAAACTCTACCAAGTCACGGGGCGAAAGGGGATAAAAAAAAACTCCCCAAGACTTGGACACTAATAAAAAAGGTGAATCCGGAACAAGAGTTCGTAAAAAAAAAAAATAACTATATGACATGAAAAAAGGGAAAAAAGTTGTGCAAAAGAAAGGACCAGGCAGGGGGTTCCACTTCCGGCCGGCTGGGTGTTAAGCGGAGGACGGGTCGATACTTTTCGCAAACCGGAAATTGGTGGAAGCTGGCAAGAACTCAAAGCTTTAACTGCTGAGAGGCCGCGAGCCCGGGAAGGGAAGGTGGGGGGGATGTTGCAAAGGGGAGGGCGGGGAATTTTCCGAACAGGCCCCAAAAGGCAAGAAGGAAGGTGGAGAGATGGGACCTCGAACTCCGATTTCCGAAAGACCAGACGGGGCCGGTCCCAGAAGCCGAAAAGTGGTGGGGTCCTAGTTGAAAAGGTGAGGAAGCGGGGTGGGGGCTGAGAAGAGCTTTGGAAGAAATCCTCTTTTTCGGAGTCAGCCCACGGCCGAGAAAAAAAGGCAGGAAAGAAGGGAAGGCAGGTAAAGAGAGGGGGGGAAACACGGACGAAGGAACCCCTTGAAAACCAAAAAAGGGGGGGGGAAAGAGGACAGGAGGGACGGGAGCCGCTGGGGGGGTTCGTGTATGTTTTTCAGAACATCTCAAGGAAGAAAAAAAGAGGAGGAAAAGAAGAAAGAAACCAGGTTCCGCAAGCCGGGGTTCTTGAAAGGGGGGGGGTAAATCTTCGTTTGGGGGGGCCAGGAAAAGGAAGCGCCAGACCGGGAACATAAGGAGAGAAGGAGGGTGGGGAAGGGCCTAGGAGAAAAAAAGAAAAACGCGAATGAAACAACGCTAGAGCGGAAGAAAAAAAAATTACTCCAAAAACGTTGGCCAAAAACAGAAAACGCAGGCCGATACCAATCAGACAAAGCATCGCACTGAGAAACATAGTAAAATCCACAAAAAGGAGGAGGAGGTGGGAAAGGGTACAAAACGCGTTCCATAGCAAAACACAAAAAAGGAACCGGGCAAGGCCTCAGGTGCATAGTAAGGGGGTCCCTTGCAAAAAAAGCCCTTCATAACACGACTGGGCAAGTCGCACGAGCAAATTCACAAAAGTGGGGGTTACAAGCCAAGCAGCACCGGGGGAAAACAACACTTCTTTCAATGGAAATTTGGGGGGGGGGGGGGGGGGGGAACAAAAATTCAAAGGAGGGCAATATATCAACGTTGGAACCATCGAGCCCAAAAAAAACAGTCCGGGAACGGGCGGTATTTGAAAGAAGGAAAAATGGGTGAGTTTTTGAGTTCCTAGACTTATGACAAGACCTTAAAAGTGGCAAGGGGACCAAAAAGAAGACAGGGGTTTTGGGGGGGAAGGGGAGGATTAAAAGCCAACCCGTAACCAATCGTAGAAGCAAAGGGGTTAAGACTTTCAAGGCGGCTTTATTTCCGCAAAAATAAGGGAACGAAAGAAGGGGGGGGGGGGGGTTCGTGAGGGGGGGACGATTACACAGGAGAACACAGGCAAACCATACGCTGAACGCTAGCCGAAAGCTTAAAAGGGCTTAATCACCAAGCGGAACACGGAGGGAAAAAAAAAAGGGGCCTGGTTTAAACTTATCAGAGTTCGGCGAAGCGCATTGAGCGAACTAAGGAAAAAAAGCCGAAAACTTCGGGAAATCTTGGTTACAAAAAAACCTGGTGTGTGGAAGGTGCAGCTACCCAAACGGAATTCTTGGGGGGGGAAACCGGATTTACAAAAAAACAGGGGGACGCGCGTTCACTTGCCAGGGCGAAGCTAGAGCACCCCTTTTGGGGGGAAAAATAAAAAACCCCCAGGAGGACGATTCTGATTTTGGGTTTTCGGTTGGTAAAAAAAAAAAAAAAAAAAAATGGAATTGACGAGGGACTGTTAGACCAAGAAGAAAAAATGAGGCGCAGAACACAGAGGTGCCAAAATCGGAAAAAAATCTCGGGGGGGGGGGAAAAAAGTCGAACAAATCCGTGTTCTTAAAAAAGGGGGGCGCAACAATTTCAAAACACAGATGATTAGGGAACTGTGTTTGAGTCAATAATATAGGTCGTTAATGGCCGCAGGGTACTTGTGGAAAACTGCATGGGGGAAGGGGGGACGGAAAAGGAAAAAAGCACACCGAGGAAAACACTAACGTCGACACGGGCCAATCGACTGGTGAGGAAGCGGAGGAAAGGGAGAAAAAAAGAGAAACCCTACCGTTAAAACGGGTCAGACGATTAGTGTACAGGAGCGTTGGTGGGGGGGTGAGAAGTGATTCGGGGAAAAAAGTATCATGGGACGTCCCGAGGGCCCAGGGGGCACCAAAGAAGCGGGGAAATTTGGGTCTCGACACTAAGGGACCTTAAGACGCGGGATAAAAGGTCCTTTCCTTTCGGGAGAATTGGGAAAGTGGGGCGGAAAAGGTTATAAAAAGAATGATCTGACAAAATTTGGAAAAAAAAAGTCGTAAGAAAAACGAACACAAAAAAAATAACTGCAGGCGGGAAAAGGTTGGCGCGTTGCCTGAAAAGGGGTCTAAACCGCCCGGGGAAGCGGGCAAAAGGAGGGGACGAGCCTAAAAAAACAGTATTCTTTGTGTTGGGTGTTGCATTGGAGGAGGTCTCAAAGTGATTTCACCAAGAAAGGGGGAACATGTTGTGCACACAAATTTTCGGACAAAGAGGGTAGTCGGTAGGGGAGAGTCTCAAACAACAGAACAAGTCTTGAGAGCCAAGAGAGAGAAACTGACTCGTAAACGTCAAAAGTAAAAAAAAAGTTGTTCAGAGTGGCGCGAAAAAAAAAGGGAACAGCAAAGGGAATAAGCATTCATAATTCTTGTCCATGCACGAATCCAAGTCCAATGTGGATACTTAGGGACGAAGGCACGAGTTGGAACGAACACGAAGGCGAACAAACAACACCTTGGTGGGGGAAAAACCCAGAACTGCAGCTCGCATCCGTGTTGCGGTTCGTGCAAGTCGAAAAACAAATCAAAGCACACAAAAAATATTTTAACGAAAAGGGGGGAAAAAACGCCGAAATACCTTCAAAAATTCTGCCCGAGCCGGGGGGCCCAATCATACGGGTAAAAAGCAGGAAACGCCGTTAGACATAAACCAGACCCCGGAAAAAAAAAAGGGCAGAAAAAAAAAACCATAGCCGGGGACGTCGTACCCCAGGGGAAAAAAAGCACAACGAGGGAAAAAAAAGCAACATGTCCAGAACTCGGGGGGGGTTCGTGAAAACGACACGTTCCCCATGGGGGGAGGTTTCGAAGAGTTCAACCATCAAAAGGGTGACCGACGAAAAAGTGAAAAACCCCGTTGATGAAAAGGGGTCCAAGTCCGCCCGGCCGAAAAGGCCAGGTCGTGGAAGGACAAAAAAAAACAACAAAAACAGAAAAAAACAGCCAAAAGAAAAAAAAAAAAAAAATAGATTAGGGATAAAAATCAATAGCCCTAATTGTAGGTGGGGGAAGGCAGGGGTTTGATAGGGAGACAAGGCCCCCACGGCTATTGAAAAAAGACTTGACTGTTCGTCCGGGGTCCTCATGAGGGCGAAACCCTGGGGGAAAGCAAGGAAGGAACCCGTCCGCTGACCGGCGAAAAAAAAGGCATGGGGATCAATTGGAAAAAAAGCTCGTTCTCAGAAACCAAAAAAAAACGATATCCCAAAACGGGGGCTGAGTAAAAGGACCCTTTGCAAATAAAAAGTTGAAAAAAAAAAAAAAGCTCCGTAATCCGGGTTTCAACGAAAAACGAAAATACAGGGGGTACGGGGAATCTGACAGTTCAATAACAGGGGGGGAGCCCAGGAGAGGGCGGCCGGGAGGGAAAGTTCGAGCGAACAAAGGACCGCGGGGACTAGGAAAAAAAACAGCCAAGTTATAGTGGTGCGATGAAAAACAAAAAAAGAGGGAAAAATTTTCAACAAACTGCTAGCACTTCGGGGGGAAAGTCAATTGCTGTGCCGGAGGTTTGCCAAAAAACACAAAAAAAGAAGGCAATTATGGCCAAGGAAACAAAGGGGCGAAACAGAGGCTGCAAAAGCCATCCGATTGGGGGGAAACGGGTGAAAAAACGCCACGGGCTCCAAAAAAGGAAGCATCCGGGGGAAAGTGTAGGACAAAAAAAAAACGAAACACGGGTCTGGGAGACATTCTCTTTCAAAAAATAACACTTCCAAAACCCAAAAACCGAATAAGGGAGAAAAGGAGTAAGCAAGCCATCACGTGCACCAGGGGGTCGCAAGAACACCGCCTTTGAAGAAACGTTCAAACCCAAGGGAGATCAAAAAGAGGACCTAGCGTGCAGGGGGGGAAATGAGGGGAGCTTCAGCGCATCTAAAAAAACAGAATTAAAAGAAAGTGCGTTGTATAGGCAATAACTTTTTCAAAAAAAGATCAACGAACTGGGCCCGAAACTTGGGGAGTCTTGGCTTGTGGAAAGGTGGGGGGCGAAAACTGGGGAGGTCAACCGCACTACTCCCTGGCCCAAAAAGCGATTCTTGTGGATTGGGTCGGGGATCCCACGAGGCAAGGGCGTGAGTCAGAATGGCGGAACAGTGGGGGGGGTGGACCTAGGTGAAAGGTGCAGGAGTGGAAATAGCTTAAAGGGGCGTCGGAACAGTTGGTGATAGGGGGCTCCAGAAAAAAGAACACACGGCAATCTCCTTCTTAAAATAACCAGCCGAAAAAAATTAGAGAGTGAGTGGGCAGGGGTAAAGCAAAAACCAAACGAAGATTTCAAGGGAAAGGGCTGGAGAGAGGTATTGGGGTTAAAAAAAAAAAAAAAAAGGAGGATTAAAATGGGTCCAGAAAAAACACCGACACCAATCGGAGGAAAAATCCGCCGTGAGGGGGGTGGTGTGAAAAAAGACGTCGTGGTGTAAAAAAAGGGGTGCTCTAAATGAGCAAGGCATAACCAAAAGAAAAAAGGACCCGGAGGAAACCCGGCTCGGCCGCGGGGGGGGCTTCATCCCAGCACCATCATCGCGAATGGAAAACACGCCAAATGAGCCTATAACCCGGGGGGGAAACACCAAAAACCTGACGACGTGCTGGAATAGCAAAATTCTGACCTCATGACTTAAAAAGGGCAGAAACCAAGAAATCCAACAGAAAGCAAAGGGGCCGGAGGGAAAAAAACTAGACAAGAGCCCGCAACACAACATGGGAAAAGCCCAAGGAAAAGGCCCTCAAAAAGAGTTCATTAAGCATGTAGGAATTTAAAAAAAAAAAAGCATGAACACTGTTTGCGTGATGGCAAGGAATCTACAACAAAATGCGGGAATTTTGCCACCCGGCAAAAGAAAAAAAAAAAAACCCGACAAAAAAAAAAGTTAGGGAACGCGGCGTGGAACCTGGAAAAAATTGGGGGTGTGGGGGGGGAAAGCCTTCAAAAATCTGTTAGCATATAAGCTAGCACGTTAAAACCGAAGAAAAAAACCGGACCTGGCCACAGAGACGGGGTTAAAGAAAAAAAAGATTATGTTATATGTTGCGTGAAACTCTTGGGGAGGATTGGAAACAAACCAGAGGGTCACACAGACCTGGGAAAAAACAAAGAAAATCCCGGTCTTTGGGGGGGTTTGCGGGGGGAACGGGGCGCCAAAAGTCCATTACAGGAAAAGGTGGGGGGTGGGTTTCCGCCGGCTTGAGGGAAACAAAAGGAAAAGGAGTGTCAGGTTTTCTGGAACCCAGGAAAAAAAAAAACAAAAGACTACGCCGATGGATAAAAGCCGGGTTAAAAATATGGGTCAAAAAATTGAAAAGGAAGCCACTATTCAAACTTGAAAGGGTGTGGGTAAATCATTCAAAGGAAAGCCCACGTGGGGGCGAGACGCCGAACAAAAAGCCCCTCAAAACTCAAGAGGAAGAAAATCGGTACAAAAGGGGGGGACGATACCGCAGAACCCTTATTGCAAAAGGTGGGTTGAGGGAAAAACCGAAAGCCACGGGAAGGGGGGGGACATGCTTGAGGGCCGGATCGAAACGTACATCATTCGAGATCCACCCGAACAAATAAAGGACATGGAAGTCCGGTTTTCAAAAACTTGTTTTTTCCAAGGGGGGAAGCACAAGTTTGGCCGAAGTAAAAAAACGAAAGACGACAGCAAAGGACGCAAAAGGAAAAAGCGAAAAGGCATTGAGGTAAAATGGGACGAAAAAAGAGGGGGGTATCAAAAAAAAATACCGTAAATGGCCTAATTCCAGGAACCAAAAAACAACAGGACAGCGCATCCCAGAGTAAGGAGAGGAAGTATAAAACAATAATAGATATGTGCGGTTGGCGATGTTCCGGGGGGGGGAAACGAACGTCAGCCCGGCGGAAATGCGGTAAGTAGAGGAAAGGGACACCCGACTGCAGGGTCAGAAGGGGATTTGGGGGAGTAAAATCTGGGAATAAAAAAACAGGGGTAACGTCACGCGGAAAAAAAACAAATCTAAACGGGGGTTACCGATGGGTAAAAAGGGTGGGAACAGGGAGTTTACCAGAAAAAAAAAACACCGGGGTCAACAAGGGGGTACGTCGGCGGATGGGCCTTCTGCTGCAAGGGATGGCATCCGGGACACCGGACAAGGAGGGGGAATGAAATAGGGCGAATGATAAAGGAGGGGGTGTGTCGGCCGAATAGCGTTGGGGTTTATACAACAAAACTAAGAACAATTTGCGGGATGGAGGAAGTCAAGAAAAAACGAAAAGGATCGAGCCTTGCCGGGGCTGGCAAAGGTGCACACCACCAGGGGCGGTGTTGCTGAGCAGGTCCGGAAAAAGCCAAGGCCGGGGTGCTCGGGAAAAAAGAAATGTTGGGGACGGGGTAGAATTTCATTTGGGAAAAGATTATTTGAGCCGGGGAAGTGACCAACAAGTAGGATTTGGTAAAAGCCACGGCCTGTAACAGTTGGTTCACAAAACGAATCGATAGGGAGATTCGGGGGTCCACACAAACGGAGGGGAGGAAGAGATAAACCGACGGGTGTACGCACAAAAGGGGAAACATGTTCAAGAATTGGCGGTGGGTTCAAAAAAAGAGCATTTTATATCCCTTGTAAGCCAATGCAAGGTCCAAGTCCAAGACTTGGGTACTCGTTCAAAAGCAACGGGAGTAAAAAGAACGAATGCGCCTCGCAAAAAAAATTTGGGGGGGGGGGACCAGACATGCCGACGGTGAAAGGGAAATCAGATTTGGGGGGGTGGAAGGGAACAGGAAAACCTTACATAAATCCATCAAGGATCCAAAAAAAGGGAACTATTGTCGGCCGGGGGTCTCCCCCCCAGTTCTTCTCCGAAATCCTGACCGGATCCAGTTCGTCATCTGTCATCTGAAGGAAAAAAAAAAAAAAGGAAAAAGTGAACACGCGCTTGCAACAAACTCCCATACGGAAAAAACCCGCGAAGAGATCACCCTAAGAAAAAAGAGAAAAAAGAAAAAGCATCACCTCGTGGGGAGAAAAGATGCCACACGAGAACTCATCTTTTGGGGGTTCTTAACAAGGGAAATGGGGTTTGTGGGGGATATTTCGACAGAACGAATTTTCAGGTTGCACAGCCGAGTTGCCAATAAAGCCTCCTCCGGTGGAAAGTGAAAACAGAAAACATCAAACGAAAAACCTGAGGGGAAAACCGCAATATAGAGTATCAAGTCAAAAAGAAATTTTAGTCGGGGGGGTAAGAAAAAAACCACTTGGTTTGGGCCATACTCTATAAGTCACTCACTTTGGATGGAAAAAAAAAAAAAAATTAAATAAGAAAAGGGGGGTTTTCGTTCCGAATGCCATAGGTGAGGGAAAAAATAAGGGGGAAGGGACCGCTTAGGGGCCCGGGGGAGGTAAGCATTCACGTCTTGAGAAAAAAAAAACTTGGTTGTAAACAACCCGCAGCGCAAACCTGGGTGAGATAAAAAATCACAAAATTCGGGACGGAAGGTAATTAAAAACCCCATGTGGGAAAATAGGAAAAAAAAATTCCAAACTCGGGCTCCAATCACGGGAGGGGGGTTTGGTCAAAAAACTCAGAAAAGTTGGAAAAAAAAAAGTCGGCCGGGTCGTAGGTGCCAAGGGCCAATTGTGAATTGGGTTGGAAATGTAGAGGAGGAGACGACGAATTGCAGAAGTCGGGGAACAACGAAAAAAAAAACGGCGTGGAAAGCTTTCTGCTAAGGGGACAAAAAAGCCGCTTTGGGAAAATAGACAGAAAAAGGAGTTTGTGATAAGCTTCAAAGGTTGTTTTCAACTCGCTAAGAATTATGCTCGGGGTATTTGGAAAAATCCGGGACGTCTCCTAACTTCCCCGGGGAGACGCTGAGGGTTGCGGGGGGGAAAAATAAGCGACGAATCGCGAGGCCACCGCAGCCTTGCCGGGGGGGGGGGAACCCTCACCGGACCCAAACAACCCGGGCGTCCTGTGCGGGGGGCATGAAAGCGGGGCCAGTGGGATACTCTCGGGGAAATAACAGAACGAAAAAAAGGCAAAAAAGTAAAAAAAAGTTAAACCCCTGTGCAGACAAAGCAATCGTTAGACGGGGGGGTCAAAATAGGGTCCGCAAGGTGAAGAACACAAAACCCAAGTTGCGGAAAATCAAAACCCAAGGAGGACACTGTTTACCCAAGCGCGGGGGTAAGGTCCAGGGAAAGAGGCAAAAACGGCAAGTCGGAGAGGGGTTACGCGAAAGCCAAAAGGCCCAGGTAAAGTTGGGGCAAGAAAAAAAGGGTTCCCACGATGCAGAAATCCTTTATACTAGAGCGGAAGGGGGGGGGGAAAGGGAAGGTGGGGAAACTTGGTTGGCTTTACGAGAAGCTGGTCCGGAAAAGACCACTCACAAAAAAAAAACAAAAAAGAAAGAACCAAAGCGTTCTGGTGGGGGGGGAGTGGTCAATAGGGAAAAAAAAGAATTGAGCAGAAGGAGATCGGTCAGAGGGCGGCAGCACTGGGAAGAAAAAGGGGGGGGGTTGGACTCGTTAAGGAGTGGGGGACTGGGAAGAATTTGGCTTCTCCTAGGGCGGTTGAGGGTTCAAAGCGCAGGAAAGGCCGAAAGACCAAAAAAAAGGGAAGGGTTCCTGCAGAGCAGTAGTACATGCCGCAAAAAAAAAAAAGAAAAAAAATTGCGGTCCGCCAAAGTTTTGGGAGGGATGAAAAAGGGAGAAGACGTTTGGGGGTTTTTCGGTGTAGGTTTTTGGATCGCAAACAGGGAAGAATGCGACAACGTAGGGGAGGGGGGAACTAAAACCTAAAAAACCGAAACACAAGGCCAAAGAAAAGTAGAAAAAGTTCGGGGGGATCGGCAGGTGGTGGCCGGTACCCCCGCAAGCAAGGCCCATGGGGCGAAAGTGGAAAAGTAAAAAAAAAAGGAACGACCCAAGTAAACGGCCGGAAGGTAGGAAAAAAAAACACGAGAAGGAAATAAAAAAAAGAACGCCTTCTGGAGGCAGGAAAAGGTCACCGAAAAAAATGTGGGGGTTGTACGATAACCAAGGAACTGACGAGAAAGTCAAAAAAAAAGAAAAA
>Ga0179593_1759313_pt1 | contig 12912 bp, 17 predicted proteins | sample CZODoug2_1_08_16_FD_185931 | JGI IMG/M metagenome (GOLD analysis project Ga0179593, IMG submission 185931) | Vadose zone soil fungal communities from Angelo Coast Range Reserve, California, USA - CZODoug2_1_08_16fungal (PacBio error correction) | ecosystem: Environmental > Terrestrial > Soil >...
TTAAATGGGGGGAATCAATATCATGTGCAGGGTGGAGATCGTGCCGGGAGGCGTCTAGCGCGGGCGCTGCGTTGGGATGGTCGGGAAGGGGACTTTCTTATTTACTTCGAAAGGGGGACACGCTGGTTCTTGCGAGAGAAATTTATGGCGTTATGAGGCGCATGCGAAAGCTGACGACGCACTCACCGTAAAAGAAGACACTGTCAATTTTGGCGGGGGCAAAGGACCAGCTGGAAGTCCGTTTCAAGGAAAATTCGCCTATTGAAGAAGAGGAAATTACCGGGGGCGAAATGATTTTGTCGGGCGAGGCGATGCCTTATTGGGAGGGAAACGCGCACGCTGGCTCAGGTGAAAGGTCCAAAGAGTCCTCCCTTCGTATAAAAAAAAAGTTTCAAAAGGTGTTTTAAAAATAAGAGGGGATAACGTGGTCTCTGCCAGTTCAGGAACCGAAGAATGGATCGAAGGGAAGAAGCGCGATGTCTTCGGGAAGGGGACTCGCGAGAGGCAGGAACAACGAGGAGGGGAAATATGGAAAAGGGGGGCGCGACAAGTCGCTCAAAGATAGGAAAGAGGGTCTCTCTTCTTGCAGGGAAGGAAAACCACGGAATCTCAAGGGAGGGAAAACACAGGTTGCAAAGGGGACGCACGCCATATAATGATGAAGCAGGGGCTTATTGGCAAGGAAATTCCGCATCGTTAAGAGAGTCATCATGCCAATCGCATGAAAAGAGGGGCCCACGAGGAAAAAAATCGGTGCCATAAAAGGTAAGGTGAACAGAACCTGTCCAAACTCTCTGCACAAGAGGAAAAGGCATCTGGCCCTTCTGGAAAAAAAGTTGAGTCGTAGAGGGGAGGGGGTCGCCCGCCTGACGCATGAAAGTATTCAGCGGGCCATTCGAGGAAGAGAATAAATCATAAAAATAAGAAAGGATCCAAGAAGGCACTCCCGTCACTCCCTAAGCCCATCTTCAAAACACTGCATATTGGGGGGGGAAGGAAGCCCAGGGTCATACCTACCGTCGGGAGTAGAGTAGGGTGAATAGATCACGAAGGGAAGTCTACCTTGGCCAGTAAGTTCACCTGAGCCAACCACACAACCAATCCTATCACCCTTTCAGAGGAGCGCCCTCGGATTTGGGAGAAAAGAAGAGAACTTCTATCTCGAATGTCTGAGAAGGCAGTATCATCAATAACGGGAATCTCATTAACAGAAAAGAACTGCACCGTCGTAGGGGGGGGAGAAGCCCTCCTGAAATGGAAAAAAAAAATGCTCGTAACTCTAACAGAACTTTCAGGGCAAAAGGGAGCGTCCTTCTTCACAGAGTACGAAACACTTTCCGAGGGGAAAGAGGAGGGAAGACGAAGCCATTCAATTGACGAAAAAAGGCGTCTCCCGAGATGAGGAAAAAACAGGGGAATCCGGCCTAACTCATTCCAGGATCGAAGGGAAATGCAAATCACCTCCCAGGCTTGAATCCTCTCTTCAGCATAGGAGTATAGGTACAAAACTTTCCACGATCTTGGAGCTCTATGAGAAGGGAAAAGAAAGGATTTGTTATGGGACGAAGAATAAGCTTCTTTTGCAGAGAAACTCTATTATGAGAGAGGGGGGGAAGTCATGATTGCGCGGGGGAGTTAATGAACGGGGAGAGGAACTCACGCACGGCGATAACAACTGCGAAGAGGGGGGGGGGGAAAAAGGGGGGCCTAATCAGCATATTAACAAAGGGAGTCTGATACAGTCGTGGAGATAATCTCAGCTTTCGGAAAACCAAGTGGGGAAATATATCTCCAGCAGAAAGAAAAAGCTTTCTAAGTAAATGGGGAGGGGCAAAAAGGGAGGCCTCTAGAGGGAAGCAAATGCGCGTCCTCAGGGGGAAAAGTATTCACCTCCCGCGCAATGGTCAGCACGAAAAGAGGAAAGATTCAAGGATACGCGTCTTGGCAGGTAAAAAAAAAAAAAAAAAAAAAAAAAAAAAATAAAATATGAAAGTGATCAAAGTCGTAGGCCAATCGCTCGAAAATGATTGAAAAAAAAAGGAAGACAATGGGCGCTGGCCAGGCGCCGCAATCTCAACACCAACAACGGGGGGAAAGGGACCTGCTCGGGGCGTCGCGAAGAGAGAAAAAGGCTCAGGACGGAGAGAGGGTGCAGACGACGGCCTGGCTGGGGGGGGAAAGAAGAAAAGGACTTTCGAAGGATCTTACGGCTCACGCACGCTGCTAAATCCCGGAGTGGGGGGGGAGTTCGCGGTCGTTTATATAGAAAAAAAAGCGCTCCTTTGAGCAGGAAAAGGAATGGCCGCGATTCATCGCGTTGGGGAGGAAGAGGGGATTCGCACGCTCCTAAGGTCACACTGCGTTCGCGGACGAGGATGCGTGCGAGGCCACGAGAAAAGTTGTGTTCATATGAGGGGGAAAAGAACGCGGGCTCGCCTGCAGGGCTCAAAAACGGGAGGGAGTTAAGATTGGCAAAGGAAGGCCCGCAACTCACAAGCGAAGGAGGGGGACCACCGCCCGAGAAAAAAAAAAAAAATGGCAATCTCGCCAAAAAAATACAAAAAACGGTGGCCTTCATGAAAACCAAGAACAGGGAAGGAGAGGGGGGAGGAAGAAGGACCTGAAAGAGGGTCGACAACGATACCGGGGGAACGCCGCGACTGAAAAGGGTTCTGCGGCACCGCCTTTGCTGGATGAAAGGAAGGGGGGGAAGATGTCGGCCTCTCGGACCGGGTTGTTGCTTCTGTAGAAAAGAAGGAGAAAGAGGAGGATGCTAGTCCCTTACCCTTGCGGGAGAGGTGATCCGGGCATTATCAAATTAAAAAGGGAAGACATCGCGGATGTGACGGGACTCTCCGCTTTGTTCTGCAAGGGAGGTAGAATGGAGGCGCCGGTTGAAATGGCTTCGGGCGGAGTAGAGCATGGATCCGCTGTTCCAAGGGAATAGCTTTTTCCAAAGGATTAATCCTATAGATGACTCCTAGAGAGATGAGTTACTAGCGAAAAAAAGAAGGAGCGCTGCAATTGGACGCGTCCAGGGTAAGGGCTTTCGGGGAATGTCCCATTTCTCGGGCAATGGGAAAAGTACCTTATGAGAATATGCAACCTATCTAATTTACACAACTACGGGCTGTCCATTTTCCTTCAAGGAATAAATAGGCGGGCATTTGAGGGTGCGGAGGGGGGGGGGACGAGACGGGCTAAGGTCTTCTGATCCTTTTTAGTGGGAATCGCGGGCCGAACTGGTTCCTCAGGAACCTCTGAGGCGTAAGCAGGATAAAAGAGAAGGTTCTCGCCGGACAGCGAAGGACAAGGGGGGCTAAATGTCCCACTTGGAGGGACGGTTCTTTTCACATGGAAGAGGGAAGAGGGGAAAACCGAGGCGAAGGATTTTGCGCCATTCTTGTGAGGATGCCTCATTTCTTATCGCAAAGAAAAGAGGGAGGAGACCGTGTGATTCAAAAAGATAGGATTGAATTATCTGCTTAAGCTTGTACCTCCATTTGGTAAAATCATTGGATGAAGGTGGGATCGCGGCGAGCACGGCAGAATGGAGGAGCTAGCGAGAGGAGATTGGAATGCTATATAGGCAACTTCGTATGTGAGTAAAAATATAGAGAAGGAGGACGGCGAAAAGGAGGCTGCAGAAACTCCATTCTTGACCGGGATACCTGAAAGACCAACTTTACTTGTTGACTTCATCTAAAAATGAAAAGGGGGGAAAATCTGGAAAAAGAATTCAATCCTCCTTTATGGAAGGGTGAAGATCTTCCCTGAGAAGAGGCGCATGCGATCGCCAAGAGAAGGAGCAGCAGCCCGCAAAAAGTTCAATTTCATCTTCGCCGCAAGAGGGGAAATTGCGGACAAGCACACGGCCCGAAAAAGCTGGATCGTACTACTAAGAAGATTGAAAGCTTGCATGAAAAAAAAAGACCATTTTTAAGGGGTAAAGAGACTTAATTCTACCCACATAAGAAAAGGGTATGCCGAAGCAGACAGAATCGAAGGGAAATGAAGAAGATCCTCATCCAATTCGAAGAAAGGCGATTAATCTCAAAAAGGAAAGAAGAACCTAAAAGCAAAGAAAAGGGCCGTGAAAAAAAAGTGTTTCCCCAGCCATTAGGGGGTGGGAATAGGCACGAAAAAGGGGCTCTAACCTGGGCCAGGAAAAAACGACAGCCACAGGATAAGCTCGCAAAGGAGAAAAATTCCAATCTTAACTTCGAAGAAGGGAGGGAAGAGATTCAAAAAAAGGAAATCTTTTTGAAAAACGATAAGGAAACGCTCACAATAACACCCATGAGAAGATCAGAAAAAAAACTATCATTACACCTGCGCGAGGGGACACAGAAATTGCCAAACTTCGCTTCAGTCACATCCAGGAGATGCATCGAAACACCTGCAATCTTGCAAAGAGGGGGAAAACATCTCAGAAAAAAAAAAAAGAAAGAGATTCTACATGCAGCACCACCTGCCGAAGGAGAGAGAGAAGAGGTACCTGGGAGAAACTCACATTCGTTGCCGAACAAAGGGCAAGATCGGCTCTATAGGTAGGTCTTTGAAACTTTAAGGGAGAAGGAAAGGATCACACAAGGGGGGAAAAAGAAAAGATTTGTTATTACTATTAAGAAGAGCCTCGGAGGGGACGTGTCTCCGCTAGAAGCTAGGCTGGTTGTAAAACGTAAACTGCTGTGGGGGACGGGCGGAGAGAAAGTGTCACATATTAACGTAAAAAGGGAGGGCAATTCAGTCGAGAAGGGTCTTCTGCATATGAACAAAAGACGGGGCTCTGATAAGGTGAGGTGCCTATAGAAGGGGGAAAAAACCTTCTAACGCAGGGGGAAAAATCGAAACACAAAGAAAAAGAAACCCCCAATCTAAAAACGGAAAATCGCGGCCATCCGGAGAGAAAAAAGATCCTCATATTATTTCCCTTTATATATTTTAAAAAGAAAGAAGGAAGCACTCAACTCAAGGCAGGGAAGTCCATCGGATTGGAGCCAGAAGATCAGTCGAAAAAACACGAAAAAAAGGCAACAGGAGGGAGGAGAGGAGAGACACCTTTCTTGGGAAAAGGTGGGGGCGCTTTCCCAGGCTCCTGCCTATCAAGAAAGAAAACAACAACAAAACTAAATCCTTCTCTGGCGGGAAGAGGAATCGCCTGATCAGCTGCTCATATGAGAAGGGGGAAAAAAGGGAATTTTTGAATGGCGGGGAGGGCTGGCTCTTTCGACTTATAAGAAGGGACCAAAGAAGGAGGGATTATCAGGAAAAAAAAAAAAGGTTATTGGTTTCGGTAGATTTAAGGGGGGTAATATACCCGATCATCCGGATCCTTGAAAAAAAAGAGGGGGCGAGAGAACGAAATAAGGAGAGAGGGCGGAATCCTCATGATAGGAAAAGTCTTTCGCATTCAAACGTTTGAGAGGCACGACGTATCAGAGAAAGTTGGGAAGAATAGGAAACCGCGGTCTCGCTGCATAACGGAGGCTTTAATATGGAAAGAAAACAGTCCGCTCCGCCCCCAAAGACAACCTCAAGAAAAAAAAAAAAAAATCATCTCGCAGCAAGAAGGACCACCCTGCTGAGGTCGGTGCCTGAAAAAAAGGACCTCTTAAAGCTCTCTTTTGATCCTGCAAGAACAGATCTGGGAGGGGGAATCAAAAGGTTCAGCGCAGGAGGGCTTTTTCGTCTAACCGCAGGGAATTGGGGAAAAGGTTCCTCTTCGTGCCTCTCGGGGTTAGGAAAGGGGGAAGGGTTGACTTAAAGAAAGAAAAAGTCTATTATGTGCTGAGAAGGAATTTACCTTCTTTTCGCTGAAGAAAGGAGGGCACTATGTAACATCTGGCAGTGGGGAAGGGAAATAAATCTGAATAAAAAAGGGGGGGGGGAAGATCGCAAAAAAGGGAAGGTTCTGCAATGTCTGTTGAAAGGGGGGCCTTCGAGGGCTGCGTGGCTGCAGCGTAAGGAAGAGGTGCCGTAGTTCGCAAAGGATCGGGAAAGGGGAGGCTTGCTGAACCTAAGGGGGGGCTGCCGAGGCCGCTCGAAAATGCAAATCCTCTAACGTGCTCAAACAGAAAAAAAGTAGGGGATCGCCGGAAAGGGAAGGGGCTTCCTTTCCTCATGTAGCAAAGGTGGTCGGGAGAAGAACCTTACAGAAGGTGACAACCTCTCGATAAAGATTACAAGGAGTCGAAAAGCATCTGCTAAAGAAAAGGGAAGAGAATCTGTGGCCTGAGAGGGGCTGCAAGGGATTTGGCCTTGTCTGCGGAGCCCGGAGAAAAGGGACGGCGCTTCAAGACTAAAGGCGGGGAAAAGGTCTTTATGGGAAGGTCTATCTCAATGCTAGAAAAAGGGGGAAGGGACTTACAAACATTTGCTACCATAGAAAGGAGGGGGCATTGGAAAAAAAAAGGTCTTTATTGGAAAAAAGGAAACCTACCTTCTCCGAACAAAAAGGAAAAAGAGCACGGGCCGAGGGGGCTTCCATTCTTTTGGCCGAAAGAGGCTAGGAAAGTCAAAAGGAAAAAAGTGTTCTTCAGGAATAAGGGGGGGAAAAAAACGTCAATTCAGCGATTGGAGAAGGTCTGAAAGGGGCCCCGCTGGGACCCGGGGGGGGGGGGGAAAAAAAAAAAGGTCATATGAATCCGGGACCATCATGAGGCACGGGAAGACCTAGCTGGTCGAGACAAAAGAGGGGAGTCCAGGTTAAGAAAATCTCTCAACACAACAAAAGGGGGAGATCGCTGAGCCGGCGACGTCCTGGAAAAAAAGAATAGGAAAAAGAAAAGAATGCTTGCTCCTGAACAAAAGGGTAATTTGTCGGAAGGAATGGGGGGCGGGTTCCCAGCGGAAAAAAAAGAAACTCCGAGCCTTTCCGTTTGGAAAAGAGAGTACCCGGAAGACCGAGGGCCTCAAACGATCATCAAGGGAAAGAAAGAAAAGAACATATGGCGCCCCCGGAAAGGGAAGACGCCTCTTTCCGAGGAAGTCAGTTTGAAAAAAGAGAAAGACACTCTTGGAAAAAAAGGCACTATCAAGGAGAAAAGCTTTGTCCTGCCAGAGAAAAAAAAAGGGGGGCGTCAGCGCTTGGTTTCGCCCGGGCGAACCCCAGGAAAAAAGGGCCTAGCCAAAGGGAAGGAAGGGAAAACCCAAGGGTCAGAACTGCGAAAAAGAAAAAAAATGGCTGCGGCGTCGGAGAAAGGGGAAAAAAGAAAACGATCGCAGCACCCTGCACGGGGGGGAAATTTGCCAGGGTCAGTGTGTCCCAGCCATATAGATAGGTAAAAGAAAGAAGGTTATGGCAGAAAAAAAATTAAAAAAGGGTCCAGGGAAGGGAAAAAAAAAGAAGCCGGCGAGCACCCGAGGGGGGGGGGAAACATATCAAAATTTTCTCTCTTCAGCGGAACTAGGGAGATCCACCCAGCAAAAAATCAAGGGAAGGGAAAAAAAAGCTCAGCCCTACGGAGAGGGAAACGCAACCGCTTATCCAGAAAAAAAAGAAAAGCCTGGCAAATAAGGACCTAACTCTACACCGACTTGCCAAAAAGGAAGACACTGAAAGTCCATGATTGAAAGAGTGTGGAGGTAATGCCACGAGAGAAAGGAAGGAAGGGAAAGAAGGACGCGCAGCGTCCGATCAGAAGGAAGAAGCACCACCGCAAAAAAACCGCCTTCCTTACTTCGAGAAAAAAAAGAAAAAAGGGGAGGGGCAACACTAACGAAGGGGGTCGCAGATTTGCTCCAAAAATGAAGAGCTTTGCACCTTATCTTCATGAAAAAGAGGAAAATTTCCAGATGGGATGAAGAGACTGCACCGAAGAAACTGGGAGCGCTTGCCATATCAAGAATCGTCATGAGGTGAGGGGGGGGGTTGCTTTCTGAGGGAAGAAAGTCAAAGGAAAGATTTCTATCAATTCATTGCGCTAGAGAAAAGGGGGGAAAGGGCTATCGCCTCCACTTCAAGAAGAGGGGGGGGGGGGGGGGGGGAGGGAGTAAGGGAACTCGCACTATATCTCAGAGAAAATGTTAAAGGAGAATCATCCTGAGGAGCTTGCGAGGACGAAGGGGAAAAAATCGCAGAGGAAACTTAAAAAAAAAGCATCTTATTAGGTCAAGGGAGGAAAAAAATCGTCATCACTCCTCACGGGGGAAGGGGCTTCCCTGGGAAAAGAAGGGGGGGAAGTAATCCGTCTAAAGAAGAGATTAGCAAAAGGAAAAACGTCGGTCATAAGCCTGCAAAAATGCGATGGGAGGAGGTCAGGGAGAAGAAAAGAGCTCACACAACAACGTATGAGGAGGGGAGAGGGTCTGGCTCCGGGAGGAAAAGAGGGATACATCGAGCTCAGTCCGTGCAAAGGCATGTGGAGGAGAAGAAAGGGGGGAAAGTTGGGGAAAATCGGAGTAACGTCTCAAAGAAGGGGGGAGGGCCGACTGCGAAATCCCGTTATTTTTTCCTGAAGGGAGGGGGAAAAGTATATCCAAAAATCATCTGCCAGTATCGCGCCTTTTTCAAAAGGGGAACTAGGTTGAGAAAAAAGGCCTTCGCAAAAGAAGAAAAGGAAGGGAGGAGGGAGATTATTTCCCGACTGCGTTCGAGAAAAGGGACCTATGCCACGAGGAAAAAAGAAAGGGAAGTTTGTTCATATGCGATAGCCCTCTGGGAAAAAAAGAAACACGCAACGCGAAAAGGAACGCTCCAGGAAGATCCGCCGCAACCACACTCTCAACAAAAAAAGCAAGATCGAAAAGAGCGGCGCCATCGAGGGAAGACGCGGTAGGGTGAAGGGCATTCTAGATTGGACATGTTCGAGGGAGAGGGGGGGGAAGAAGATCCTTCCCAAGCTCGGGAAAAAGATACCTGCGAGAAAGAGAGGGGGAAGAATTTCTTTTCTTCACCAGGAATTCTTGTAGGGACAATTGCAGGGGGAAGAGGCGCTCGGACCGGTTCTGCCGGGAAAAAAAAGGTTCTTCTTAGACCTCTGTCTCCAAAACACGTCGGGAGGTGAAGAAAGCCGTCAAGGGACAGGCTTTTTCGGAGAGGGCATAGAAACCCGCGTGACGGGAAGGAAGGGGGAAAGGCGGGTTTGACGAAGCCGCTGGGGTCTTTTTCCTCTTTTAGGGGGGGGTGAAAATGGAGCGGCGCAGAACTTGAGAAAAAAGGGAATACTCGTTGAAATGGATGGGGGGGAGGGAATTCTTTCCTTAGATAAAAAAAAGATTGTGGAGAGGGGAAAATCCTGAAGGAATATCGCCGTATCGGAGATAGATCCTCTTAAGAAAAGAAAATTAAAAGGAAAATGACTTTCTTCTCAGAAAGTTGTGAAACGGGTCGGTGGTTTGCACTGAAGAGTTGACACTACCTTCGTGTCATCAAAAAAAGACAAAAAGGGGTCGCTGAAAGAGGTCGGGGGAGGGGGCTTCGATCGGGAAGGGGGGAGGAGTTTCTGCGAGCCCGGGGGAAAAAGGGGAAGCTGGCGAAGGAGGCTCTTCGCCGACTGGCCCGCAGAAGAGAGATGCACTTTGAGGGGGGAGGGCGGGGAACACAAGCTATGAAAATACGCAAAGAAAAGGGAAAGCATTTGACCAGGAGAAAATAGCTGTTCAGAGCGTGTCGCAAAGAGGGGATGGTCAAACTGAGGAATATTAAAAGACCGGGGAGAAATAGGGGCGGCCGTCTTGTCTCTTAGGAATTGCTGATAGAACAGAGGGGAAAGGGGATGGAATATCCTTTGATGAAAAAAAGTAAAAGTCAGGTGGAAGACGGTTCAACGGGGAAACTTGTTTTTTTAAATCGGGGGTCGGGGAGAAAAAAAGATGGTCTCTTCAGTTCAGGGAGACAAGAGGCAGCGTCAAGAGGATGGAAAGCTCGCGAATAGAGATACACAACAACACGGACGGATGAGGAGGGAAACAAGGTCGGCGCATGACTATCGAAGGAAAAAGACCTCTAGCAGAAGGAACTGGGTTGGGCGGGGAAGAAGTCACTGATTTTAAAACACAAGGAAGGTCAACAAGGTAATGCAATCCGCCTGAGGGGAAAAGCTAGTCCCGAAAATGGAGGCGGAGAAATGCCAATAGAATAGGAAGACGGAAAAAAGAAAGGGAACCCGTAATTTCAAGGCGGCGCTTAGGGAGGACATTTGAAGGAATGGGACCCTCTCTGCAGGGGGGGTAGGGCAAGAAGGGAAGTTGGGGCTGAGGGAAGAGAATTGCGTCTTCAGCGGCTGGGGGAAGGGAGAAAGGACACACCATCACGCCAAAAAACCAGAACATCGGGCCAGTTTCGCCAGGGGGAAAAGGAGACGACAAAGTAAAAAAAGGGGGAACGAAGAAAGATCGCATCAACCAGGAAAGAGAAAGGACCTACCATTGCCAGTTTCAAAGGAATCTGTTACAGAAGGGTGGCATGACACATGCGCGACCGTTCCAGTAAAAGGGAGCATTAGCGCAGAAGGACAGCGTATTTTCGAGATAAAAGGGAATCCTAGAGAGATATTTCAAAAAGAAAACAATCGGGAAAAAGGAACCATAACGGAAACAGAGGGATAAGGCCTAGCAGCCCTCCTAACAAGAAAGTTAAACCTTCGCAAAAAGGAGAAACTTTCCCTAACATCTTCGGAATAGAAGGAGTTCCAATCCAGGGGGATGAGGTGTGCAATTTTAAATGGGAAAGGGGAAGCCCGACGAAATGCCAGGTCAAGGAAGGGAAAAATCTTAGAGAGGGAAGGGAAGGGAGTAAGCATCACCCCCTTCCTCCTTCCTAACGCAGAGGGAAGAGGAACGGAATAAATTCAGCAAATCCCAGAAAGAACATACCGAGAGAGAGACGTTATCTTTTTCTACAAAGAAAAAAAAGGGGGAAGAAGAGGAGTTCAAAGAGAGGAGAAATTTAAAGAATTGCAACAGGACCGCGAAGAGCTTTCCTTTGAGAGGGAGAAAAAAAAAAAAGATTTCTGTGGGGGGGAGATTGCGCTTTTGTTTTCAGGAAAGTTTCACATAGTAAAACTCAAAAATAAGTGCGATCCCGACTGGTGAAGGAAAGGGAGTCAATATTACCAACTTCAAGAAGTAGGAAGGGACTCGCAGAAGAAAGTCCCTTGCTAAACTCATGGGGAAAAACTCATCAGAGGGAGAAAAATCAAAGAGAAAGCTTCTTACGCTGTCGTCTCATCCTTCGAGAAGGAAAAGGCCTCTCTCCTAGGAAGGGGTATCCCTCCCTCGCAAATCTTCAAAAGAAGGAAGGGAAGAGGGGGCAGGACCCAATATAGGAGGGGAGGACTTAGGAGTCACCAAATCAAATCGGAAGGGGGGGAAAAGGCCTTTTCACGGACATGGAAGGCCATGTCGCAAAAGAGAGAGAGAAACAACAGGGAGGTGAGGGAAAGAGAGAGATCAAGAGAGGAGACTACCAAAGCCATAAGACGACGCAAAAAGAAAGCTCGATGAATGAAGAAGAGGGGGGGGGGACCTTTCATATTTTAATCTCCGCGGGAAAAAACCACTCCGTGGGAGAGAAAAGCCCGTTATGATTGCTTAATGGAAAAGAGGGAAAAGAGCAGACCGCATCAGAAGGAGGACTTTGCAGGGTCCCTCGCTTTGGGACGTAAAAGAACAAGACGGGCTTCTGCAAGCTCCTCAGGATGATGTTAAGCGTGACGACCCGCTGATATAGCGGGAGAAAAAAGTCAACGGGCTAGGGGGACATAGGGAGAAAGGGAACCTTGAAGAAAAAAAAAGGGGGCTATCCAAGGGAGGGAGAGGTTGACCAGAGACCGCAACCACCATCTCACTCATTACTGGGAAAAGAGCTACATCGCGTGCAAACAAAAATCGGAAAGAGAACGCAGATCATCTTCAGAGGAGCAACTCTTGGACTTGTTCGCAAAAAAAAAGGGGGGGAAGACTGTCCGGGAGAAAAAAAGAAAGTTTTTTCGACACACAAGGCAACCAGACGTCACCAAGGGGGGGGGAAGTGGGTGTCTTCTCGCCGGTCCTAGGGAAAGAAAAAAGGACCGGGGGGGGGAGGGAAGAAGGGGGGCTTGCTGTCGAAGGAATAGCCGCGATTTGGTGAATAAGAAATGCAAAAAGGAATTTTATCATCAAAGGGAAATCTGCAATTTTTTTCAGGATAGGGGTTTGACGAACCGATCAGCTCTCCTCTGGTGTCGGGAGGGGGTCGTAGTTGGTACAAAGGGAGAAGGAAAGGCGGGAAGAAAGAGCCGCGGTTGCGTTCGAAAGGGTCATGGGAGGGAAAATACGGCTTTGCTATCCTAAAAAAAGAGGCGGGAGACCGTGAAAGGGGAAGCGCAATCCGCTTGGTCTCGAGGAATGTCGCTCCAAGGGGAAAGAGAAATGTCGTTTTGAAAATGAATGGAAAAAATTGGTGTCAAAGAGAAAAGAAGGATGGAGGGTACACAACGACGGGAATGTTAAAGGGAAGGAGCAATAGCATTTGGCAGGTGCTGAAAAGGGAAAGAGGGAGGTGGGTTCTGCGTAGGGGCCTTTTGCTTGCGGGGAGTGACTTCATTGAAGGGAACTCCGAATTTCCCGCCGGGAAAGGGTCGGCAATAAGGGATGGGGGATCAGGCGGGGAGCAAAGAGACTCAACTGTTCTCGAAAAGGGATCTGCAAGGGTAGCTTTCCTATCGAACAAGCTGGCTTCAGGCAGGAGCCTAGTGCGAGAAAAAAAAGGATCCGCTGAAATTTACCGGAGGTTTTGAAGGGAGGGGGCTATTGTCCTTGGAAAAAGGACACGAGGTGTCATGAAGGAAGTTTAGAAAAAAAAATTCCAGGCGGATTTGGAGTACCCGGAAGCTGGGACCCTTTGTTTGAGCGTCTAGCCGCCAAACGTAAGGCTCGGGAAGAGGGAATTGAGACAAGAAGGGGAGTCTGCGCCGAGCGCCTGGGTAA
>Ga0179593_1293483_pt1 | contig 12911 bp, 12 predicted proteins | sample CZODoug2_1_08_16_FD_185931 | JGI IMG/M metagenome (GOLD analysis project Ga0179593, IMG submission 185931) | Vadose zone soil fungal communities from Angelo Coast Range Reserve, California, USA - CZODoug2_1_08_16fungal (PacBio error correction) | ecosystem: Environmental > Terrestrial > Soil >...
CAAGTACCCTAGAAAAAAGATACTGTAGGGGAGGGGAGAGTCTTGAAAAACCTGGGAGGTGATGCTCTTACCTAAGAAAGCAACATTTTCACTGGTAAAGGGCTCGCAAAGGTATGCAAATCTCCAGATGGAGTAGAGAGGAAAACGTCCCCTTTTCTGCCAGAGATGGGCAACCAGCGGGGGGCCGAAGGAAAGGAAGACTAACAACTTCTCTGTAGGTCGAAAAAAAAGGAGGAGACTCAAGAAAAAACCGTCACTTCTCTATACTAGAATGGGAGTTTTCTTAAAGGAAACAAGGGACAGACAGACGTAAGTCAAATAAGGGGGATGAGGGGACGTGGAGGAAATTAAAGCGAGGAAGTGAAACAAGTACACGCAATTCGCGCGCGACCACAGGTTCAGAAAAGACCATCAAAGAAAATCAACAGGGTCGATGAAGATAAGAGAGAGGCGTCGGTCAGGGAGAGGGTCCCAGTTTGAACAAAATCTACGTCCAAAAGGTCCGTGAAGGGAAAAAAAGCAAGAGGAGTCTGAAGGGGGGAAGCCAAGCTGCCATTACAGGAGATGACGAATGAGGGGCCATGGCGGAAATTGCAGGATCGTATATTTTCCAAAGGAAAAGGGAAATAACTCGAGTCGCGGGCTCGCGAGAAAAAAAAAAAAAAGATCGTAGGGAGGCCACAGAGCAGGGAAGATTCAGTTGAAAACTCGATTTCGGTATAACGGGAAAAGGACAGCGGGGGATGACGCGGCGGATGGGGAAACTAAAAAAAGCGGGTAAAAGTATTACCGAGAGCCCGGAAAGATCAAGAAACAATCTAAGAGAGAGAAATCGGCAAATCGTATAACGCTCCTCTGCGGAGGGAAATAGAAAAGGGGGCTGAGTACGTCTTCGACTCGAGGACAATTCATCTTTTGGAATCTGACTGTAAGTCTGTAAAAGATGACGGAGAAGGGCAGGTATGAGCCCTGCTATCAATCATCCCCGCGCGTGGTTCAGGGGGAGACCGTGGACGACACATAAGGGCGGGGGACGCGTCTTTAGAAAAGGGCCCATTAGAAAAGGGAAAAAATGAAAAAACCAGTCGTCCCTGAGGAGGAGGCGCGCGGAAATCAAAACCTGAAAGGAAAGCAAGGCCTCCCGAGTCAAGAAAGTTGCGTAACCCAAAAAATAGAAGAAGAGAACCGTCAAAAGAATGAGCCCATGACGACAGAAAAGGACTTGACCGAGGGCGAATTACAGGGGCGTCCGATCTGCCTCTACCGGGGGAGGGACTAGGGGGAACTATGATGGCACGCTCGGTAGTGAGGCCAACCGGCAAGGGTCGACTAAGAGCGCGAAATAGGCAAGGCCGAATGACACTGCGTACAACCTATTTAAGAATCAGAAGAGGGCGGCAAGCAGTCGAGAGGGCTCGAGATGAAAAAAAAAACAATCGCATCGTCGAGAAGGAGGAGACGAAAAGATGTGCGGGCGAGGTTTAGAAAAAAAAAAAAGGGCTCAGAGAGGGGGAGGGGGACAGGTCCGTGTTACAAGAAGAAAGAGTCCCTGCGCCTCAATTCGGGCCAGAGAAAGAAAAAGTACCCCCAAATGGTGTAAAAAAAGCAAGAATTGAGCCGTGACCGGGAAACTACCGCCGGCGAAGGGAGGACAGGAGGAGTAGATATCGCTCCGTTGATTTAAACTCGAAAAAGGTCAGCGGCACTTTTGCGAGGATCAATACCGGGAGAGCAATCGATAGCTGCATTGGGATGAAAGGGGGGGGCGCAGAGGAAAAGAGGTCCAGTCTCTACCAGGTTCGAGTGTGATAGCAACTCCTGATCGGAGCCGGAACAGCCCGAAGAAAAAACGTCCGCAAAGAGAAAGACACCGGCAGAGGCAAGAAGTCATCTCCTCCCGTTCAGATTGCTTGTTCAGGAAAAGAGGTGCCAAAGCGACAAAGGGCCCTACATGAGGAAAAAAGAACTAAGAAATACCAACATCTCTCCTTCAAACAGATTCTTAGGAAAAGAGAAAAAGCGAGCGTGCTGGGCGGAAAGGGATGAAAAAGAAATCATCGGCAAGGGCCTGGCGGGGCTGGAGAAAAATAAACAACATCAAGGAACGGCTTTGGGGAATCACAGTCGCCGCGCTCACAGGGACTGGTCTCTGGGAAAGAGGAAAAAAGCTAGGCCTCGAAAAGGCGCCTTAAAATAAGGAAGATGTAGGCTTGACTCGGAAAAGCCAAAAATGAGGGAGCCGAGAACCACCTCGATAGCGATCGCGAGGAAGAAGGGAGCTCGGGCTCTCTGAACAACCACAAATAAAGAGGAGGATATCACGATCTAAGGAGGATCGCACTCGATCTGGTAGACTCGAGGTCTTGAAAACGATGCGTCGTTGGCGTCCCGAAAGGAAGAAGATTGAAAAAAGGATTTCCTTAGAACTGGGAAGAAATCCGCTTGACGGTCAAAAGGGGGACCAAAATAAGTTGCGTCTCGCACCTGAGGAAAAACATCCTGCGAGATGGTGGGTAGCGGGGAAGTCAGCACCCTGGACCGTGCCGATGAGCGATCACAGTGGAGGAATTCGAATCAAAAAGAAAAAAGAATCGACAAGATGAGTAAGAGCAATGGAGGAAAGCAGACGCGTTGGTCTTTGTAGTCGGGGATGTTGCATCATGGAGGCATTCCAGAGAAGACACATACTAAAAAAAAAACATCATTCCGGCGAAAGGAGATTTTGCCTGTCGGAAGCTAAAAGGAAAGGAAACGGACCTTAGTGAAAGTCGAGGAAACGCCCTTGGAGAGAAAACTAAATAAAGGGGCGCATGACACCCGCATACTCGAGCGAAAAAAAACTGAAAAAGAGAACTGCCATACGGGGGTCGGGCCCACGGCTTGATCCTATGCACACACAGGACGCCTTGGGACTAAATCGCGGTGTAAAAAAAGCCGATATGCCGAAAGCTCCCGACAATCGAATTCGCTCTCCCTATAACAGGGGAAAGCTCATCAACCGAAACATAACTGCACCAAAAACTTCATAGGCAGGAAAAAAAAAAAATTGGAAGAGCCAGGAGGAATCCGAGAGCATGCATAATATCAGATCATGGTAAACTAAACACAAAAGGACAGTCATCCCCACAGAAAAAGGTTCCATAGTGAAAAAACCGAAAAGGGAAACGTCTAAAAACATCAAAAGACCTTTTCGAACGGCTCGAAGATGCTCTTTCGGAAGAAGGACTTTAAAAGGTGAAAGAAAAAGAGCTCGGATCGACGTCAGTAATCTATTTATCAGAGGGAGAAAAAGGGGGACGCACCCTGATGAAAATACGCACCGAAGTCGTAGACCGGTGAACGGTGGTAGCGTCCCTTGATCACAAGAGCCATCCCAATCTTCCATAACAGCCGCGGGTGCATAGTGCACGTCCAGGCTAAGATACAGATCACGCCAGGAAGGAAGGAAGCGGGGCCGCCATGGGCATGGCCGGATCCATTCTCGTTGAACGGCTTCTCGGAGCCGAGAGCAGGTTTCAGAAAAGCTGGAATACCCGAAGGGGTCACAGAAAAGATCGAGGCACGACAGAAGCAATAGTACCTCAGGGCGCACACCGTTGGCCTAGACGAAAAAGTGCTCTGGAAGAAAAAAAAACAGAAAATTCTGTTCTTCACGGTAAAACAAGAAAAGGGGGCTTTTTTTGGGAAAGAAAGATATCAAACAGCGCGAAAAAAAAACACTCAGGACCATCAGAGAAACCAAATATCCCTGACCGGGGGGAAGGTAATGGCGGATCGTCCCGCCGACACTACTATCCGGGAGCTTCAACAGACTCGCGGCGCATGATCGGAGGGGGAGGGCTAAAAGGAGGAGGACGAGTGGCGGCACTTCAGAAAGGCGAATCGGAAAGACGACAGCGTGGCCTGCCAAAAAGGCTCACCATCCTCCAAACAGTGTGTCATCACGAAGTTGCGGGGGGGGTCCGTTCGGTAAAGGAAAGAAAGCTTCAAAAAAGCGGCGTATTATGGAGACGGGACTAACTAGGGGCAGATAGCGAGGGAGCAGAGGCCGGAGCTGCGCGGTAAAGGCATGTCGCTAGTTGGAAAACGACCCTAGAAGAAAAGGCACCCTCAATTCTGCTGCCCGAAACAAGCCTTATTGCAAAAAGTGGAGCAAAACAAAACAAGAAGCGGCCGAGTCGGGGTCCTGAATTCCCAAAGAGGACTGAGAGCTGGTTGTGGGCCAAAAGGGGGGAAACAAATCCGGCAACAGACGACGGCCTGCGCGTGGCGGAACACATTCATTAGGAAGCGCGAGCGACGATGACTGATTACAAAAAGACGCGTTAAGGACAGCGCCTCAGGAAGGTCCGGAAGAAGGCCACAAAAAAAACGAATGCTCAAAAGGAAGTCAATAAGATCGCAAAAAGAAGACCGCGATTTCCTTAAGCCTGACGGGGAAAGTGCCGAAACGAACCGGCTAGAGAATCAAGGGAAGGGGGTACTCCGCCGAGTGGGATAAAGGAAGCGGGGGCGTACTACAAAAGAGACCAAAGGGCCTTCTCGTTATCGCAAGAGGGGAAAGGGAAGAGACCACCCGCACTGGGCAACAGAGAGTGAACGACGACAAGAAGGGGTGACGATAAGCAGAACTAGGGGGAAAGAGAGAACCAATGCCGCGGGCGGACAGGGAGCAAACTTTGCAGATTTCCGGGTCGCTCACACTCAAATCAAAGAAACCACCTCTTCATCGGGGGAGGGAAAACGAAAGAGGCTCAAAAGTCCATTGCGTTTCTTTGGTCGATCTCAAAAAAACGGATGATGGGAAAAGAAGTTATAAGAGGGAAACCGAAAGGATGCGCTGAGACTTAGGTAGTTAACGACGTCAGAGGAAAGCGTAGGTCTTCTTTTAGGGACCAAAACGAAGAAAAGGAACGCAGTTGCGCTGGATCAAAAGGGCGCGCAGGGCGGTAAGCAAAAAGCCGGGAGTGCGTCGTCACGTCACCGGGTCGGGAATAAGGGATTGGGGGCAACACTGTGGGCCGCTGGTCCTGTGAGAAGAAAGAAAGGAAAGGGGGTAAAATAGAGGTCGTAAAATGAATTCAACTCAGGAAAAAAAAGAAAAAAGTAGACGTCGTGGGCGTCCAAAATCACGTCAAGGGCGGAAGAAATCGCGGATATGAGATTGAAGTTTCATCAAGGGGAGAAGAGGGTGGGGCAGATGAAAACTTAAAGCAACAGAAATCGCAGAGCGTAAAATCAATGCGGAGAGGCCCGGCGATCGAGAGAAAAATTTCCGGATCGAGCAACCGAGACGAGCTCTGGTCGGGATAGGGCCAAGTACAAAGTAGAGAAGAGGACTCAGACGTGCCTTTCAAAGCTCCGTCTTAGAAGAGGGGGGGGGTCTGGGAAGGGGAACCAAGCTGTCAGCCGGCTTTGAAACGTTAAGAGAGGAAATTTAAAACAGGGGCGTGCCGTGGCAAGGGTCGGTGATCTTCCAAAAGCGAAGGAATAAAATCATCGCGGGTCTGACTATCGAGCAAAAGAGAAAGGAGCGTATCGAGGAAAGAAGCAACCATGCGTGTGGAAGAAAGAAAAGGCGGGGGTGGGAAAACGACCGACCTCGTTGTTACCATTCAAGGGGGTTGTAGCAGCTTGCATGAAATAGGTCAGGATGCACTGTATCCCGCCCATAGCTGGAAGACCAAGGAAACTAGAGACATCGAGCCCTCTATAAGGACCGCGACGGAGAATGGTAAAAGGATGATAGGAGGTAGGAGCTTAGACCAAGAAACCCTTCTCTTGTGCCGAGAATAATATCGAAGTAAATCTGTAATGCAATGATGAAAAGGATCGACCCGTAAAAAATCACTCGCTTGGGAGGGTTGGCTAAGGTGTACCACCAGGGGAGCTCGGTGAAACTTTCTGAACCTTCCAGGAAAAAGAAGGGAAAAAAACGTTTAAAGCACAGAGGTACGGAACTGCCAAGAACGATCAACGCTGACAATGCAAGGCAACGTAACCTCCCGGATCAGGAATGAACAGGGGGGACCCCAGAGCTCGAGAAAACCGCACTATAATGGAGAAAAAAGGACCATGAAGGGAAAGCGAAGGATTCAAAGGGGATCAACTGTCGCTTAGAAAGGAAGGGAATAAATTGCACGTGACGATGAAGAGCGAGCGCAATGTGAGCAAGGGGAAAATAAAAAAGTGAAGACGAAGACGAGCACGTACTGGGCCGTGGCATCATGCCACAAAAAAAACTCAACCGAGGCCTCATCGGAAGAGAGGCACAGTCTAGATGGAGCTGAAATAATTAAAAATGAAGAAAAAGCATCTTCACTCAAAAAATTATCGAAGAAATGGGATCGAGAATTTGCGGACCGAACGATGAAAAAGGAGGAGAGGGATTGGGAGACAAAATAACAGACGTGTGAAAGGTATAGGAAGGCGCAGCAGGGACTCGTGCAAAGAAGGGAACAATGAAAATGGACCCTTCCTATGAAGGGGGGGTGCGGATGAGGGAATGATATCGGGCTTTTATCGGGAGGAAGAAAAGGCCGATTGTCAGAAGGAGGCGACGGATATAGGGGATCTTCTTTAAAACGTAGGGAAAATCGCGTTCATGCGGCAAGGGGGGAAGAACAGGATAAGAAGAAGGTAAAAGAAAAAAAGTCGATAAATCGAAGTGTTCAGCCATTGGGAGCGGGAGACTAGAATTCAAATGACTAAAATGTCGAAAAGGGGAAAGGGGACCGCCCGCGACGAGCGCGACAAAAAAGAAAAAAACAAGGGTTCAGGCTAATAAACAAGGCTGCCGGCAACATAGAAGCTCCTCTGTCTTAGGGCTTTTTTACGTCAAAAGGCCGGGAGGGGAGAAAGAGGCAGGGAAAAAATTCAAAAAAAAAAAAACCAACGCGCTGGGAGAGGACCGCTGCAATTCCGGAATAAAAGAGGGAGGCCGTGCTGTCGGAGAAAGGACTAAAAAGGGGAAATCTAGAAATCAATCGTCGTCACGTCTTGGGGAAGGGGGGAGGCTAAACACATCGCGCAGGCAGTTGGCAGCCGCATGTCGCCTCGAGCAACATGAAAGTAAACGTGCCCGGAATAAAATAAGTAGTCAAACAAAGTCCACCAGGCAATACGTTGAAGATGTCGCTTTCATAAAAAAACGACGAGGAGAAGGGCTCCAATCGGAGAATCGCAAGAACGATCCTAAAGGCAGAGGAGAGATCTCAACGAAAACAACAACAAGTAAGAGAGATCCGAGCTCCTGTCAAGACAGCGCGATCTCTGCAGGTCGGGGCGCCGGATCGCAGGTGGGAGGTCCGCGAAAAATCTAAAGGATTGTCCGCGACTTGAGTTGACAGACAGATTGGATCGGGCCCACAAAAAGAAAAGTGTCGCAGGCGAAGGGATACGCCAGAATGCGCGAGTTGTTGAGAAATGAAGCAAGGAACGGGCCTTGCCGAGATCGCGATCACAAGAGGTGTTCGTCTTCTCACGCCAAGGGCCGAGGAGCTATTGAAGAAAAAGCATCGGTCAAGGTCAAGCGCATCGCGTGGTTTGAATGTAACTTGGAAAGAGACGTCCTAGACAGAAGAAGGAAGAACAAGACCATCATTACCGGCTGGAGAGAGGAAGGTGTCAAGGACAGGGTCGGAAGCCTTACGAGGGATCGGAGGGATGCGCAGCCGAGAGACCGTTTATCTCCAAAAGGGGTTAAGCTCATGAAACTCATTACTCTAGCAGCGCCAACTGGCAATAGGGAAACATTCTATATCGGATCAGGTGTCTATGTCAACTGTTCAGGTCGAAGGAGGAACAAAGAAGCATAAAGGCGTACGCTGGGAAGAAAAAATCAAAGAAGGCCGAATCGACATTCCGACCAGGGCTCAACGTAAAAAACTCAAAAGGATAAAAAGGGAACAAGAGGAAAACAATCCCTGCAAAAAACATTGCATATTCTGGGAAAGATTAAAAAAAAAATAAAGTTGGGCCGAAAGTGAGCAGCCTTCCTAGATCATCGTAGAGAACACACTGTATCATTTTAACGCCTTCCGGCTCGGGTGTTTCCCAGCGTTCAAGGGAGTGGGGGGAGAATTCAGACACAGACAAAGAGTCCTTTTAGGAAGAGCTAAGAAGAGAACGCTTGGGTCTAGAGGATGGGACAGAGAGAATCACCATCGGTATGCTTTCCTCTAAAGGGAGAGAGGGACGAAATAGGGAAAGGAAAACTGGATTAAAAGTCCCTTATTCTCGCGAAATGAGCAAGACCAAAACACGGTGATCGAAAAGTAGAACTCCCTCGAAACTCTGAAATAGCATAGTGGCAACGAAGGAAGCACGTCCATTGCAGGACAGGGAAAAAACGACCGTAGGAGGACAGCGGAAAAGATAGGGGCAGGGCAGTATAACAATTCATTTTCAAGGGCTTGATTAGCAAGCGGGTGTCCCAAATCTTCAACAAGGATACTCAAGTGAGTCGGGGTAGCGAAGAAGATTAGCGGGAAGGTCCAAGTGGAAGGAAAAGAGGAACGAATGAGGTTCCAGGGGGACCGAGGGAAGAGGGCAGTTCCTAAATAACTCAAGGGGGACCTTGAGGTGAGGAAAAGGTACCACACCAAAACGCGTATAGTGGAAGGAAAGGGCTCACAGTCGCTCCGAAGATAAAAAGTAAGGAGGAATCGGTCACAGAGATTCCAGGAACGAAGGAAAAAGGGAAGGTCTAGCGTCGAAATACTAAGCCCTATCCGAGTTGGGGCTGCCTACGTCCAGGATCGGCGTAAGCGAGGCTTCGAGGCGAGAATTCTAGTGGTCAACACCAGAGGGGCTGGAAGCAATCGGGAGATGGAAAGAGGGGCATGCCCAGCGCAACAGACGGACCGTGGCATCAAAAAGTCTGTTGTGCCGGTAAAATAAAGACCGACAAAGCGAAATGGTCGGCCGAGAGCAGGGAATTTGGAAGATCTCGGGGCGGGCTAAATCGAAAGAAGGGAGGACCCGGCGCTTGTATTAATGCGCCAATTTGGGCAAGCTCAACGAAGAATGGACCTAGGGGTCATTCGTCACACGGGCACAATCAAGGGAGGGAAAGCTTGGGTAGTCACAAAGCGAAACCCCATATCGACAGGGGGAGCAAGAAGGAAAACGATCGAGAGACGGAATCTTGAACAATGTACAGATCAACCGAACGAGATAAACCAGAAAGTAAGAGGGCGAAGTCCAAATTCTGCCGTCTAGAAGCGGGCACACTTATGAAACGAGGGAAGCTAGCCTGGATGGTATGTGCCTTCAAAATCCACGCTCAGCGCTCAATGTCCGAATCATATGAGAAACATAACGGCGGGTCCGGAGCATGAAAATGACGGGACAAGAAACCTGACATCATCACTCCGAATTTTATCGCCGAGTTGAAAAGGGAAGAGCAAAGGAGGACAAACCGAGACCCTGGCCGTCGAGGGTTGACGCAAGAGAAGCAATCGTCAACAAGTAATGGTTGGAAAAGAGCTTCAGAAAACGGGAAGGGGTGGTACCACTAAATAGGGGGAACGACAATTGCGCGCGGAGAACGAAACTAATTTCGGTCAGCGAAAAGAAGACACCTCAAAACGCCGCGTCAAGAAGATCATCGCCGATGAAAAGAACGAGTCGAAAGGGGGGCGAAGCCCTTGGAAGGGGATGGGAAAGATAGAATCTCAACAACAAAAGGACTATAAAAAAGGGGGAAAGGAAAGAACCTGTCGAAGGACAAAGTTGCTTTAGTCTCCGGGAATGGAGCGTAGCAGAGTGCGCGACGGCGGGAAAAGTAAAGACGAAAATTGAGGATGATCATCTCAATTGTATGATGACCTCGCAAGTGAGGGGCCGAAAAAAACTGCAAAAGACTTTCCATATCTTGGGCAAACAGGCGGGGCCAAGGACGCAAAGAGACCAGAACGTCCATTGGGGAGCGTGTCTGTGGCAAAACGAATTGCTGCAAATCAGGCGAAAAAAAAAAGGAAAGGCTCGAATGAAGGGCGGTTTAGAACCGTCCAGTCAGGCGTCAGGAAAATCCAAGGATAGGAAGAAGGGAGGTCGTCCATGAGCTACGGAAGGACTTTGACGATGGGGAAAGCAACGCTTCGCAGCGGTAAAGGACAGAGGAGAGGAAGGATCAGAAAGCGCGCGCATGGAGGAGAAGAAAAGAAGCAAAAAGAGCGGAAGAAGTTGATCTTCCATTGTGCTCAAAGAGAAGCGGACCTATCGTTTCCTGTCTGGAACGCCTCTTCTATCGGGGGGCTTATTGGAGAAAAACCAAAGAGGGGAAAGAAGGCTGGCCGTGACAGAATAATTGGACATGTCCCAGGCGGTGTTCTGTGAGCTGGGGGGGCGAAAATTAGAAAGCGGAGGAGTCTTCGAAGGAAGGAGAGATCTGCAAATCAGAGGAGAGGGGGGCCTAAAGAAAGAGCGTGCTGGTGACAACCGTCTTTCGGTACAAAACGAAAACGAGGAGGATGACAGTCGGCTTTTGTCTCGAGTGGTCGGGCGTCAGCGACCATGAAGCCCGCCCAGCAATGGTGCCTACCAATCTACCGAACTAGAAACATCGAGCCTCTCTGGATCAAGGGGCAAAGGGATTAAGGAAGAAAAAATGGAGTGGGTCTGCGGCAGGGAACGCAGAAAATTGCAAGCGCGGAAATATCGGCCGAGGACGACGTAATACGACGAGAAGCAGAGGGATGAATCACTTCAGAAGCAGACGTTTTGAGGGGGTAACGGGAAAAAAAGCATGCGGAAAGGATTGACGGAAAACCGCATGATAATGCCTTAAGAAATGAGCCGATGGCGGAAGGAATGGCATCTCTAGAGAGCGCTGACCTTCGCGTCTTCGGGCCAAAGAGAAGGTGAAGGAAAAACTCTCTCTGAGAAGAAAAGAATCCTGACGGTAGAATTGAAGCCCTGACCAATGAACCAGTCCGAACGGGGAAGCGAACGGAAAGAAGTGGTCTTCGATAGTCAAGATGCAAGCAGGGACTAGGGAAGATGAGATTAAGCTATCTGAAAAGTTCAACGATAAAACAAGTCAAGGGCGACGAAGCAAGAGCGAATAACGGGCAAGGGGAATGACAAGGGCTCGATCCCTCAGTTTCTCCGGCGAAATCAAAGAGGGAGGAAAAGAAGTCAAACGGATCGAAAGAGAAAGCCGTGAGGAAGACATATTCGAGAATTCTACGAAAGGCCGATGTGAGGACGAGAAATTTTCGACCAGAAAGATGGACAAATCTCCTAGGGCTTGGAGAACGCTGGGGAAGACCCGGTGGCCAAGAGCTATCAATGAACCTCAGTAGGAGCAAACGGGACCGATTAAAAAAAACTGCGAAAGGTTGGTGAAAAAAAAACAAAAAAAAAAAACAAAAAACAAAAACAAAAAAAAAAAAAAAAAAGAAAAAAAAAAAAAAAAAAATAAAAAAAAACAACAAAAAAAAAAAACAAAAACAAAAAAAAAGAAAAAAAAAAAGAAAAAAAAAAAAAAAAAAAAAAAAAAACAACCAAAAAAAAAAAACAAAAAAAAAAAAAAAAAAAAAAAAAAAAAAAAAAACAGGCATAGGGGGGAGCTTGACCGGGGGTCAGGTCGATACCGCAGTCGAGGGGCTGCGGGATAAAAGAACGATATCTAGCAGGGGATTACACCTGCGAGGCATCGTTCAAGGCGGCAAGGGGGGGCAACGGAAGCGACCGGATCGTACAGATCTAGACAATGGGGAGATTCCATTGGCACAACGCAACGAGAAGCCTGGATGAGCGACACGTTGGTGGGATCCCAGGGCGAGAGTAGCGAGGCATCCGAAGAAACCGTGTCCAGGCGTTAAACACAGGAGATCACAACAGACTGCCGAAAAGATTATTGGCTGGTTCAGGGTCGAGGCAAGGGTATGCGATCGGCACGGAAAGAAACATGATGAAAATCCCACGACAAGAACCAAACGAAATCTTTAAACGGAATAAAAAAGCCTCGTCTGAAAAAATAAGAGAGGGGATTGAGCTGACTACCAAAGGGGGGATAGAACCTATTACAAGGCGTTAAGTTCGGAAAAGGAAACAAAAATAGGGATCAGGCTTTGGAGAGACCGAAGGTCCTCCCCCTCGCAAAAACTCTTGTCTCTGGTCCCTAACCAAGAGGCGTCACGCTCACAGGAGCCGCAAACTGAAAGGGGAAGGGAACTGCGTAAAAAAAAAAGCCGCTCTATCCTTCGAAAAACCGCGATCGAGCTGCATGAAGGGAGAGATCGAGCAAAAAAACAATAGTAGAGGAGGAAAGTATCAAGAGCTCCCAGGAGGAGAAACGAGGGAGTAGCGATTCGTCGGAACGGGGGGGGGGAGGAACGTGGGCAGAAAACATATTGACAAATGGGGGGGGAGCGACTTTGAATGACGAGAGTGGGATCTGGCCACGAAACGAATTGCTCGCGGAGAAAAGGACTTAATAGACAAACTTCACGAAGTGTTTTTGAGCTTGAAAAAAGCACGCCCGGAATTGCCGTGAGAACGAAAATATTGGGAAGTATTCACGCAGACAAAGAATGCTCTCTGAAGAAGCATCTTTGTTTCTTGAAAGGAGCGACGTTGTGGACTTTTGAGGAGGGTTGCATCATGTCGGGAAGGCCGATCGCAAGAAGGGAAAAACACCATCGACCGGCGGCATGGGAAACAACCCGGGGAAGTCCTGGACGCGTGGAGTAAAGGTGGTCGCTAGAAGATTACGGACAACTTTTACAGAGACAAAGAAACGTGTAGAGCATGAAACCTCAGAAAATCAAGCGACAAAAAGGGAAAAAGGAAAAAAGCGATAAAGTGGCAGGGAAAACACCGAGGTGATCCTATCCCAGGTCCGCCATTGGACCTCGATCCGCGGGGAAATCCCTCCGCCATTCGCAAGAGGAAAGACGAAA
>Ga0179593_1490666_pt1 | contig 12911 bp, 15 predicted proteins | sample CZODoug2_1_08_16_FD_185931 | JGI IMG/M metagenome (GOLD analysis project Ga0179593, IMG submission 185931) | Vadose zone soil fungal communities from Angelo Coast Range Reserve, California, USA - CZODoug2_1_08_16fungal (PacBio error correction) | ecosystem: Environmental > Terrestrial > Soil >...
AGTAACAGAAGAGCAGAAATCAGATTATATCTCTTATGATGGGGAACATACAAAAGGAAGTATTGAAGATAGATCACCACAAAGAACTGGGGGAAAAAAGAGAAAAATGCGCATCTCCTTCGTATGGCAAGTCAAAATAAAAAACGTAACTGTCTTCGATTGTCTTACAAGAAGGCTGGGGACAGGGAAGACTTGAGGGGTTACCTTGAGTCAGCGCCGGATTGCCGGTGGGAGAGGGAACAGAGGCGGGCCTTTGTGCCGGGGGTACGTCGCTACGCTGGATCGGAAAAGGGGTTATCAACCAGACTTAGCTCCTGTGGGAGTATAGATCAAATAAAAGAAGCAGACAATGTTCACAAGGAAAAAAAGAAACCTGGGCACAGGCTGTTAAAAACTCTGGTACGACGGAGGAGTATCAGGGAGCCCTCCTGAGGGTCTTAAAACAGTGCACGATGTCATAGGACCGGATGGAGGGTGAAAAAGCTGGTGTGGAGGAGGTCTTCACAAAACAACGGAAGTCAAAAATGGGGGAAACAAAAAGCCATGGACCGCAAAAAAAGCAGGGCAAAGACAACGGGATGCGTGGGGAGGGCAAGAGATTCCCTCACTACAACTTGAAGAGCCTGGATGACCGGGGGCATTGAACGAAAAGGGACCATAAAGGGGGGGTGCACCTTCTCTGGATCGGCGAGGGCGTTTGGGGGGTGGGAGGAAGGATGAGGAGGGAGTGTTTTACCTGGAGGAGTGCAGAGTGCCGAAGCTCGATCCGTGCCCTCACCTTTGGAAGCAGGCCGAAAGAGGCAAGAACGTAAAGAACAAGCCCCATGAAGGGGCCGCAAGGGGGGGGGGGGAGAAGAATGGAAAAAGAAAGTCAAGTAGAGTTACCCGGCTGCCTATAACGAGAGCGGGAGAGGAAAAGACAGAACGCCACCCTATCTGCTGGGGAGAAAGACTGGAAACGCTGTCGGGCAAGGGAACCGAGATGGGGGAGTGAGGGGTGTGTTGTGGAAGAAACGACGAACACTCGCTACTAGAGAGATGAGACTTTACTGACAAGCTGGTCACCGTGTGGGGGAGGGTCCTTAAACTTTCGCATGAGTAAGGCAGAATTGGCAAAGGAGGGGACCGGAGGAAAAAATCAAGCGGAGATTGACCCAAGTCTATATGTGGAGCGAGTAACCTGGATGAAGGTGGGGTGTCACGGGTGGGTGCCAACCCGCAGGGAGGGATCCTCCGCAGGTGCGAAAAAAGGTCGAATGCAAAGGGAAGGGGGGGGACTGAAGGACAAAAATGAAAAGAAGGTGGGGGAAACCCGGAACTAAAGACGGTAAAAAATTTCTGTAGGTCGAAGGACGGGGGCTGTACGCTGTTATCAATAGCAAGAGAATTCAACTCGGAAAAAGGGTGACAATGCGGGGGGAAGGCGGACGGGTGAAGTGGTGAGGAGGTAGGAAAACACGAGAAGAATTACAAAAAGGGGGGGCTGGGGCCGTCAAGTCAGTGGGTAGTGAAACTGTAATATCGGGTAATGATATAGAACATCGGAGTAGGTCAGAAAAGTTGTAGACCGTGCTTCCCTGGTTATAAGATCAAAAGACTAGACAGATACGTGGTTCTGGGAGCTGTAGAACAGGCTGGGGGGGGAATCCATTAGAGTCATACCCGTTGGGGGGTTTTTTGTTGAATCAGGAAACACTGCGGAGCGTTATGAGGAAGGATCTCTTAAAGGGGGAGAAAGCAGCATGGCTGGTTTCTTGAATCCATGACGGGTTAAAAGGTCCATTTACAGAGACAAAAAGCCCCATGGTCAAAAAACTGCAAGGGAGCCGGAGGAGTTAGAAGGCAAAGGGGAGAAAACGGTATTGCGTTATCACTGCAAACCTACGCAACGTGACATGCACGTGGATGGGTGGGGAACACCGGAAAGGACAATCCAGGTTCGTGAAGCTGTTGGAAAGAGTGCCATGGGAGGGCAGGGGGCAGGTGAACAAGGTGAATGGTAACCGCCCCATATTGAATTCTGGATATTAAGGGAGGGGAAGAACACAAGAGGAAAGGCTTTCTTGGAGATAGAGGAGGTTACGTGAAAGGGGGGCTAAAAAGGATCTTCAGTCATTACACCTCTGGAAAAAGGGTAGCGTCACTCTGGAATGTATTAAGTGGAATTGACGGAGGAAGGGAAGTGAATGTGCGGAGCAAAAAACAACCAGGGGAGTGGAATACATGCATAGGAATTAAGGACGAGGGGAGGGCCCAGACGGGTTGTATGATTAAAATCCAGCGAAAAAAAACAAGGCGGAAAGCGGTAGGAGCCGGAAAATGGGAGAAGGGAAAACGTATGGGGACGAGCGAGGGTAAAAAAGAAAAGGCTCAGATACGTGAAAAGAGAGATACATCTCAAGCAACAATCAAAAGTGAGGTGGGGGAACAGGTATGTCGTCGTGAGAAGGGAATGACCAATTCTTGAGTTATCGTCGGAGCGGAAGGACCAGGCAGACTTTAAAGAAAGTAAAAGGTTAGGAAACGCGGGGTGTGCTGGCTGGATCGTTTTCATCATGAAACCTCGGTAGGAAGAAGGGGGAAAGGTGAGGGGACGAGAGAAGCATGAGTGATGGCAGAGATATGCTGGGGGGTGGGTGGGGGGATGAAAAAAAAAAAGAGGAGACGAAGGGTAGCTAATTAAGAACAGCAGACGGACGGTCCCAGAAAGAGGAACGGGTCCTGAGGTGATCCGAAGATCACGGATTGGAGAAATAAAAAAAAAGGATCGCAGAAAAGAAGACAAAAACTAAGAAGGCGAATAAAAAGGCTTTCATAAAACCACTACCGAATGCAAACCTTTGGCGGGCAGACGAATGGAAAGTGACCGACGATACAATGTGGGAAAGAACTACGACCCCAGGGAAAAACTGTCAGGGAGTGGGGAAAAAATGGGAAGACCACCTAATTGCGAGCGTAAGCTGCGCGGGCCGGGAATTACACACGCACAAAAGGGGGAGCGTCATTGTTAAGAACGCAGAACCAAGCCCATGAGCAAGTGAAACTTGTGTTGGACGGGAAAGGGATAAACAGGAGCGAACAAGCAAGGTGATGCAAAAAAAAAACAGCACGTAATATTAAGGGAAGGCCGACCTTCTCAATAACCAGCAAGCGAGTGGGGACCGGTACGGGAGTCAAAGGTATGACGCTACTGGAACAACCGGGGCAAGCCTTCGAATAGAGAGGAAAAGAAAGAAGAAGACTACAGGAGAATGACACGGGTTCTAGGGTGCACATGGGGACCGAATCAAAGGGGATGCTTACAAACACAAAGACTAGCTGAATGCGGAAAGAGGCGGCGAGTAGCAGTAGGACAAAGGAGATATTCCGAAAGCAAACGAGTCGACAGAGGTTGGGCGGGCGAGAAAAGCAGAAGATGGGACCACAAATGAAGATGATTGGTGCCGAGAACTCCGGAACAAGATAAGTGAATAGAAGGGTGTTGGCCAAAAAAGAGATAAAAACAAGAGTAAAGAAGAAGGGGGAGAGATAGACATAAGGAAAAAACAAAGAAGACACAAAAAAGAAGGGCTAAAGGGGGGGTCAGATGCAGTCTATGGGACCGTGTAGCAAATGGGATCCATATACAAGTCAAGGGGAATAGGCGAGAAATCCGTGCCGGGTGTTGACCCTAAAAATGCCCGGGAATGACGACACAGAATGAAAAGAAGGAATTTGGCTTGCAGTACTGGAACTCAAGAAACCCTTTTAAACCGGTCGAATGACCAAGCATGCGACCAGCATTCTAATGTCGCGAACAAAAGCGGTAGAAAACTAGCTTGGGCAGCCAAAGATTCTTCCAAGGCGGACGGTCAACTGTCCACCATCATCAAAAAAAAAGTGGGTGCGCACCCGCAAGGGCCCCCCACGCAAGACACCCGGTACCAGTTTAGGTGACTGGGAGGAAAGCATAGCAGTAGAGGTTTAGAGGTAGATCTATCAAGGGGCAGACGTAACGTAAGAAGCCATCGTCAGGTGGAAGGAAAGTTAGGGGAACAATTGAGAGAAAGAGGGTGGGGCCACAAGTGGCATGACGTGTGAAGAGGGAGAAAATGACGAAAAAAGCGGAAAAGCGGGTGGGGCCAACAAGGGAGAGGGAGATAAGGTGGAAGAAGTGGAGCAAACGGAGTGTGTGAAGGATGGGGGGGGCTCGTGGGTGACGGCGACGAGGAGTGTCCTTTACCAACAAAAGCAGCACCGGAAGAAGCAAAGAATGGGCAGGGTTGGGAGTGAACGACACGCACCAGGCGATCCCGTCTGCGGGCCGAAAAGGGACGGCAAAGAAACCGCATCCCTCTGACAGTAAAATAAAGATAAAATAAACGCGGGTGAAACCAAAAAAGGGAAAAAGGTTGTGTGAAGAGCAGACCAAGGGAAAACATCCGATCAGTAATGCGGAAAAAGAATGAAAAACCTCGGGATGCAAGGCCACCATGCGCAGGGATGGGCAAAGAGTATGAAAGGAGTAGGCTGCTAAAGAAATTCATTGAATAAACGGTCTAAGAGGAAAAAAAAGCAACAAAGGAGCGCAAGGAGAGGCGACCTTGAGCGCGGATAAAAAGAGTGACGAAAACAAGGAAGGCCGTCTGGGCACAAGAAACCCCGTCGATACCAAAAGGGGCGGGTAAAAAAAAAAAATGAAACAGGGGAAAGGGCTTTCAGACCCAGCAGAGAAGGGATTGATAAAATACGCAGAAGGAGATAAGGATCAACAACAGACAACGTGGGAGAAAGAAAGAAAAGAAAGGGCCGACTGTCAATGGGCCTCACATCAAAGAGGAAATGGAAGGAAGTCCAGAAGACGGAGACAAAGGGAAGAGGAAGCAACCGTATCGTCGTGTTCTTTTTCCAGGTCAGAAGAGAAACGTTCAGGTTGAGACACCCGGAAGGGAGCTCCAACTGCGAGAAGGGGATTGGAAGGATACTGTGGGTCCAGAAAGGACTCGGCCGGGGAGAAAAGGGAACACCAGAGTGGTGGGGGGGTGGAGGGGGGGGTTGTGTTTTACTGAACGAGGGGGTCATAGAGAACCAAAGAGGTCAACAGAAGGGAAGGCATCACGATAGAGCAGAAGTTGAAAGGGAGTCAGGGTGGGGGAGGAGTTACGAACCGACGCAAAATTCTGAAGCACGGAAAGGGGAACACAAGGGAATACTCTCGCACATCTTCTTGACAAGGCCAGAGCGGTGGTCGTGAGGCGGCTAACACAGGCTAAGTTGATAAATGGTGGGCCTTTCTAGACGTGCGGACATTAAAGGGGAGAGGGGGCACAGGGCTCGGGCATCAAGATAGGAGGGGTCAATGGGAGGGGTTCAGATGATTGCGGAAGGGACGGGGACCGGAATGGAGGGAGTCAAATAACAGAATGAGCAGAGTGCGGGGCCCGTTGGGGAAGAAAGAATGCCGAGAAACGATGAAAACACTCCCAAAAACCCCACCAACCAAAAGTCAAGCAGCAGGAGCCCACATGCGCCAGCAACGTGCAGGGGCAGAAAAAGGGCATGAAAGTAGAGTCGAAAAAAGCTACTCAGCTAAGGAATAACAATCAAGATGAAAAAGAACAACGTCCGATCGGCCTGCTATCGGAACTTGAAAGCCGAAAGAATATTGGGAAGGGGGGAAAACAACAAGTGGGGAGGAGAAAAAAAAATAAGATGGGGAGGGGATTGAATCTAGGGACCCCGAGAAAATCGAACAAGGGGGAAAGGGGAAGGGGAGAACAAGAGGAGATTTGTGATAAACTTTTGGTTGGGTTTACAGAAAAAAGGACCGGGGTCTACCAGGAGGGGCGTATAGTCCGTAATGGGTGGGTCGTAAAAGTGCGGGGGGGGAAACCCGTGAGAATTCCGCATCGGAATTTGGAGCGCAGTACATGCGTTGGGGGGGGGGGCAAAGTTGCCAGCAAAAGAAAGATATAGGAAGGGGATCTCAAGAGGGAGGGAAACAGGGAAATGTCTGAAAAGGGTCAATCAACTGATCGGCGCGTTGAAGAGGAGGAGAAAGAGTGGGACCAGGGGATGGATGAAGCGTACCGGTATGGAAAAAAAGAAAATCCGAGGGGTGAACATCGGCATCTCTTCTTGGCAGCCCAGGGGGAAATAAAACTGCCAACACAAGAATCTATACAAAGTGGATAGTTATAAGAAGCTCGATCGGAATCCGAGAGGAATGGAAGAAGTTTGAGCAGCGAAAAAATGAGGAGGAAAGTGAGGAAAAGGAAGGATCAAATATACGAGATAAGGAAAAAAAGAAACTTGGGCGAAAATCTTTATACACAAAAAAAAATCTTTTAGGTAACTGAGGAAAAGGGTTAAGGGAGTAGCGGAACGGGAGATACCACGTTAGAGGAGCGAAAAAGCTAGTGCGGACTGCAGGGAAAGACAAAGGGGCAGGGGTGTTGGTCGGACTAAAATGGGGAAATCGTGGGTCGAGGGAAAATTAAATTTAAGAAAAAACAAAGGTTGTCAAACTGCGGTGGAGGGGGTGGGAGGGGACTCGTGATTTATAAAGCGCCCGGGGGATACATCGAGGAGGGAACGGTAGTGCGCTGAGTGCGATATTCGGAAGGGGACGTAGGTACCCTCCGGTAGGGTAGGAAAAAAAACTGGTGGCGGGTCGCGGGAAGGGGGAGACAACAAAAAAATATTTTCTGGCCATGAAGTGTCAAAAAAAAAAAAGGGGAACATTAAGAAGGAAAGGGGGCAGGGGCAAACGGGAGAAGGGCTTGTGCTGGAGGTAGTTCCAAGGCTAGGAGGAGGAAAAAGCAGAGGGAAAAGAAACGGGGGGGGGCCAATTCAAATCACTGCATGGAAGGAAGGCAACAACAGGGGTACGGTCGTGACGGAAGATGTAAGGAGGCAAAGATTGTGCGCCCGGATGTGAGAGAGGTGCCGGTTAAGAGGCCAACCACTAGTAGACATCAAAAGGTAGCCGTGGCCGACAGCGAAAAAGGAGAACAGAGGTGGTTTAGCAGGTCAACAAGGACCAAATCGCAGCAGAATCTGGAGAAGGGAAAAAATGTGAAGGTATGAGGGGTCCGGCGCGGAAAGGGACGCGTTCGCGGCGGACGATCAGAAAAGGCAATCAGCTATGCGGAGAAGGCAAAAGACTCTCAAAAAAAAAACGGATGAGGACAAAGAGTATTAGGTAGTCGCGGGGATTAGGTGCTGGCTGAGGTGATATACGTCGTACGGAAGAAAGGAAAGACAAGCAGCAATGTACAAATCTACCAGTTAGGACCGCCCAAAAGGGTGTGTGCAGCGAATAAAAGGGGGTATAATATACAATCAAACCGTCTGGGTGAACGGGAGAAACAGAGGAGGCAAAGGTCTAAAATCTTGGCCAGTCACCAAGTAAGAGTACGGGAGGAAAAGCTAAACGGTCAATAACAGTGGGGCAACAATGAGGTGCCGCCGGGGGGGGGGGGAGGTGAAGGCCCTTATGTTTAATGCCAGGAAGAAGGTGTGGAAAACGGGGCACTACCCCGCAGCCGGATAGCTCAAAGCGTAAAGGAAGAGAGTTAAATAGATTGCAAGAACAAAAAAAATCTTTTATCAACATAAATACGGAAGGCCAAGGAAAGGAAATATTGGGACGAAAAAAGCCCTCTACCACGGCAAACTTCAAGGTGGGAAAATCACGGGGGGTGGGTAAAATCACAAAGAACTTTATAGACGCGTAGGCAGGGATCATCCGGATGGGACAGAAATACTATAAAATTTTGGCTGAAATCCAAACCCGACTGGGCGTAATGAAACCAGTGTGTGGTGCGGTATGTTGCAACTGGTAACGGAACGCGGGAAAATAAGGGGTATCGAAACAGAAAAATGGGGGGAGGGGGGTGGGAAGAGAGGGAGAACAGGGGAGGAACCCACGAAAATGTGCACGTTACGCGCAACAGACTGGGAAGTTATACCGGACGAAGCAAGGAGGGAAGGGGGAAGAACGCTACAGAGTTCCACGCAGTTACATAAAGGAAAACAAGAATTGTAATAGGGAGAGGGAAAAAGACGCATCACAGGAAGAATAACGGGATCATTCCCGAAAAAAGGACGACTGCTGGACTGCCAGAAGGAAAGGGAATCAGTCAGGGAAGAGACCAAACACGAAAAGAGGCGCAGGTGCACGGGAGTGGGACCGTGGCGTGAAGTGTCAAAAAAAAAAGGAGAAAAGGGGGGGACGGGTAAAAACGGATTTGCTTCGAAGTTCAAATAAGGGTATAGTCGAAAAAAAGGCAAAATAAAGAAAGAAGGAGACGAAACGGTTTACAGCTGACTAAACGGCGATTCAGGTGGCAATGGGTGGTATAGAATAGGAAAGGAAAGACGACCGGAGGAAGATCCGGCCGATAGTTGGGGGACGGGGCCGTGGCAGATGTACGACGATAAAAAAAATTAAAAGCGGCAATCGTACCGGGGGGGAAAACACTACGACAAGTTTGACCATACCCGCTACAAAAACAGGAGGCGAGACCTAAGCAAAAGGGGATGCAAAGAGACTGGGGGAAGATCCCAGGAGAAGGAAGATAGCAGAAAGGAGGGTAGTGCGAATCCATCTCCAGCATCATCACGCAACCCCATGGGACACGCCAGACAGAAAGGATACACGATAGCACTAGGGAAAGGGACGTGGTCGGAGGGTCAGAGGGGCGCATAGCTGGTCTAAGGTAAAAAGAAGAGAAACCTAATCACCGGGGCAAGGGAAGCAAGAAGAACGATTGGGGGGAAAAAAACGCAATGGTTGGATAAACACTTTTGATCCAAGGGAGTTCCGCTGCATTTTGGAGAGAGGGAAGGATAAAGGGAGTCAAAACGTGAGTGAAACGACAAACGTCGGAATGGGAAAAAAATGACATCAGGCACGGACAACGAGGAAAGCAAATCCGGTACACAAACAAGAAATCGCCCCTATTGCAAAAGGGAAAAGCGTGAAAGAGCGGCAAGGGGTGACATTAAAAGAGTCCTCTATCCCTTCTTCGTTGCGAAGGCCGTAACCGAGGCACACCGAAACCAACCGCTTGGACTGTTGTAAAATGAGGGGGGAAGGATGGCAGGTTGCAGAGGGGAGCGGTGCGAATCGGGGAAAGGTTTGACAAAAAGGAAGAAGAAACATGGACAAACATACAAAGAAGGTACGGCAGGACAACGAGAGAAAGCAGTAGGAGAAGGCCGCCAGGAATAACAAAAAGTGAAAGTTTACAAAAAGGACTGCGCCCAGGCCAGAGGCCTTGGGAAGGTCCTATCACGAAGGCTAATCGGGGAAGGCAATAACCACGAAAAAAAGTCGTTTTCTCCTTCGACAGGCGTGACGAATGGAGGCCGGGTCGGGGCCGAACCCAGAAGAGAACAAGGCTAGTCGGGAACTTAGAAAGAAGTGCTGAACAATGTATGGCGCCTAAAAAAAAAGAGGGAATGGCGAAGGGGATGATATTTGAGGGACAAAGGGGGGAGCCTCTCTCTCCAAAAAACACAACGGAAGATTCAAAAAGCTCTTTGCGGTTTCAACAAGAACAAGCAGCGACGAGAGCTAGGCATTCGCGGGGAATGGAAGTAAATAGTTGACATGAAAGCGTGGATGGAAGGGGGAAAAAATGGGGAAGGCGGGGATGAGCGTTGTAAGTTCAACCCGACGGGAAATTGACGGGGGAGGGTCAAGCCAGGACAAGCGCAACAGCTGGCGCTAGGATTGATAAGACGGGCAAACGTGGAATGGCCGCAAGTGAAAGCAGTAATGAAAAAAACGTGTAAAACTAAAGTGTGAACGCGGGAAGGAAATAGAGCAGGGGACGGCTCCTGAGGTGAGTCCAAGGGAAAGAGAAATTAGACCTGTATTAGGGGGGAAAATTCTGTTGGTATTGCTGTGACATAAACGCAGGAGCCTGCGAATCACGTGGAAGCGTGCAGTACCTTTCTCCGAAGTCAAAACTGGCAAGGTACAAGCGGGGGGGGATAGGGGGGATGCAACGTGCTAGTTTACCCGTCACGAAGAAGGTGGTCCTGGATGAAAAGGATCAAACGGGGTGACCCATGTAACGAAGACTGTCTGATGCATCGGGATTGCGATGAGGGTTGGGAAAGAATTAAGTGAGGTGAGTTTATCGCCGGTAAATGATTTCAGCGTCCGCAAGTCGCGCAGAGAAAAAGGGAAAGAAGGGAAAAGAAAAAAGGGGGGGGGGAGAGGGAAGGAGATATCACCTGGCAGTCTGCGACGGAAGGTTTGCTCACAAATAGGCGAACTGTTTCATACACTTGTGACTTCATCTATCATCCCAGCTTGGTGGGTTTAGGTCAAACTAATTACGCTCGAGGCTTCGCGGGAGCTCGTTTTCTTGTTGAGGAATATAACTTGCGCTACAGCCCGGAACATATAGTGGCATATGAGTTCGTCCGACAGGGGGGAGATAGACATTTGGGATATGTACTGGTGAGGAAGACTGTGGGTAATAAAAGGAAATCAGTGTGGAGGGAGCGAAAAGGTGATAGGTAGGGGTGTCTGTACAGTAACTGGAGCGCTTCAACCGCCTCGAAATACAGGTCCCGAAACGAGGAACAAACGTAGCACGAGTCGAGCAGCTTACAGACATTATCAGCCTTGTATGCACACAGTAACTAAGTCGCTATTAGTAATGAATAGGGGATCCAGCTGTCTTAGTCGCGTAAACCCCCGCTGTAGTAATTGCCGGCGGCAATACAGGGTTATCCGTACCTCGTCGAATGGAACTCTCCGGGTTCACGAAATCAGAATGCAGCACTATTGACAGAAAAAATAATGTAGAGAAGAACGGAAACAACGGAAAGATTTAGTCCAACATTCATGTGCTAAGCTCATCCTAACGTCCACCGTGGTAAGCCTTCAACAGCAGGTGACCACAGAGGTCGACGTCGCAGTATAGTGATTACGCAGCGAAGTCGTTTCCGCAGTAAACCGTATCGCTCCTCAGGGGAAGGGGGTTTCACATTACGATACTGGAACGAATCACAGGAAGGGTGCCTACGAAAAGGGGAGAGTGCGGGTAGCAAGGAGAGGCGGAAAGAAAGGGTGAGAAGAACGACGGGGGGAGAGGTAGGAGACGAGTATAGAGGGGGGAAGGGGGAGGAAAAAATGAGTAGGGGAGGAGAGGTGCCCGTCGGCATCAACATCTATGTTCAATCACTACGGTGAGTGCGGGGCTCCCTCCGCTCGGTTTTGCGTCGCCTAAAAGGAGGAGGGGGGGGAGGGGTAAGCCGCCGGGGGGAGGGCCATGATTCCATTCCTTCGCCGAGGAACAGAGCAAGAACATAAGAGCGGGCAAAAGAAGGAAAAAGGGCAGAGAAAAAATTGCAGCGCCTGATTCAGGTCGGCTAATTATAGACTCATCTCATGCGTTATACTAAACCTTCCCTAGACGAACTATACAGAAGAAAGGGATGCAGGGTCTGGAAACGGGTACAAAAAGGTGCACTGTATTATGGTGGAAAGGAGTGAACAGACAGTAAACGCAAGAGGTAAAGATGTACAATTACTTTGGCATTAGCCGTGAGAGGGTTGGGGTCAGAATAAAGTGAAGGGAAAAGTATTTTAAATAGGTACAGGTTGCGGAGTGACAAATCACGTTGAACAGCATCTGGTAATTGGTTGGAGGAGAAGTACAGGAGAAGGGGGGGACGCTGGGGTTTAAACCAAATGAAGAAAAGGAGAACGGGCCGGAAGGAGCAGTGGGGCGCATTCAAAACCATTGGCAGAATGAACGCGCAGTTGAACAGCTGAAAAATGGGAACGCAGGAAATGGTAGGGGCAGGATAATTCAAAAAAAAAAGTTGGTTGACAAAGCATCCGACAGACGGGGGCAAGGGAGGGGTAAGTGAAAAAGCTGAAAAACGGGAAAAAGGGAAATGACTAGAGAACCAAGGATCAGAGAAGCGTGGGGAAAAGGCGGGGAAAAGATAGATAAGTGATACAGCGATAATGTCAAGAAGACAATGCAGGAAGACCAAGAGAATTGGTGGAAAAGAAACATAGAAGGCACGTGGAACCGTGAGGAAGAAGGGCGGAGGCAATCACCGAAAAACAATCTCTTTGTGTAGGGGGGAGAAAAGCGGTATGAAACAGGCTGGTAGCTTTTGAAATATAGAAGACAGATAGGAAGGGCGGGAAGAGAGGTAACCTGGGAGACACGGACGCTTTTAGGCAATCTTCGGGCGCGGCAAAGAATCATCAGGGGGGGCATGTGGGGGTTTTGATAGAGGATAAACATTCTGTTCCCAAGCGGTTCAACCTTTGAAAAAAAGCTACAACAAAAAGAACCCATGGCAATAGGGGCTTGGGGGCGGCGGTAATATAGGGGAAAACGCAATTGAAACCGGGATTGCAGGAAAGAAGGGAACGGGGCCCTTAATAGGGGAAAATGCTTAGTTGGGCTAGTGTAACACAACTGCACGTCCTTATTAGGTGGAGAAAACAATAATGAGAAATCTTCAGAAAGGCAAGGAAACAAAGAGGGCAGGAAAGACAGGGGGGGAGGGATTGAAATCATTCAAATATTGCCCGAAGCTATTAAGGCAGGATCGGGGGGGGGAGGGATGTCTAGGTAGCTGGGATAGGCAGCATATGCCTGAAAGGAGGACAGGTCAAACTCATGGAAGCAGCACCAGGTGGAACGAGGGAAAGTTCCTGGAGTATTTACACTTTAACTTAAGGACGAGAGTCCGTGACAGGAAGAACCACAGGTGCACGAAGGGTTCATCGCAGGACGGCGGCCAAAAGGGGTTGATGATCACACAGGATCCAGAGAAAAAACAGAGGAGGAAGAAGACGGGAGACTCCGGACGCTGCGAAAAAGGGTAGACAGGGGGCAGAAAAAATCAGATGCAAGGGGGAGATAGCAGCATAATTCAAA
>Ga0179593_1352788_pt1 | contig 12910 bp, 11 predicted proteins | sample CZODoug2_1_08_16_FD_185931 | JGI IMG/M metagenome (GOLD analysis project Ga0179593, IMG submission 185931) | Vadose zone soil fungal communities from Angelo Coast Range Reserve, California, USA - CZODoug2_1_08_16fungal (PacBio error correction) | ecosystem: Environmental > Terrestrial > Soil >...
AACACTGATTGCGGCGTTCTCAAGCCTCCCTTCTCTACTATCTTGCCAGTACGGCAAAAAAGAAAAGGAATCCAAGGGAGAAACGCTACCGTATTCTCCCTGGATTTTGGGGGGGGTGGTTCTAGCTCAGAGCAGAAGGTACGCGGAGTGTGGCGGCTCACTGTGCCAAGCGGAGAGGAAGACTGGTGACCTTCCTCATCAAAACGTGGGGGAATCACCTCGTCAACGGGTTTAGGGAATCGGAGCATTCTGCAGTTGAAGAGAACCGATTGGATTCGGGCTCTCCGCTCGCGTCGCCCGAACAAAGAAAGGGGGACAGGGCTCAGCTTGCTCCGTCTCCTTTATTACTTGCGGGGGGAGGTGCCAGATTCGCCCTCGCGTGGTGTACTAAAGGGCGACGGCCGGCGAGAAACATGGCTGAATCTCTTCGGTCTGCGAAAGGGTCCGAAAGAGCCAATAATTCAGACTCCTTAATGAACGCGTGGGATCGTCTCGGTACGACGGATCTAGTGATAAAGTACAGAAAAGGGCTAAGGACGGAAAGAACTCCGCAAACAGCACTGAATCAGGGGTTTGAATACTAGAGACCAGGGGGAACAGGGCCCGGACGTGAGAGGCTTGGAAGTCAATAAAACCTACGGCCATAGGTGCTGAGACTCAGGGGAATCTGGTCTCGGTGTTTACGCGGGAAAAATTAGAACAGTTAACAAGGGCACCAGAAAGGGTTACCTTGCTCCGCTGGTTTTGACCATCCGTCAATGGTAAGGTCTATAGGATTGTCAACGTCTCAAAACATCATAGGAGCTCTGAAGGAATTCCTCATTCGCGCAAGTTATCCGGTATTTGGGAAAAGCAGTCAGCCCATGTCTTCAGCTGATTGCTCTGGGGAGGGGTTAAGAGGGCTATATTTTACCAACAAAAACCGGTAGGATGCTACATTTCCTCAAAGGGGGGTTGTTACAGACGTCGGCGACTCTGAGTATATTAGGGGGACAAAAAAAAAATCGGGGCACAATCCCTGGGGACAAACCGAAGGGGGCTCAATATCACAGGCGGCTGTTCTCCTGTTGCATCGTTAAAAAATGGTGTCGATTGGCAGTCACTTGGCTGCAGCTGCTGGGATACCGCTCTATATTAAAGAATGAGCTTGTAAAATGTCAGTCGTATCGAAACTGTCGTAAGAGGACCAGAGTACTCATAACTGAGAAACGGCATTACTTCGAAAAAATCTCTTTCTGCCCGGACCTCATATAAAGGTTGCTGACCATCTCTACAACCTGTGAGAAAAAAGGTATGGAGATGGCGCTTAAAATTTTCACATTCGTCCCATTCGTAGACAGTCGCGGGAAGGCAGCTGATTCAGAACGGGGGGTCCACGTACCAAATAAGTACCTCATCATGACCCTCGGAATGACGGGAAAAGCTCTGTGTGCGCCTGAGCTGAATTAGGCGGACAAGGGGGAAGGCCGATCGAAAGACCAGGACCTTTTCAGAATCAGCTGGCGGGGCACAAGGTAGAGACGCGGGCGAGTCAGTCATGTCTTTTAAGGATTTGGGAATGGTGGCGGGTCGCACTGCGGCAGGAGGATGGGGGGGGGAAATTGGACCTCGCACGGGAAAAAGACACAGTTCTTAGTCGCCGGACATACGCAAGCTCGACCACGAGCCCGACCCATCAGGGAAAGAATCGGCCAAACCCAGGGTATCACTGCAATCCAAGGACGTATCGATCGAAGCTGGGAAGCTCTTCTGTGAGAGCACGAACGGCGAGAGAGCAACAGCTGTACCTAGGCGGTTTGACGCACGTCGAGCTTGGTAAGGGATAAAGAGCATTGACACGATGTTGAAGATGTTCGGGGTAACACGGGTGTAGCCGAAAACGAATAGGGGGGAAGCGGTCAGGTGTGGGGGTGTACAAGTCGATTGGAGAGGTTGCGCCGGCCAAGGCACTTCGGTCTTGGGAACAGCAAGGGACGGCGTTGAAACCAAGCGAAGAGGACGCAACCTTGGTGGGAGCTATAAGGTGTGTCGGCACCTAGAGAAGAATCAAAGCATGGGGAGGGAGCTTGAGTGGTGCTCCTCAAAAAAAAAAGAAGTTACGCCCGAAAAAGGACGGACTTTCAGACACGAGAAAGGAGACCTATCTTACGTGAGCATGGAGATCATGGAAGATCCTAGGAATGATGTCTAAAAGGGGAAGAGTTCCGGTAATCAAGGTTGGGTTAAAGGGGCCGACGCAAGTTGGCACGGCGGCACGGGGAGGGTATGAAGAGCGCCCGCTCGCGAGCAGAAGAGCGAGGAGTGGGGACGGCGGAATCTCAGACCGGTTCCTAAGGGCGGAGATCTTCTGGTGGTGTAAAAGCTTTTTGGGGGGGGGGGGGGGTTCAGGAAACGGGCTTCGACCGCGTTCTGGAACCTTCGGCAGAGAGGGCCCATTGAGGGGTGCCATAATCCCTTGCCAACGCGCGCTGGGAAGAACGCCAATGATTGTCTCCTGTGAAAGCTGCTCAGAAAGCGTGGTGAGTCCCTGCATGAGAGAAAAGAACAAACTGGTGGGGGCAGATCAACAAAACTAATGCGGAGCACTGCAGGACCTCATGGAGTTCCAGCCAAAAAAAGGGCAGGGGGGTGGCAGAAGAGGAAAGCATGGGATTCAGAAGAGGGAGGGAAAGGTCCAAGAAACGGGACACAGGAGAATCGGGTTAGAAGGAAGAACCCAAATAAAAAATAAGCACTCTGCCTGCCAGCAAAGTGCGAAAGACTGGAAGCAAAATCATAACTTGGCCATTAAGCAAAATGGTGTAATGGCGACGACACGGGACAAAAGGGGAGTTCAACTGGAGTGGCTTCAGATGGGAACATAACGGAGAGGAAAGGGAACTAGACCACAATCGTGTTCGATCCCGATCCGCGCTCTAATGAAGTAAACGATTAAATAGCACCGTCCAAGAGCTCAGACGTGAGGAACGTATTCGTTCCCACAGGCGGCGGCGTCAAAAGCAATCAACGATGAGAAAAGGGCGGCGGGGGTTGCCATGAAGCGGGGGAAACCGCCACAGGATAGGGGGGGACTCTAATAGGCCGGCGACTAAAAAGCCTGGAATAGAAAGATGCCAAGCGGTAAGGGCAGCGAGAGTGAAGCTGCTGCCAACGCGAACCAGTGATGTGGCAACCGAGAAGACTAAGGCATGTGGAGGGAACAGGGAAACCAGGGCACCTTGGTCTCTTGGGGTCTGTCACTACAAATCTCCGGCAGATCAACCCCGAATCCAGCAAACAGCGTGTCACATAAATGACGGGATAAAGCAAGATAAAGCGAGCTGATCAAATGTTAAAAATATTTCGAGAGTCAGTATCCGGATACTTCGCCCGGCGAGGGCGAGGCTCCAATGAGTGTACACAAGACATGCCTGGATTGCGATAGTACTGGAAAAAAGGTGTTGCAACTGGGAAAAGGGACGGGGGGGGTTCGTTCTTCTTGACTGTCAAGGCTTTCAAGGTAAAGATTAAAATCTCAGGGGAGGGTGATGATGGAGGAAAAGAACGTAAAAAAAAAATTAAAAAAGCAAGTAATAAATCCAAGCAAAGCGAGAGGGAGCTTCACATTATCCATAGCGCGCTGCGCAGCGACGACAGCGAGACGTTAAGGAGCATTCTGAAATGGCTCCGATCAAAAGAAAAGGGACCAAACCATGTCTAACACCCAGCGGAAGGCCGGTTCATCATGGAGGCAAGCGCAGGGCGCAGGCGAAAGTTTTTCCTATTAAACCGGGGTTCGAACATTCTGGGCCGCGGAAGTAAAAAACGGGAGGCTCCCCCTTCTCCAGGCGCAGAATCTCTCATGGGGTCTAGAGGGTTCAGGAATAAGTCGCGGGAAGTCTGGAAAAAAGGAATCCAAATTTCTTAGGGATTGTCTAAGAATTCCCAATGCTTTAAAGATATAATATTTCGTTAGGCCACGTGCCTGTCGACAAAGGAATTATTCATCTGGAATTTCCCTCGTCTCAACTAGAAAAATGCCGCACTGACAAAAAAAAATCCTTCAGAGACCAGGCGAAGATAACCTCCTCATCACTCGCAGAAAACCGCCAGGACTGCCGTCACCATGATCACGGACGGGACCATCATCCCTCCAAGTGATATAGTGACGGAAAATTCTGGCAGGATGAGCATATGGGGTTCACAGGTCGGAGGAAAAGAAACTGGCTCGCACGAGCTAAACACCATAACTGCCTGGCATTGAGCATAAAGACTCCTGTAAACTCTGCGCATAACTAAACAATGCATCAACCTTGGCGGAAATGAGAAAGGTGTTACATTCGTAACTATGTCTATAAAACTCGTAGAGAGGCACTGAATAACTGGAACGATTATTAAGGGGCCGGAAAAGCACCCTATTCAAACAAAAAAACCCTTAGTGAAAATTAAAAAATAACGTCAACACCTCCTGGAAAAAGGAATTGGGGGGGAAGCGATCATCGCGGAAAAACTAGAAAAGCTAGAAAACTCACACCGGGCACCGAATGGTGGATCATTCGACGATATGTGCAAAAAGAATGTAGAGGCAATTCTCGGGAAGAACAAGAAAATAAACAGACGCGCTGGTAGTGAGAATTTCCGTAGAAGATTTGAAGCGACAGGAGCCTAATGGGAAAAGCCTAGGGTTACTGCGCCTGTAAGGCACGGAGAGCACAGGCTGCGCAGTTAGTAGGGGGAAAGCCCGGGGGTAAGAACATCTTTACTCAAGAATTTTGGGGGTTCTATAGAGTCCCATGGCATGCGCTCCCCTCAGGAATAGCGAAGCCAAACAAAACATGAAGCCAGCCCACGTCATCTACGCATCAAAGTAAAGACTCGGAGGCAGAAATACTTTCCCGGATCATCATAACATCGGAAGCGGCAAACCCCCTCCTCTCTATCAGAAATCTAAAAGAAAGGTGGCAAACTGATCGAAAAACGCACTATTAAAATAGGGGGTCAAATGCGACTTCGATCACTATCACGTGAAAAGGACACCCGACGGAATGCGGAGATAACTCAGAGAAAAAACCAAGACAGCCCTGTCGGGAACTTCTCAGGAGTGGGAATATGCGAGCTTGGGGGAGGGGTGGATTATAGGATGTCGGGACATTACGTTCAAGAGCACGCAAAGGAGAAAAATAGGGGAGATGGTGTGACGAAAGCACAAAAAGGGGAGAACATATTGCATTTGGCTTTAGTCTGAAGGAGAAAAATCTAACCCGAGGGAAGTACGCTCAAAATCTAGAAAAAAAGGAGGAGAGCCGCTGACAAGAATGACATTGGTGAAGAGCGTCTGACGCCTTATCTGTGATTACAAAGGAGGCCGCCGCGGACCGCATTAGAAGGAAAGGCCTCGGCATCTAGGCTTCGGCAATCAGAGCACAACGGGTCCGCGTTTGTCCGAGATCCTGCATCTCTGAGGACGCGATGTGATGGCGCTCTTCCGAACCGGGCCAAAGGATGCTCGGGACCGTCGCTGTCACGACCTGTGCTGGAACGGGGGCTTCTTGGCTGTTAGGACAGGATTCTCCTAAGTTAATCGAATGGGAAAAACTGCAAAACTACTGGACCTTACGACTCTGGAAGCGGGCGACCTAAAGAAAGGCGGAACTCACGTGAGCGCCGGAAAACGGAACTCAGTAGAACCCCCGTACATAAGTCAACGGTCGCGGAAAACAGGGCGTTAAAAGCCGAGTCAGGACGTACTGTCGGATAAAACTTTAACAGAATGCCGACCGCACTCTTCATGGGCAGAAAGGAGAAGAACCTATTCTGTAAGGGTCGCCCTTTAGGGGGGGACTCGGGGCGTCATCAAATGTCATGCCGGTGCCATGGGTTTTGTACAACAGCGCTGTTTGAACCTAGGGCTGGAAGAGGGGAGATTGTTGCTCTTGCGGGAGCAATGTTCGCCTTATGCCGTGCCGGTGCCGGGAGAGCATAAGGGGGAAGGTGAGCGATAAAGCAGTTGAAGTGCAGAGGTTCTGCGCGTGGGGGGGAGGAGACAAGCGGTACCCAGGCGCGATCATAAACATTTCCTGCAGATGGTGTTCATTTGCGAGCGAATCTGAAACAGCTTCAGGGCCGCGCGGGTCCTCGCTCCGGCGTCCCAGTCGACATATTGGCTTGAGGGTGGAAATTTAGGAGGTAGGATGGGGGAGGGGTCAACCACTGACACACAAAAACACAGGCGGTGGCTGAAGAAAATGGGCGGATATATCCTGACTTGAGGGTAGGCCTGGGAGATTTTCGTAGGAGATGAAAGAGCAGGAACGGGTAGAAGCCGCAGTGCGGGAATCTTGGGCTGCACTAAAATCCCCTGCGAAAAGAAAAGGAAATTGTATGAAAAACTGTCATCCTTGGAAAAGAAAGGGATGGAGAGCGTTGACTGGTTTCGAAGGGGCATCAGAGGAAGAGTTTATGGCCAGGATTTAGTTCACACCCGGCCTCTCATCGAACACATAGTGAGAAGTGAGACATAGAAATGAAGGCAGGCGAGAGGGGGTCTGTGAGGGTGAGGCGGGGCCAGTGTAAGATCAACAGACGGGCAATATGTGGCGTCCGCTAAGAGAAAGCGCGGGGGAAAAGTCATTAAAATCGGGAAAGGCTTGTCAGGATGTTTCGCCTCGGCATGCAGCGCAGACCTGCTTGTTCCTCTAATACGGGGGAAAAGGGAAGACACCGTTCAGAAGCGAACGGGCATCCAAAGCGCACTCAGTACCCCAAGTCCTGCCCTTCAGAGAAAGCCCTTGAACAGGATCTTAGGCCGGGTCTTAACGTCCGAAGTTATGTATCTCTGACTTCAGAAGATTCGAAGAGGGAGGATGAGGCGTGTCAATCTAACTGTGGGGAGCTAGGATGAATAATGGCTGCCCTCATTCTTGGGGATCCAGCTGTGAGAGGGTACTTGAGGTCGAGCCTTGAAATAGAGATGTGGTAGTCCGCTACGGTCAAAAGGGAGAAGGTCGGGTAGGTGGTACACAGGAAACTGCAGACCTATTGGCGTTCGCGGTCCTGAAGGCCAGTCAGGAGGGGGGCAAAAGGAAAGACCGAACGGTCCCCTCGCTGAAGGATAAAAGACAGTTACTTTAAGGATGGGGGAACTTCGCAGAAGTGTAAAGAGCCCATGGCTTCAGGAGGAACGGGTTAATCACCAGACTTCGCCTCGTTTCTGCGGGGGACGGAGAAGGGAGGAGAAGCCAAGACCTCCAGTGGGGAGACTGACAAGGACCCGGACAAGCACTATATTAGGGTGATATTTACTTCTCAATATAGTGACGGCAGGAGTTGATACACATATAAGTGTTGGAGGGTTCAAGAGCTCCGTTGGTCGGAGTTGAGAATAAAACAATTTTGTAAAGACTGCGTTACCCGCGTCGCGCACTCTAAAAGGAAAGGAATGAACAGAGAGTCTCGGTTTCTGCAAGAAACTGCGAAAAGAGGGGGAGGGCTAGAAGAAGGGCTTGATCGGCCATTCAACGGGTGATTCAGTGCAGGCCTCCGGCGGGACGAAAAGACTAAGGAGCAATCTTGAAAAGAACAGGGGGTTCGCGGACCCAACATCCCGTAAACCTTCTGAAGGGATGCTGTGGAAGGGGGGAGACTGGGCAGCTGCTAAGACGGGTTTGCAGTAGCCAAACAACAACGGAGGGTAAAAAGAAAAAGATGAAAGGAATTCACCCAAAAAAAAAGAGGGGACATCGGATGGAGGAAAGAGAGGGGGACCCATCTCTAGCATGGGGGGAAAAAACTCGTAGTCTTGAAGGATCTTACCAAACCTTATAAGCCAGGAAGGGCCCGAAAATTAAGAAAGAAGAAATCCTAGACAGCGAAGGAACCTGGAAGGAATTATCAAATAAAAAAAAATGAAGTAGCTATTGGAGTCCTAGTCTTGCGCAGCGGCTCTTCCTAATAAGGAAGGGGAAGGTGCACGGGGTTAATAACTAGAGCCAGACCAAATATCTCGGGTGGGGCTCGCAAGAATATGCGAGAGATGAGGCGAACCTGGGAGACTTATCAACCGTTGAAAGGCGGATCATCTGGCGGATCTGGTGCGTCGGGCGAGTCAAAAGCACCATCAGGGAGAGGGATACTTGGGCCAGTTGAGCAGTACTCCACGTCAGATGGGACAGCGTAAAAAGCAGGCTAGAAAACAGAAGTTTGTAACAGCGACCCAAAGAGGGAGAACGGAGGGTGGGTAGACAGTAAAAGGAGAGTTCAATTGGAGAAAGGAGGACCGAATTCCAGTAAAAGGGCTCACTGGCTTGGTCAGGTTGGGTGACAAAAACGAACACTATCACCTATTATTAAAGGCGGTATCCAGGCTAAGGAGAGAAGCCCAGAAAGAGAAAAGAGGGGCTCACAAGGAAAACAAAATTCGGGGACTAAGCAAGCTCGATCTCAAACAGCTGAAGTGGAAGCGTATGCGAGGGAGCAGTGTCTCCGGAATATAAAAAAAGCGGTTCTGGTTTACACAATATCATAAGAGGCCGACATGTAGGGCGGCAGGAGTACGTGAAGAAAGGGGGTCCGAGGAAGAGAGTAAGGGAGGAAGACTAGTTTCGAAGTGGGAGTGAGTGTAATCCTACTGTAACGGGTTGCCTGACTTGAGATGCGAAGAAAAAGGACCGCGGGAGGAAGGAATCATAAAATAAAATGCGTGCCCCCTCTTGGGGGTGATCGCCGCGCCGCGCGCTTGGACTCAGAGCAGGGAAAAAACAGCGGAAACCTGGGTCCGGGCCAGGGCATCGAGCAGAAACGTATACGAGGGAGAAAACCTAGCTCAGGAAGTTTAAGGAAGCTCTAGGAGAAGTCCCGGACGGGTCGATTTCGAGCCACCGTTGTTCAACCAGAGCGGCACGTAGAGAAGAAATATTCCATGTACAAACGTCGCGGACGACACGAGGATCTTGACAAATTCTGGTCTCAATGGGAAAAAGAGGACGGAGCCCATTTCGGATGGATGAGCGCGTCGCACTAGATAATAAAGGAGCCTTTAGCTAGTTACGATCCGTCAGAACCAAAATTTTGAGGAAAGATCAGGGGCCGCGACAAAATAGCACGGAAGCTAAAGCAAGAGGGGGCCTGCATATATAAAAAATAAGCAATGAGAGAGCGCATCGGGAAGGGAACGAAAAAGAGGGGAGGCACAATCTCCGAGCACCAGTGAACAGTACTCACTGATACGTGTCCCAGGGAGTACGAGCCCTGCGGCGGTCACTAAAATATAAGGAAAAAAGAAAACGTCGAAGGGGAGGAGTAACAAAATCAAATGGGCTGGAAGGGAGGATGAAATCCAGGGGGGAAAATCTTGATCACGAACGCTAAAGACAAAAACTAACCGGGCGGACAAAAGGCCTAAAATTCATGAGGACCATCTGCCGGCAGCTGAAAGAAGACTCACTGTGGATGGCTTTTTAAGGACGTGACATAAAGAAGGATAAAGCTACATAACCTAGTTTAAAACTCTATGTGAAGACGGAATCAACGGGAAAAAAAATGGTTAGCCGAGAGAACAGCTGAAAAAATAAAAATCAGCAGCACCATTTTATCTAGTTGCGACGGTGCACATTGGGGAATGACTCACTTGAAGAGAGCTAGAATGGAAAAGGTATTAAACGGGTTATCGGAAAAGTCAGTATCATCGAATCACCACGGATTACTCAGAGTTTTCATCAAAGAAAAAGCTTAAGGGTTTAACTGAAGTAGCAACAGGTCTTGGAGCCAGAGAAAATCATAGAGGTGGAGAACCTATTTTTGTTTCTGTGGTCCGTGCTATATGATAGCAAAGGCACAGATCAATGTATAAAAGTCCGGAAGGACCATAGAGAAGGAAAAAAAAAAAGCATTCTTTGACGATAAGAGAAGGGCTGCGACCCCTATGCATGAGCCGACGAGCTTCCGATAAGGAAGAAAGCGAATCCTCAAGTTTGGGCGCGTCCAAAAGAGAAGAGAGAAAAGTCAAGGCTCATGAGAGCCGCGGAAAACGAATTGTGGGGGGTCCGCAAAAACCAATCACCCCCAACGGTAATTCTGCTATCTACTCTAGAAAACCCAATAAATAACCTTTTCGGGATCTAAGTTCCAGCGTGAGGCGATGGGTCTGGGACCTCTAGAGAGGGAGGGCCTGGTGAAGTAAGCACAGGCGGAAGAAGGAAAGAAGGGAATTTTGGGTTCTCGCTAAAGACAAACAAAAAGGGCAAGAGAAGGAAAAAACGAAGTTCCCTTCATAGGGTGCTTAAAGAAGGAACGCGGAGAGATCCGAGTGAAGACGACAAAAAAGAGGACTAACACAGAAAACACAAAAGAGGGCCTAGGATTGTTTCTAGCGCGAGCGCCTTCCTCTAGGGGTGGCTTGTTCTTGTAAGCGGCAGACAGTAAAAAATCAGGGGAAAGGAATGCGGCGGGGAGAGTCCATCAGCCTTCCACTTTTCGAGCGGGTTGATCGGAAAAAGGCTGCTTCTGAATACAAAGGTAAAGAGGGGGACCGGGTAGAAGAACCGCGGCGCCTCCTGAACCGGAAATGGCTGAAGGTTTTTATTCCGGAATTCAGTGCTGGGATCTTAACTTCTGCTGGGGGAGGACGACGCCACTTGAGAGCCAGTTCTCTTGGAGGGGACACCATCATGCGCTCATTGAAACTCCTAAATAGGCCAGAGGGCATATTTAAGGAAAAACGGCTGAGTATCTTACGACTCTTGGTCGGACGGCTACGAGAAGGGGAACAGGAAGGTGAATCGTCCGAAATGGTTAGTACTGAGGGGAGGGGAAAAGAGGTATTTAGAAAGGGTCCGGCACTAGTAATGGGTGGGGCAAAGAGATAAAGAGGAAAGCAACTTTCTTTGAGGTCATTTATCTCTAAGGGGGGTTGAGAGAGGGAGCGCGGCGGGGAACCTTTGTCAAAGGAGTGGGGATTCCACTTCTTTGAAAAGAGCAAGTTCTTCAGGTTCTAATATATGGGATAGAGCAACAGCAGCTCAGTCTGCGGAGGGGTGGCAAGGGGCTGAATGGAGACTTGTATGCTCATTCTCGGCGCGAAAGGAATGGGCTAGCTTGAGGGTCTTGAAAAGGAACGCGGGTCACAGGAAATCCTTCCTCTTTTGTGCTTGGAGAGATCGTAGTAGGAAAATGGGCCCTCCCTCGGGGGACTAAAATCAAAGCCTGGAAGCAGGGCTCCGAGTCATTTCGAGGGAAAAGTCTTTTGCAGAAGGGAGTCATTTTCTGTGTGCTGCTTCCTGATTATCCTATAGGTGGGGAGGGATCAAGTCTTCTATAAATTACGTGGGGAGGACGGCCGTGAGGTTCAAACGAATAACGTTACCATGAAACGGGACTCGAATCCGCCTGAGAGAAGCTTCTGAAATACGGAGACAGGACCGAGACATAAGGAATGGGGTCCATAAAAGGAGAAATGTGAATGCGAAGAGTCTGTAGGGGAAAAAGGGGGGGACAGGCTCTCTCGCGATCTAAGTATCTCTGAGGCGAACACACACGGTGCGCGCATCGCCCAAAAGGCGAAATGAGGAAAAAGAGCTGAAAAAAACTGCAATGGCGGGGTTCGGAAGGTAGGGGTAGAGGCGAAAGGGGAGTGCGATATCGAATGACAAACTTTGCAAGAGGTAGTGGAGACTCAATCATAGGGGAGAGGAGAATGCAAAGATGAGGGTAGGGGTTGGGAGGAGTTGCGCAAGAGGGGACGTCGTTTCATAAGAAAAGTAAGGATCCTTTTTTCTTACATCACACTTCCTAAAAGAACGCAAACGAAAAAAGGCCGGGAAACCTTCACCAAAAAAGAAAAAAAAAAAAAAAAAAAAAAAAAAGTTCCAAGGGAGTGCACAACCCTTGGAGAAAGTAGCCCGAAACGCCATGGGAGGGAAGCGGAGGAAGAGGGAAAGAATTCGCAAGCGAGACATCCTTTTAGAGACTGTGAATAGGAGATCGTTGGCGCTGAAAACGCATTGGGAAGGGAAAAAGCTTTTAGCTTGGCTGTAAAAAGGGAAAAACGAGCTGAAGCTCAGCGCCTGAAATATAAGGATTTGTTCAAACGAACTGCAGATAGGACGTGACACTCTGACAAGGGGAATCTGGGGGACGGGATCACCCTTGAACAGCGGAAAGAAGCGAGGTGAATAAAGGTGGGACTTGAAAAGAAGGAGGGAAACCCGAGCCTTTGGGAGGGCACTGACGCCGATCTCTCCTAGAGGGGGGGGCACGCGAAAGAGAAGGGTTGAACTACTACGTTCCCCCGGAAAGGAAGGGGGGGAACTTTTATCTTTAAGAATCCAGAAAAGCTCCAACTACTCGATGAAAGGATAAGCGGGGGGGAATAGTGCACTCTCAAGTTGAGTAAAAAATTGAAGTCATCAACATTTTAACGACTGTTGCCGGAAGCACATGCAAGGTCCAAGAGGCGAGGGTCAATCGATCTGCGCAGGAAAATAAGCGGCAGTCCTGGGGGAGTCTAGGAAATTCGCTTTAAGTTTGAGTAGGGCAGCTTCCTTGAGGACGGACCCGTAACATTGAGTGAGGATCGGAAAAGAAATGTGCAGGGGATGCGCGCTGATGTAAACAGAGCACTTGCGCAGGCTCCTCAGGGGTTGGGGGAAATTCATATACCAACACAACTTAAGGAGAAAGGTTATATGAAGGGAATCAACCCTACTGGAAGGAAGGAGGAAAGAGCCATCAAATAACAGACAGGGGGAAGAAGAAAGGATATTTTTGAAAGCGGAACTGAAAAAAATTTTAGTCCACTACTCCTGTCCTACCTAACTGAGGGGAAAAGTCCAAATGAGTTGAACGAAAAAATTAACCCCAGGCCAGAATACCATCGGAGCGCCTAGGAACGTACAACCCCGTTCATTGCTGAATATCCTTTAATGAGATCTCGGCC
>Ga0179593_1493385_pt1 | contig 12910 bp, 14 predicted proteins | sample CZODoug2_1_08_16_FD_185931 | JGI IMG/M metagenome (GOLD analysis project Ga0179593, IMG submission 185931) | Vadose zone soil fungal communities from Angelo Coast Range Reserve, California, USA - CZODoug2_1_08_16fungal (PacBio error correction) | ecosystem: Environmental > Terrestrial > Soil >...
TAATCTTTGAAAAAAAAGAAAGAAAAAAAATCCCTTAGAGATTAAAAAGAGCGGAGACCTCCAAACGCTCGGTGTGACATAACGCTTAGGGCCCGAACGTATCCTTGGACGTGATGATCGGAAAGGAGGGGGGTAGATGCTACCGTCGGTTGCCGACTGGAAAATAGCCGCGGATTGGGTGAACTGACCCGTCCATGGGGGGGGGTTATTCCGCAAATAAACTGAGGGGGGTGATTCAGAGGAGGATGCTCATACTTTGGTGACGAATACGAATGATCACCTTAAAGCAAGGGAGATCTCTCTTGGTTTTCCGTCAGGGAAAAAGAACCTCTTCATCACCACTAAGAAACGCGAAAGGCCGCATTGGCATTTGCCGGATTGAACAGAGGGGAAAGGGCAAACCGAAGGTCTTCGCATGGGAAAAAAGCGACGCTTTTGAGGGGTAGTCCTGAAGGGGGGAAGCGGACGTTGGGAGCGTATTGGAAAGATGTTATCACCAGCTTTGGACACCACCGCTGTCGGAAAGGATCAACGATTTGCAGGCAGCGGGGTGTTAAGCCCTCGAAAAATGATGGCAGGGAAGACCAAAAGGCCAGACAACGGGGCGCTTAAACGTCATGGAGCAGAAACTCTAGGGGGAATGCCGCTCACGGGGAACCCTTCTCGACCGCAGAGTAAGTTGCGGAAAGGGAAGGTGAAAACACCCGATGCTGGAGAAAGGCGGACGATCGCAAGGAAGAGGAGGCCAAAAAGAAAGGTCCCTTAAGTCGGGACCCACAAAACGTGAAGTAGCAAGGGAAGACGCGTAGGAGGAGACCGGGGTCTGAAAAGACGAAGGGTTCCCTTAAGCGGAAAAGAATCGAAGAAAACAGCCGAATGCGAAAAGGAAGAGGAGAATTCACTGAGGCCAGCATGAGAAGGAACTGCATTGCTTGGCAATGGTGACCGATACCGCAATGCCAGAGCCATAGGTCCATCAATCTACAAAGTACAAAGGAGGAAACCAATCGTCGGTGACGGCAGCAAGAAACATACGGTCAGAATCGCGCAAGGGAGTGAATGGGAGATGGTGCCGGGAGGAGAGATACTTCAATCGACGCCGGAGAAACATAATGTCTCCCGGAGTGCAAAGAAAAGCAACAATAAGGAAACCTGGTCCCATTAACCCATCCATAAGAAAGCTGCAGCTCGTAAATGCCGGGATCCGGGGAAAAGGTGGGGCGCGGGGGTAACTTCAATGCAGAAGAGTTTAACGAAAAAAACTGAAGGGATGTTATCTCGCGTCGTGGGGAGGCTCTGAGACGGCCACAGAAGAATCCGGGTGAACGTGGTCCGCCTGCCTTGAAGGCGAGTAATAAAAAACAATAGACTTCAATCAACAGAGAGAAATCTTAACACAGGGCAGCAAAAACAAAAACTCAAGGCGGCCGCAATGTCGGCACGCAAACGGTAAAGAGAGCAAGAAAAAAAGTTTGGGACTCTTCACTCATAAGAGGGACGACACATGTATAAAAGCGGATGAAGTGCACGAGGCCAGGAGAAAAAATTCGGCGACTGAAAAAAGCATTTGCTTCGGACGAGTGCTGCGATGGGGGGACCATGAAACAAAAGGGTATTCCCAACGAGATAACCTCGGGAAGCAACCCGTTTATGAAGGGGTTCAAAGTCTGGCCAGAAGGGCGAAGAAAAAATTGTCAAAGGGACCAGCCAGACAACCTTAAAGTTACTACTCGTTTGACGAATTAAGGGACCGGCGAAGGAGATGGCCGCGGACGAGGTTTTTCCTCAAGTAGAAGAAGCCAGTAGGTAATGCGGGAAGCGAAAAAGACATGCGAAAACAAACTGAGAAGATAGGGAAGGATGTGGGGTCCGGCAGACGATCTTCTCCTCGAAAGAAAGGGGCAGGTTTTGATAAAACAAGAGGGGGAAAAAAGCTGCGACAACGGAGGGGGGGATTGCTGGAGTGCAAAACAGACAAGAGATAAAATCGAACAAACACTCAACTTGGTGAGCGGTTTCGGGGTCTACCGCGGGCTTAGCGGACGAAAGAAGAGGAAGTGAGAGTTCGTGGAAGAGTACGAGATCACTAAGAGAAATACGAAACTTAAGGGACCGGTCTTGACCAAAAACGAAGGGGGGAACAGGGGGTTGATCAGGGGAGGGAAAAAGGAACGCAAAATCCAATAAAAAAATGAATACGACAATAATGCGCAAAAGGGGGGAGAAAGTGACTCTCAAAACGGCCCGACACAGGGTCAGTATCTAAGGGAAGAAAAAATGTCAGGCGCTGGCGGCACATAAAAAGGGGGGGGGGTCAGGTGTAATCAGGGGGCTCGAATAGGCCTCAAGAGTTAGTGGGTTACGCAAAAGAAAAAACACTGTCACAGGGAATGACTTTCACTTGAAAACGCCTGGAGGAAGGGAAGGAACTCGAACTCTCAAAAAACAAAAGGGTAGGAAGAGAGAGGCGAGGGGGGGGGGGGAAACGGGCACCGCGCCCTTAGAGGAATTGGAAAGTCAGAACTATGGGGAAAGGAATCGACAAGATCGGGGGGGAGGGATCTGAAATCTTCTTATTCTATCCTAAAGCTAAAAAGGCCAATTTATTTGTTCCAAAGAGCCTCAAGGAGGGTTATATACCTGGAAAGGGGCGGGCCTGGTGGTCTGAGGGGGGGAGCGATTCAAGAAAAAGGGGAAAAGGGCGAAATTGATGGATTTTAAGATTGAGTGTAAGGGGGGGGGGGAGTGCATGCTGCAGGGGAGGAAAAACCCTTGGAACCAAAATTTTGGATTAAAAAAGGTCCCTTTTTCCATCGAGGTCGGGGAGAAGGCGCGGAGGAAAAAAAAATTACGAACTCGAACAAGGTCGATTGATAAGGAAGGGAAGGGAAGCTAAGAAAAAAAAACATCAGGGTTTAGATAAATAAACAAAAAAGCGGAAACAAAAGGGTGGTGGATTCTGGTCAATAGAGGGGGGAAGGTAGGCCGCGCGTGCAAAAGGAAAAAAAAGGGGGAGCAAAGTGATTTCACAACCGCGGGGGTATCAAACTTGAAATCGGGAGCGGCCGCCGTGGAAAGGGGAACAAAATCTCTTCGTACAACGTATTCAGAAAAGGTGATTCAGGTCGCAGGGAGGCAGCGAGCAGCATACTGGCGGAGATTAACTTGAAAAAAAAGAGGATCAAGCAGGACGGGTCCATCTAGTGCCGGAAAGAAACAAGACAAGGGAAAAAAAAGTGATCTCATTTCCAAATGGGAGATGTTGTGAGGCTCTATCAAGTGTTTGGAGTGGGCACTTGCCTCACTGAAAAGAAAAACGGCTCGCATGGGACGATGGGTATCTGGGGGAGAAGTGAGGGCGGCAGCCCAAGGCTCATACTTTCTCGGGAGCAAATGATCACATTCGCAGGGACAATTCCGGTAGGAGAGTTGAGAGGCGGCTCGCTAATCATCAGCTTGGGGTTGGAAAGACAAGACGCGCAACGTTAGGCTTGGAAGTTTTATAAAGAACTCTTGGGAGGAAGCTAGAGACCGTTGGTCGTGAGGGGGAAATTGCAAGCCATGGGGAAGGGGTTGGTGGGGGGACGCAGGGAGGAAAAGAAAATTTCTGGGTCGGATGACGAGGTTACCTGTAAGCAGGGGCGGAAGAGGACGGGGCCGAAGAAGGCGGCCACGGGGAGGTCGCTGGCACTGTGCAATGAAGAAAGTGGGTTCAGCAGACCGATCGGAAAAACATAAAAGGGGGGAATATGTCGGATTACTCAAGGTATCTTGCCGAACTTACAAAAAGCGGAAAAACAATAGATGATAGTATTTGCAACAAAAGCTCGGGTATAGGGGAATCTTTATCACTGGGGGTGTGGGGACCCGGAGGTAGGGGCAAAGGGGTGGGTATCTTGGAACTGAAAGGGCAACGGCCATGGTTGGGAGGAGGGGAGAAAAGCGGCGATCAATCCCGGGGGATCGTTACCTCGAAATCTTCAGACGGAGGAATGCGGGGGTATGTGGCACTAAGGGCGCCCGGGGCAATCCAAAAATGGTGGTTCGAGTCGGCGGGGAGCGTCGAGGGGAGATTTCCGGGACTGCTTCAGGTAACACCTAGGGAAAAAATGGGACAGGGGTATTCTTCGTTAGATATGCCCTGGAACCGCATATCGACTATTTCTTGTTTTGCGACCAGAGGGGGGGGAGAAAGAGCGAACGTGGACGTGGGCACAAGGCAAGGGGAGACTGATCTGGGGGAGCGGTCTCAAAGGGACAGCCTTCGGCTTGGCCGAAAACAAAGAACTTAGGGGGCGATTCAGAAAAATGACCAGGGGCTAAAGGCCGGGGTGGGGGAACGATCGTCAGCCGAAAGCAGCCCTCGGGTGGGGACCGGGGATCCCAACTTCTTGCAGGCGGCAGTACGAGCCAGTGAGGCGGCCTTCAACCTCGAGGGGAGGAAAAAGGCCTGAGACCTGCCCGAGAACTGGTAAAACCTGAAGAAAGAGGAAGGGTTCTCATTTGGTCTGGAGGAAAAACACGGATGTTAATCATGACGTACAGAAAAAAATCTGGTTCAAAAAAACCCACCGTGCAGGCAAAGCTGGGGGGGCCGCTGTACTAAAACCAATAACTAAAACCAAGTCCGCAGAATTTAGAAGAGGGGGATGAACTCGCCTCAAGATCGGGGAAGTGTTCGTCATGCAACAAAAGGAATCGGTGAAGAAGCGCCCTCGGGTTATGTTTCGAAAGCCCAAGGGACCGTCGGCCCGCCGGTTTTAGAAGGAGGAAAAGGGCGGAACATCGGGGTCGTGGGGTACGTCAAAGACTCGTAGTAGAAAGTCCGAGTGCAGGGTTGAGAGAATAGGGGGCAGGAAATCTAAGTTCTGCGAAATCGAGGGACATCCACGGAGGACGTGTTCATCTTTTGTGAGGCGAAGAACTTGAAAGGGGGAACAACATCAACAAAGCTCATAATCTCGGCCCAAGTCGTCAAATCGACAGGGAGGCCTAAAGAAGAAGTGGAGGCTCAAAGGAAAGGGCGACCTTACATCGTGGGGGGGTAACTGCTTGTGTATGAATGCGAGGAAAACATGTGGAAGGAAAAGGGCGAGTAAGAGTGCTGTAAAGCCCGTGGTCAAAACCAAGCCCTTAACAACAAGGGGAAGGCTTACACTAAGAAAGATGTGAACCTTCCTGGGGTGCGGGGCCACAAAGGCCCAAAGCCCTGTCCGCGCAGGCTCAAAAAAAAGAGTCAGGCGAGCGTCTCAATCGTATAAGCAGTGACTGAACTGGTCGAGGTTATGCAACCCAAAGAAAATAAAATTGGGGGAGTTTACTATATGCAAGCTGAGGGGGGAGGTGGTAAATGACCCGCCAGGGGGAGAAAGGGCCAGGACTATGCTTTTGGTCCTCTAGAGTAACGAACGCAAGAATTTCTAAAAAAGGGGAAAAAGACCGATGCGAAAACCTGTCACTTACGCAGGCACTGAAGGGGAAAACTTGTGGGAGCACAGGAGCTCGATCTAACTATCTGGTCCCCCCGAGGGACGGGGCATCGGGGAAACAGATGGCTAACCGCAGGAGGACGGCGCATTGCCGAACAAAAAGGGGGAGAAGTTTGGTATGAAGTCTCCCTGAGGGGGGCTTTTAAGGAAGGGGTTTTCGGGGTATCAAAGATTGGGAAAAACTCTGGCAAAACGGCCCAGAGGGCGCTCCGCTTGATGATTAAAAGCAAGGAATTCTGGGGGGGCAAAGAAAACAGCGAAAACCGGAAGGGCGCGCCGGTTAAAAAGGAACGCGGGCATTACGGGAGAAGCCACGGGGGAGGAAAGCCTAAATACTCGACATCGGACGATGGGAGTCGAAGGGGCAGGCTCAAAAAGATATTAAAAAGTCAGGGGCGGATGGGAACGATCCAAGGGAGACATCGATGAAGACCCATGGAAAGCCAAGGTCAGGGGCACCGGAGCTTGGCAGAGCCCTACGGCTGTGACGGGAGAAAGCAGGAACCAAATACGAACAAAGGGACTTTCACACTTAAATCGAGTGAGCACGAGGCGAAAAAGAATGAGTCTAGATGGGGTCAAGGGAATGAATACTCATGAAACTAAGAAAGCGGGGTGGGGGACGGCAGTACGCTAATAAGACGAAAATTATCAAAAGAAACGGATCAACGAGAAGGAGCATCCAACGCTCATTTGAGACCTGAATCCAGTAATAGGACCTCGATTACCTAGCAGATGGCGTATGGCCATGGTTCGTGTCGAAGGAAAAAGGATTCGCCTCATCGCCGATCCCGCCATGGACCGAAGTGCCGACATTCAGTAAAAAAAGAGGTTTGAAAACTTATCGAGCCAACCCAAGGAAAATCAAATCGGAAAAGCAAGCAAATAACGTTCCGGGTGGTGCGAGTGTACTCGAAAAAACTGAAGTATCACACATAATCGCGGAATTATTGGAAGAAATCTCGAGGCGTGGGGGGGAAGCCACTAGGAGCGCCGCCTAATCATCACATTCCTGAAGAATTGCCTTCGTTGAGGGAAAGCTAACACGGAAGCGTCCAGCTTCGTGGGAGAGGGGGCAAAGGGGAAGGGGTAGGGAGCAAACCGCCGGAACACGCCTCTGGCGCACTCCGCTCTTGGCAAGATAGAAAAAGTAAGCAAATTGTAGGACTCCACTTGAGGCAGACGGGAAATCACGAGAAAGTTCAAGCCCTCTTCAAAGAACAGTTTATACTACGTGTCCATCAGGAAAAAACTGATCACGGCGAGGAACAGAGACGGGTGAAAAGGCTCGATACTGGCATGCGGCAGGACCGGGGATAAGCCTGAAAGTTCGGGGGAAAAAACAAGATACACAGCGGCCAGAGGCGCGAGGAAAGTAACCACTTCTTGTGGAGAAACAGGGCGATACGAAAGAATAAAATTGCTAAAAGGAGCCGCCAAGACCGCCACTCTTTGACTGGACGAAATGGACACGAGTTGCAGCCAAAGGCGAGGGTAAAAATAGAAATACCGACGGTTTCTCTCAGTAAGCTCATTCCTGAATCCTAAACGCCGCGGCGAATCCAAGGAGAAGATGGGTTCCCTTCATATCGCGTCCGCTAACCCGAGGGGAACAATCGAGGGGGGTTAAGAAACTTACGACACTGATGGGGAGGTCTGCACTGGAGGAAAGGGACGACTAGAAATGAAAATCGATAAAAGGGGGGGGGGAAAGGGTTATTATTTCGTAAGGAGGGGGGGAAGTGAAGACGGGCTATAAAAGAAGGTGCAGGAGAGGGTCCGTGGAAAGAAACGCAAGTAAAAAAGGGCTGGAAAAAAAAAAGGTAAGGGAAATGTTTAAGAAAGAGGGGTGTAAGGGGGTTGAGAGGGCGGCATAAAGCCGAACGCAAATGAAATCATAGCAGAAAAATACTGCTGAAGTTGGTTCGGGAGAAATCGCTCAAAAGAACCACCCACACCTTCCAATTAGCAGACGGGAAAATCGGCCTCGGGCGGAAACGGGGCTCGCGGTCATTTGGGTATCGGACGGCGAAAACGAAATCAGGGGAGTGCGAGGTACGCAAGAGGGGGGAACGAAAAAAAAACAAGGTCAACTCGGCCTGATTCACAAATCAGGGGGAGAGGTCTCGTTGGCCGGGGGAAGAAAATACAAAATCAGTCGTCTCAAAAAAAGAAGAGGAAAACACTATGGATGGGGGCCTTTCCACCGAAACCGCTCTACAGTGCAAATAAGATGAAGCTGTTTGTCGACAACTCTTGCGGAAAGCATAGGGGAGGGAGAGGGAAGTGGGTGAAAACGAGCCGGTCGAGACCGCCTACAAAATACCCAACCGCGAGCCGGGATTGTGCAGGACAAGAGCCAGGGAAGAAGAACCTTTGAAGGGTCGGGCCTGGTGTCTGGGGGGCGATTAGAAAAATTTGCGATGGAGAGTGTCAGATTTTATTGATTTAAATTGCAGGTCGAAGGGACTGAGAGACAAAAAAGGTTTCCACACTCGCTTTGTGGGATAAGCAGGTCCCTATGCGAGGTGAGGGAGACGGCTAACGGAGAGTACGTAACGGGAAAGAAACTCGAAAGAGATGGGTAGATATAGAATAATAGTCGCGCTAGAAAAACAGGCTGTAGTATAAGAAGAAAATCTGGAAAAGTTTTTGATTGTTTGGGATTTACCGAGGGGATCGTGAGGAGGAGAAAAGCAACAATCAAGAAAACCGTTGTCGTCAGTATTCAACAGGAAGAACATGGCATCGGGCGGTCGGGAGGAACGCCAGGGCAGAAAGGAAAAGATCTGAACGATTCTCAGCTTTGGGATCCGCGTCGCATGGCAGGTAGATCGAAGCAGCATAGGATGCAGTAATCTTGACTGAATAAGACGACGGGGTGCTGGGGGCATAAGCAAGGGGGACACATTCTTCCAGAAAACGAGAGTAAAACCGGGTAGTTGATCGGTCCTTGAAATGAAATTCTTCAAGATAGCATTTGGGGTGTGGGGGGACCAGACTGGAAAAAGAAGAGAGAAAGCGCTCAAAGACGCTGGGGGGTATTGTTAACACGACAATTTCAAAGTTTCACATGCTCACAAGGACAAGAAATCGAAGGCGCAGCAAAAGACCAGTCGAGAAGCGCAACGGGTGTAGGCTTCTCTGCGGCCCAGGAACGTGTAAGAGGGAGAAACTGGGAATGGGCTAGTTCTGCAAAACTGGGGGGTCGTGAAGGCTAACTGTCGACTGGGTGCGGAAAAATTGAGGTCCAGGATATGGGGCCAAGAAGGGGAGGGACGGGGGGTCGGGGGCTGTTCTAGCTTGCCGGGGGCTTTTTAACCTTGTTGGAGCGCAAGCCTGGCAGAAGCCACGTGGGGCAGACTACTGGGGAGGATGAGGAGGTAAAAAGTTCCTGCCAGAGGGTCTTCCGCCACGACTGGACATACGCCAGGGGGGTAGGTAGGCACTTTATCTGAGAAAAGGCAACTCTCCAGACATTTGAACTGGGCGCTCGCCTAAGGTTGAAGAGACTTGGGTGAGGGCAGCCACCCGGTGGGAGTGACAGATGAATGGATCTAAACGGAGGGCGAACAGTGAGGTGAATACGGAGCGTCTCTCCCGGCGCCGTCAAGAAGCGCTTTACGAAACGAAAAAGGAGAGAGTGCTGAATCATACGGAGATTCCTTGCGGGGAGTCAAGAACGATGTTGCGCGTCGCGTGATCGTGCGCGTCGACCGGTCAGAGGAATTCTGCGTAACGGGGGAACGCAAATCAAAAAATGGGAAACTAACACTGTAGTCATACTAGGTCCTACCCACTGGAGGGAGGGAAATAACTATTTCTTTTTGGGGGCACCCGCGTCTGCAAGAAAAAAAGAGATCAGGGGGGAAAGGGGGAAGGAAATCGCACCAGGGGTTGGGGAGCAGAGGTACATCAAAACTCCGACGCCGTCAAAGGGGGAAATGAAAGTTCTTCTGGTGCCGATTCACTTGGTTACTGGGGGAAAGAGTCGGCTGGATCGGAGCCAGGGAACTCTTTTGGGACGCAACTCGAGATGTCGCAGGCCGCTGACTAGCCAGGGGAGCAGGGAAAGATTTGCTTCAAGCCGTGACCCCCGGAGGGGAGTGACCTTCGCGTCGCGTCATGAAGGGGGGCTCCTTTGGTCTCAAAGTGAGCGTCTTTATCATGGCAGGCGAATCGAAGCACCATCTTGGAATCAGCGGAAGGGAAATATTCAAAAAATCTTGATACATGCTTGGCGAAGAAAAAACCAATCGCAGGATCAGGGAAATAGTTCCATAATCGATGAAGAAAAGTTCCATGGAGGAGGAAAAATCCTCCCTCTCTGTGAGCAGCGATCTTTTATGGGCACCACGATGAACCTAAAATTGGGGGAAGGGGAGGGGTTGCTTAAGGAAAGGCGGGGAGGGCGCTCGAAGAGATCGTTATACGGAACACAAGAGGAAGTAATAAAACAGACTTGGGCCGGTGAAATATCGGGGAGGGGGTCCGAGGGGGAAAGATTCTGTCAACGTCGGTAATGATTGAAGAAGGGGTCCGGGAATACTTTTGGGGCGGGGCAATAAAAAGGGGGAAAAAAAACGGTTCTAGGAACATAACCATAGTCTTTCAATCCCGGGCCAAGGAAAAAGAGAAGGGACTCTACAGAGTACGAAGGCCGAATATCAGAAAGGATACTAAGAACCGATTAGCGGCTTTGGAAGTGTAAGGGGGACAGCTAATTGAGGTCCTGCGCGAAACAGGCACGCTCTAAAAGTCAGGTAAACAACCGTCCGTAAGAGAACAACCACTGAAGGGGAAAAGATAGTAGGGAGGGACGGTCCCCGAGGAACTAAAAGGGGAGGGGGCTTCTTGACCGCGTGCGGACCTCCCCGCTCTCTGCGAAAGGCCAAGCGTATGAAAGTATGCCTTTGGAGTGGAGCCCAAAGGGGGGGGGGAGGGGGATACTACCTTATTGCAGACTGTTGTTACGATGAGGGGCTTATGTTTTAGTGAAAGGGGTAATAACCTTTTTATTCTCGCCAAAAATTAAAGGGAAAGGTTCGTGTGAGACACTCGATATCAGCCAAGTCAAAAACCTAGAAAGAAAGGCCAAAGGCTCACCGAAAGAGAGGCACGGGAAAAGAGCAAAAAGTTGTGCCGCAGAACGATCTGTGCTTCGAACGCGCCAACCACCTCGCGGAAAAGGGGTGCAGCGTTGGCATGGTGAAACAAGAAACGAGGGGGGGGCAAGATCACCACCTAGGGCGGAGGGCATTCCCTGATTTGAGAGGAGTCATGGCGATTCGAAGGGGGGGGGGGGGGGAGCCGGTGGTGGGGGTGTTGGTTTAGGCCGTGGCACGTCAAATCCCATAGTTTTGACTAGGGAGGGGGGGAAAGTCGTAACCTTTTGGCGCTGGTGGGAAGGGAAGAAGCCTCTCAATGAATTGGGAAGAAAGGGACAAAGCACCATTATGCGCTCGGCGCGTTAAAAGGAAGTAAAAACTGCCGTTAAACACTCGAGGGAGAGAAGACTATAAAAGCGATAAGTGGGCCGCATCAGGCAGGGGGGGTAAAAAGAAGCTCGGCTGACTATCACCGCATGTGCATAAAAAGGGGAGGTGGGGCAAAAAAGGGGACACCTTAAAGAAAGGACGGCACCACTAAGAACGAATCTGTCTAACCAAGCCGGAAGCCAAGGGGGAAGGGAGAGCTCCCTCCATACTCCATAGGGAACTGACAGGAAAAAGGGCCGAGGGCAGCTTATCAGACGCTGCTCAAAATAAATATTACTATTAAATCACTTCTTTCACAGGGAAGGAGACTAAGGCTTGACTGTGTAACGCGTCGTTTACGAAAAGGACGTCAATCATGATCCAAATCAAATTTACTCTACTATCAGAGCAGAGGACACCCCTCGTGGACCTCCTCAAAGTAATCAGATGAAGTGGAAAGAGGGAAGGAAAAGATATGTTGTTCCGATGGTCGCGTACCTGCAGGGATTGACGGTCTCCAGAGAAAGGGGACATGATCTAGTTGGCTCCCGACATTTCAATCAATAACCAACAGGGGGAAACATCCGGGGTATCCATGCAACCCAAAGGAGATCACCGAAGGCGAGAGCAGGGAAAGAAGCTTAATAATGATGTTGTAGCGAGAGGGGGGACGTCGGATCATATAACTTGAGAATCCTGGCATGCTGCGGTGAAGCTCTGGATTAATCCAACTATTAAGGAATGGGAAGAAGAAAGCATTCCTTGCAACGCCGGCCTTGTGTCCGTGATTCTCCAACACGGAAAAGAGGAAACTCGAAACCAATAATAGAATATGACACCATTGAAAAGAAAAAGTCGGGGGGACCATATCGCAGGCGTCCGCAATTGAAAGCAAAAACCAACTTGCTACAGCGGAAAACAAAATAGTGCAGGGAGAAACTCGTCCATCAAACAGTGGCTACTAAACGGGCCATAGAAAGGGAAAAGAGAACTGGTCACGATCCACCCCTCTAAAAATTGGGGCGCTGCGAGGGCATAAGGAGGGAGAAGTGTCATAACGCCGCAAGTTCGTGAAAAAAGACCGGAGGGACTAAAGCCGTGTTAAGCCCCAAAAACCGATAGTGAGGCAAGGTCTGGAACCCACAACCTCATGTCTAAGGGAGAATGAAAAGACTAGAAAAGAAAAAGACCCTTAAACTACCCGTCCAGGTGGAAAGAGTTTTAAAAAAAAAAAAAAGAGAGGACCTTCGCGAGATATTGAGCAAACTGCGTGGGGGGAGCTAAGAGGCTCGAAAATCGTGCATTCCGACAAGCCACGACGCGGAAAGAGAAGGGCTGGGGGAGATTTTTTCAAGGGCAGACAGCGGCGGGCCGGGAAAGCCCGAGTGACAGTCAAGAGGGGGGGAAAGAACAAGAAGTGACGACAAATTGTATTGCTGGGCTGAAAAGGACGAAATGGAAAGAAAACAAACAAGAAAAAGGGGCCGCGTGTTTCTTATGGTACCGCGGTCTGAGGAATTGGAAAAAGGCCGATCTAATGGATTTAGGGCTGAAGAAAGATAGGGAATCCAAAGACGTAGGCAACTTAAGGTACCTGCTTAGACAAAGCGGAGTGGAAAAAAGCCTCGAAAGAAGAACGCAACGCAATAACAATCCAATCCATAAGAAGGGGGGGGGGTCGGAATCGCTCACCACATCAAAGGCTCCGACACCCTTCCACTTAAAAGCAACCGGTCCCGAAGGAGGGAAAAAGAGGGGGGGGGAGGCTCTCTGTTGGAGGTTGTAGAGGGGGCGAAACAGAGGGGAAATCCGGGCGATGCTTTACGAGGTCGACCCAGCAGAATCGAACTGACTTCCACAAGTCGGAGGGGAGAGGGGGGGTGCGTTGGGGGGGTTGGGGTGGGGGAGGGGTGTTTTGGGGCAGGGTGCAAAAGAGATAAGAGC
>Ga0179593_1404165_pt1 | contig 12909 bp, 15 predicted proteins | sample CZODoug2_1_08_16_FD_185931 | JGI IMG/M metagenome (GOLD analysis project Ga0179593, IMG submission 185931) | Vadose zone soil fungal communities from Angelo Coast Range Reserve, California, USA - CZODoug2_1_08_16fungal (PacBio error correction) | ecosystem: Environmental > Terrestrial > Soil >...
CGCTCGAAAGGGAAGAAAGAAAGAACGAAAGAGAAAGGCGGGGATTTTAGTCAAGGGAGACCCTAATAAAAAAACGATATAGAGCGGGAAGGCCGAAAGAAGCGGGTGAAGAAACATTAAAACGAAGGAAATCAAAAGTCTAACGGGATCAGGAGGTTTAACGCAGGTGTTGGTACCAAGGAATTAGTTCGTCAAAAGCAACGAAGAAAGGTGAAAAATTGCTCATCCTATACCGCGGAGGTTTGCTGTAACAATTGATTAGGAAGGTCAAAGACTCGTAGGTGACTGATAAAGAGGATGTCAATTTTGGGGTGAAGAGGAGAGAGCGGGGGAAAGAAGAGGATTTATAAGAAAGAAGATAAAATGCCCTAAAGGAGACGGAGGGGGTGATTTGTACATGGAGGAATATAAGCTACGAGAGGTAGAGTAGACAACATAGAGGACAAATGCACATAAGACCACTAACTTAAAATGAAATGGACCAAGAGGAAGCTACGGAGTTAAAACATGAGGAACTGACTTTGGAGGTCTACTGTAGGCGTCTCCGATAGAAAGAGAGCCATTGCTCCTTATATCTCACAAGAAGTAGGCTCTGAAAGAACAAAAGGAGTAAATAGCAGGGGGAGGAAAAAAGAAATGAAGAATCCGGGTTGTTCCAATCATTGGGAGAACAAATTCAAAGACGAGGTGAGGATTGGATGGAAAAGCTGAGGGGGAAGTGTAGATGGCTCAAGAGGCGATAAAACTAGAAGTATGTGGGATAGTTTTGGGAGTGTGGCTACAAAGGGGGGGGGGGGTTAGGTTTCTCGAGGAGAGACCGGGATTATCGGGACGCACCTAAGAGATGAAAGTGGGCTACTCTGGGAAAAGTAGAAGGGGTTTGGTAGTAATGGGGGGAGGAGATCGGCCGAGGGGACGAACAGTTGAGGAGTTTTGCGCGGGGAAGTGAGGAGGGATTGGGGGAAGCGGCTTCGGGACGTAGAGTTTGAAAAAAAGCTGGTACGTGCGCGTTGAGGAACAAACGGAAAAGGGCGCGAAAAAAAAAACCAGGGGGAGGTCATCGTAGCGGAACGAAGGGAGCTTCAAAAACTCAGGGGTTTCTGGGTGGGTCCATGGGCAAAAATAAGCTTCCCGGAGGGAGGGTGACGAGTGAAGCATGGAGGAACGCCAAGGAGATAGAAGTACATAGTGTTCATGCATGGAGGACTCTTGAAGAAAAGGGAGGACTACGGGGTCAAAGAAAGAGGAGAAAAGTCCGAGGTCGAGCCATGTCTTAAATCACGGACAGACAGCTTGTGAAACCGGAGGTACATGGAAGATGGGGAATTTAGACAAGAGAGAGAATGAAGGAGGAATAAAGATGAACAAAGGAGGGAGCTCGCCTCAACGTATAAAGAACCACTTGGGACGACTTTGGCAGAATATTAGGAAAAAGGCTTGAAGGGAGATAGTATGATTGGGAAAAAGTCGAGGATACAAGGAAACAGCTGTCTAATTGATATCATCCTCGAAAGAGCACTGGTGGGGATGCTCCTGAGGAAGGGGGAGGACTCTGGGAGGTAGGGGGGAATGTGGGCGGGTTCAAGGACTTGGCAAGTCTCCGAGCAAGACTAGGGCACTTGTTTGGGACGGGAAGGGGGAGATCAGAGCTGTAAAGATTCCAGGAACAAACATACAGACGTAAGAAAAAAAAAATCTCAAGGGAGAATGTCCAGAACTAGCGCAAAGTGAGAAAAAGGCTCTATCTAGATGCGACAAAGCGCACGCCATCTTTCAGGAGAAAGTTTTTAATGATTGTTGTAAGAAAGTTGGGGGAGCCTGCTACGATCAAGACCGTCACGGAAATCGGGTTAGGTCACACGTGGAGCGGAAGACCGAGACCGGTTTGGCAAAGGGGAGAGAAAGGGGAGGTGAAAAGGGACGGAAAATCCCTGCACTTGCGAGGATCGTAGGGTTGGTTATTAGGGACGAAGGAGAAATAGCGGAGAGGCGTTCGGGATCTAGATTCGCTCATCGCGTGGGCTAGGACATGGGATATAAATAACGACTTAACAATTGGGGGGAAGAAGTCGGCAGCCAGGACCTGAGTGAACATGAGGTGGGCATCTGGGGAGTTAAAGAACGTTTGGTCACTTTGAGACGGTGACCAAAGAGGTAGCCTAGAGAAAAGGTTATTCCAGGAAGATCTTGTGGTGGGAGGAATCTAACAAAGCTGATTCGGAGGGAAAAGGTACAGAAAGAGATAGTTCGTAATTGTTGAAGTGTACCACAGGGGAACGAAATTGCCTTAAGCATGAGAAAAGAGATGGATAATGAGGGGGGGGGTCTAAATTCTACCAAGTTTATATTGTAATACGAAAACTTTTCATACTGGGTCCTCGTAAAGGACTAGGACACTGGGAGGGAAAGCAAACTTGGGGCAATGGAGAACGATTTACATTCCCCTATTAAATCGTACATGAAAAAAGAGCAGGGCCGAAGGGGGAAGCTTCAACCCTAGGATCCCGTTTAGGCGAGAAGAAAAGAGATGTCCCGGGGAAGTTTCGGTAGTTGGGGTACACTGTTGACAACATGCAGTCAAAGAAAATGTTTGTGAAAAAAAACTTGAAGAACCCTTTAGAGAGATATTTGACGAAAAATTTAATTAATAATGCGTCGGGTAGCAGGGTGTGGGGAAAAACAAGAACAACTGGCCTTGAGAAACGGAGGAGGACTCTTCCCCGGCACAACAGGGCAGTGACAAAAAGGATCTGAGCTCAAAGGGTAGGGAGGAATCTCTGATTCAGGGGCTGGGGTGTCCTGGGTCAAAGCAAGGAGTGCTTAAAAAGAGGTATAGAAATGCTTGAGAGGGGGTCAACCAGTTCGAAAGCAAGGGGTAGGGGAATTCGGGTTTAAGAAAAGCATCGGAAAACGAAACGGAGGGGAGGAAGAGAGTGCAGTTCTACAAGTTCGCCCGAAAGCCTCAGGGGGTGCTGTACGAAACAAACGTAAATCACGGTGGACACCAGGGCAATCGAGAGTAATGAAGGACACCACAAGGAAATTTAGGGAAATAGAGAAAAAAAGAAGAGAAAAGTGGCGCGAATAAGAGACCATCTTCACGATTGAAGCGCTGTTGACATGGGCGGGGCAACTTAGCCGAAAGGAGACTTACCTCGTTGAAAAAAACGGAAACTAGGTTTGGGGAAAACAAACGAAAGGGCATACCATACAGAACCAGTACAAAGAGGTTTCAGAAAAAAGGGGAGACCTAGAAGAATGGGTCGAGGATGGAACCAGTTTGCGCAGGAAGCAGGGAATAAAAACAAGTGGGGGGGGGACAACTGATCGGTAAACGCTTACCCAAAGGTGGAAAGACGAACAGAGTGGGGGCGCTCGCTACACGTGCAAGGGTTTTTAAATGGGGGGAAAGAGGACCCATCGGGAACTCATTGGTGTGGTAGGAAGGGTCATCCATCTTTCTCAAGCAAGTGGTTGGGGGTCAAGCTTTCTAGCAAGAATTAAAAGCGTTACCTCAACCGACATTTGAAACACGCGGTGAAAACGAGAGAAAGGAGTCAAAACTCACTCTGAACGTGCAAGAGAAAAAAGCCAAAGGTTGGTCGGGAAAACTTCGCGTCTCGCTGTAATACGTTCAAAGGGGGGGTACGAACGAAGACAACCGATTATCAAAAATAGTATTAGTATCACGTATCGGAAAGCTCAATGTCGATTGAGGCGGGGGTGTTCCAAAAAAGAATTCTTCATGTTTCTGACCTTCCCTAAGTGTTCTATTGGGGGGAGGGTATCATTGGAGGGGCTAGAGAAAGATTTGGGAAGACTGTAGGGGAATGTAATAAAAGTTAAAGCGTAACGCCTGAAAACGGGCAGAGCAACCGAAAAAGCCGGATGTGGATCCGAATGGTAACCAATTTTAGAAACGGCCCGTCCTGATGGGGAAAGGGGGAGTAGAAGAAAGAGCAAGCCTACTTATCAATAGATTCTAAAGACCAACAGCTCTCTGACGGGTTTCGTACTGTCTTCTGACTACTTCTATACGGCAAAATTTCACAATCGAGGGCTGGCAGTTAAGGGAGCCGTCGGCATGGAGGTTCAGGGTTACTGGCGCTGTGAGGTCTAAGGTTCCGGGCTTAGAATCTGTCCAAAGGGCTCGGGGGTCACCATACCATCTGTGCTAGGGTGGTGTCGGGATCATAGGCGTGCGATGCTTGTGAAATGAGGATGGAGCCTTTAGGGGTGGTCCGGGTCGGAGCGAAGGGGGGAAGAGAAGGGGTGGATGGTGGGAGGGGGGGGGGGGGGGGCGCAGGTGGGAGGAGGTAGGGAGGGCAATAGGGGGGGGGGGGGAAGGGAGTGGGTAACGGATGGGGGGGGAGGGAAGGTGAGAGGGGGGGTGAGGGGGGGAGAAGGGAGGGTGGGGGGGGGGAAGGAGCGGGGGGGATAAGTGAAGGAGTCTGGTGTGGTGGTACCAGAGTTCGGTGTGTGGGGGGGGGTAACCACGCCTGGCAAAACAGGAAGGACGAGACTGTTCGTCGGATTCAAGGGGTAGCATGGGGCCTCGCGGACACTTTGCTGAACGTCTGGAGGGACTTGCGGTCAGATTTGGCTGGTGGGGTAACAGGTATAGTGAGGAAAAGGGGGTGTGCGGGGAACTGGGTGGGGGACTTGTCTGGGGGCTCATAGAGTGGGACTGTGGGGGGTGAGATTCCGCGCCGTCCAAAACAATCTTAATGGAGCTCCGAAGAGAAAAAGAAGGTGAGTGCGACGTTTGGGTGCATTAAGGGAGGTTTCATGCTTGGGGTGCTGAAAGGACTTTGGAGGCCTCAAATTTCAGTTTCCGCCGTGGGGTGCGGTGCAGCCTTACCCTTTGTAGAGGGGGATTGGGGTTGGTGTAGGGGGGGGGCGGGTGGGGTCAAGCATAGCGGGAGAAAATACGAAGCAAAGTAGGGGACACCATACGCGGCTCTGTCTGCGGTGTCCTCACTTTCGTGGGTTGTCCGTCCGGAGGGGTGAGGAGCTCAGAGCAGTTGCGGCAGACCCAAGTCCTGAGGGAGGTGCGCGGGTCGTCGGAGGCTCCCGGAGGCGGAATGAAAATGCGTTGTACTTTGTACCAGGGGGGATCGCAACGAGAGACATAAGACCGGGCACGGAGGGAGTGCTTGCGGGGGGGGGGGGCAGAAAATCGGGGCATCGTCCGGGAGGCCGAGATGGGGGGTAAGACCACGCAGTAAGGGGATTAACCTGTCATGTGAGGCGGGGGGGATGTAGCGATTACTCCAGCTTGCTGGTGACCGGGGGGGGGGGTTTGTGGGAGGGGTGTGTGGGGGTGGGGGGAGACCGTTATACGTTCGAGAAAATCGAACTCTGAGATCACGGAAACAAGTAAGCCTTTCCGTTCCACCGTGGGGGTTGATCCATAACCACTCAGCTTTAAAAAGGAATCCGCCTTAAAAAACAGATTTTTGTAACCGCCTCAAGAAGGAAGCAACCCTGGTGAAGTGAAGACGTCTGGGTGTGAAAGAGTAGGACTCTTAGGTTGGGTGATAGTCATTCCTGCATTCGAGCTGATGTGTGAAGAAACTCTCGAACCATGGAGACACATCCGGGGGAAGAAAGGAGCCTTTATCGGTGCCGGGGCAGAGTGAGCTAACGCGTTAATGGGGGAAACAGGGGGTCGTGGAAAAAATAGCGGGGCAATCGTGAACGGTCAGTTTGACAAAAGTAGGGGGAACGGCAGTTTGGTCGAAGGAGGACTGAGAAAAAAGGTCTTTCTACTCAGGGCGGGGAAGCACGCGGGCAAACACCAAGGGAAGCAGAGCAACGTTGATGGACGTCGGGGAGGAAGGAGAGTACGCTGCTAGGAAAGCCGGGGGGGAGGCTGAGGGGGGAGAGCAACTCGGAGTTTGCAAAAACGCAAAAGAAAAAAAAAAAACTCCGGGGTTGGGCAAAACGCGAGGAAAGGACCAAAATACGCAGCCTGGATTTAGATAACCAAGAGAAAAAACGGCGTGGAGACCATGTCCGTGAAAATCACGCGGGAGAGAAAGCAAATATTACCGACACTCATCTCGACGAAGTTCTCAAAAATAGAGGGAGAGGGAAAAGAGCCGAATTGCGTGAAAAGAAAACGTAAAAAAGGAGAAAAAAAAACAAGAAGGAGAAGTCAGAACTCCACAAAAAACGCCCAATACTTGAAAAAGTCAAGTGGGCGAGATATGCGGTCAGCTGTAGAGGGAAAATAGAGGGAAAAACCCGCCGGTAAAAAATCTTCAAAAGGGGTGGAAGTGGCAAATGGTCCCTAATGAGGATAGGAGACGCAACGGACGTCATGTGAGCAGGGGTTTGGGCGAGAACAGAAGTTCAAAAAAGCGACTTCAATAAGACGGGAAATGGTGGGAAGGAATAAGAAACACCGTACAATACACATTCGGGCCAACCGTCGTAAGAGGCTCTTCAGAAAATTGTCGTCAATAAGAAACGTAGAAAGAAGGGGTGAGTAGGGGTTGTCAGCGCGACCGCAGGAAAAACTGGAGATTGAGAAGAACTAAAAAAAAAGGAAACCAGGATAATTTAGAGGTATCGGGGTGGTTAAGACGGGTTCGGCGAGTTGTTGGTGGTTGAAAACCAAGAAACACAAGCACATGAAGAAATTGAAACAGGCAAACGTCAACACATGAGGGGAGGGACTAATCCAGAAAAAGTGCCCCAATTGGAAAAACTGAAACGTGATGGGGGGGGGGGTGTTCGGAAGAGTTTCTGCAGAAGACAGGGCAAACCCGAGGCAAAACTACTAACCGCACGTGTTGGATGAGGGGATCGGTAGGGGAGTTGTTCCGTTGAGCAAGTGGAGTTTGTCGGGGCAATTCGGGGAGAGGGAGGAGGTTGCAGCAGATTATTGTCACAAAAAGTGCAGAAAGCTTCAAATGGCGGGGAAGGGGGGGAGTCTTTGTAATGTTGGCGCTCTGAGAAACAAGGGGGAGAGGTCAGTTGGGAGGGGGGGAGCGCTGGCTCTGTGCGGGAGCTTCAAAGGATCGGGGTCTAAGAAAGGGGAACGGACTGTAATACATAGATTCTGCCAGAAGGGGGGTTTTGGAAGAAAATCAGAGACAAACTTGAAAAAGGATATTTGTAAACCAAATGGGGGCAGAAATAGAAGGGGGGGGGGATTGAAAGGTTTTCCGTGGCCAAGGTGTGAAGACGCTAACATACTCTTCAGACAAAAAATACCGAAGCACTAGACAAGAGGCATTCGACCAAAGAACATACTAATCGAACGGTACTCCGACCACACGACAAGGAGGAAGCGGGTAAAAGGGGGAAAAAAGGGCACGGACGGATACGGGCGGGCAGGAAAAGAATCGAGAGAATGTCCGAAATAAAAGAAGCAGGTGGCACCTACCAATTATCCAACAGAGGAGCATGAGGTCTATCGGGACGCAGGATGGGAAAACGGATCTACTCGTGAACCAAAAAGTGGGAGGGCTCAAATAGAGAAGCACAGAAGGGTGGTCTGGCGATCTGCTCTGGGGAACTTCAGAAAAAAGATAGGGTAGTGTGCGTGACTTGATGAAAGGTTTTGGGTACAAAACAACAAGCACGGACGAACGGAGTTCCATCACCCGAGAACAGGTGCAGCGATGGGAAAAGGGGTCGGGGATTGGTAAGCATGCTGCGAAGGTGAGAGCGCCAAGCAATCAACCGCGCCCTAAAGCAAAGAGAGGATTAACCGGAAAGGGTCCCAATTAAATGAGTGAAAGGAGAGTAGCGGCGAACGGTCTTAGGAAGAAGGAAAGCATGGAGAAAACCATGGACGAGAAAAGTAGGAACATCAGAGACGCAACAATACACTAAAGAGTCGTCTAATGTGGTCAAAATCATGGGGAGACAGGAGGAACCCCTGGCTGGCTAAGAGCTTCAAGGGACGGGAGTCTCAAAGAAGAAAAATTCGACGACCAAGCAGTATGGAAGATTTGGGGGGGGGAGTAGATAGAAAGGATGGGAGCCGTTGTAGAAACCATAATTCGGGATAGAGCACTGGAAAGTAGATGAGGAAGTCGGAAATTTGGGAGGATAAAGGGACCTCATCGGCGTGCAAAAAAAGGTAGCGGTTGGGCGCCTACGAAAAGCGGCGTATTGGATCTTAAAAAATGACAACCTCGGTGACGGGAAAGGAGAGAAAACGTGGAAGGATTTAAGAACGCAGACGCAGGCTTCATCGTCCGACAATGCGCGCGGGGAACGGAAAGGGAGGAGGTTGAGGGGGGTTGGGGGGGGCAGAAGTCTCCACAGAAGGGACGGACCATCGTCATCTCCTTTCAGCCGGGAAGGGGGGGAAGAGTGGGGGGACTTCGGAAAAACTGGTACGTGTCACAGATTAACGAAGATGGGAAAGAAGGGGACAGTCAAGACAGAATCTCAAATACGAGCCAGCCTCTGTTTTAAGAAGACACCAGGATGTAAGGTAACCTCTAGAGGATTTAAACATGAGCATAATCCGAAAAAACCTGAAAAGGAAGGACGAAGAGGCCCGCAGGAATGCAAACCAAGAATGGCTGCGGAGAAAAGCGTGTCCACGTCGGGGAGACCGTTGGGAAATCGGGAATGGGATGTGAAAGAGAAATCCAAAAAAATCTAGACGGAGAATCGAAGAATGGGGGGGGGGAAGGATCACTGGGGTTTTAGTCCCCTTGATAGAAGCCTGAAAAGATCGGTGAAGATTTCTGTGGTGCCAAGAGACCATCATAGAGTCCTGACGCTAGATCACGTTTTTTGAAGAGGGCGGGGTAGAGGAAATAACTGAAGAAGTCGAGCAAGCGAGACAGGATAGACTGGAGAAAGAACAAAAATGAATGACAAGGTACGGAACGAAGGAAGGGACAACGGATGCAAGCTAGTAAAAAAAGAGTCCTAGTAACGGCCCCTTATTGAAAGGAATAGGAGACTTTTGGGGCTTGGGGATCTGGGGTGTGGGAGGCTGGGAGCAGCGGATGAAACAGTTGACAGTAAATTCGAAGTGTCACACGATGCAAGGCCGTGGTGTATTGAAAAGGGGTTCAATTCTGGGTAAACTCCGGCGTTATCATGATAGGTGGGTTTTGTGAAGGGAGGAAGGAGCGCAGGAGGAGGGAAACGAGAAATTAGGCCGAGAACAGAGCTGAGAACTTCAGGTATTGATTGGTGACGTCGCAAATCCTGAATAACTTGGGTGGACTTAGTCAAAAAAGTTAAAAAAAAGAGGTTCACATGAAATTGCACTCCAGCACGTAGCCCCCACATTGTAGAAGTAGTAACATAGTTAGGAAATAGAACTCTCCGAGGTCCGGCCGAAACCGTGTGGTTAGGCACGACTCCTCCTAAGGGTACCTGAAATTAATGGTTACGGAGGTCAGGTCTACGGTTTTTTATTCTGTAAAACGGATGGGGTTAGGCCTATGCAAACGCCGGGCGCAAGAATGGACTGGGGGAGGGTCGTTCGGGCAACTTGGAATGGTGTGTAATAAGGGATTTACACCGTTTTGCACGGAACACTGATGGGAAGGGTCAGGAAACTTGGAAAAAGTAAGACAGAACGGAAACCAATAAAATTGAAGTGGGACGGATGAAGGGGCTGCTTCCACAGAGTAAACGTGTGGATCGCAAACAAAAGGGACGAGGGCGCGGAGGGGTGCAGGAAAGAGGTTATGAAGGCAGTCCAACTTAGGAACTTGGGGACAAGTCAAATACGGGTCGAAATTTTGTAGGAATGGGGGGGGAGGTACTGACGACTGGTACGGGTTTCAAGAAGAAACAGGTAAAAAGGAAGGGCGCTGAGCGGAGACAGAAAGACGAGGGGGGGAGTCTATAGTGCTGTATAAGAGATGCGCTTGGGGTTAAGAAGAAACGGGTCTGTGGGGGAAGAAGGATAGCCACGGCGGGAAACGAAGACTTTTCCATTCGGAAGAGGGGGCGTGATGAATGGAAAAGAAAATATGAGAGGAGTCGTAGAACAAAAACGCAACGGGGGAAGGAGTGGAATAGATAGAAAAAGAGGCATTCGAGGTGGCCGGAAGCGGCACTGTTCTCTAACTATTAAGAACGGGAAATTACACCGTGGCACGTCATGACTAGAGAGCGATGACAAAGGCAGAAATTCAGAGCTGAGGAGGACCAATGAGAAGTTGGAAGGGGAACACGTAAAGGTCGTTTGCTCCGGAGCGCAAACTTACACTGAACGTTGCGCCACGGTCCCCCTGGTGGCGTGGGGGGGAAGACACCGAATAATTACTAAAGCTAGGGATAATACCGGGGTCGATAGTTGGCACAAATGGCTAAGGACGCAGGCAAATAAACGTTGTACCCCTTCCCAAAGAGGCTGTGCTGTCAAGGCCTCCAAGGGGCCGAGGGGGTAATGTACTAGCTTACCATTGGTACCTATACATACGTGATTGGTCGAGTCTGAGGGGGTTACCACACCTGTGGGTCACAAAAATGGCAGAGACCGGTTCACGGGGGCAGGGCAACCGGAAAGCAAATCGGGAGTCCGTAACAGCAGAAAGCTGGACCTTGCAAAAAAGCAAGTTGCGCCCCGGAAGAAGGAGGACTCGGGCAAGGGGTACACCTCAGGAACACCCGGAAAATAATCCGTAAGGGTCCCGTTGCCTCATCGAAGAAAAGGAAAAAAGAGACAAGGGCGCCGACGCTCAGTCTAGGGGGAACGGCGTAGAGAGAGCGGTTCCAACGGAGGCCACTTTGAATCCCAGTTGTCTGAAGAGCCCTACGTATGCCCCGCCTGTCAAGGTGAAACCGGGACACAACGTTGCGCCACCGGCTTATGGGAGGGTTCCCTTGAAAAAAGGCCTCACTTCGAGAGTAGCTGTCCGCCGAGGACAGGGAGAAGAAGGTCCGCGCGTTTCAATTCAAGCCGAACCCCATCCCGAGACAGACGAATTTCAGAAACGAAGCAGTGGACAGTGAAACAGTCAAAACCAAGCAGGGGATCAGACGTGGGGGTGACCAAGGGAGACTAATAAGGTAAGGGGATGACTCACGATTCTGAATACTCCAAAAAACACTGAAAACCATCTCCAAATTATTATTAACTTCTACTTCGAGATGCTTCGATCAGGGGGAAGACAGGGGGGGGCTGACCTATGCAGGACAGATGTGTCGTTTCAGTCATAATCTTGCGAAGAAGATGACCAGTCAGAGAGAGCAGAGAAAAAAAAGGCCTCGGCAACAGATTGGGTTCCGGTAGCAGGCAGACGTCAATAAGCAAGAACAATCAGTGAAAAACAACATCTTCCGGCAGGGGGTCCTGAAGATTTTCGGGTAGAAGACTCTCGAACCAGGGAGTCGGACGGGTGTTCAAGGGTCAAAGGGTGGGGGAGGTCCAATCCACAACGGAACAGGGAAAAGGGCAAGCATACTCCGGAAGGCCCTGGTGACAGTATCGTCCAGGTGTAGAGTCTAAGAGGAGTCGCTTTTGAGGGGAGAAGTCCCAAAGGTGAAGCGGACAGATGCGGTGAAAGAAAACGGGGGGACACGACAACCAGTGGGGACGTAGTAAGAGATGTAGAGGGGAGATTTCAACATGGAAAAAGGGGCATGCGTCCATCTTTGAAAAAAAAGGACCAGGGTTTAGCATCAAACGTAAGTCGCAACCCTAAAAAAAAAGAATGAAGGAGAGGAAGCAGGGCGACTAGGTCCTCAAAGCTGAGCGAGGCAAAACAAACAGCTTTTGCCATAAGGAAGCTTATCTAATAGGGGGCAGGCAAGTACGTGTTCTGAAGAAAAAACAGTTGTGTCCTTCCCACGCGCCAAATAGCGGTGCAAAACGATAAGTGAGAAACCTGACAAGAACACGGCCTTGGGTATAGAAAACACATTAAACTGTCATGTCTTAAGAGAAAGGAGAAAAGGCACATCAAGAGAGGGTCGACTAAGTAATCAGATCTGCAGGCTGGACCTACTCCGAACGTGGGCTTAGACAGGCCAACACGTCATCACCATCAAGGAAGACGACAAAATAGACCATAAGGCCTTAGGGGAAGAGGGGGTGGTGGAGGGAAAGCACCACGAAATAAACCACGAAACACAGCCATCAACACCATACAATGGGGAGGGGTGGAATTCATCCACGAGGGAGTCAAACATATATCATGGAAAACTCGAAGTTGAGATTGTGGGGGATAGAAAATCTTGGCTCAATTTGAGTCGTGTCCTGAGACATTCGCTCGAGGAGAAGCCTGAGACCGTCGCTAAAAGGAAGGGGAAGGCAGGGGGCCCTACTGAGTGTCAAACAGCGGGACGGAGGGACTTGGGTAGGGGAGAAGTTGGGGCAAGAAGGGGAGTGAAGGTGGCGAGAGAACTCTCCGCACCCTGACGGAAACGATCAACTACCCAATTCCTGTCCGGGGACTTCAAAGGGATTGATGAGGAAAGTAGCTGGAAGCGTTGGTTGGGGTTTAACAACCAAAAGGACAGAACAATGAGCAGGCACTACCCAGTCTGTTTAAGGATCAAAAAAAAGCGTAACCAGACGGACGGACGTCGCACACTTTCACTGGGAGGGGGGTGAAAGGTGATACGGAATATACGGCAAATAAGGAGAGAAGGCGTGACCCTCCGAAAAAAAAGGGCACATTTGTGGTTGTCGTGGAGGGGGGCCTGTGGGGTTCAAAATCTTTGGATTGTCGTAAAGATTAGTGAAGCGAATGCGGGAGGGGAGGAAAAAAGCTGCGGCATCAAGGAAGCCTTTCTCTTGAACAAGAAGGACGGCTTCGCTGCTTTAGGTCGAGCGCTCTGAGAGGAGGCGCGGTATGTTCAAGAAGATCTGTGCTGAGCTCTGTAAGGTTGCGATTGTTCCTTCGGAAAGGCTTCAAAAGAAAAAAAAGGGGGGATGCGCCCTAATCTTTTGGTTTCAAATGGAAAAGA
>Ga0179593_1442388_pt1 | contig 12909 bp, 13 predicted proteins | sample CZODoug2_1_08_16_FD_185931 | JGI IMG/M metagenome (GOLD analysis project Ga0179593, IMG submission 185931) | Vadose zone soil fungal communities from Angelo Coast Range Reserve, California, USA - CZODoug2_1_08_16fungal (PacBio error correction) | ecosystem: Environmental > Terrestrial > Soil >...
CCCGAACGAGGGGAGGTTCCGAGGAAAGAAAACAAAACAACGTAGGCTGGGAAAAGAGAAAATAGAGGAAAAAGAAGGCGAAAACGTCGCTCTGGGGGACTATCGAAACCACCGAAGTGGCAGAAGTAACAAAAAGAAGGGAGAGATCGGTCGGGGGGAGGGGACTAAAAGGGGGGCCTTGTGAGGGTAACTGATCAACATGAAGGCAACAAAACCTTCGACATCTCTAAGGGGCAGTCAATCGGGGGGGGCTGTTCCCTCTCAAGTGAGGAGGTAACGGACGAAGAAGCCTCACCAACGCAAAGGAGGAAGGAATTTCTAGACAGTCGAATCCTGGCAGGGTATTTTAGGAAAGAGGCGGAAGAATGCTCTGTTGAAACAAGGGGCCAACTGTCCTTGAGGGATGTAGACGAATCCCTAGCGACGATGTAGCGACGTGGGAGCGCGCCAGCAACAGAGGTGAAAAGCCAGAGCAAGTTCGTTGGCAAGGGTCAGCCCTTAACTTAAGTCAGAAGGAAAGCAGACTGGAGTAAAGGGGACGCGCAATATGCAGTGGAAGGGATGACGAGCAAGTGGCCAACTCGAAGCATTCCATGCTGGTGTCTACGGAACACCGTGCGGGAAGAGAAGAGGGGATCACGCTCGCAACTCTTGGGAAGAGAAATGAGGAAGAACTCCATGAAATTGTAAAGATCGACTGGAAGAGAACCAACTTAACACGGCGGAATGCGGGGTCAAAAAAAAACTCATGGATATGAGAGGAGAGAATCCGTTCCACGTATCCCCCCCAAAAGAGAGGGATGATACGGGACAGGATTGCGCAGTAGGCTTTCGATAGGAAGGGGGAATAGCACTGATTCAAAAAAAGTGCAGTCTCGGCCTTACCAGCAAAACGCCATTGAAGCAAACCCATTCAGAAACGGGACCGAGAGAGAAGGGGGGGAAATGGCCCTCACTGAAGGCATCAAGGAAGCCGGAATAAACGGAATCCGACGAACAAGAGGGTCGGGCCGAAGAAGTAAAACGCACCTAAAACGGGGGCTAAGAACAAAAGGATGGAGGAAAACTCGTCTAAAGCGAAAGAGGGGGGAGGGCCCTCAAGGAATCGGATGGCAACTCTTGAGGAAGGGGACACCGACAGCGTTAGGATTAAGGCACTAATAAGAAAAATTCGAAAAGGAAAACCTACGTGCTAAGGTCGGGAGGTTAGACGGACGGGACTGAGTCAGGCAATAAACACCACAAAGACGGAAAAGTGAGAACGATACAAGAAGAGCAGATCAGGGGATAAAGAAGAGATACATGAGCGTGACCGAAAACGGGGGGGGAGAGGATCGATCTGCGAAAAAAAGGCGGGAGGAAAGTTGAGTCAAAGAAGCGATGGTCAAAGGGGGAAAATCGTGACGCAACCAGAAGAAAACAGGCAAAACAGTAGAAAAAAAATCCTACCCTATCTTAAACAGCTGCCACAACCAGAGGTCGTACCAAAACGCCCGGAGATGGGGTCCTTAAAAAGTGGGGGGATGGGGTTGCGGAACGGGGGGGAATCTTCAATTTTGAGGGGGGAGCCGGAAAAAGCCTTCGCGAATAGGACGAGAATTGGCTTACTAGGCAAAAGGCAAAAGAGTAGGAAAAAGAGTTGCGGAAGGAGCCTAAGACCAGTTTACAACCAAAAACTTAAGGAAAAAAAAGCAACAACGGTCTGGGGGTAAAAGGCAATCGCGCCCGGGACAAAAAAGAATGACAGGTGGGAGGAGAGACTGCAGGTGGAGAGGCACGCGCTTGAGAAAGAGGCTCACAAGGTTGGGGAGGTTGGATCAGGCACGAAGGAGGTGGGGAAAAGAAGCAAAGAAAGGAGGGCGGGTTTACTTCCCTCAGGGGGAAATTACCCCCTTGGGAAAAGCAGGAAAGGAGAGGAAGGCGACCAACCGTCGAAAAAGACCGGTAGTAAAGACAGAAAAGGACGGAAATAAGGTTGGAGTCCTTCTGAATGTGTAAAAAGAAGAAGGGGGACGAAAGATGAACCATAGGGAATGACCTCCCTAAAGGGGAACCATTCTAAAAGTATTTAACGAATATGGGGTCCGAGAGGAAGATCTTATCAACAACAACACTTATTAATTATTAAGAGGAGGGATAATAATACAGGAAATCAAGAAGTCCCTGACCTAAAGTTCACACTGTTTTCACCTTTCGGGCGGGACTGTGAGGAAGGGAGCGGACCAAACCTGATTATGTTCACCCAAAAAGATAAAAATTATGGGAAGAAAAAGGGACGATGGTGTACTACCTTTCGTTGCGAAGTTTGGGAGCCCTCCCAAAACTCTCCGTTTATAGGAAGGACGGATTGGTATTTCACGGCGGACAGAAACAAGATAGAATGGCAGCTACTTCGAAATCACACGGAGGGCCCTGGAAAGCCAACAGAGGTTGAGAAGACTAAGACCAGATGATAGTTCCTAGAGAAAGGGAAAAGATCGTAAACAACCATGTCAGTGGGGTGGAAAAAAGGGATGATCGGGAACAAGGTGAGAAGTAAATGAGCTGGAAAGGTCGAGCGAAGCAACTACTGGGACAAGGGGAAAGGTTTGCTTTGCTTGAAGAAGGAAGGCCAAAAGATTCTGTTCTTAGGCCGAGAGATTGGGGGGGGAACTGACCAAATGCGATCTCCAGAAAAAAAAAAAAAAAAAAAAAAAAAAAAAAAAAAAAAAAAAAAAAAAAACAAAAAAAAAAAAAAAAAAAAAAAAAAAAAAAAAAAAAAAAAAAAAAAAAAAAAAAAAAAAAAAAAAAAAAAGAAAAAAAAAAAAAAAAAAACAAAAACAAAAAAAAAAAAAAACAAAAAAAAAGAAAAAAGAAAGTAGTGAAAAAAAAAAACCCCAAAACCAAAAAACCTGTCTTAACCACATACCCACGTTTAGATCATCACGGGCTTTTTTTTGACTCAGGTTCTGGTGTCATAGTTATGCGGGCTGAGAGGAGCTGTTTGTGCATTTTTATGAGTGTAGACCGATTCTATTTAAGCTCGGGTTGACCAGCTCTTCTTGTGAACAATAAAGTTAATCCGTTCGCGACATATGAGATCTAATTTTCTTTCACCCAGGAATAGAGTCATCTGGGGGAGAGGGAGATGAGGAGTAGACGCCCTTAGAATTCCTGAAGGGGGGGTTGGTTTAGAGAGAAGACGCGCGGGTAACTTACAAAGAAAGAATAGGGGGGGAGGCGATTTTCTGGGGGGGGGATGTAACCTGGAGGGGAAAGAAGTTTGCAATCCGGCTGGAGGCGCGGCAAAAAAAAAGACGCGAGCGAAGTATGCACAGAATCAGACTGGAAAAGGCGTGGGGAGTTCGAATAACACAGCTGGACTGGTCTTGAAGGAAGAGTAGTGGCTGCGAACGGTGTCTGTCGGAGTCCGGCAGGAGCCGAAGGGTAAGTGGAATGGGCGTCATGGCTCAAAAATGACCCATCGATAGGAAACAGGGGAGGAGGAATACAAAGGGCGCTAACGGAGTAGAAAGGAGACTAGAATGGGACCGTGTGTCTTTCGTGTAAGGTCCAGTTCTGTGAAGGGGGGGAATGAAACATCGGAAGGTTGACAGAAAACAGTCGGCGCATCAAGTAAGAAATCTATATAATTCCGGCGGTGGCCATTGGGAACGGGGCTATCGAAAGAGACGAATCTTTAAAAAGACAGTCATAGGGGGGGTTAGGTTTCATGTCGAGAAAAAGAAAGCCGCCCGATCTTAGTCGAGGCAGTCAAGGGCCGCAAAAAAAAAACGGGGGGCAAAACAAGACCTACAGCGCTCAGATGCTGGAGCGCAGCCACGAAAAAGATTGGAAAAACCGGCTCCGGGGGGGTGGGTAGCTGTGCTGAAAGGAAGTCCGTGCTGAGCTTCTAGGTTGGGGACAAGACAAGCCTTCAGCCAGGTGACGGATCATCGAAGACTAGGATGTAATCTCAGGGCGTACAAAACGGTAAAGAGAAAGAGAAAGAAGGAAGTGCTTCGTAAACGAAAGGCCTTGTGTTGAAAGATTCTGTAATCGCCGGGCAGAGGCGCTCCGCCCGCTAAAAATAGGTCGCCCGATACGTAGGCTCGCAGTGCAAAATGGCCCACCAGGTTGCAAAAGATCACGCTCTTCAGAAGAAGCATAACTGATGCGCCTTTAGGAGGGGGCAATACCTCAAGGGGTGGAGGTTTGCGAAAATTACAGTACCCCTCGGGGGAACCAAAAGCTGAAATCCCCATTGGAAAGTGAAAAGGGGGGGGAGGAAAGGATTGAAATCAGGTCCAAAACGCCCAATCCGAAAGAGGTAGAAGACAAACTAGGGCGCCTCCATGCGACTCGGGATGTATCTGCCAAAGGCGGTGTGGGGGGTTCACTACGTCGCGGAAAAGAAGCGCGAGGGGAGAATGAGTTGGGGAAGGGGGAGAATCTCAAACAACAACAACTGAGGGGATGAAAAATTCTATATCCGGAAGCTGCCCCTAATGCTCGAGAAGTGACGGTAGCGAACAAACCCAGGGTATCCAAAATCCAGATCGCTGGAGGCTAAGCTGATGGGAGGCTCAGCATGTGGCGGGGCGGTTTACCTTATAAAGGGAAGAATTCACAACCTTCTAAAAGGGGATCGGCCATGGCAGTCATATGGGGGATGAAGCCCGGGTAAATTTAAACGAAACGAAAAAAGAAAAAAAGGTACGTAAACGGGGAGAGAAAAGCAAGACCGTTGTCGAGGTTGAGGGGAAAAACGGCGGATCAGGAGAGGGGGGACAACACGGGGGCCACCGGTAAGGCAGATTCGGGGAAGCATCAAAACTCGGGCGACGATGGTAAGCGAGACAGTGGGAGCAAACGCCGCAAAGGGAGGAAAACGCAAAAAATTCTTTGGACGAAGCACCGGGACAAGAGCTTCCGTACGGCCAGACTGCGGGGCCGGGAAAAGGGAAGGGGAAAATTAAGACTTCATGGCGGGAAGGAAGGGGCAGAACTCAGGTGAAAATTCCGGCTGGTTGAGAAGGGACCCGAGGCCTTTGGGAAAAAGGGAAAGTGAATGCGAAAAATCAAAGCTTGGGGAGCGCAAGTCGAAAAGCAGGGGTGAGCCTGCGACTGGCTCGAAAAAAGACCCGAGCACGACAGAACCGAATAGGATCAGGGGAGATGGGAGGAAGAAGGTGACGCAATAGAATCCAAGAAGGATTGAAAAGACTGGGAGATGAGGAGCGTCAGTTCTGCAAATTATCTTGACGGCAGAAGATTCAAAAAAAAGGGAAAGAAAGGGACGTACGAACCAACGCCCTTGATCAAAAAGCGAAGAAACCCTGGAAAGGGCCTCTCGAAGGGTGGATTGGCTCCTGCCGGCCAGAAGAAAAGCTCATTCCGACTACGAAGGAACAAAATACTAGGAGGAAAAGCAGCACTGGAAGAAAGACGCTGGGCTAACTACGCCACAGGAGGGAGAAAGACCGTCGATCCCCTGCGGAAGGAGTGTTGCAGATCAACCGACCAAAGGAACGGGATGCAAATTCGTAACGGACCTAAACAGCGGAGGAGTTTACAGGGAAGAAAAAATTGAACAGGAAAGAATTTCTTGGGGGGGAGGCGAAAAAGAGATCGCGAAAACAAACACAATACGCGGAAGGGTCTCAGTCAGGAGAAGAGAAAGGGAAGCTATCCCGCCGAGTTAAAACGTACATGACTTGGGGGAAGCAAAAGTTCGATAGAAGATGACAGCAACAGGAAAAGAGGTAAATTCGAGGGCAAGTCCAAATACGTCTAATGGCACGAAAAGGGGAAAACGAAACACAGAAAGAAAAATGCAAAACCGTCGAAAAGACTCCAAAAATCTAAGTGAAAAAAAACACCACATCGTAGAAAAAAGGAAAGTATATTAGGGCCTGAACCCTGGGGGGGGGGACGACAAGGGGTGGGCGGGATAAACGTTTTGTAGGACCTGAACAAGCAAATGAGAGGGAATAAGCTCGTAGAACTGCGCAATGTGGGCAACTCACCCTGGCGGAAAAAATGCAAATCACTGAATAAGGAAGGGAAAAAAAAAGGAGTGGGAGTCGGGGGGACATCACGACATAGTGGCCAAGAAGTTAGTCTGGAAACAAGTGGTGTACCGCTCTCATAGACCAGAAAAAACCCAAAACGGAAGAGGGGTGAGTAGGGGAAATTAAAAAAAGCTTCAGTACGGTGAGAAAATCCAGCCAAGAGAGTGTACTTAGAGGCTTAAAAAGGTTGGGGGGGCTGGGGGGGTTAGCATGGCCAGAAGAGGGGAAGAAGCTAAGTAATTATACGGGGGGAGTAAACCGCCTTTGAAATGAACAAAAAAAAAATGGGAAAAAGTAGATAACCGGCGACGGGTCAGTAGAAAACACGGATAAATCAAGGGAGGAAATCAGCTCAGAGTGGATTCTGGTTATCCGTCAGGGAGGGGGTCAAAAGTGGTTAGAACAAGCGACCGTAGTGAAGCAAAGCCGAAAGTGGTCCAAAAAGTGTTGAAACGGATGGAATTAAAGGGGGTGGTAGTGGCCTCTGGTCTACTCTGGAAAAAAACGTCAAAAAAAAAAAAAAAGGAGGAAGGGAGAGAGGAAAGAAGAGCAAAAAATCTTCCCTTAAATAGGTGCAAAAGGGGGAATGGAGAGCTGGTCCTATCTGTTCTATTAGAAAGGAAAAATCGGGGGGGGGGGGGGGGGGGGGGGTGGTTCACAAAAAAATAAGGATAAACGGGGGCCACAAACAAGAGTGGTTTGAATGTACTACCGTCTGCTATGCTTTTTGGGGAGACAAAACCCCGTAGCCGGTATAAAGGGGGGGAAGTTGGGAATTTCCACCAGGAAAACACCGCTAAGTGTCATCTTAGAGGAGAGGGGAAAGGGGGGGAAAAGTCGAAAGATAAGAAGGGCCAACAGGTTATCCTCGACGAAAAAAGTCCACTCACCTAAGAGCAGAGATTTGTGGGGCCGGGACGATGATGATTCTGTACAAAGGTTTAAGGGCAGCAATGAAAAAAGAAAATGGTCTGAGGAGAAGAATCAACTACTGGTCAAAGCTTTGGGGGAGGGGGAGGCCTATCCATATTCTCGGATAGAAAGAAGCAGTCTTGTTTCACGGAAAATCAAAATGCAGTCTCACAAACGGAAAAAGGAAATACACCTGGTTAAGAGATCATCCTGTCGGTGGGGTGAAGTAAAGATTGGGGGGGGGGATTACAGAATAGTTAGGAGGTGATTCGAAAGGGGTTTTTGTCACAGGTTGTAGTCGGTCACAGGGGATTCCCGGGCGTGCCTTCCGGGGGACGGGAAAGACGAAAAATGTACTCCTCTTACAAAGAATCGCTTCGATATCGAAGTTGACGGGAAGAAAGGTAGGCACGGGATCGAGAACTAAAAGGTACGAGTAGACAAAAGGAAACGTCCTGGTGTGGGGGGGAAAGATCCGGAAGGGGGAAAGTACAAAGCAAATAATTGTGTTTTCAGTCGAAGGGTGAAGGATCTCTTTCGGGCGAATCCTCACAGAGTGGAGTGCAGACGAAGAGGAAAAAATCCGAAGGGGAAATGAGGGGCGAGGCAAAAAAGAAATGCATACACGGATAGAAACGGGAGTGCCCGCTCCAAGACGGATGGCGGTCGTAAGACACAGCGGGGAAGTGACGGAGATGCGGAAAAATAAAACAAAAAAGTGGGGGGTTAACTTCAGTAGAACGGCTTAAGACTGGCCTCAGGTGAAAGAAACAGGATAGATTTAACGGGTACAAGGGGAAATGAAGGGTCGTCAAGGTCGGGGAAATACAGAAGAGAATTCAGTTTGTTCTATCATTATAGTGGGCGTCAATCAGAAGAGGAAAGACTGCTAGAAGAAAGGGTTTCAGTAAGAAAGCCGGCGTAGAAAACTATTGGGGGAAAAAAGAATAGAAACAGAGATCGGATCCGGGAAAGGTTTTCGGTTCATTCTGTCGAAAGTACCGAAAAAAAATGACTGATGCGTAAAACTTAGTCGAGAATCGAAGTTCTCCTTTCCGAGGGGTGGCAGACTGCGTCTACAAACGGTTGCAGACGTGGAGCAATGCAGGCCCGGGGCTGCTTTATTCTAACACAAAAGACAAAAGGTCAGGAAGAAACAATCAAGGAAGTTTGCCAGGGGAAAGGAAGGGCCAGCCATGTGACGGCTAAATACGACACTAAGTTCGCGCGTAACGGTGACGAGTCGGCATCGAGAGGTCACGGTGCAAGCTTCAACTAAAAAAGGGAATAGCTTTGTCAACAGGTGCGTCGCGTCCGCTCAAAGAGGCTGCGACTACAAAGTCCCAAACGAGGATTATTCTAAGGATCCAGACGGAAGGGTTGTTGGGCACCCAAAACGTTTTGAACAACAGCAGTTCCTTCTGCAAACGAAAACAAGTGCGCACTTTAGAAGAAAAGGAAGACTAAAGCTGGGGGGAGGGGATTCAGGGGGGATTGGGGGTAAAAAAGGAATCTCTGCTGGAGGAACCCCACAGAAACTGCAACCAGGGGGGGGACGGGAAATCTAAGAGACTTGGGGGGGGGGTGAGTGAGCTTGGAAAATCAAGTCAAAGCCCCAGCCGTGAGACCGCAAAAGCAGCGCCGACTCAGCGGGAGTGGGTCGTATTACAAGGCGGTGGTGAGCGTACCTTAACAAGGCCCGCATAGGAGGGAGGAAGGGGTGACGTATCAGAAGCTCAACACAACACGGAGGAGAAGATAACAACCTCCAGAGACCAGAAATGCAGCTTGAATGGGTGGGAAGTAGCGACCACCTACGTTGGGGAAGACGAACCAACCATCGAAGAGGAGAGGGGATCGCGGCTGTTTGCGCAAGCATGTGAAGAGTGAAGATCGTCATGAACGTCACCACCTGAACGTCGAGGAACAAGGGTCTCAGTAACAGTTGGGGCTTCTCACCGAGGAAAGGCATAAGAAAAGAAGACTGCACCACGCTTCGTTCGTTACCGACTAAACCAAAAAGCATCCTTCGGGGGCAAGGAGAAGGTCAGGAGAAAGGGAGAGGGTTGGAAAAAAGTGGGGACCAAAGTGCAGTTAGATCGACACCTCCCTTACGGAAAGAGAACGAAGAGTTTAGAGTAACGAGACAGAAACGGAGGGGAAAACAACGCTAAGATTTCTTTGGAACGAAACCTGAAAGTTTCTCCAGGTAGAAGAGGAATGGAGACGTGACGCGTGATATTCGCTGGAGATGGGAATCCGGCACAAGTATTTCAGGGGGAAGGTAATACGGGGCAAAACAGAAACGGCTGTTTAGAAATGAACCCTATGAGTTGGGAAGAAGAAGCTTGAAATAGAGGAGCAACTGCTTTTTAGAGCGGCTGCAAGAAGGAAGTGAGCCATCGCGACTGGCGACGACGGACGAAATAGAGGGGAAAGTGACGACAAAGAAAAACCGAAAGGAAGGGATATATGGTCTGAAAGAAAAAAAAAGACGTTCGCAATCGGATCCACGCGGGATTGACTACGGGTACATGAAGAGGCGCAGGGAAAAAAATGGTCGTCTCTGGGAAAGAAGATGAGAAAAACATGCATTCTCTGGAGGCAAGTGACCGAAAAGGTAGCCCTAGAGAACCATTGACCGGTCCTCGAGAATGAAACATTGGACCTCCTGGAGCCAGAAAGACTTAGAAGGACGTCAGTGCCCTGAGAAGGGGACGAGAAGAGAAAGGTCTAGAGTCAAACCTGAAAGAATAGGATGGTGGACGACGATGAAAAAGCTGTAGGAGAACTAAGGAGATCACTGATTAAAGACCGAGGGGGGGAAACTCAAGCCTCGGATGGCAACTCTGGAAGAACTGCAATCAAAAGGATTCAGAAAGAAAAAAAAACATTGGACTCCCTGAACCAAGGAGTGGGGCGGGGTGTAGCTACACAAGGGGGGCGGGCGGAGAAAAAAAAAAAAGACGGCTTCTCCGTCCGTCTAAGCAGAAAGCAGGACCATGGTAAACTCGATCAAGCACTTAAAGAGTCGGGGAACGCAAAGAGGAGCGAAGCTGGAGACGACGGCGGAAAGGAGTAAGTCGATTTCGGGTCAAAGACGATATGGCAAAGAAAGAGGACAAAAGAGGGAAAAAGACCAAACAACTGCAAACCGAAAAACTCCAAAAAGAAAGGTAGGTCGTTCTGCCAAGCAACCAGAGGCATAAAAAAAGAAAGAGGGATGAAGGAACCCTTGGGTATTTGGGGGGAAAAAAGTGTGGAATCTTTCATTGGGAGGGGGGGGGAGCCTGAACAAGCCTGCCGCGCTGAAGAATCACGGGCCTACGTCGTCCAAAAGAAAAAAAAGGAATTGAACAGGTGGAGGCGGAGAGAGAGGGAAATGGGGAAACACAAAAGTCAACTTGTCGGCTCAAACCGGGGGGGAACGAGCAGAAGCGCCAAGGCCCAACAGAGACAGGGAAACGCGCTGAAGGTAAGGAAGAAGATGCTTGGTCTTCGGATGCTCAAAGTTTGTCTTGTATCATGGCACGAAGTCATTTCAGCGAGAAGGAGGACTTCTAAAGGCGTGGAGTCACAGCGTTGAAAGTACCAATGGAGAAAAAAAAAATTACCACCAGAACCGGCTAAGGGGAGGGCGAAAAAAAACAAGTCAAAAACCGTTGTAAAAATCAGCGCAGTGGGTGGAAAAACGGTTTGATCCATAGAACAAAAGCAAAAAAGGTTGGGGCGCACAAAGAGGGAATCTAGAACTGTGCCACACCGTTTGGGGGAAAGGGATTGGAAAGGAGAATGGATTGCCAGATTAGACGATCAAAAGTCAAAAAAAACAAAGGAGGAGGAAAAGAGATAGACAGGACTCCACAATACTTAAAACCAAAGAAAGAAGGGAAAAGGGGTCACCTTCGGGAGGCAGGCACTACGGTTCGCTTGCACTAAACTGCCTTGGTTGGGTCAAAAAGACGTACGGGGGAGAAAAAAGGAGTGGAAATCAGCCTGCGCGGATTGTTGTAACTAAGGGGACCGGGGGGGGTCAAACCACCGCCCCTGGAAAGGGGAAAAAGAGGGACTGGTGGGAAACTGTTGAAGATTCCACCGTCGGGGAATAAACCCGAGAGAATGGAGCGAGCTTCTGCACACTGAAGAATGCAAAAATAGACCAACCGGTTAACCGCTAGAAAATAGAGCGTGGGAATCGAGACAAATGAAGAGAGGGAAAGGAAAAACCAAAGGTCTGATTGGGGGGGAAGTCGATTGAGGAAGCAACAACGGGAGCAGACAATGAATGGGAAAAAAAGGGAGGGAGGGCCTCAGACGCACCGATTTTCAGTAAATTTTGAGTTGCGGGGGAAGGTATACAAATAAGGGCTATAGAGACCCGCGCATGATTGGTGCAGGGGCCAAAATGGCAGATCTCCACACGAAAAACACTATACCCAGGGGGAATCATCTCAGGCTTTTGGTAGGAGAGGGGGGGAGACAGAGAAGATCGGGAGTTAATGTTGTGAAAAGGGGTGTAAGTAGGGAGGAACAATCACAGGGAAGCATAGCCGGGAGTCGGCAGAAGTTACCGGGGGAAGCGCCGCACACGGACGATATCGGAGTGGGAGGGGGGTAAAAATCGAAGGAAAACGGATCGTATGACTGCGCAGGCATACGACGGGAGAAATACGTAGTGGGGGGGGGGAAGCGACAAATAAAGGAACGCGTGAAAAAAAAAAAAAAAATAAACCGAAAGAAATTAGGGGTAAGGGTCGAATGGTGAGCGAGGAAATGAGGATGGTGAAATACATCACGCTTGGAGGTGAAAGAAACGAAAATGGCTAAAGGCAAAAGGTCCGGAGCACCACCCAGGGAACAAAGGGGTAGACGGATTTCTACCGAAAACCTGGGGGGAGTCGGAAAGACACAAGGCTGTTATTAGGGGCAGGAGGAACACACTATTTCAAGAAAAGAGTAAGAATGAGGAAGGAGGGGGAACATAGGCATGAACCGGGGGACCGGTCAAAAGATGCGTACAAATAATGCAGCAAACGAAATGCCAGGGGGACGAATCAGGGAATTGAGGAAATAATCAGGGGGGGTAAGATTGGTGCAGACCTGCGCATAGAGGTTCGTATCATCCATTCCGAGGGTGAGAAAGGAAAGGATCTTCGAAAACCCTCTCAGATCAAGCATTCTTTCGTCGGCAAAAAATTCCGAACGAGGACGGGAGTCTATAAAGGAGAGGCGCCTAAACGGGAAGGGGGAGGGGGGTTCAGAGCGCTCAAAGCGGTGCAAACGAAGAAACGCTGGCATCTTAAAAACGCGCCGGGTTCAGGAGACACAGCATAAAGGTGACAAGAGGGTGGAAAATGACGGCAGCCATTGAGGCGAAGAAAACCGTGGGGATATCGGCTGCATTCAAACTGGAAGGTCAGGACGCATCAAAAGAAAGAAAGAAGTCACGGTGCCTGCGGAAAAATAAATTCTAAGGGGTCACACAGTTCTGCTCGTCCGCTCCCAGTAGGAAAGAAAATGGCAAATCGTCTCCCGTACGGATGCAAAAAATCGAATACTCCACGGAAGGGGGGCCAAAACGTTGTGAATGCCCACTCACCAAACCCGATCATTATCAGAGGGATTATCAGAAAATGACGAAATTCTTCCCGGGGGGTAACTTTAGCAGCACCTACAGGGGTGTGTGAGTATCGAGGGTGGTCTGTACCAAGTTCACGCGGGGCGGGGAATCCCAAAATCTGAATAACCCTTGTGGAAAAAGAGATTAAGAAGAGGTGGGGGTGGAATCAAAGGCATTGGGATCAGGACAAAGCCACGAAACAGCGGGGAGAAGCGCAAAAGCGAAAGGGGAATAAAGAAGAGGGAGGGGTTTGGAGAGTAGGCCCCCGCGGTGGGTTAGATAAGTCAACCCTTCCAGAGAGTCAGGGGGAGAAGGGGTCGCGTA
>Ga0179593_1449596_pt1 | contig 12909 bp, 16 predicted proteins | sample CZODoug2_1_08_16_FD_185931 | JGI IMG/M metagenome (GOLD analysis project Ga0179593, IMG submission 185931) | Vadose zone soil fungal communities from Angelo Coast Range Reserve, California, USA - CZODoug2_1_08_16fungal (PacBio error correction) | ecosystem: Environmental > Terrestrial > Soil >...
CCTTGACGGGAGGGAATTTTGGGGAGGATTTCGGATAAAATGAAAAAGATACGAACCTATAACCTGCAGATGGGACGCTAAAATGGAGGCGAATGGCAGCTAGCACAAAGAGCAAAGAATCGAGGTCGGCCGTTCTTGGAGGGACTTCACCCGCCGGCGGGGGTGAGGGTCAACATATTCGCAATCGGGATACATGGGGGGACAACAAACCAAGTGGGAAACAAATACGTGAGTATTGTTCAGAGTTGATCGTGTCTGAAGGGAGCCAAAGAAGGGGACTTGACAAATGACGCGGAGGAAAAAGGTGCGGACTGACCTCTAGGAAGGGGAGATCATGGCAAATTTGTAGAAAGGAAAAGAGCCGAACAGCAGGGATTTGGAAACCGGAGAAGCACATGCCGATCGGCCTCACCAAAGAGAGAGGGATCAAGTAGTCGATCTGGTCGGAGAAAATGGAAAAAGAAGAACATTTGCCAGTGAAGAAAGAGCAGGAGTGATACCTGTTAAACAAGTGAACTCCATGGTGGTAACCTGCAACACGAACCGCAAGAGAGAGGGTTAGCCGACTCTTCCCATGGAAATGATGGAGACCAGGAGGGATTACCAGGGGGGGTTAATAAGGATAGATAGTGGGTCTCGCCAAAATCAAGAAAAAGCAATCCGAAGGATCAAAAATCGAGGGAAAAGAGAGTGGAGGGGCAGGGGCTCCCAACGGGCAAGTAAGGATTCTCGATGAAAAGGGGAGAGTTGAAGTGGGGGGATTTGAAATGCACCAAAAGTTCGGGAAGAAAGAAAAAACCAAAAAAGGAAAAATAGGAGGCAGGATCCTGTACGCTGCCTCTCTAAAATGGGGACGTGAAGAAAGGAACTCAGGAAGATTCGCCTTTCCACCCGTCCCCAGGGAAAAAATGGGAAACACCACGCAAGGGGTTTTGTCAGTTAAACGGCGGGGCCATAGATATTGAATTAAACAAAAGAAAAGAAGAACTCCAGTTGCCCCGAATTGAGATTGGATAAAAAAGCTATTGAGAAAAGCAAGGAATTGAAAAAGTGACCATGTCCCCCGAAAGAGGAGGGATCTTTGGGGGGCTTTAAAAAAGTGAAGTGAACGGGTGCGGATCCCCATGTCCTGTTTAGGGTTTCGGAACCCTTCTTTTTACAGTTCAGGTAGCTCTTCGACCCAAAAAATATGTGTTGCAGAAGAGTACTAGGAAAAAAAAAAAAGGTGAATTGGCACGACGTTATTTCTAACTAAATTGGGACCTGGTCCCTCCTAAAAAACACACTTAGTTCGGCTGAGAGGCACTCAAAAAACGGAGAGTTTCGCCGATATCGCTCAACCCCAACATAGGAGGGAAACGGGAAGGGGAAAAAGTTTGAACGACGAAACTCGGAGTGGAACGAAGGGGGACAAGGGGGCTTGTGGAGGAGGAGGAAAGGAAGGGACACTAAGGATACATAACGAGTCGGGAGAAAACCAAGAAAGGGAGCACAAGACTGACGAGCTGGGAAAAAGAAGGGGAGACAGAAAGAAGGGGTCGCTCTGAATAAGCCAAGGGAAAGGGGGAAAGCAAGGGGGGCAAACTATGCGTAAAGGCAATGAAGAGATAAGGACCGCGGGTAAATCTTGAAAGGGAAATGGAGGGGGAGAGGTGGGAACTGCTCTCAATAGAAAGCTCCCCTGGTACGTAGGCTGGCCTGTATTATAGCAGAATAAACGGCCGTGGCAATCCAGAATGGAACATCACGGGGGAAAGGAAGTCAAACTGAACAAAGGAAGAACCGTGAGGGGGAGGCAATGTTTTCGCGCCCGCAGGGTGGCGGCGAATAATCGTGCCGGAGTGTCACTGTAAAAGAAAAAGAAAGGGGTCAAAAGCCAGATGGGCGGTCAAATTCCAGGGGGGAAGGAAGAGGACGGACTAGAAAGGTGAAAACGGAGCAAAAAAGAAGATTAAAGAACCCTTAAGAGGGAAGGTAAAGGGAAAGGCCCTGCCGATCAAGGGGGGATTCATCACAAAAAAATTTCAGGGGGGGAAGCCGGATTCGCATTTCCGGGTCCGTATGTGAAAAGGGAAGTTAACAAAAGCCAAATGAGGAAGGCGAGGAGATCAGTCGCGGAGAAAAACTCGACGGGGAAAGGGGAGGCTGTCTGGGGTGGGGTTCAGTGCCCAAGGGGGGGGGAGTGTGAGGGTACAATTCGGAAGAGAAGATGTGGTGGCTTCTGCCAGAACGAGTAAAAATGTGGGGGGCAACGAACAGATCGAATACTGAAATCAGTAGAATGTTGTCGAAAGGACCTCGAAGGAATTAACGGGGGACAACCCAACGTGTCCGCCGTGGGACCTCCTAGAAAAGGCCGAAAGGGAAAGCCTCCTGGGCTTTGATTGAGAGATTAAAGGAAAAAATCAAGGAAGCAATCCGAGGACATGTTAGAGTCGAGAGAGGAAGACAAGAAGAAAACACAATAAGGTCAATAACAGTTCACAGGGGGAAAGTATGGAGGAAACCCGACAAAAGAGGGGTTGGTTGACAACGAAATGAAAGGACTCCAGGCCTTACAGAACCACAAGCGAAAAATCCTCGCAAATATGATTCTAGGTCTAGAGGTAATAGAGGCGTTAATCACGGAGCGATATGCGGTAGTTCAGACGTCCTCGCCTGTGGGATCACTAAATCCGAAGAAAAAGATCCCTAAAATTCCAGTTGGGGTGGGAAGAGAAGCCCACACAACGGAGAAGGAAAGGAATAAGATAGGTGAAACGGAAGGGGATTTCGGTTCGGGCTTTCGGGAAAAAACACACCCCCCAAAAAAAGGGAGGAAAGCTAAACTCAGATTTCTGGCATATCCTCTACGAAAAAAAAAAAGGGAGGAGGAAAGGGACAAATCCGTCTCAGCATAGCGAGAGGACGATCGTGAGTGCTGATTCGCATGGATTGCTTGGACGGAAAGGTTCGACCATCTTGGAGCCGGGAAGTGGAGTGGGGAAACAACCAGGGCCGGGCAAAGGGTGGCGGATTACCGTTAGGTTTGATGGAGTCACGAGGGGTACTAGAACAGAGTCAATTAAAACTTGGGAGGGTAAGAATCTTTCTGACTCACGATAAACGCAACACACTGGGCCCGGCTTGTTCATTGGGCCTGGATCGGGGGGGGGGGGAGACTGCGTCAAACTTGGTGGCCCGAGTGGGTGAAAAAAGAGAAGTAACCCTGTTCGGGGGTCGGGCCCGCAAGCTAACAGCAAACCAGCAGGATGAGAGAGGCTGAGGGGGCTGACCTGCCACATTAAAAAATCAAGTCCAGAAGTTAATTGGTAGGGTGTTAAGAATTTGTCAGGAATCAAGGTTTTATGTGGGGGGGGACCTCAAACAAGGCTCTAACTTTAGTAGGACGCGAAAAAAAGACGGAGAGAGACGCGATCTATAAATGGTAAATATGTACTCCTGTTGTAAGAGAACTAAAAATGTCAATCTAGACTGGTCGGGGAGGCGTTACAGCGGCAATCATCTGGAGGGGGTCCCCGGCCTAAAGCAGGTTAGAAGAGACTTGGTCGGATGGAAGGGGCAAAACGGATTGGAGACGGCTTCTCAATATCGGAGGGGGGAAGCATGGGATTGCATCCATCACATAAAGTAGGGGAAAAGAAGAGACGAAATCAGCTCCGTCAAAAGAACAGCGGCACCATCGGAGAAAGGGGGTCTTCGGACGCGAGGGACGTGACATAGACCGGCAGGGGGGGGGGTGGACGCCATATGAGAAGGAACCAAGAAATCCGGAGGACTAAACATACCGAAAGGTGAACAAAGGTTTCACTTGACTCTGCCTTTAAAGGGAAAAAGAAGAAAGATAAGTTGGACCACTGACGCTGAGAAGGAGAGGCACGCAAGGGGGCGCTGGTATAATCAGATGATGCGAGGAAAAACTCTATAGAAAAAGTTTTGATTTCCCTTTGGTTCCCCGATTCTAAAAGTCAAAAGGGATGCGTACGCAAAGTAGTGACTGAGGCAAAAGGAAGTTATAGTTGGCTCCGTTGGGTCTCGAGATAGAAAGGGGGAAAAAAAGGGGTCTGGAAAAGTCGACCAGATACGATCGAGACGGGGGGGGGCTAGAGAGACTGGGGGCTCCTGGTTCAATTGCACAGAGGTCGATGGGTGTGCCTAGGACTCAAATCATCCAAAGGAGAGTACACCATTACTTGTCCCACTAAAAAGAAGGGAGGGGGAAACGGGGGGCTTCCCAGCTCAGACAAAACACGTATGGGATAGAGATGGCTAAATTTATCTACAAAAGCGGGTGGCTACTAGGGGGGGGGGATAAGGACTCTTGTGGGAAAAGGAGTATTGGTGATTACAGGAGGGGGAGAGTGACTTCGACTTGGAGACATAAACTATCAAATCGAAAGGGGAACAATGAAGAGGGACACTGGAACGATATGGATCTGCTGGGGACGAAGAGTTCAAGGGGGAAAGAGGCACAAAGGGGCGCATGGCTCTGAACATGAGAGGGAAAAATGAGACTACTACTTTGCGTGCCCGTTAAAATCACAGAAGGGAATCGTTACAAAAAGGGAAATCAAAAATTCCTGAGAATCAGGTGCACGACCGCACCTGAATTTCCCGCGAAAATGGGAGGGGAAAGAAGTGCTGGATTAGCAGCAGAGAATACAGAGGGAGGAGACAGGGGGGGATAAAACAAGTACCAGCGGGAACGATCAAAGGATCATTGGGTCGGGTGCATGGAAGCAAGAAGAGAAGGAACGTCCAAGCCGGTCGATTGGGAACCCTGAAGGAATGAAAGATGGCCGAAAAAGCAGGGGTTTGGTCCGGATCGTCGCGTACGGAAGGTACGGATGGCAAGAAAAACAATGAACCAAATTAATCGAGGAATCCGGGTCAGAAGGGGGGGAGCCCTACATAAGGTTTGGTCCTTCACCAGAACGGGGGAAAGAGAACGGTTCAGCCCGGATTGCCGGGCCGATTTGAAGAAAGGAGGAGGGGAGTACTTAAAAAAAAGGACAGAGACTCGGTCGAAGAAAGTCGAAGGCTTCAGACATGAGGCCCTCTAGGGGGGAGGGGGGGGGAGTTGAGGTTAAAAACCTCCTAACACGGGAGTCGAAGGAAGAGAGAACAAAAACAATAAAACTGAAGAGGCGTCAGGGCAAAAAGAGTTAACAGGTTCCCCTGGCAGGGAAAAAAAAACATAGATAACCTTCTTTTTGATAATAAAGCTGCATAAAAAGTCGAAAAGGGGGGAAGAAGGGTGCACGTGCTCATCGTCCCAACTTGTCCTCCGTTATGCCTGAAACGAAGTCACAATGAGAGAGGTGAAAGTACCTACTTAGAAAGAAAGGCGAAAAAGGATAGGAGTCACAGTTCGATGCGGGGGCAACAGATCAGCAGAAGGGTAATAACCACTTATGGAAGGTGGGACAATCCATTTAAAAAAACTGCTCAGGGAAGTGGAAGGGGGGGAAGCCATGAAAGCCTGCGGGCCGAAGAAGCCGAACCCAGCGAGGAGGTGGTGGTCTCGAAGTACAATTCTCGAGTTGGGAAAGGTCAAGGTTCGTATCCGGTTTCTTCGCTTGTTGGGAAAGGACGAAGGAAAAGGGACATAGAAAAAACATGAGTGAAAATACTATCAACCAACGAGAGGGGGACAAGGTGAGATGATTGTATTTCGGATTCAGGGAAACCGGAAACCGCAGATTGCGATTGGCGGCTACGAAAATGGAGCAGGGATGGATCAGCGAGCACGACAGATACGTCTAAAGGAGTTGGGGGGAGTGGCTGTCCGGACCTCGGGCTGTCAGAGCATGGAGTGAGGGGAACGGGAAAAAGGTTCGAAAAAGGGTATGCCGTGGGGGCACAATGGGAGGGGTTACAAGGACCAGAACGGTGTCGGATTCTCGAGTGCCGGATTGGGTCGTGGTCTTTAAGCACGCTGCAAGAGAAAAAGACTTGGAGGATCGGAAACCCTGGTCGTCGCGCGTGGAAAACTTAACGCGAATCAAAAGAAGGGAAGCTGCCAGCTGTGGGCAGTAAGGGGTCGTCCGGAGGGAGAATTCGGAATGGTTGTTTCAAGAAGGGGCTATGGGGAAAATGAGGCAACAGTTTCGTCCCATAAGGCAGCTTAAGAGAGCACACGAGGGTGAAACAGGGGCGACTCGGCGGTGAAATCAAAGGGAGGGTGTAGCTGGGACGTCCTGTGTCTGAGTACCTGGTAGGGGGTCAAAATAAGGGGGGGGGGGGTAAAACATAACACACTCAACCGCAGAAGAGATTTAAGAAAGGGAGAAAAAAGGAGAGGGAGAATCGGTCGCCACCGCGAACAGAAGGGATCGGAAACCTTTTTTTGGGGGTAAAAGCACAGGAGAGTTGCAAAAAAGGGGGCTAAAATCGTCAGAGAGGGGAAACGATGCGATCCGACGGCGAGCCTTAAGAGGGCGCTGGCGGGGACTCAACCTGGCAGGCAATCCGGGAGAGGAGAGAATGGTGCTTGGCATCGTACCGGGGGTACGGGAAGCAGAGTTTACGAATCCGGGAAAAAAACGGAAGCAGGCTTGAAAAGAAGTCGGGCATGATGGATTAAAAATCTACCCTGGAGGACAAAGAGCCATTACGACCCGTCCTCCTTTGAAAAAAACTTGAGGAGGAAAAAAAAGACAAGGCAGCCACCAGGGAAGACCTTTGATCATCTGAAAATCGGCCAGAGATAGGGAATGACAACAAGCTGTCTTCATTGAAACTGAATCCTCACGCAGGGGGAAGTCGCAGGGGCATAAGACGATGCGGCCGGCACCAAAGGCAGAATTGGGTACATCCACATCCGATGAAGAAAGAGGCGGAACTTTACGCAGGAACGGTATAAGCACGGGCCTTTCTTCGTTGTGAGTCTGCGAACAGGTTAAAAAAAATTGCTTACTCTCGACCAATCACCCGAGGAGGGGGTAGAACTCTTGTGGCTCATGTTTCAGGGAAAAATCGGGGTGACTACCCCACGTCCATTGGAGGCTGACAAGAAATAACCACAACGTCAGGGGGCTGGACCAACGGAAAAAGCCACTCGACGGTTAGTAGCAGGAAAAAGCGCAGGAAGTCTCATACACAAAAACCAAGGAGGAAAAGATATATATGGAACGAACAGGTTTATACGAACAGACGGGCGGAGGGGCATAGGGGAAAAGCTAACGAAAGTTGTTATGAGTTATTGGCAGGGAAAGGGGGGCAGATGGGGAAAGAAAGACATACGGATCCCGGCTAATTGAAAAAAGAAGACAAACACGTATCAGTATCAAGGGGATCTGGCGGCGAAGAAGGGGTCGAGCGAAGACACACGAAGAGTCTAGGGGGAGGGGGCGGGGGGAAAATCGAATTCTAACTTTGCGATCCGTCTCCTCTGAAGAGATAGTGGGACAATAAGGGAAACAAAAGGGAAGGTGAAGCTCGCGTTTTTGTGACGGCCGCGGAGAAATATGCAAGATTCGGCTTTGCTTTGATTAGGCAGAATGACCGTGAGAGGAAGATATTGACGTATCAAACACGGCATATTCCAAAGGGGGACCCAGACTGAAAAAGGGTGTTATGCATTTTTATAATCGGGAGAAAGAAACTGGGGGGGGGAAGGGGTCCTGGGCCTGGATTATTGTCACGGAACGGCTAAAGACCAGAGGTCACACAGGCCCGATAAAGGGGCGTTGGTTGGTAGGGAAAAAAAGGGTGAAGAGGATTGGAAGCAAAGAGAGGAGCAGCCCGGAATGAAGTTCATCCACTGCATGCTCCACACCCGACTCGATTTCATCTAGGCGGGCCGGGAAAGAAAAGGGAGGAAGGGACGCATTGTGACTGAAGAAAAAAAAAAGAGGGGGGGGGGTCAAAAAAACTGCCGAAATGACCAGGGGATCGCTCAGATACGACGGAAAACACGCCTGGAATACAAAAAGTTAGCTGGGGGGGGGCATGGAAAACCTACCCTCACGGGAGTCGGGGAAAAATGTAAAGTAAGAAAAAGGACCCCTGAGGGTCTTCTTAGTCCAGCGACTGATTCGTAAGGCAAGAGTTCTGAGAAACAATTTTGAGAAAAAAATAAGGCCGAAACGGGGCTGCTCAAGGGGAAGGGAAAGGCTCAGACAGGGAGGTGAATGCAGTCATCCGGCACAGAAATGGCCGCCACGAATCGGGAAGGTTGAGTCCTAAACGTTTCTCACGCAAGAACAGGGGGGCCTAAAAAAAAGAATTCCCCGCTGGTTTCTCAGAAGGGTCAAGAACAGATCAGAAAACGCGAATTACGAAATGCGCGGGCATTCGGGGACAGTACACCTGTTCAACAATCCTGGCATGTTGTACTGTGAAAACCGAGAGAAAAACAGAAAGCCCCGACAGAACCAAAAGGGGACGAACTCGCTGAACGGGGGGGAGACAGCTGACTCAGCTACAGTTGTAGGTCTGAGGGGAAAAATGAGATTGGGGACGTTCCTTTTTCGTCTCATGTTGGGGGTAAAAGGGCTAAAATACGAGAATAAAACAGAGGGTTCAATCTCTAGAAACACCAACGGAGAAGGGATATTTTAAAAAACTGAGACAGAGAAGTTGGAGGACGATTTCGGATTGAATAACTCAAACACGCAGATGCGATTGGCGAGGCCGCTACGATACAAAGAGAAACGGGGAAGAAAAGAGATATAAAAGAGAGTTCGGCGTTCGTGTCATGTCGGGGGGGTCTTCAGTTGAGGGGGCAAGGGGAACCTAAACATGGTCACAATCTGGTAGGAAGGGGAGGTGAAAACGAATTGGGCCCCCGGCAGTTTGAACGAATTCGCTTTGGGAAGGTTGTCGTAGGGGAGAAGGACTAAGAAAAGAGTAAGAGCAGGAAACCCTGTCGTCGCAGGGGGAGGGATTCAAGCCGCGGATGATATAGAGGAGAGGGGGTTCGGGGAGCTGGCCGTAGAGGAAAAAAACGGAAGGTGAAAGAGGGATTGACAGACATGGCACTTCCAATTCCGAGAGCGCCAGGAGAATGTAGCCCCCGATACTGGAGAAGCCCAAACAGGGAAAAGGGGAAGGGAGGAACCCGCACTCAGGAATTGGTAGGTATGTAAAGACAGACTAAAGGGGGGGTTTGCTGCCACAGAAAAAAACGCTGAAGTTAGTATAGGACCCAGAGAGAGTGCGAATCGCCGCGACCTTGGGATCGAGAAAAAAAGGTCCGGGCCACAAAGTAGCGAGTAGTTGGAGGCGGGGTAGACACTGCAATCCGCGGCAGAATAACCGGCGAAAATCGTGAAAGGAAGGAGGAGAAAAAGGGGAATGGCAAATCCACGATGAAAAGAAACTGCCGTGATGGGCTGGGTACTTAATGCCGTGGGGTGCAACAAAAGGGTACTATTCTAGGCGTACTCGAATAAAAAACAGGAAGCCATGACGCGCCATCAATGTACGGCTTGCCTAAATCGACCGCTTGGACTGAAAGACGGCCATGCGAGACCGTCTTCTCCTTTTAAAAAAGCTGAGCGATAACACTGCCTCCCCGACTAAAGGGGGGGGTCGTTGTACTCGGAGCGGGGCGGGGCCAATAGATCATTGAATGGACCAAGTCCGCCATTTAACAAGATCCAGCAAGGTCAGGCAGGGGAGCAGGGCATCCAAGAGTACTGCGATGCGGACCAAAAAAGAGCTGCAGTTTTATTTCGTTCACAGTCCCCTATGAAAAGTGTCCGAGGGGCGGGGAAAGGTACTTTGACTCACAGGGTAGAATAACTGCACGCTGACAAGGAGCCCTGGGGAGGGGGAGGCGATAAAGACCCTTCTTGATTGCTTAGCAGTGAAAGAATATACCAGATCGCGACAAGACGGGGACGAAAAAAAAGGGTGTGTCTCATGTTAAAAGGCCAGCCAAGGGGAGGGATGTCCTAAAAGGGAAGACTGGTTTTTCGGTGCAGCGACCCGACGGAAGCAATAAGAAGAGACGTTAGAGAAAAGATTACAGGCCACCAGCCAGAGTTCACGAAACTGGGAGTCAGAGAAAACACCAACAACGGAGGAGGAGGAAAGAGAGTGGAGGGAATTCAAATGAGAAAACGTATGCGGGTCAGCGACTGGAGGATGCGAAAGGGGTACGTGTCCCGACAAGGGCGAAAAAAAAAAAAAAGAAAAATGGGAACCATGAGCCCATAGGTCAGAGGGGAAAAACCGTACATTGAGGGGAAGGAAGTCCAGATAGAAGATTGATAAAAGAAGGTCGCAAATCACGAAGGGGAGGGGTCCGAGGACTGCCGTGACCGACAGTAGGAGGAGCCCCTTACTCCCTCTGCGGTAGAGAGGGAGAAAGGGAAAAGGAAATACAAATGAATCGCGTTTTGGTGCACGGCCAAAGCTTATGTGAAAAGTAGGGAAAGGAGTTCTGGAGGGCGCATCAAAATGACTACAGGTCCGGAGTCGGTTTGCCACCCGCACGCAGAGGGCAGGATCAAAAAGTCACGGGGGAAATGCATGGGGGTTAAGATTCGCGCCCGCCGGGTCAGAAAAGGACCTGGGGCAAGAGAGTCCAGCATCGTATACTGAAAGGCAATTGTAGCCAAGAAAAGGAAAGTCAGCAGAGGGGTTGTTTGTCCGGATCACGCGTAAACGACTGAGGGGAAAGATGGAAGATAGCCAAGCAGCGGAATAGAGGAAAGGATCCGTGGTAAGGGAGCTCACCAGCAAAGTTTCAGAGGTAAAAAAAGGGAAACCGCGGGCCGTGTCCGATTTGAGGAGGTAGAAAACGAAAGAAAGAAGGGAAGTACAATAAAACGTCCGTGGAAAATCCAGTGAGACAAAAGTCTGAGGGGAGGGAAGATAAAGAAACCTTGTAACGGCCTCACTAAGTGGGCGAGGGGTGAGGAAACCTACCCACGGGAAGTTCTTGGGGGGGGTTAAAAACCTTTTGGATCGGCACGTCGCCACGATTGACCCCTGTGGGAAGAAGGCAGAAAGATGGAACTCCCTCGTTATGGGTTCGACGGGCCGAAGGGCGCGAGGGTGTGAACGACGAAACCACGTGGCCGCCGTGAATGACGCCTCGCCAAAAAAATCCAAAAACCAACAAAACATGGAAACCCAACATTGATCCTCGTCTGGTTCGGGGGGGAGGAATTCCACAGAAAGAAGAACAATGTTTCCTCTATAAGGGAAGGAAAGGGGGGGAAGCAATAGGTTTTTTTTAACCACAACCAAAAAACCCTCAAACAAAAACATCGCTGACACGCATTAACGGGGGGGAGGCGACAATACAAATGTCGGGTTGGCATGACAATCCCATTCACCCGTTGTTGGGGGGGAGGTCACCCTGCACTCCCTGCTCTAAGCCTGCGTGAACTTACGAAGAGAGACTGGGATGGGGATACGTGGTATCTCGGCGGCAAGGGTGGTCTTCTCGAAGAGAGGGGTTTCGTTAAAAACATATTGTGTATTTTCCGGGTCCGAATCCAATCACCCCGAAAAGGAGGAAAGCAACAACACAAGGAGGAGGAGTAGAGAGGTGTAAGAGGGGGTCGGGATTTGGGATTTCGGTCCGTGATTTCGGAAGAAAGAAAACTGTAAGGGGAGGATCTGGGGAGATCCTCTACTAATGACAAAGCCATGGGGAGCAACCCGAAAATCCATCATCTATGTCTAGACAGGGTAAGGGAAGGTCGGCGGACCGCCTGGCCGGTTCGAAGGGGGTTCTTAGACAATCTGGTAGGCCGTGGCTTGGAAAACCCAACAGAAGTGGTCCGGGTCTTATGAACCTGATAGCAGATGGGGGGGATCGTGTACATTGAACGCTTCTAGAAAGAGGGAAGCGTGGGGAGAAAATGGTCCACGTGGGGAGAGGAGATTCTTCGGGCGAAAACCTCAATGAAAAAGTGCACAACCGGTTTCTGCATTTGGCAGGAGAAAGAACGGGTGCGCGAGTGATCATTGCACGGAACGGAAGCGCAAGTTGAGATACGAACTGGCAGCTTATGGGGGGGGGGGGGGGGGGGGGGGGGGGGGGGGGGAAATAATCAACACGCAGAGAGAGGGGAAACTAAGAGGGCCTGCCACAGTGACCGGGGGGAGATCAAACAAATCAAAGGAATGGTGTAGGGAAGGTCTAAATGTGTTTTTGACCTTCCCAAAAAAAACAAGGGCCGACCTTCCCAGGCTGGATAAGGGCGAGGGAGTGTGTCTCACCGCCGTTTTGGGAGAAAAAGCGGTGGTTTCCTCTTCCCTGCTGACAATAAGAGAAGATATATAACAAAAGGGAGGCTAAGAAGAGGGGTCTGGGAGACTCCCACTATTGCGGGGATTAGAAGGCGTTCAGGCTGTGAGTAAAGTATCCGGTTGTGGGAGCCCGTGGGAAATATGGGATTCCGTAACGACCGGGACAAAGGAGGAGAGCCCGGACATCCTGGTCGGGCAGAAATTGGAAAGTCCAACGAAGGAAATAATACGCCCCGACTCCTCTTCGACTTTAAAGGGACGCGGACTTCAAACCCACGAAAGGGTTGATACGTAGCTGGGACTATCTGAGTTGCTTGATAATAATTGAAACCCGAAGTTGATAATGATTCTTGAAAATCCGAAAGAAACAAATTGAGTCAGATTACGCATTGCTGGAGGAAAACAGCGAAGGGGGAGATTTCCATGTCCCCCCGAGCCCCATCCGATAAGTGCTTTACAAAGTTAGACATTCGGTCCTCGCACTTTCCTTTCTTTTGGTATTCATCTCTGAGAAAAGGAGGGGAATGGCGAAAATGCCCAAGATCGGTCCACAAAGGTGGGACAAAAATCAGGGTTCAAAGCGCCAACGGGGGTTGTAGTCGAATAGGTGCAGCCCCTAGGGAAAGGAATGGAAGAAAAGTCGGATCCCGGCCACGAGGCCGGTCCCGATCCAGACGGGCAGGACAAAAAGTC
>Ga0179593_1639014_pt1 | contig 12909 bp, 20 predicted proteins | sample CZODoug2_1_08_16_FD_185931 | JGI IMG/M metagenome (GOLD analysis project Ga0179593, IMG submission 185931) | Vadose zone soil fungal communities from Angelo Coast Range Reserve, California, USA - CZODoug2_1_08_16fungal (PacBio error correction) | ecosystem: Environmental > Terrestrial > Soil >...
GCGCTGCGGGGAAAGGAAAGCTAAACTTAGAAAGAAAAAGAGGGCAACTCCCGGTCGAGCCAAACAGACACGCCCAGACGCGCGTCCAGAGGAAGATCAATATGGCGACAAGAGGGAAAGTTCCAAGAATCTGAAGAAATGCACGTGATGAAGAAAGCCTCGATCGGAATATCGGAATGCCGGACGCTGGTGCAAGAAAGTTAGCCGTTGATGAACAGAAACCTTTACGACGGGGCCCCGAACGGAGGCCAGGGGAAAAGTCCTTCGGAGAGCTGAAGAGAAAACTCAATCGGGCAATGGAAAGAAGAAGAAAGTGTGCCGGAGAGGGTGGCCATCTGGGAACATATGGTAAAAACACTGGCAGTCATTGATTGAAATTGCGAGGGTCTAAAATCAGCGAAACGGGGGAAAAAGTTGGGAAAGGGGGTTGGCGATCGTGAGTGAAGGAAAGACGGGGCCGACGAACGAAAAGGGGAAGGGTTGGTAAACCGGGGAGTGAGGAAGCAAAAAAGGGAAATGGGTGGAACCTGGTTGTACGAGAAAACGAAAAGACCCGGCGAACAAGAAGCGCCTGAGGGACCATAGGTTGAAACCCGTGCGGAAGCACCCCTGTGGATGGTGTTACAAATCAAAAAGGGGAGAGGGAGGTTCCAAGGGGGCACGGCCGGGTATTTGACAAAAAAGCATGGAGTGATAGACGAAATGAACTAGGGATGGAAATGACTGGGGAATTTTGGGGGGAGGCTCACAATGAGCCAAACGGATAGAGGGAAAGGGGACAAAGGCAGTGCGATCGGAGACAAGGGAGACGGTAAGTCTGGAGCGACGCGGAACAGAAGTCCAAAACAAACAAGATCGTGAACAGAAGCGGGGAAAAAAAAAAGCAGGAACGCACCCGGACGTCCGAAGTGGCAAGACACGTGGTGCTGCAGAAACACAAAGGTAGAAAATCTGACACTCAAAAAAAGTCTCTCTATCGTGAATGGAAGGTTGGGAGGCGCTTAAAAGGGGTGGGCGGAAAAACCGAGACACAATGGGGACGTGGGAAGGAATGTCGGAAGTCCGGCTGGCCACCAAAACGAAAAGATCAAGTTATAACTTTTTTCCTTTCCCGGGGGAGGGGGAGGAAAAACGATATCGAAGTAGCCCTGCAAGGCGAAGGGAAGGGGGTCTTGCGAAAACCAGGGGCTGAAGGATCGGAGGACCAGGGGAAAATTTGCCAAAAATTGCAGTACGAAGACACTTGCCTTGAGGAGCATGGTGTGACTAAAAAAGATCAAATTGATCTATAGGACGCTATGGGACAGTACACCAGGGGGGGGAGAGGAGTCGTTGAATGATACGTCTGACCAGATCGGCAGAAACATCGAAGGGGGACATAAGACAAATTTAAAAAAAAGAAAAAAAGTGTTTTGACGAACCAGATACCGGAAATCCTAACGTCTCAGAGCAAGACTGGGATCAATTCCTAGCTGGCAACAACCGGGGGGTCAGGAGGGAAGCAAAAGAGCAAAGCCGGAACGAACAGGACGCAAGTGCAAAGTTTGGTCTTGAGGGAAGGAAGACGGAGCAAAATCGGGCTGGGCGTGGTACTTTTAAAGGTCAAAAGGAATCCAAGCCGGCGCGGCATTCCTTGAAGGGCGAGACTACTCTGAAAAGCCTAGAAGACACAGGAACACAAAGCAACCAAAGGAGAAGGGGAAATCCGCGTCGACGGGGGAAAATCGTCGGGGTTGGAAGATAGGGGCTGGAGAGGAAATGGGGCGGGGTTTTTGAAAACCCTTAGAAAATGGCAAACGGGGTTTCTATGGGGGCAATACAGCGTGATGGTCGGAATGCAATCCGAAAAAGAAGGAAGAAACGAGCTCCGTAGAGGGGGGGGATAAAGGAAAAAAAGGAACGGCGCCAGCAGCGCGAGAACGGGGTACAAAGGGGTGCAAAGTTTTGTAAGTTACCCTCCCCACCAAGGGTGCGGGGTCTAGTGGCCGGAGGATGAAAAAACAGGGTAATCTTGTGTCGTCACCAAAAAAACGGGAAGTAGGGGATGCATGACCGAGGACAGTAAAGAATGGTCGCCGGCCTTCCACTGGCTGTCAGGTCCGGAACGGAGGGAAAGGTGAACGTAACAGGGGACGGTGGTATGGCGTCAGGTATCACAGGGAAGCGGGATTTCACATGGGGGAAGGGGTGAGAACATCAAAAACAGGAGGGGGAAAAATTGAAGAAAAACCACCAATCTTTTCCGGGACCCACTTGCAACTGAAGGCCATTGACTCAGGCAGGGGGAGAAACAAATTATCAAAAGGAAAAAAAAAGGATAGAGATCAGAAAGAATTTATCAGGGGGCGCATGGAACTAAGCAAAACAACGAGCAGGGGTCTAAAGAGAACCGGGCACTGACGGTAGATGATCACGCAGTGAGGGGCGACAAAAAAGTCTACAAGACATGTTAGCATCAGGGTGCGGGAGTAATCCCGGAGACAGAAAACACCAAGGTGGTGTGGAAGAAGAGGGACAGGGGGAGTGGTGATTCATGCGCGGCCGAGTGGGAGGGGGGGAAGGCCCGGATTGAACTTAGGGAAAGAAACCCGATATAAGCAAAAAGAACGAAGGGAATTCTACAATTCAGAAAAATGCCCTTACTGTAACGGAAAAGGGAAAGGAAAGGAAGACAGAGGGGGGGACGCGCTGTTATGACCGAGGCGGAAGAAGAAATTCAACGATATTAACCAAAAAAAAAAAATGGATCGAGAGAAGAAGAAAAGAACGGTGAGGGAAAAAAGCAAAACAAAGGAGAAAAAAAGCGCCAGGAGGAAAACCTGTCCGACAGGCGGGTACGAACGTTACATTCAAAGCAGGGAGGGACAGATGGGGAGTCAGGCGCAGCAGTATCATCGGGACGGCCCGAACCGACAGCTTCAGCAAAACATACTCTGCGCGAAGAACTGAAAAAACGAAGGGTCAAGATCAGAGGCAAAAAATGGGTTTCAGTAAGGGCAAGGATCAGGGGAAGGGACGGAGGAGGATATACCGGCTAGAAGGAATGCATTCCGAGCTATGGAAGCCAGACTTTAGATGGGGGACCGGCCAGGATTGAAATGAGAAAGGAGGACACGGGGAGACAGCAAGCCTCTCAGGTAGGGGGGGGGGACAAGAGAAAATCGGTCCAAAAGAAGGGAGATATGAATGGAGGGGGAAAAAGAAAACTTGTGGTGGGATGAATCGGAAAAGGGGGGAGGTGATGAGGCCATAAATAAGGTGAAGAAGCTGTCGGGGATAAAGCAGAAACGAAATTCATAGATGTAGGGAAAAGGTCCGATCGTGGGGGCACAAGGGGACGAAAAGCAGTGTCACAGGGCGTCAAAGAACAGGCTAGGGAGGACCTCGGCATGAAAAACTAGAAGGGGGTCGGGACTCCAATATCCCAGGAAACAAGGGGAAGGAAAGAAGGACGACAGGGTGGAGGTCGGTGAACGCACCGAACAAGTTGGTGAACAAGCTGGTTACCAAGCCCCTGCGAGGAGAGGCGGGGAGCTTGGCGGAAAGTGATCAACAGGAAAATCGCAACCCTGACTGGGGACCATCGGGACACCAACATTTGACCGCACGACCATCACGAGGTGAGGCACGGGGGGGGAAAACCAGAAACCCAAATCGCGTCAATGGGTCGAAAAGGGCCGTAAAAAGAGGGAACAACGACAATATCGCGGCTAGGGGGGATGGCTCAAAGTAAGAAAAAAAGAAAGTCGTCAAGTCAACTTTGGGCCAAAAGCAAGGGCAGAAGGGCTTCTCGGCCAAGGCCGGAAGAAATCTTCAAAGGAAAAAAAAACTCCTGAGCATATGGGGGGGGGGGGGGATGCATAAAGAGGAGCCGAAACCATAAAAAAAACAACAGCGCATTTAGACAAGTCCTCCATGTCGCCAAGCCGAAAACTGGCGCAAAAAACCTTAGGGCTTGAAAAAAAGGATGGTCGGGCCAGGGGAGGAGCCGTCATCTCCTCGGAAGGAAAAAAAATTTATGAAGACGGAAAGGCACTTGTATTCCAGACGGCATTGGGAGAAGGCAGCATGCATCTGTGGGCGCAAACTTGGGGGTAGGATCGGGCTGCCAAAAATTATTATGCAAGGAACGTCAGAGGCGAGCGCGCGTCGCTGATCATCAACTACGTCGTGAAGGAAAAAAGCGGAAAGGCCAGCAACTGACCTCGAAAAACGAGGATATTTCGTCACAAAAAAAAAAGAACAGCGGGGGAAATATGAGGAAAATGCACCAAGCCGGAGGGGCAAGAAAGACCGTCAAACCGCTCAGACGAAGGGAGGCCTGGTGCTCAGACCGGCCACAACAGGGGGACTTCGATATCGACGAGGCCACTCCAGGGAAAATAAAGTCTGGAGGTAGTGGAGAAAACATAGATCCGACATGAGGGGGGGGGGAAAAAAGGGGGGACGAATGAGAGGGCATCGACAAGTTTTCGCCAAAAACGGATCAACTTCGGAACTCAATCGAGCGCAGTCAAAAAATCCATGGAGCTAATGATGGTGGGAGAGACCCGCAGCCACCACGTGAGAGCCACGCCACCAGTGACCGTCCAGAAGAAAATACTCCGGAGATGACACTATCTTGCCGGGTGTGAAAAAAGCAAGCGCCACGAGAAAAAAGGATGGAGACCTTGATAACAGCCTGCGTTGTGGTCAGGGCAACCAAGCAGCTCCCTGGCTTGATCCGCACCTGCACTCGAAAAGGCAAAATCCACCAGTTAAGATTAGTGACGAAAAAAACTCAGGAAGGGGAAGACCTTCTAGCCTGGCAGGGGGAAGGGGCATATGGAGGGGGGAAAAAAAAACACAAAGGCACCCAAGGTTGTCAAACGGGGCACGGGACCCGTTGTGAAAGGAAGACCGCACGAGGGGAAAAAGAGTTCTAAAGGAAAAAGGGGGGGCGTGACCGGAGATCAAGAGCCGACAACGTTCAAAGGGAACGAGGTTTACGACGGAACGATCACGAAGGATAGAAATGTACCTTCGTCACAAAAATTGAACAAAACGCCGGAATGGTGAGACGCCACGCCCATTTAAATCGGGAGAGAAAGGAAAAAGGCTTCACGATAGTGAGACCGCAACATCCGGCAAACCTCAGGGAAGCTGCCTTCCGAAAAGAAGATCAGTCCCGACTCGACGCAGGTGAAATGGAAAAAGGGAAAAGGGGAGCAACGTTGAAGGGAAAAAGAAAAACACCGGACGAAACGTAACGTTCTTGAACAGCGATCCTGTGCAGATGCGAGACATGGGGCGCAACACGTGGCCAACTGGCGGTCCTGGAAAAAAAGGTCGGCAAGAAAAAAAGAAAAAAAAAAATGAGCAAGCCTGACAGAAACGAAGGCTGAAATTCATGACGGTGGACGAGGGGAAAGACTGCTGAGGGTCGGGGGAAGAAGAAAACAGGCATCTGGAAAGAAGAAAATCTCACTCAAACAACACCGGAGGGGGAGGAATGCGCTGGCAGGGGAGTCAAACAGTTTCGCCTGGAAAGGTTTTCCAAGGCGTCTAATGACGGGGGGTGATGGGGTCAAAAAAAAAAAGAGCACAAACTAGAAAAAAAAAAGGAAGGAAATCAATCAAGAGGGAGAAGAACGAGAATTTAAGCGAATCTGGTGCACGTGCCGGCTGGCCGCTAAGGAGAGGAGCTGCCGAAAAAACATATCACTGGGGGAAACGTTAGCTGTTGCCGGGAGGGGAATAGGGGACCGCACCGGTGGCTAGCCTCTCAGCCCAAGAACAAGTCGAGCGCGGCGAAAGTCAAAGCCGATCAGGGGCAATGCGAAAGTGGGATCTGTAAAAGCAGACGTTCCAATCTCTTGAAGACTGAAAAAAAAGGGGGACAAATGCGAGGAGAGGGCAAAAACAGTTACCGGCGGGGGGGCGCGACAGCTTTGTGGAGGCTTCGTGAGGGGCAAAAGGAAAAGCGACCGGCCATTGAAAAAGGGGGTGAAGGCGAAAACGGGGTCAGGGGACCTTTGTTCCAGAGCCGCCGGCTAACAGCAAAAAGACAAAAAAGCAAAACCCAAAGGGAGGGCGGGGAGGAACGAGAGATGGGGGGGGTCAATCAAGGGAGATCTTAGTCAAAAGGGAACCTCGTCCGGGTTTAAGGGGGAAGCAAGACAGCCAACTCTCCAGGGTATGAGGATGGGCAAGTGATTGCAGGCAATTGAAAAAAAAAAGGTAGCAACAACGCGTGAGCCAGGGGAAAACAAAAAGCAGGCCAAGAAAGCAAGACCATTTTTCCTAAGGCGCAGTGCGTCCAAAACGGTCATCGAAAAGGGCCGGGAGGCCAAAAAGCTCAAGAGGCGCATTTGGGCCAGGATCGCCGGTTGGCTTGGGGCAAAGATCAAAAACCAAGAGTTAGATCAAAAAAAAAAGAAAAAAAAAAAACTCTGAAACAAGCGGTGCCGGCGGGCGCTAATCCTGGGAAATTCCGTTTGGCAGAGATTTAAAAGGAAACACAACCCGAGGCCCCGCTGGCGAAAAAAGTGAAACGAGTTGAAAAAGGGGGGGACCTGAACCACGACGACCGATCAAATGTCTTTTCAAACAAAAGTTCCTCCTGTCGACATGGACGAATATCGAAAGTATCCGGGCAAAACATAGGGTCTAGCAAACCAGGGAGACTGAAGGGAAAAGGGACGGCGGTAGGACGGACAGAGGGGGGGAAGGACGAATGAACTAGTCAGTAACAGCGGAGCGCGGGGACAAAAAAGAGGCGAGGGCTTAGAAGATAACGGACATGAAGAAGAAAAAAGGGGGAAAAGTGTACCGTCCGGGGGATGGGGCCCCGTGGAGCGCACCACGATCGGAAAAAAAGTGCATTGAAATACTCAAAAATGGGGAAAAGAAGACCTGAGAAAAAAAAGGCGGGGGGGGACAAGGAATGATGCCTGCCAAGTGCAAGCTCGAGGATCGAGAGCACTGTGGGAGAGGGACGCCTGCGCAAGAACAAGCATTTTGAAGAAAAAAAAAGAAAGATGAAAGCGGCTCGGAAAAGCCGGACAACCATCGAAATTGGCATCAAAAAATCAAAAGGGTGGTTGGTTCAAGGAAGGTGGTGGCGACAGATAAAAGAAGGGCGCAATTGGCGGGCGTTGATGGGTTCGCAAGAACGAACTAGAAAAGAGCCAATCTGATGGTGAAGGGGGAGGGACGCGAGTCATGGGGGGCAACGTGGGAGGAGGCGGGCGCGCCGATCAGCCCAGAACCCTCTCTGGCAAAACGGCCACCTAGCTTTTAAAAAAGACAACCTTGCGAAAAAAAAAATTTGAAAGCAGACCCTGGCGGACGTTGTAAAAGCTCGATGAAAGCGTTGGGGTTTTTGGCACGTCGCAAGCCCCGAGCCTGTGGGAAGATGGCAGAACGAAAGCGCCGAAGTATGAAAAAAAGAATGGTAGTCATATACACAGTCAAGGGCTCGGACGAAAAGGGGTGAAACGGCCGCCTACGGACCGCCACGGGAGCGGGTCAGGACACCTGCAAAAAAGGGTTCGGGGGGGGTACCAAAAAAAAAAGGGGAGTCTCATGACAGGAAGGAAAAATAAGGGAGTGTCGACAAACCACTTTGACGTAAAAAGAAGTCAGGGATTGACCCTACCGTCCGTCGAGGGAAAAATGGTCGCACGGGAAAAACATTGCCCGTCCTGGTCCCAAAAAAAAAAAAGAACGACCAGCATTGCCGGACTTTTAGGAAGGGATTAGTATCCAATCGCCATCTTACTTAACGAATGGCAGGGTTGGGAAGGGGCCCGCAATACACGCAATCACGATGGGGAAAAGAAAAAGAAAGGGGGTCTTCCACGGGGCCCAAACTGGTGAGAAAGTCGGAGTCCTTGACCGCGGCGATGTAATGGGCCCATTCATCCATGATCGAGACAAAAAAATAGGTCGCGCAGGGGAGGAAAAAGGGGAAAGGAATCCTGGGGCAACCAAAAAACAGCTTGCACGGCGCGTATAGGGGGAGTAATCGCCGCCCTTTCGGGGGAAAAGAAAAGGGAGGCGTACCGTCACTAAACTGAGACATGCCTTCGGGGGGAGCGGAGGATACCTTGGAATAGAACCAGGTGGTAAAAAGATGATCTTTAACAGGGGGAGGTGGAGGGGGAATCGTGCGGCAAAAACAGAGTATGTGCGTGGATAATGCGGAAATGGAAGGGCTTTACCTATCAACGCACAAAAAAAGATCTCAAAAAGAAAGCGAAAGGGGGAAAAGAAAAGAATGCCATGAATGTAAACCGGCCGGATAAAGCGGGAATAGGGCGGGTGGGTTCTTTTCTCGAAGAAAATCGCTCTAAACATATCAAGGGGGGAAGGTATCGAAACAACAACAAAGGGGGGAAGGGATATAAATATCCCAACGTGCGTGATCGCGACCGCTACAAGAAACGACAATCCCAGGGAGACCTAGGAAAAGAGGGCACTCATCCTAAAAAGGAAGAAGGGGCGAAAGAAGGGCTAAGAAGCCCTATAATCGGTGCAGTTTCCCGATCAGTACTCGGGAAACGCCACCAGGGCAGCAGACGAGCAATCAAAAGAAAAAGCGGACCAACACATGGGTATTAAGGAAGGAAAAGGCAGCGCCAGACGGCGTGATCGATCAGGGTCCTACGGAGATGCAGCATACGACAAAGGGCAAAAGGACAATCTCCAGAAAAAAAGGGGGACAGGATTTCGGCAGGCCTAAAGGGGACCGAAAGCGGCAGCTTACCCTATCGGGGGGGGAAAAAAAAAATACTAAATCACGCCCGCTTCAAGGCAGGAAACTCGATAAAAATTGGGCGTTCAAAAGGAAAAGTGGGTGTGCTTAAGCGAAATGTAAAAAGATGCAAACTACACAAACTTGCCCACAGAAGGATGGATCAAGTAAGCCTGGAAGAAAAAGGGGTGTAAAAGGTTCAAGTGTCCGAGAGTGGAAACCATAGCAGCACAGTTGGGCAAGTTCTGCAAAACCAGAAAGACGGGGTGGGACCTCGCATGAACGTCAAGGAAAGTTGGGGAGGACTACAGATAAACAAAAGGGAAAAGAAAGACGAACCGGGTTTCGGGCGTAACGACCCCTTTTTAAAACAAAAAGCGGGGAAACACTGAAAAAAAAAAGCAGGCGGGCGTCCTGGAGGGGGCACAGGGGATACGTCGGCAAAGGTGTGCCAAAACGACGACTCCATTTGCAAGGACGTCCATCAAAAAACCGGTCAAAGTGGACGAAGGGGAAATAGAAACCATAAGAACTCGAAAAACAGGGAAAAACGCAATTCATATCGGACGCAAAGATCGGCGGCTGGAAAAAAAAAAAGAGAAAACCAAGTTCGGTAACAAAACGAGGCGGGCCCACGGGGGGTTCAAGACTAAGTAGAAAGGGGGCTCTGCCGACTGCAGAGAACCCTGCACAAGAATGCAACTAGCAACCGACGAGTGGGAAGAGGGCGGTTCCGAACCATACTCCCGAAAAAAAAGGGCTAACCAGTATTCACAGAATAAAAAAAAAAAAGAAAAAAAAACACGCCAAACCTGTTGAGGCAACGACAATGCTGGATTAAGTGAAGGGCTGGGCAAAAAAAACAAAAAAAGGTCAAATAGCTTCCATAAATTTATGTGGGAAAAAAAGAAAAAGCAGGTGGAGCCAGCCCGCATTGCACGATGGGAAAAAGGAAGGCAGGCATCTGTTCGCAAAACTTGTGTTAGTTCGGGTCAAAGGAAGGTAAGAAGCGCAGAAAGAACGGACGATCCCCACAAAAAAACCCCCGAATCAACCGTCGCAAGGCACACTCAAGGACGTCGAATCACATGGGCGCCAGAGCAAGCAAAGAAAAAAAAGCCGCAGGGGGATGATATGAGGTCAACCAAAAAAAACTGTCAGGCAAAGAAATAGGGGACTCCTGAAAAAGAAAAAAAAGAAGATAACGGCCGGCAATCAGCAACCGTAAAACCCCGACCGTTTCAGGAAACGGGGGAGAAAAGACCCTAACAAAAAAAAAAAAGGAACAAAAACTTATATATGACGGCGTCCCAAATCCACATAAAAATAGGACGTCAGTGGTGCAGAGCGACAAGAAGAAAAGGCCAGTGACGCCAAGGGTCGGGGCCACTTGGTCTTGCCCACAGAAAAAAAAATCAAAAAAACAATTCACGAATAAGAAGGGAAGGACAGCAGGACCGGGGTCAGCATTTGAAGGGGGGGGGAATCCCCCGGCAACAGCCAAAATGTGCAGAAACCATAAATTGGACGTCAAAAAACTGCCTCCGGGCACCAGTTAAAGAAAAATTTTGGGGGACACCAATGCATTGTCAAAAAAAAGAGAACAAAACCAAGGGATCCAACTTGATCCAGATGCGCAACCAGGCTTTGGTCCAGGCCTAAAGGCAGCTCAAGGGGGGGGGGGGCCGAAATTGTAAAAAAAAAAAATGCCACATGAAAGGACATCCGACCCAGAGCGGTCTTGCAAGACGAAATAAAGAAAAACGACGAGGGGCCTCTTGGGGGAAAGCCAGCCAATTGATGTACAAAAAAAAAGACTCTGGAGAAAGACAAAGGGGGCAACTGCCCGTTGTGGACGCGCCAAGGACGGTGACGCGCCGGCCATAGGAGAGGAACAAACCAGGTCCACCCCAGGCGAGGGAGGAAAAATTGAGAAAAAAATGGCCGGAGCTCTAGCAGAGGAAAAAGAACGGTCGCCGCGAAAACTGTAAAATTCCAAAAAAAAGGTCGCATTACTCAAAAAAACGCCAATTGATTCAATCATCTTCCAAGGGAAAAAGGCCTGAATGGAAGACCAAAAGAAAAGAAGTCGTCTGCCGGCACAGGAAACGATGAAATCGTTGACGAAAAAAACCGAACAGTTGCACGTCCAAAAAAATGGCGAGGATCAACGTGTTGAGGACCGAATGAAAGAAAAAACGGGAGACCATAACGTTCTTGCCACAGGACAGAAGGGGACGATAGGGGCGATATTCACATCGCGTATAGAAAAGCACGGTCGTTCAGAAGAAGGAAAAAGAGGCCATCGACCGACCGCGGGAGCCATACTAAAGGGTTTCCTTGAGGGGACGGCGAAGGGTTCACCGCTTAGAATGGAAAAACCTGTCCCTACCAAGAAACTTCGGAAAAAAACAGCAGATTCTCCCAACAACAACGAAAAAGAGATAAAGTGAAAAAACACGTCAGGTCGCCTTGTAGCAGGTGAAATGACAGCAGGGGGGCCTCACGGGCGAGGGCCAGAAAAAGGGAAGGAAACAGTCAGCTCGTTAAGTATGGGAAAAGCCGAACCGGCGACTGGTTAAAAATGCCAAGGCAGCTTGAGCGACACTGCAGAGCGGAATATAGAAGAAGGAGAAAAAGAGGGCCGGGAAAGGTACGTGGGTCGCCGGGGGATTGCGAAATCAACGTGTCTCGCCAACTGCAGGAGGGGACCCCGACAAATGCCGTCGAAAATCAAGAGCAAGGAAAAGAGACGTTGAAACCTAAAAAAAGACTGGAGTTGGACAACCAAGAGGCCGAAATCTTGGAAGGACGCTGAACTCGGAAAGAAGGTACAATGTAGCGCGGCCATTTTCGGGGGCCGGAAGAAAGAGTACAGGTTTTGCGGAAAGGGGGAAAAACATGTCGGCTGCAGGGGGGGTAGAGCAGCGATCGTCAGCGAAACGGGGAGGGGGGAAAAAAAAAAGGCATCACCGTCATGGGGAACGGGGGCAGGGAAAAAAACCGCCTGACAACCAAAAAGACAAAAAAATCGTCGACCGGGAAGAAGAACAGTGGGACCCCGGTGCTGCGGGTAAAAAAAGGTGGGCAAATCCATTGATATGCTAGCTTGGCAAACCATCGCCGGGTACAAGGGTGAGTCTTGCAACGACACTAAAAGGGCGCTTCGGGATGTCCTTAAATAGGGGAAAAGGTGAAAGGACATTTGAGCCCAAGGGGACAATGAAACACGCCAGCGCTATCTGGGACAATGGGAGCCTGGGCCATTCGTTCAAAGGACGATGAAAAAGGCATGGGGTCAGTTCCAAAAACATAAGAGGGGTGCCGGCGGAACTGAAAGAAAGAGGGCTCAATTTTAGGGGCCGAGCACGGGGAGGAAAGAGGGAAAAACAAAACAAAAAATCATGAAAAAACGCTGACAAAAAAACGGGGCCTGGCGGCGCGTATGAGGTGAAAAGGGGAGGTTGCAGGCGCTTTATCCGGTTGCAAAACAAAAAGAAAGGCAAATCGAACGAAGGAGGTCACGGTGGTGGAAAGATGCGGTTATTGTCCGGCTGCCAAACACTACAAAAAGAAAGAGGAGGCTTTGGAAAATGAAGATTGGCTGAGGACGCCCGGTCCTAGAAAGAAAGGAAAAAATGAAGGTGTACGGAGTGGGAAGAAAAAGGGGCAAAAAAAAATCGTAGAGAGGAGTCGGGGATTGCCTCAAGGGGAAAGGTGGGGAAGACGAAGACCAAATCTGGGGACGACAGCCGCGTGGTGACCGGAGAGCAAACCGGAGAGGGGGTCCATGTAAATCTCTTCCAAATGTGGGAGAAAGGGAAGACACTAAAACGAAAAAAAGGTGAGCTCGCGCAAACAGCCATGGCCGATCGGCTCGGACGGGGAGAGGGGGGCGAACCAAGACAAAATTGGTGAGACAGCATTCAAGGCCAGGAAGGATCTAATTAGCGGGGAAAAAAAAAACTCAACTTGACGTGCCCACAGAAGAGAGGGGAAGTAAGAAGGCCGCGTATATGAAATGAGAAGGGAAAGACGAAAACCATCAGGCCAGAAAATCGCAGCAAGGGGGACGACAGAAAAAAAGTGGAAAAAGTGGAGGAACTGGATGAATGCGGCGTTGATGGGTTGAGAGGGATCCAATCTGGGGATTCCTGAGGGTCTTCGCAGGG
>Ga0179593_1660960_pt1 | contig 12909 bp, 18 predicted proteins | sample CZODoug2_1_08_16_FD_185931 | JGI IMG/M metagenome (GOLD analysis project Ga0179593, IMG submission 185931) | Vadose zone soil fungal communities from Angelo Coast Range Reserve, California, USA - CZODoug2_1_08_16fungal (PacBio error correction) | ecosystem: Environmental > Terrestrial > Soil >...
CCTGCCGGTTTGCTGTCGTCGTTAACGGTCAGGGGGGGGGGAGTCCCGCCTTTTAGCGGTAGCAGTAAGGTTAGGGTGGGGGGGAAAGCAAATCCTAGAGGATACAGCCATGTAATACGCACCGACTTTGCTGATCCGCATCTTCGGCTACGTCTTCGGTGGGGAAAGGCGCTCGTCCATCTATGAGAGGTTCTTCTATCCGCATCAAGGGAAGGGGGGAAAGGGGGACGATATCGACCGCATCGACGGCGGAGATCAGCTACTCACCCAAAAAAAGTTCGATATAATCGACGGGCGAAAAGGGATCATGTCCTCAAATAAGAGAAGAGGGGTACCTGTTTCAGCAAGTGACTTGAACAAGCCTGATTGCCGCCCATTTATCATCTGTTTGGGGGAGATGTACTTTCCCGTCCACGAACTGAAGAAACTTTCTTCGCGGTGGGAAGAGTGGAGAGGGGGGGGGGAATCTTCGTTCCTTCACATCGAGGAACTTCGAGCAAGAGAGGAGAAACTTCATCGCACCTTTTGAAAGGGGAAAGGAGGAATCTGATAGTTTTGTGGCAGAGGGGGACTTACTCCCGACGGGTGCGAAGAAAGAGGAGAGGCAATCCACCTCCTCGACGAATCGAGATGCCATCGCGGGTGCTGGCGTCTTTGTAATTGGCGAGCCAAAAAAACGGGGATTTCCTCTCCAAAACGATCTTTGGGGAAGGAAGGGGAAAAATATCCGGAGAAAGGGAAGGGAAAGTTCTGAGCGCGATTACCAAGAGCATATTTTTGAAACAGTTTTGTCAACCATAGAGAAAACCTTCTCTCCTCCGGACGCGCCGAATGGGAAAGAGGCGTTTCCTTTTTTCGGCGAAAGCGAGCTCGCCGATTACAGGAAATTAGAAGTTTAAAGAAAGCACGCTGGAACCTGAGTCGTAAATTCGAGAAAACCCTCACATTAGGGGAAGCGCTCCTCTTACGGGCAAGAGACTAACTAGGGAAAAGAGGGGAATAGGGAGGTCGTTAACGCCGGCGTGATTTAGACGCGCCGGCCTCGCCTTCCTCTGATGGTGGAGAGAAAAATGCGCCCCTTGATTGTATAGAGGGGGAAAACCCGCGCAGAAATTGGGGGCCATTTGAAGGTTCGGATTCAAGGCTGGGCTATGTTTTGCTGATAAGATGCCTTCATGTTACGCCAGGGGGAAGGGCAAATAGCGGCTGAAGGAAAGGAGGTCCGTTCTGAACGCTGTCTTGAGCCAAGGTTCATTGCACTTGCGATCCTCGAACGGGTCTGGAAAAGAGTCGGTCATTGAAGGAAGGGGGTATCTGTCCAATGAGGAAACCTCCCTTGCCGCACACGAAGAAATGCACGCGAGGGAGAAGTGCTCGGACGAAGTTTGCGAGAAATTCCTAAAGGGGGAGGGAGAAGGAGGCTCGATTGCCCTCGTGGGGGGAATTTAGCAGTGCCGTAACCCGGATTAAGAGACTGGTGAACCTTTTTGGGCTAAGAAAAAAAAAAATCATCCGGGGAAAGGACTGCATGAGCGACATATCCCATTTTCCAAAAACAATTTTGAGGAGTTGTTCTCAATGGCGGCGAAGTTCCCACACTCTGACAGAAAGGGGAAAGGGGGTGTGCGGCGATGAAAACCGAGAACTTTAGCAGGGGAATGTCATTTGCGCAGGGAAACTCCACGCGGGAGACGTTGGAATGTGGGGGGGGGGGTAAAAAGGGGGGGGGGGAGGGAAAAGCATGATTGATGGTCAACTTGAGGCGTGCCCCTCTGGGATCAGGTTCGCTTTTCTGATGAAGGAGGACCCTTCCAAAAAAACAAGGAAGGAACTTTCGTTGCCTCGGCTAAGGTTTTGTTTCCTTCTTGTAATTTGTTTCGGGGAGGGGGCTGAATTCGCGGTGCAGAAGGGAACGGATTAAAGTGGGTGGCGCGAGAAGGGGGGGGGGTGTCGGGTCCGCCGGACGTTCTTCTCTTTCTTGAAGACCAATCGGCATCCCTGAGTTGAATTCAGAAAAATGCTGATAGAGCGAATCATGGGCCGGTACGGAAAAGAGCTCTGCATGGCGGCAAAAAGGAGAAAAAGCAGAGCGAGGGGAGTTTCAACAAGAAAAAGGGGGGGTGAACTCCAGCAAGATAGGCGCAGGGGGTGTCACCTGCTAAAAAATGGAAGTCTACTGTTTCAAAAAAAGGGGGTCTGAGGTGATGGGGAAAACGCAAGGCAACGCCGAAGTGGATGAAACTCTACTGTACTGCTCCGAAATACAGCTGCCAATCAAAGACTGGACCGTAGACCGAGATCAAAACCGCCAACTTGTAAAGAAGGAACCACTTTTTTCTTTCATGACCCAGGAAGGCGTTTCGCGGATGCCCATCGGGGCGGGGGAAGGGGGGGGCTCTCTGTTTGATTTGCAATGAACAGGGGTAGAAAAAGAAACCCGTCTGGACGCTAAGTCAGGTAAAACGTGGGGGTCTGCATCGGTATGGTGCAAGTAAGAAGGGTGGGGCTGACTTCTGGTTTGTCAGAGCGCCGCGATTCAAACGCCTTTGTTTAACATAAGTCTCGGAGGCACCTCGGGGCAAAAAAAGAAAGGGGGTCCGAAAGTATGTCTGGGCGTTTCTGGCTGGAGGGGTAAGGCCGGCATTGTTCGTGATCGGGGGGGGAAAAAGGGACAGGGAATCTCTCAGACACCAACAACACGAAGAGGTTCCCTGTCGATCGAAACCAGAACCCGAGCAAACAATGAAGCCAGGCGGGAGGCCCCACATAAGCCATCCAGAAAAAAAAAGAGGTGCCTTCCGATACTTTATGTGGCAAGAACGGGAAGGGAGGGAAAAAATGCGTCGCCACAGAAGCCATCCCCCACCCGCGGTCAATGCAAAGGAAAAAATCCCGATGCCGAAAAAAAGACGCCCGAAGGGCCGCGGCCATAAAAAGCAGCGTGCAAATGGGCAGGAGCCCATTGGCAAATCACAATACAGCGCACACAAAGCGGTTGGGAAAGCTGCAGCAGCACAGGAGGAAAAACGAATTGCCCTGGGCCGAAGTGCAAGCGGGAGTTTGTGTTCAGAGCTGACCTACTGTCCAAGGAAAAGAAAAGCGTTCCGCAGTATGGGCAAGAGAAAAAGAGGGCGTTGAGGAAAAGGAAAATCGACAACCGGGACGTTCGAAAGGTCCCTGGGTTTGGGCAAAACCTGCCATATTATCTCTCTTGCTGGGGGGGGGGGGGGGGGGGGGGGGGGGGTGTGAAAAAATGATGTTACCGAAAAAGGCTTGTAGACTACCAGAGCATTTCGTCGCTCGAAAACTATGTCCGTCCTCCAGAGCCGCGCTAATACATCATTATGTATGTAGATACCGCTGGTGACGGAAAATACAGGGAAAAGAAACGTCCAGGGAAAAACCCCACCCCATCTGTGTTCAGCACCAATTTTGAAAATTTTTCCGAGCGTTGCAAAGAGAGAATGAGAAGGGAAAATTACAATATGAAATACCTAGAAACAAAGCCCGAAGGACAAAACGCTTTAAGAAAGGGGGGGGGAGCCCTTTGCTTCTTGAGGAGAAAGAAATCAAGAGGTGCACGCCAAGAAAGAGAAAAATCAAAAAGAGAAAGAAAAGGAATGCCATCCGCGTGGGATGCCCACGGCGAAAGGCCACTGGCCATTACCGGGTCGTGGGCTTGCATCGCAGGAGTCCCATCGATCTTCAACAGAGAAAAAAAGGGGGGGACGTCCCGTCCGCAGTGACAAACACAGCAAACCGATTGCAAGGTCGCTCAGAAAAGGCTGTCCTGAAGGGAACTTAGCCCAAAGGTTCCCACACACAAGAATCAGATGAAAGGGGTGAAATTCCAAACAGAAGAATTCCTCATCTACGAAAACCGGGGGGAGTTCCGGGAACCGGAGCAACTTTCGCTCGATACTTAGGACGGAAAGCTCTTGCTGCATGGAAAGCGAGGGAAGGAGGATTCCTGAGTTGAGCACTGACCGAGACGAAGAAGCCACCGTTCGAGAACGAGCAAGGACACAAAGAAAAAGATAGAAACTGACTACGCGTAATCGGCAGGGAAAAGAAAATGGGGGGAGGGGGGAAAAATCTCGTAAATACCTGGACGGTAAACTGGGGGGAATAATGAAGTCTTTCTGATCAAAGCAAACATATGCCAGAGGGAAAATACCTTCAACGGGAAGGGATGACCGTCGAGGAGGGGCCCGCCTCGCTATATATATCATCAGGTTCACAGCCGATATGAAAAGGGGTCTCGGCTCTCTCAAACGAGCAGGAGGAAAAGGGGAAACTGAAATTTTCGCTGATAAGCCGTGAGACAACTCTTGCCGCCTTAAGAGGCTCGAGGGAATGATTGTTTTCTCGAATTTTCAGAAAAAGGGAAATAATCTAATCTGCGATATCGAGACCAGGGGAGGAAAAAAAAGATCCTCTCCCCACAATCATCTGAGAGGTAGGGTAATAATGTCTCATGGTTGCAACTTTGAAAAAAACGCGCTCAAGAACGGTGACGAAACACTGGTGAGACGGATCGGGGGGAAAGGACTTCCGCTTCGGCCAAGATCGTTCTGGAGCGGAGGAAAAGAAACTCCGACCCGGGTGCTCGCAATTCGCAAATACTCAGCAAAATTTCCGCGATTAGGTGCTCAAGCGATAGGGATCTCACCCGTCATTGCTTCCGTCACCAAAAGGAGAAAGGGTGCATCACTTCTGCTCCGGAATTCTTAAAGGCGATAAGTGGCCGTCGTGCTCGTAAATTTCGCGCCGGGGAACCCAATTCTATCGCGCCACTCTCCCAAAAAGCGTTCCATTCCTCTGGCGTCCAGGGAAGAAAGAAAAGGGTAGCTTGTCGAAAACAGAGGAATGGAGGCAATCCGGACGAAGGGCATGAATGAAATCATTCCCCGAGGGGAAAAAAACTGGTTCGCCTGATATCCTCGGAGAAAGGGAAGAGGGCCTCTGAAATGGGCTGGGGGGGGGCTTGATCGCTCCAGCGGGAGGGTAGATCGACCGTCCACCTCCCTTGCGTGATCTAGAACAACGAGAAAAGGAAAAGGGATGGCCGCTCGCCGCGCGCGGGATCGGGAGGAGATCAGCAACTTCGCTGTGCTGTATGACATGAAAAATTGGAGTGGGGGGAAGGCAGTGCTTTCTACCTTGAAGGTAACGCAAAGAGGAAAACTCTCGCAAGAGGTAAACACAAGACCCGTAACTACGACAGGCCACGGCAGGCAAGGGATATGAGTGAAAGAGAAGATGCCAAGAAAGGTACGGTCTGTGTGGTTTCTAAAAGACGGGGAGAAAAAAAAGAGGGAAAAATGCACGTTTTAGAAAGCACTCGGAACAAAGCCAAGCCGGAGAGGAGACAAGCCCATGTCATGACGTCTTTCGTTAAAAACGATCCAAGGAAGAGGAAACATCGATGAGATCTACTACAAAGATTGCGTGTTCTTAAAAGCCCAGCCGGTAGTCTATCGAAAAAGGGGGGACCTCAATCGCGGGCGCGGGAAAGCACCCATATTTAGGGGGAAGGAGCGGATCGGGCGATGGCGGTTGCCGATGGGATATCGCCGCACAGTGACCGCCTTCTTTACGAGGAGGGACGTCGATTGCCGGAAGGGGGGAGGAAGGCTAAACCCTGAGATGGAATTGCACCCGGAGAAAGGGGGGAGAATCGCTCAGAACGGTCTTCGCCGTGGGGAGGTGGCGGACGAGAGACTTGGGGTTTCTCTCGTTCCGCTCTAAAGAAAAAAAAAGAACTTCATCGCAACCTTTTTTAAGAATTACGGGGGGGAAATCGATAGTTTGGTGGGCGGAAGACGCCCTTGACGGGTGAGAATCTCGAAGGCCAGATCGGAGTAAAGGCACCTCCTCGACGAAATCGAGACAGGCGCGTTGGCTGGACTCTGTGGGGGGAAAGGATTTTCTTGATGGCGCGCCAAGAACGAAGGGAAGGGGAGGAAAGGACGAAAAGATCCGTCTCACCAGTGATGCACAGGTCTTGAGCGCGAAGGACCCAGTGCGCATATTCAATTGAAGTCTCTCAAAAAAAAAAGGAATCCCACTTACGAGCCGAAGGATAGGGAGGGGGGGGGGAGCGTTTCTTTGGTTCGGGCTCGATCTCGCCATTACTATTCGAGGGAGGGGCTTCTTCTTAAAATTCGAGGAAAAAGAAGAACACCGCGCGCCTCTTAAGGGGAAAAAAAAGGGAAGCGAACTCTTCCGATCTGGCTCGGCGGGCGGAAAGCCGGAGTTCGTTTGCGCGCTCCGGAAGCCGCTTATGGTGGCGATCAGCGGGGAACCTTGATTGATCTAGATCGAAAAAAAAAGGGAAATATCTTTGGGCCAGTGGAAGGTCGGAATTCACGCGCTGGGAAGGGAGGAAAAAAGCGGCGACTAATTATTCCGGGGAAGGATTGGCAAAGAGCTTGCTGGCCGCAGAGGAGAAAGGCGAAGCGCTTCTTGAGCCAAGAAGGCTTGGAGCTTTGGAAAATGGCGTCTCGGTCAGTGAGAAAGACTTCGCTTGAGAAGAAAGGGAAAACTGCATCACTGCGAAAAGCATTCACTCTATCGAAGGAGGGGGCGCCCGAGGAGTTCCTAAAGGTTTAAAAGGGGGGGGGACGCGCTTTGCCCATCTTTGGTGATGGATCGCTTGCGAACAGGAGAATCCTGATTCTTTTGCTGGGGAAATGGAGGTCCAGACAGCATAGGAAGATACGGGAGCCCCCTCTTTGCATCGTTTTGGCAGGGGGGACGCAATGCGGACGGACGGCACTCTGACATGGGGAATGGTGTTCGGCGATTGGCCCGCCTACTTGAGCAGGGGTAGGCTACAGGGGTCATCTCCACTCGGCATGGGTCTTTTGGATAAAAAGGAAAAGCATGATTGATTGTCCAAGGTGTTCTGGGAGTGCCCCTCTTGAGAGGGAAACTGATCCTAGTCCAAAAGCAACCCTCAGACGCAGGCGACAAAAAAAGGTTCTCAGCTTTCGTGGCAATTCGGGCGGTTGTTTTTCTAGGGTTCCTTCTTGGTAATTTTTTACAGGGGTGCAACGCTCGGGAAAAATGAAGAATTGGTGTCGCAAAAAGCCTGGGTTGGGGCTTGTCAGTAGGTACCTTTAGTCATGTGGCATATCGTCACAAAGGGGAAAATCCTCATTCTGAATTCGCCGGAGGGACATCTGTAGAAACTAGCGATGCAATAGGGGGGGGGGAGAAAAACGGTGTCTACAAGCGAGCATAGCGTGGGGAAACACATCATCTTTGCACCTCTAATTTTTGTGACGAAAACTGCGGAGCTAGGTTGGCAAATGATAAACCCGGGGACCAGGCCGCGGGTTGTCGAAAAGGGGAAAAACAATCCGAAACGAGGGAGAAAGGGCGGAAAGGGGCTGCAACTCACCGTGATGGACAGTATTCCGCGGACCGCCTTTGCACTCTCGGACCAAGAGGGGCTTTTCCACACCGGAGAAGGTGCTGCCATCGGTGCGGGGGAAGCGGGGGTGTGAGAGCCTGTGTGATTTGCACTTTGGCGCAGGGAGAAAACCGAGGGAAAGAGGGGGAGTGCCGGAGACTTACGGCAGGGGAAGGAATTGCGCAATCGGTATGTGCTCTATAATTTGGACCGTCGGTGGGGCTGGATGAGGTTGGCCAAAGATTGTAGAAAGGGGAGATTTCCCACCTAGTGGATTAACAACATAAGGATCGGGAAGCACCTCGTTCAGGTTCCGCGGTGAAGCTGGGGGGATGCTTATGTGGGATAAGGGGAAGGAAGGGGGGGGTTCGTGATCGGGTTCTTGTTGGAGGAAAGGAAAGGGAATAGGGCTCTCAACAACAACAAGCGGTGTCTATCTAAACAATACCCGATCACGAAAAGGAGAGGCCACATAAGCCGTACAGAAGAAAGGAGAAGAAGGAAAGAAACGAGGTGTCCTTCCCGATACTTATTGAAGATACGGTGGGAGCGCGTCGACAATCGTTCCAGCCCCACCCGCACGGAAACATCCGATTCCGCCATTCGGGAGGAAAAAGAGCCGAATTGCGCGCGGAAGGGGGCTAAGCACCGGGGGGGAAATGTTCTCTCGCAAAAGGAACATCTCGCAAACAAAGAAAAGGACCGCTTAAGACTGAAACCCTTCTCCGGTTGAAAAGAAACAATTGGGGGTGGGGCCTTTTCCTAGAGTGGAAAGGGTGTTCGCGAGACTACTGTCCAACGTATTTGTGCAGAGGGGGGGCAATTCTGCCATCCCTTCGGCGTTGACGGAGGAGCCACATAAACGAGGACAACCCGGGCACGTTCGCGGTCCCGGGTGAAAACTCGCAGTTGAGGGCCTTCTTCTGGGGGGGAGGATTTATTTTGTAAACTCACGCTATGCGCTGAAAAACGGGGGGAGAAAAATGTCGATCATGCAGCGCGAGGGACTCGAGGGCCGTCCCGGCTCATGATCGAGCTATCAGCAATGATGTGAAGGATGCCTCGAGCTTAACGGAGTGCGGGCCCGGAATTGAAAATTTGGAAAGGAGCAGTGTTCGTATGACTAGAGTGGGGAATTGGGGTGATGTGCTAAAATGAATAAACGTCCGAAGGAAAAACATTCTTTTGCATCCGCGCAGAAGGGGGAGGGCCTCATGCCATTTTGGCCGAGCGTTGAACTCGAACTGGGGTAACAATTAACAATAATGAAAAAAAAACATTAATCCCGAATAAAGAAGAGGAGAAAGCCGGTTTGGGAGGGACTTGCTTCTTGGGTGCGTTGGATCAATCAAATCGACGTCACTCCCACACTATAAAGGGAAAAACTTACCAAATCAAACCGTAGGGGGGGGAAAAAAGGCGACTCCACTGGCCATTACCAGGGCAATTAGAGGCTGCAATCTCCTCACACCCAGTTCAAGGAAGAAAAAAAGGTGTTTAACTTCCGTCCTCATTGGATGCAAAGTGGCTAGTTCGCAGAAAAGAATATCTGTCCTGAAAGGTTCACATAAGAGTAACAAAAGTTAAAACCAAGAATCAGGATTCATCCTTGTTCGGAAAGAAGGCTCTCCTATTCCCTCCTAAGGTATTGGAACGGGCGCGAAAAGAAGGGTCGCTCCTACACTTCGATCGCGTAGCGCTGCGAGGTGTCGTCAGGTAATCTATTCGAGAAAGGTTCGATTCCTCGGAGGACGCGAGACGACCTTGTTAAGACAAAAAAAGGGAAATGCACCTTCTGGCTCAAGAAGCAGATGAAATGACGAAGCCCGTAATCGGCGTCCAAAAGGGGGGCCAATCTCCTGTAAAAGACCGGGCGGAAGAGGACTTGCTGATCAGTGATCCGCCATAGCCCGCGAAAAAATCAACTGGCCCAAGGTGAACCGAGGGCGGCGCGGCCCGCCTCCGATAGAGATAAAGGAAGGGAACCGCCGATGATCGCCACCATCCGCGGAGGGGGGAAAAAACGAATCCGGCTTACCGACACGCCGAAAAAGGAAAAAAGAAGGGGAGCTGATAGCCGTATACACTGCTTGCCCGAAAGGCTCGCTGTTTTCAAGCCCAATGAATGTGTATTGTTTTTCTCGAAGGGGAGGAAGAGAATCGTAATCGGCGGATCGAGAAAGGAAAAAAGGAAAAGCGCCCCACAATCATTTCGGCGCTTCCGTGGGGGGGAAACTGTTGAAATATGCGGAAAGGGGTGGGAATTCCGCACTCAGAACGTGTACGGCAAAATCTGTCCAGGGCGCTGCGGACAGAGAGGGGGGAAAGTACTCCGACCGGTGAGCTCGCCAAAAGACAAGACGTACCAGCACACGAGAAGCATCTCGATTTCGTCGAGAGGGGGGGGGAGGCCGAGATTCTTTCACAAGAGGAACCTCGTCCAAAAAAAGATCGGAAGAAAAGAATGATCAAAGTTGCGATGAATGCTAACAGGGGGATCGGGATCGAAAGTTCGCTCGGATTGACTGATCGGTACGAGAGAAACCAAAAGGACACGGCGAATACCGTTCTGACGAGCAGATGCACGTGAAAGTCCATCTCAGGGTACGAAAGGGAAGCCGGCCTCCGGGTCAGGAGTAATAAAGACCGAGTGAACGGCTCTTCACTTTGAGGGAAAAAAAAATCCTCCATCGCCTCTTCCGAGGGGCAAGTCTGGGTGAGTAGCTTGATCGCAGAAAAAAAGAATCTCCCGGCCACGGTAACTCAAGTGCGAATCGAAGAACAAAGAAGCTTCGGTTTAATCCAGAAGGGAGCGTTTCACCGAAGACGTCCGCAAGATTGCAGGAAAAGTGTGCTTTGTCCCTCTCGGATTGGGAAAAGAAGGGAAAAATACCTTGAAGGATACCGCTAAACGCGGGACGCACTAAACACAAGAGGGGTAGAAACCACAAACCGTAACGACGACAGCCAACGGGGAAAGAAAACACAACCACGGAGGAGGAGGGAAAAAAGGAAGCGTTGGCTGTCGGCGTTACGGGAGGGGAGAAAGCGTTTAGCGGATCCTTCAAGGTTAAGAAAGGCAGGATAAAAAAAAACGCCAAGACGAAGACAAGCCATGTCATACAGCCAGCGAACGTTGCAGGAGGGTGAAAACGATCCCGCGCGCCGGATCTACACGAAGAGTGAGTGGTGCGGAAAGAAAGGGGGCCGGGACGAGATCGACCGCATCGGACGGGCCGATCAAGGCTAAGCAAAAAAACTTTCGAATATCATATCAAAGGGGCCTCTGGCGGATGGTCAAAACTCAGTTACGAGGAGGCTTACCGGGGAAAAGAAGGAAAGCGCAGATTTGCAGACATTTAAATCTTGTTTTCGCCAAGAGAGACTTCCGTGCCACGAACTGCAGAGGAAGGGGGTCCTTCGCCGTGGGAGAGGAGCGGGGAGGGGGAGAGAAGTTCCTCTCGTCAATACGAACGGGACTTTCGAGCAAGAGGAGAAAAACTTCCATCGCAACTTTTGAAGAATGACAGAAAGAAGGGTTTTTTGGCCGCGTTGCCGGACGCCCTGAGGGGGAATCGCTTGATCCACCTCCTCGCGAAAGGGGGGGAGGGGGAGAGCGTTGGGCTGTACGGTGGGAATGGGCGAGCACAAAAGGGGTCCGCGCCATAAACGATCTTGGCCGAAAGAAGTCCTCTCAACAAACCGTTCTGATCGCGAATGGGAAAAGTGCGCTATTTCAAACAGTTTGCAACCATAGAAAAAAAGGAAATTGATTTGTGGGGCAGGGAAAGGGGAAAAAAGGGTGTTCGTTCCTCGATCTCGAGATGATTAAGCTTTGGTCGCGAGAAAGAGGGGGGAACTGAAAACACTCACATTCATTGGGCTGGCGACACCGGAGAAAGTTTTATCCACGCTTATCAGCGAAAAGAAAGAAGAAGGCGTGGGCGGTACTAAAAGCTTCGTTGGGCGCGCGCCCGAACACTAGGCTCATCGGCGGTGAACCGCGCCCCGGGAAAAAGTGATCTCTAATAGCGAGGAGGGAAGGGGGGGGGGGGAGCGTTCCATTCCTTTGGGACGGGAGTCGAATTCCGCGAGGGGCTATGTTTTTGCGGAGAAAAAGTCCTTCCCAGTTACGGACGGATTGGCAAGAGCGTGGCTGGAGAAAGAAAGGAAGTTCGAAGCGCTCGTTGCAGAGGGGTGCATGTGCAAGAGTTGGCGATCCTCGAACGGTGGCGGAATCACTAGGGAGAGGCACGTTCTCCCTGCCAAAAAAAGCCTGCACGCGAGAGGACGGATCGGAGAGAAAGTTGCGCCCCGAACCGTTTCACTAAAAGAACGTGAGGAATAGGCGCGAAAAAAGGGGGGGAAGTTATCCTTGAAAGGAATCCTGATGCGGGTGGCTGGGACCTTTGGAGAAGTCAACTTCCACAGAAAGGGAACTAGCCCTTTGCAATAGAGTGTGAAGACGGACTGACCGTTCCCAAATCAAATGTGCAGATCGCCTGGTAACTGGTGTGAGGCAGCCCGCCTACTTGAAGAATTGCTGTAGGAGGAAGAAAAAAGCTGCTGGCTTACGGTGGGAAAGTGGGAGGACGTTTTGGCGCACGACCTCTGTGAGACTTGATCATTTTCGCTGGGGGGGAAGACACCAAAAGCCAACTCAAGGCAACAAAAACTCCAACCCGGCTTGGGGAAACGTGTCCTTCGGCTTCCTGTTTTTACTAGGGGGGGGGAGGGGGGGAAGTTTTGAATGCTGAATTTAACCGGGGCCACGCTGCGGACCAAGGGCCTGCGATTAAAAGTGGGGGAAAATGGCACAAGCTGGTTGGAGCGTTCTTCATGAGGGAAACAAAAAACAGCGTAAGGGGGGAATATTCCATCTCATAAATCATGGCCGGGAAAAAGGAAAAAGCGCTGCATGATCGAGTGGGGAACAAACAACAGGGAAAGCATAGTCGTGAGTTTCAGGAAAACCCTAATTTGGGTGACTAAAAGGAAAAAGCGAGCTATGGCAGGGGGGGGTGTCACAGGCTAAACCCTGGCCCGGGCGACGTGCCCGGTGTCGAGGTTTGATGTGGACAAATTGCCAAGAAGAAAAAGAAAAAATCACCGTCTGGGACAGTAAGTCCCGCGAAAAAACTACGACGGGGGCACTCTTCGTACAAGAAAGGTTCACCCGGATAAGGTCTTTTCAGGGCGGAAGCGGTGAGAGCGTTGTGTGCGCGAGGGGGATTTGGGGAAAACATTGCATCGTAGCGTCTTTCCGGGAAGGGAGGGCAGCTGACGCAGGGAGCGGAATTGGGCGCATCTGGATGTGCTAAGGGACCGTCGGGTGGGGGGGGGAGGGGGTCTGTTTGTGGGAATGTCGCCAGCGATTGACCACTTAAGTGGAGGGGCACCAAAAATGGAAGGAGGGAATGGCTGGCGTTTCATTCTGGGGGAGGATGGTGGGAAGTGAATGGCTTTCCGTCATGGGGGGATGGTTTCGA
>Ga0179593_1700836_pt1 | contig 12908 bp, 25 predicted proteins | sample CZODoug2_1_08_16_FD_185931 | JGI IMG/M metagenome (GOLD analysis project Ga0179593, IMG submission 185931) | Vadose zone soil fungal communities from Angelo Coast Range Reserve, California, USA - CZODoug2_1_08_16fungal (PacBio error correction) | ecosystem: Environmental > Terrestrial > Soil >...
CCTAAAACTCGGGCTTAAGGAAAATGGCCTCAAGGAGAGAAGACCCACCTTTTCTCCTTTAGGGGGTCATAGTCCTGAGAGGGTGGGTTGAAAGAGGGTTAGACTCCTTGGATCAAGGGGAGGGACGCCTTTTCTCAATTCAAGGCGCCATAACTTGTTAAAAGAAAGGTCTCGCGAGGGAGAAAAGTTGATTCCTCATGAGGGGGGGGAGTGAGATTTTAACCACGCAGGACGGCAGGGGGGAAAACCGCAAGTTTTTCTCTGCGCCTCCAAGAGGGATCTATCCTGCAATAATAGACGCAATAAAAAGGGAGACAGGGCGCGCAAGACATCAGAAAAGAAGAAAAGTAGAGCGAAGAAAAGGAAAAAAGTTTACGCCGCAAGGGGGGGAGGACCTCCTAACCTTAATTGAAGGAGGGGGGGGGCGGCGCGATTTGGCGGGAGGGGAAATTTCGCAGAAAGGGTGTAATTAGGGAAGCTTCTTTCCTAACGGCAAAGCGTGGGGGGGAGAAGGAAAGGAAAACCTTCCGAATTCTTGAAGGTGGGGAGGGATTGATTCCTGAAGGGAAGTGTTTTAGAGGAAGGGACACGGCTTTCAAAGAAGGGGAGAAGGGAAGGGGGGAACGCAAGATTCGGTTTACAAAAAAAACCGTCCTTTGATAATTCAAAAGCGATATATCATTTGGTTATGCAGAAAAAATCATTCCGGGAAAAAGGGAAAGAAAGGGCTGACCCTTACATAGGAGGGAAAAACAACTCGTTGGTGGACGCCGAAAACGGCGGCGAACATAGAAGGAAGAAGACCGAGCGGGAGGGGAAGAGAGGAAAGGCCTCCGTATCTTCCGCCGAAACCAGCAAAAAAAGGAAGCCCGCAATATAAACCAACTCCTGTCACTGGGGAAAACCGCATCCGCGGCAGGACTCGCAAAGAAAAGGAAAAAAAACACAATACGCAAAAAAGAAAGAAAAAAGGGGGCCGGACAATGCCCCCGACCCATATCAAGGGAAGGGGGGGCTTTCTCCCTTATTTGAAAGAAGGATTTGAGAGTCACGCGGGTTGGGGGAAAAGGGGGGGGAGGGGGACACAGCCAGGCTGCTTAAGAAGAAAGAGGAAGGAGGGATCTCCGATTGGCCGGCGACAGTTCTCTGGGGGGGGGAGACCATGGATAGAGGAGAGGATGGGAATAAGGGAAGAGAAATGCCACAATTCCATCGCAGTTTGAAAAAAAAAGAAAGGGAAGGAGGGTCGTCCGGTGAATCAAGAGGACAATCGGTAGGTGAACACCTTGCCGGCGGGGGAGGGTTGGGGGCATAAGAAGAAAAAAAGGAGGGAGAAAAAGAAAAGAAGTCCCCAGAGCAGCACGAAGGAAACAGAAAGGGGGGTCGGAAAATCTGCGCTTTCAATAATTCAAAAGGGAGCCGCACTGAGCAGGAAAAAAAATATACTTGGGAAAAGTGAAAGGAGAAGAAAGGCCCATTCTCTCCATTCTACAGAGAAGGGGGATCGTTTCCAGACGAGAATGGAAGAAACCAAAACCGAGTAAAAGAGGGGGGAAAAAAAGGATCCCTCCTTGGAGCGTGTCGCATGTTCTGTCCATGGGGAAGGGAAGCCCACATCCGTGAGAGAAAAGAAAGGCAAGCTATCGTTTTTTCGGAGAGGGTGGCGGCCGCGGTTGGGGCCGGGGGGAAGGAAAGGGGAAAAAAAGGCCGCGACTTTCCTTTGCAAAGCGCTGCCGGCAGGGAGGTCGTCTCCTCTTGGAGGGGGGACAACGGGAGGAGAAAGGAACGAAGCATGAAAAAAAAAAGAAAAGGGGAAAGAGGAGTCTGTTCCCGCCGATAGACCTTCCTTCGGGGGAATTGTGGCTTTTCGAAGAAACCAAGCCGAGGAGAGGAAATCCATGGCTCCATCCGCCGAGACGGCGGTTTGCAAGGGCGCCGCCAATCGTGCCGATAGACTGGGACTAAAAGGGGGGGAGGGAGACAGACTAACGGTCAAATCGGGGAAGCCTAAAAAGGGCTGCTAACTCAGTTAGAACGACCAGGAGGGGGGGGTCGGGGTCATTGTGGCAAACGGGAAGAAGGGGGGGGGCGAGTTCGGAGGAAATAGGGCTGGGTTTGGTGTCCATGTCTTTTGAAAAAAGGCGTGGGTACCAACACGGTGTGAAGGAGGACGGGCGGAAATTCATCGGGGAGAGGGGGAAGGGGGGGGCTTGGTAAGAAAGGGAAAAAAAGAAAGGGTAAAATGCGCTGGTCGCTCGCTTTCGTGCAAGGACGCCGCGGGACCTACTGGGGGAGGGGGGCGCCAAAAGGGGAAAAAAAATCGCCCGAGACAGACAGATGTCCTTATGTCCATAATGCAAGGGGAAAGGGAGAAAATATACCTTGGCGGAAGAGAGGGGGGGAGACTTCATCTTTTGGGCAATGGGCCTCTGCACAACAAAACCCGAAATCTTGATCCTTAAGAAGAAAAAAGGGGGGGGGACTGAAACTCCCTTTGAAGGGAAAAATTCCGTGGCAGAAGAAAGGAATCAAACCGATGGAAGAAAAGACGGAAGGCTTTGGACATGAGTAAAGAAGATCGTCGGCATTTATGAAACGGGAAGGAATCTTACAACGAGAGAGGGAGAAGGGGGAAAAAAAACGTAAACTTCTGACCCGAACCGGGGGGGGCGTGTCTTTCCTAACAATGAAAAAAACGTTGGTTCATTGGCCCGGAGAAATAACGAGGGGAAGAGGGGCTTGCGATGGCCATGCAAGAATTTGGGAGGAAAAGTCCCTAGTTACGCAGAAAAAAAGGAAAAAAGTGAAGCCCAAGGAGAAAGGAAAAAAAGAGGGCCGGAAGCGTGAAGACCAATTCCAGGGGAGAAACTCCCCTTCGCCGCAGCGACAGAAAGAAGGACAAGGAAAAAGGAGAAGGAATGCGTGATTGCATGATATCTTCTGATCCCCTTTATGGGGGCGGCAGACTTCTTGACAACTAAAGAAACTTTTAGGACCCCGTTGGGCGGAGCGCCGAGAAAATTTGCTGAAGGATTAGGAAAAAGGGTGGTCATCGAGAGAACGTGAGGAAAAAAAGGGGGAAAAGGGAAGGGGGTCCCTCATCCTTCAAACGAACGCAGCGGGGAGAACCGCGGGGCTCCGGGACAAGAAAAAAAGAGGGGGTCAAAGGAGGGGGAAAGGGCTATTGCTTGTTTAGACTACAGGACTGATTCTGTATGTAGGAAAGGTCCGCTCCTTAGTAATGGTTAAAGGGGAAGGGGATTAGATCGGAGAGGGAAAGGGCATTGAGTTCTTGAGATTTGAACAAAAAGGGGCGATTAACCGCATTTGTGAGCAATTGGGGTCGGGAGAAAAAGGGGGTAAAAAAAAGAAAGAAAAAAGACTTTCATGGCCCTAGGAGAGGACAACCAAGACATCCGGATCTATAGGGAAGGAAAAAAAAGCGTATTTATCCGGGGGGAAGAAAGGAAAAAAAGACAGATTGTTCGGACCGCCTAAACAGTCCCCTTTTAAGGGTTTTACGTTTTGGGGGGGAAAATAAAAGAAAGAGGGAAGGACGATGATGGTGTACGAAAGAGAATCCGCCAGTCTTCTTGCCCATCTTATGGCTTTGGGAGAAGATGGGAGAAAAAGGGAGAAAGGGTCGAAAATCGGGATTGATGATGAGGGGGGGGGGGATTCTCGGTATCATTCCACGGGAGGGGGGAATCGAGTCGTAAGGAATGAACTGCAGAGGAGGGGGGAAAGCTGGGAAAGAAGTCCTTGCTACATTCCCAACCAAAAGGGAAGAAGTATCATTATTTTTATGAAGCAAGATTCCAGGAATTCCTGGGATAGGGGGGAGAACTAACAAGTAAGGGAAACCAATCGTTTGGTGGACGAGGTCCCTCTTTCTAAAGGGAAAAAGACCCGCATCGCCCTCGGGAGGGAAAAAGGCCTCCTGTACTTCCGCCGAACCCCATGCCACGAGAGAGAAGGGAAAAAGGACGGCAGAGAATAAAAAAGGGGGGGAAAAAAAGGAACACGCATCCTCTGCAGTACTCGAAAAAAATATATCTCTATCCAGAGAAAAACCAAAGGTCCAAAGTTCCCCAAGGAAAAAAACATCAAAAAGAAAAGGGGGAGGGGGATCCTTAGTTATCAGGGAAAAAAAGGAGGGAAGGCACGATTTGACCTGTTCAGGAAAAGGGCGGCTTCCCACTCAGTGGCGGAGCGAAAAGGAAATTGGCCGCGACGTACAAAATGGCAAAAAGAACTGATTCCGTGTGATGACCAGAAAGTTTTTTAAAAAAGGGAAAGGGTGGGTAGCCGCGAATGCCAAATTTTCCTGAGGCTCGCGAAGAGGGAAAAAAGACAGCTCCCTCGTACAATCGTAGTTAACACCAGGGAAAAGGGGAGAAAAAGGCGCAAGGGGGTCAGGAAAAAAAAAAAAAAAAAAACCCCCCCCCCCCCCCCCAAAAACACCCCTCTCACTGGCTCCGTAAAGACAAGAGAAGGAAGTCCCCAGAGCTCACAACGGCCATAGGGGAAGGGGGTGGAAGGCCGCTGCAAATAATTCCAAAAAGGAAGCACTGTATGCATAAAAACGATATCGCTTGCAGCCGAGCCACGGCGGAGAAGAAACGAAATGACGGGGGGGAGGGGAAAGAAAAAACGCCCATGCCAGCTGCGGTAAAAGACCGAATGTGATCTCTCGAAAAAAAAAGGAAAAAAAGATTCCATTCGGTCTGGGAAAGTCCAAGTTTCAAAAAAGGAAGGAAGGGGGGAGGGCCGGTCCACTTCCCACAAATCCCGAAAAAGTTTGGCTCTTCTGCAAGCGATAGGGAGCCCTGCTCAGTGGAGGAACATTGGAAAAAGGGGGAAGAAACTTCCCCGACTTCTTGAAAAAAAAAGACACTGGTTACTTCTTTGAAAAGAGGATTTCCGTCTGCAAGGAGAGAGAACCCGCGAGTCACCGAGACCCGCAGATACTGATTCCAAAAAGCTGTAAAAGAGAAGGGAAGGGTGGCATTTGGCTACCCACCAGGACGAGCTATCCATGTTCTATCCCCGAGACCGGCGGTTGGGGAGGGAGTAACGGAAAAGAGAAAGCCCGCATGGCTTAAGAACCGGAAGAAGGCTCAGCCTACGGTCAATCGTGAAAAAGAAAGAAAGAAGACCTCGGCTCCTGATAACTCAGGGAGGAAAAAGAAAGTGGGCAGAGAGAAAAAGAGTTGCACTGGGAAAAAGCGGAGCTGGCCGCGCTCTCTAGGACTATGGGGGGGGGAAAGGGAAAAAAGGGGGGGAGGAGCGGGTTCATTGGGGACCACAAGGGATTCGCGTCTTAATTCATAGAGGGGCGGAAGTATCGGATGCAATCGAAGAGGGGAAAAGGGAATGTGCGAGGGGAAAAAGGGGAAGGTGCCGCGATCTCAATCTTGGAAGGGGAGTCCGTCCACCACACTAGTGTGGGAAAAAAACATAGAACCTGAGAAAGAAATGATGTCCTATGCAAGGGGTATCTTCTTTGAGAAGAAGATATCGAAGCCTTCATCGGGTTGGGGAAAGGAGAGCGACAGAAGAGGGCGTTCATAGTAATGTCTGAAACGCCCGTGGAAGAATGACTAAAAAAAAAAAAAGGAAAGGAGACAATCCCGATTTGCGAACCGCCAAGGGGAAACGCTTGAAAAAAGATAGACATACGATTGTCGTCATTGAGAAAAAGGGGGGAGGGAATTGGCGCCAGAAAGAAGGCGGCCTATTTGAATGGTGAGGGAGAGGGCGCGAACCCTAACCTTGGAAGAAAGAAGGTTTCGTCTTTCCTACAATTAGGGAGGATCACTTGGGAAGAAAAAAAGAAAGCATCAACAACGAGAAAAGCCCTTAGCTATCCTCGTCTCATGGAGAAAGTGTCAGGATCGTAGCCCCAGGTACGCAAAAAAAAAGGGGGAGATCCACCGAAAAAAAGAAGAAGAAGAAGCGTGGTTCAAATCTCAGAGGGCGGCATCAACTCCCTTCGCCAATCGAAGAGAAAGTTATGGCGAAACCATTAAGAGGGGAAGGAGGGAAAGTTGTAGAAGGCAGAATAAGGAGAGAGAAAAGGTCAAACAAGCAATAATACAGGGCAGGACTTCTTTGACAACTATCTCAAAAGAACGGCTTCACCCGGGGGGGAGGCGAGGCTTGGAGGGGGGAAGGAAAAGGAAAAGGAGTACGAAGGAAGCTCTCTCAACAACAAAAAGGGAAGATTAACCACCCGTCAAAACTAGTAAGAATCAAGGAAACTCCTAAAAAAAGAAAAAGGGGTTCCCACCCCCACCCACCCAAAACCCCCCCCCCAAAAAACGCGTAAGGTGGGGAAAGGAAGGCCGCCCCTTTGGGGAGTGTTTAGACCCCTGTGAGAATTCGGTGATTCGCCTTGAGAAGGAAAAAGCCTAGTAAAGGGGGGAAGAAAGGGGGAGAGTCGCTTGGCGAAGTGTAGTGGGGGGAGGGCATTGATTTCTTGAGAAGCGGGCTCTTCTTCCGGGGGGGAGGGAAAAAGCATTGGGGTCTCGGGAAAAGAAGGGGGGGGGAGGGAGGGCGTACCTGTGTCTATCTTCTGCAAGAGAGGGAACGAGGATCGCTCAGTGCGAAAAGGATCGTTGATTCATTCGGATGGGAGGGGAGGGAAATGCCAGGACGCCAAAGGACCGCCGACCCGTTAAAGGAAGTGTTCTAGGTTGCCCATGTTTGTAATTCCGGATAAAAAGAGCAAACGAGGGAAAGGAAGAGAAATCCGCCAGGCTTCTTTTCTAGGGGGGGCTGCATAGTTACACACTTCCAAAAGGAGGCTTCGGGCCAATCGGTATTGGAAAGGGGAGGACCGATTAAGGGAAGGGAGAATTCCACGGGCGGTTCAGGGTCTATTCGTAAGGGGGGGGTTTCCCCATCTGTGCGCGACCGACTTGAAAGAGGGGGGAAAAGGTATCATTATGGTTATGAAAACCCGCCCCCCAAAAAAAACCCCCCTGTCCAGGAAAAAAAACCCACGGTGCAAAAAGAAGAAAAGGGGGGAAAGGGAAATAGGACATAGGTCTGCGAGTCGTGTGTCTAACCAAAAGGAGGGGAAAAAGAGTTCCCCGCGGCTACATGAGAAAAGAAAAACCCGCGCGGAAGGGGAAAGGAGAAAAAGCTTCGATTGCCTCCGAGAAAAAAGTCCGATGAATTCGCCCCTCTAAGAGAAAGAACCAATGAACTCCAAAAACAAAAAAAAAGAAAAAAATGCTGGAGGACTGGAAAGAGAGAGACCAGCTCCCGAAGCGCCAGTGCCACAATGAAAAAAGGGTCAACCTCATGTGCGGGAAAAAGGAGGGTATGGGGGGGGGGGGGGGGGGGGGGTGGGGGGGTTTGGGGAGAACGAAGGTCTTCGTATTTTATATTCCAAGGGACAGTAATCGGGAAAAGGAAAAGGGAAGAGAATCCAGGTTCTTAAGCCAATGGAAGAAGTGGGGGCCGGCGACTTACAGACTTAAAAAAAAGGAAAAGGATCGGGAGACCATTTGATACTCGCTTTGGAGGGGGAAGAGAACGGGGGAGAGCGGAAAAGAAAAGGGGGGGGGACCAAAGCTCGACGACGAGTAAAAGGACGGAACAATCGGGTATTTGAACCTGCGGGATAAGGTCTCATGTCGAAGGGAAAAAATAGAGAAAAAGAGTAGGAAAGAAAAAAAAAGCCGGCCATCGCTTTTCCAAGGAAGTAGGAGATGCACATAATCCAAAGGAAACACTGATCATGAGTCCTAAAAGGAAAAAAGATGGGCAGGAAAAAGAGGAGGGGAAAAGAAAGTCGGGATTTGTGCAGAACCCAAGGGGTGACGTTGCCATACCTAAATGGAAGAAACAACGGATAGGATTACAATAGAGAGAAAGAAGGGAGGAGAACCCAAAAGAAGGGGAACAAAAAACGCATGTCGTGCATGGCCGGAGAGTTTTCGACTTACTGAGACCCGGGGGGGGCTGCAAGCGATATCTTGTTTGCGGGGAGGATCAGACTCATTGCGGGGGGGGGGAATTATTTTGCAAGATTCCTGTCCTTTCCTGGGGGAGAAGGTGACTTGAAAGAAAGGGGGAGGGAGGATTTCCTGCGCCCGTGGAGGGAAAAAGAGCAGGTTCACCTACCGATTGTCAAGGAAAGAAGGGGGGATGTCATCCCGGCGAAAGGAGAAGGGAGGGAGAAGAGGAAGGGGGGGGGGGGGAGGGAGACGGCTACCCACCAGGGCCGAGAAAAGGAATGTTCTCCCCCGAAGGGAGAAAACCTTCTTTTTTTCATTTCTGGAAAGGGGGCAGTCATCGTCTCCCAATTGGGAGAAAGAGGATTGGGATCCGACCAAAAAAAGGGGGGGGGGAAAAATCTTTACTCTCAAATCCCGAAGAAAAAGGGGAGAACTACCATTATGGGGAAGGTCGGGTTCATTGTTGTCACTTTTTGACTGGGGGGAGCTGGTCGGAAAAAAAGAGAAGTGCGCTGCTGGTTGGGTGTAGGGGCCGTCTTATTCTTTTATTGGGGAGCGTGTTCTCTTCGGCGGGGGAGGGGAAAGGAATAGGTCGAGGAAGGGAGGAAAGTATCCGGAGGGAAATTGGAAAATGCGCGGGGGATCGCGTCGTGGCCGGCGGAAGGGAGATGTTAGGAGGGGGGGAGACGGAGGTCGTCCACCAAACAGCAGAAAGGGAAGGTCAGCAAAAAAGGGGGTCCCTATGCAGAATTCAGTGGCTCTTCATAACCATAAGAGGGGGAGAGCCTTCCATCTGTTTGTGAGGAAGCGCGCAGAAGGAGGGGGAAACCCGAATCGGGATCGAGATTAAATTTTATCATGAAGGAAATGGAAAGAAGAAAAGAAAGTCCATCCCTTATTCCATCGGTTGCTAACCTCAGGGAGTTCAATACTCGTAAGGACGGGGGGAAAAGGTCCATAGGGAAAAAGGGGTCGGCAGTGAGGTCGTATTTCGAGTAACACCATCAGAAGTGGAAAAAAGTTCCAACCCGGGGTCCAAAAACGACCCTAACGGTGAAGGTTTCTTGCGGTCGCGAACAAGGAGGGCCGGCGTTGAAGGGAGGAATCCCAATCAACGAAGGAATTAGGGGGCGCGAAAGGGAAGAAAGGGAAAAAATAATTTTGAGTAAGATAGCCCCAGGTACAGAAAGCAAGCCCCAAGTGCGGCTCCGAGAAAAAAAAAGTGGGTGGAAAAGAAAGAAAGGCCGGAAGCGTGGTTTCGGGGGTCATCACCTCCCTGAACCCCCGTCCCCAAGACGAAAAAGTAAAGGAGAGGTGAAAAGGAAGAAGGAGCGTATTGAAGCGAAGCATCAAGGAAAAAAAACAAATAGATAAACGGGGGGAAAAAAAAGGCGGAAAGGAAGTGACCACTAGCTCCGCTGGAAAGAAACGGTGGTTCTGATCTCTGCGGAGGGGGTGGAGGCTGGGGGGAAGGGGAAAATCTTTTTCCAGGGAGAGACAAAAAAACAACAACTGAGTATGAGGACTCCTGAACTATTGAAACCATTCCTCCCTGCAGAAAAAAAAGAAGCAGAGGGGGGAAGGGGAAAAACGGACAAGAAAAGCGGAGCTTAGGAGGACGCCCTTTTTTGAAAAAAGGTTTAGAACTCCTTTATAAGAAACAGGAGGAAAGGAAAAAGGGGGACTACATTCACTCCGCTCAAGGGTTGTTCCATCTATGGAGGAAAGGGAGTTATGAAAAGGAGGGCGTTGAGAGAGTTGAACCACAAGCTTCCGTTCGATTAAAAGGCTCGTAGCCTGCCAAGGGGGCGAGGGAAAGGGGGCCTATCTATCCTGCACGAGAGACCGAGGAATCGCTCAGTCTCGCAATAAAGAAAATGAAAAAGCGGATGGAGCCGTCCGGAAAAGGAAAAGGCGCCGAAGGAAGAAAAAAGAAAAAGGGACTTATTGATTCCCGGTTTCAAGGTTTACGGGGCGGTTTTGAAATTCGCCTTAAAAAAGAAGGAGGGCCTTTCCCGCGAAGGCTTTTCTCACGGAAGCCCATCGTAATTGCGGGGCTGGTGAGGGAGAAAAAGGGACTTGAAATTCGGCGGTTCGAAGGGGTTTCCCCCCCCCCCCTGGGGGGGCCCCGTTTGTGGCTTGAAGTGTTTTAGATTCACCAAGGGGAGAAGGAAAAACTGCTTTAGAAAAAGGGGGGGAAAGGCAGATTCTGGTTCCAAAGTTTGCGCCTGTCTCTGGAGGAAGGCTGCTATCAGTAATCATTATGGGGAAGGAGAGAAAACCAGGGGTACTCAAAGAAAGGAAAAAGGAAAGATGACATCATTGCTTACCCTTACTCAGGAACGTTGTTTACTACTCCGATCAAAAGGATGAGATGTACCCCGGAAAAAAACGCGCGAGGAGGGAAAGTCTTTCCACTTCGATGCCGCCTAAACCCATCCACTACAGAAAAAAAGCAGCGAAGAGACAACGCTGTCACTGACAACGGGGTTGCCAAGAAAAGAGGAGACCGCCAAGAAAAGGACACCCACCCGCAAAGAGAAAGAAAAGACACCAGATTCAAAAGTTCCACGGAGGGGGCAACCCTCATGGTCGTTCTCCAGAGGGAAGGAAGACAAGGGGGGGCGAGGTGAAAAGGGGGGAAGGGGAAAAGAGCAACCGAAAAAATCATTTTCGTACTCCAATGTGCTGAAAGAGGGAGACGTCAAGAAATGCAACCGCCGGTCTCAGAAAATGATGCCGGGAGAGGGGGGGGGGGGAATCGGCCCTGGTGGGAAAAAAAAGCCCATCCGCCGTTTTTCAAAAGAAAAGGGGAATACTTATCTGCGTGACCAGCTCCATCGGACAAGAGGGGAACCTTCTTCGAAAAAAGGGAGGAAAGGAGAAAAGGCGCCGGAATCATCGTCCAGAAAAAAGAGCAATCACTCCGGCAAAAGCGGGAAAGAGTGAGGGAAGGAGGGAAAAAAACCCAAACCGCGCCGCACTGAAGGAAAAGGGGCAGCCTATCAACGTCTTCTAGGACGTTCGGGATTTGTGTTCAGTGGACCAGGAAGGAAGGAAAAGAAAAAAAATTGCCGGTAGAGGGGGGGGAGAAAGGAGGGGGGGATCTCTCTCAACACAAAAAGAGGGGTCTGGCAACTATCAAAAAAGCATCTTTCGCATGGGCCGGGGGCTGGAAAAGGTCAAAAAAACAATCCCTAACGTATGTGCCGTTGCCCTAGGCGTTTTTTCTTTTCGGAGAAGAAGAAGTGAGGAGGGAAAGGGGGGGAAGGAGTGCAGCGCGATTTTCCGAAAAGGGGGGGGGACACAGATGGGGACTGCTGAGATGTTCAGAATCAGAAAGGATCATGACCCCGGCGAAAACTAACCCGATTGTCCGAGGATCTGGGAAAACGCCGTACCTTCGTCGTCGAGCTCTGGGAAAAAAGGGGAGGGAGTGAAAGGGGTGGCATTGAGAAGGAAAAGCCCAAATCTATCTATCCCTGGAAAAAAGGGGGAAGGTCCCCTATACAGGAGGGGGAAATGGGCTTGTAGAAAAGTCTTCCAGGCCCATTGGCGGGGGGGGGGAAAAAGCCGACCTGAAGTATAAAAAAGTCGTGATCTCAATCCTAAGAAGTGAAAGGAGACGATAATGAGGGGAAACCCCCCCCCCAAAGGGTCATTGTGGCACTTTTGGAAGAAGCGAGCTGGCTCGCGCTCATCGAGGGGTTGGGGGTGTCCGGTGGGAGGGACTTGCCGCGGATGCGGGTGGGGGGGAAGGTGTCAGTGACATCGTGGGGGAGGGGAAGCGGATCGCGAGTGGAGGGGGGGAGAATTGAGACGGAGGGACGCTGGTCGCTCGTCGGTCTTGCCCAGGAGAGAAAAAGATTAAGGGACCTCTTTGAATCGGCGGAAGGGAAGGGGGGGGAAGAGGAGGGAGGGTCAGCCCTGATGTCAAGGTGAAGAGTATCGTCTTGGAGAGAGAATTATAGAAGCCTTCCATCGGGGAAGGGGAATGAAAGCGAAAGGGAAGGGAAAAAGGTCAAGCGAGATTAATTTAATCTGACCAGGGGCCCGTGGAATGAATCCCATCATCCCCGGATTCATCAATCAAGGGAAAAAGACTATGAAGGCTTTGTCCTGATGAGAGGAAAAAACAGCCAAAAGGAAAGAGGGAAAGGAATCGTAAGGACGGCGAGGTGATGCGAATTTCAAAAAAAACAGGGGGCCAAAAAAAAGAAAGAAAAAAAGAAAACGGGTAATCAATAAGTCAAGGGACGAACCATTCTGGGAGGAGGGGAAAGGGTCTACTTCTCCATAAGCGGACCAAATCAGGGGAGGGGGGGAAACGCCCTTATCGATCCTGGTCATGCAGAGGGAGGATATATATCCTCATGTAAAGAACCAAGTGGTGCGCTCCGATAAAAACTAAAAAAAAGGAGGTATAAAATGAAGAAGGAAGAAAAAAAACACGCAATTCCTAATTGGCTGGAAAGCGACGATGACATATATTGGGGAATAGAAAAGGACGGATTTCATTTATAAAGGCGAGACAAAAACAAATCTGAGAAAGGGGAAGGAAAACAAAATTGCGTCATGACTTCGGGAGGGTCCTAGGGTGGGTGGCGGGCGCTGCTGTGTGAAGGGTGGTAAGGGGGGAGGGGGGAAACTCGTTTTTAAAAGATCTCACCACCAAGTAGAGGGGAGAGATTACCACAAGAAAAGGCCGAATCAGAAAAGGGAAAGAAAAGAGTCCGCCCACCGGGGGCCAAGAAAGTTGTCACTACCGTGATGTTGCCGTATCTATTGCTTGGTGAGAAAAAGAAGGGGATACTGACTGAGAGAAAAAAAAAAGAAGCCTTAGTACTGTGGTTCGCCATAAAAAATCATCATTAAAGGCTGGGCGAAGGTGAGGGAGCACGAGGGGAAAGGGAGTTCTTGAGATAAAGTCGCTTCAGG
>Ga0179593_1476313_pt1 | contig 12907 bp, 20 predicted proteins | sample CZODoug2_1_08_16_FD_185931 | JGI IMG/M metagenome (GOLD analysis project Ga0179593, IMG submission 185931) | Vadose zone soil fungal communities from Angelo Coast Range Reserve, California, USA - CZODoug2_1_08_16fungal (PacBio error correction) | ecosystem: Environmental > Terrestrial > Soil >...
TGGGGTGGGAAAGGCAAAGCCCATTGAGTGACGACAGGAGAGAAAAAAACAGAGCGTGAGCAGGGGAAGGGTGACGGGGAATGGTGGTTGGTTTCAAAGGGGAGTAGGAATTGCTATTACATTTCCACTCTTTTGCCGTAGACTCAAAGGAGAGGTAGAAGGGTGGCGATGAGCGGCAAGGTGCAATTCAGAACTTGGAGGGGTCGGGGGAAGAAAGGAACTTGGGGAGGGAAAAACAATCTCCAAGGGGAGACTATCTTCGGTTCTAGAAAAGAAAAATCCGTTTATAATGATTGTGAATTAATCTCTGAAGGGGTCGTTGTTCTCGGAAGGGGGGGGGATGAAAATTTTCGGAGGGAAGGGGGGGACGTAGGGGGGGAGGAATCCAGGAGGTCTCTAAAAAAAGAAAGAAGTGCGTTCAATTCAGGATTAAAATAAGAAAAAAATAAGGGGGGGGGGAAGGAGAGCAGATATTTGTCTGGATTGTGAATGTGTGCTGGGGTCAAAAGGAAGATGGCTCTCCGGGACAATCGGGTGTGAAAAAGGTAAAAAGATAATAAAGGAAGTAAAGGGTAAGAGGCAAAATTTTTTCAGAGATGGTCTGGAGGGAGTCTGTCTGCAAGCTTGAGGGAAAGGTCCTTAAGCATTCTTTCAAAATGGGCAATAGGTCACTCGCACAGGGGGTTTGGTGGGGGTTTGGGGGTGGACGAGAAGGTGATCATGTGGGTACGGGGGGTCTTTGGGGGGGGGAGAAACGGCTAGAAAAGGGGTCTGGTCCACTGGGGGGCTGTGGAGGTATATAGAGGTGTGTCGCAAAGAGGAGGTCGGGGGGGATGGCTACGAAAGACACGATTGAAGAAGGGGGAGTGGTGAGGGAGAGGTTTCTTACGGAGGAGCACATGAAGATCAGAGGGTTTGGAGTCTCTTTCAAAAAGGCGAGGGAAGGGGGGAGAGAGTAAAAAAGACAGGGAGAAATCGATCCTGAGTGAGAGGGGTAAAAAATCGGGGAGGGAAAGAGCCTAGACAAGTCCCTTCGAGGGCAGTCTGGGTCTATCTCGGGCAAAAAAAAAAGGGAGTGTAGGGAGGGTTGGAAAGGAAAGGGAACAGCGGATACCCTAAAAAGTCGGAAAGAAGGGGGCTAGCGCCCGGGAGGGGAGGGGGAAGAACTAGAAGCCCGTACTTTTCTTGTTCCATCCTGCAAGGCAAGCGGGGGAAGGAAGTAGTAATGGTTGGGAGAAGGGAAAAAGTATATATCGCTGACGTGCTCAAGGTAGCCGGTGAGGGAAAAGGTTGGAGACTGGGAATGATTTTCGTGGGTCGTCCTGTAAGAAAGTCGTAGAGTAGAGAAAAAAAAAGGAGTAAGATATGAAGGACAGACGACGTTGGGGTAAGTGGTCCTCTGGGTCTCGGAGAGAAAGTGGGCAGGGGGGGACTAGGTCGATCTCTAGCAGGGGAAATTCTCTTTCAAAGCTTTCAGAAATGGGGGAAAAAAGGGGAAGGGTTGGCCGGGGGTCCTCTTGCATTAAGGGGGGGCGAGAACTTGAATAAGACTCAAGAAAAAGAAAACATACATAAGCAGGAAGGAGGAATTTAAAGAAGGAAGGAGATGGAAAATTACTGGATAAGTTTGTCTGAACCTTCTTATCGGGGAAAGAGATAAAAAACAAGAAAAAAGAGGAAAAAGACACCTCACTCTGGATCAAAACCAATCTAGGGCAAAATCAAAGAGAAAAAATGTGGGAAAGGACGCTAGAGTTAAACATTCAGGGACAACCAAACCTAACCCAAAAACGAAGATGGTTCAAAGTTGACGAAGTGGAGGGAGACTGCCTTAAAAAAGGAGAAGAAAGAAGAAAGGAGACCTCCCTGACCCTTCGAAACGAGCGAGAAAAAGGATATTAGAAGAGAGAATCGAAAACGGCGTTCAACAAAGGAGGAATGTAAAGTTAGGCGAGGAATTAACTTAAAGTCAGGGGGACTAACAAGAATATAGGGCTTTCCTCAATTTCCTGGGGGAGAGGATTAGTACTCTGGTGTTGAAGAAGAGGGATAGGACGCTTTTGGAACCTCATTCTGTCAAAAGAAAGAGGCAATAAAAGAGAGAAGAGGAAGAGATGGAAATGGGTATCAAGTTTGCTTTAACTTTTCGCTGATCTATCTGAATTCTAGGGGGGAAGGTGGTAGATAAGAAGAAAAGAGGATTGATCAGCATTACTGGCAAAAAAAACGGGGATTCTATTGGGAGAGAGAGAACTTAGGGAACCACGAGTTGTAATCGGAGATGGCCGTCTTTACACAGGAGGGGGGAAGGGCCTAGAGAGAAAAAGGGGTGATGGAGAAAAGGGGATGAGATAGCGATCATACAGACGATTTCTAATAATTTAAACAGGGGAGGGATAAAAAAAAAACTTGAGAAAGAGGAGGAGTCGATGGGATTCTTTGAATTTAGCGTAGGAGGTGTTGCCAAAGAAAAGAATTGCTAATAATAGAACTTCATATCAGAGGAAAGATAGGAAGGAAAGAGCAAAGAGTAAATCTCAAAGGAAGCTCTCATTCGCGTTGAAAGGGAGGGATATTAAAGGGAAAGGGAGTCATCTCAGAGGGGTGGGCAGATTATTTCAGGTTCACTTGACTTAGAAAAGAAGTGAAGAAATAGTAGCGAGAGAGGGAAAGATTGAAGAGATGCTCATGAGGGAAATGAGAAAAAATCGGGCTTGCATGTGCGGGTAGAAAAACATGTCGAATAAAGAATAAATCTTAATACATGGGGGAGAGAAAAGAAAAGAAAGAAAAAAGAATTAGGCTACCGAACCAAAGGCTGGAGGACCCTATGCAATTTCATTAAAGAAGTAGAGATTATAGAGTAAGTTTTCTATATAAAGAGGTTCAGGCGAAGGACGTCATCTTGACCAACTGGGAAGTGCAAAGAGGGAATTCCTCGGCCGAATCTCTGTAGAAAATAGAGAAGGTGTGACCGAGGGGAAGGAAAAGGACTGGAAATTTCGCGCTATTTTTTGCTCGTGGGGGGGAATTATCTCAAGAACGGGGAGAAGGGGGAAGGGCACAAAAGGAGAATCTCGAAATCTAAAACGGGACATCTGGGGAGGGAATGTCCATGGGTATACGACGGGACATCACCCTTCTAAAAATGCCTAATGTCATCTTATTATCAGGGGTCCGGAGAGGCCGAAGGGAGGAAACCAAAGAAGTATATTATCAAAGAAATACTCTCCGGAAAGTTGGGAAAAAGGGAAGAACTTTCGATGAGATATTAAGCTTGTTTCTAGATTAATTGGACTTTTTGTATTAGTAAGGAAGGGAAGAAAAAAAAGAGGAAAAGAATGGAAAAAAAGAGGAAGGTTTGGGGAAAAGAGGGTCTTCAGATGTCTGGGAACAGCTACATAACATACTGGAAATTGAAGGGGGAAAGTTGAACGAAGGAAAAAACCTTTTCATAATCAGATCGTCAGAAGGAGTGGGGCCTAGGGGGGGGAGGGCTAAGGAAAGTTACTCTGGCTAAGAGGGGACGAGTGGGTGCAAACCACAATAAACAGCAACCTCGGGAAAAAAAAAAGGGGTCCTCAAGGGGCTATGCTGCAAAAACTAGCGGATGGGGGGGGCCTAAAGAAAGAGATAGGGAGAAAAAACCTGGCGCTCAATGTTTCTTGTGGGGGGGTTTTGTTGGGTTTTTGTGTTTTTTCCGTGGGTCTGGGGAGGTAGACGGTGGGCCTATTTGGGCGTGGGGGGGTTGGCGGGGTTTATGTTTTGTCTTCTGAGGTCCCCAGGGGGGGCGACAGCGGGGGCCCGCCGGTCGGCGAAGCGAAACAGGCGAAACCGTGGTCGCATCCAGACAGAGGCATATCGGGAATTGAGAGAAAGTCGCTCGGCATCAGATCCCTCTCTTCAGAAGGTACTCTCGTCGCAGGGGTCTAAAGGTGTCGGTTCGATCGTAGAGTCGCGAAGGAAAAACAAGAGCGCGCAAACAAAAAAGGGGGGAGGGTACTGGAAACAAGAGATTGGTTTGGCCAATTCGCGATAGAGACTGGAAACCCAGGGCCTCGAAAGGGGGGCTAACCTAGAAGGGACGGGACAGCCCGGATACGTGTTTCGGATGAGGAAGGAAAAGGACGGTAAAAGCCAAAGGAAAAGAGGCTAACCGCGCGTCTCGAAAAAAAGGCAGGGGGGTGGAGGTCAGAAGCGACGATGTGTGCACTGTGAAAGGGAAATAGGAGGGCGGGGGGAGGAAAGAAAGAGGGAAGGGGGGGAGGAAAAAAATAGAAGGAGGGCGGGATCAGAATGCCGAAAGGAGGGCGCTGGGTGGAAAAAAAAACCGGCGCTCACAGGTCCTTCAGAAGGGCGAAAAAGTCATCGAAAACGAGGACGGGCTGGGGGGGGAAAAAAAGGGGAGGAAAAGGAGTTAGGACGGAGTGGGCAGGGGCCTGAACGTCCAAGGGTTTGGGGGGGGGGCTGTGGCAAGCCCGGGGGAGAGGGGAAGGGAAGTCACTGGGGGGGGGGGACCACTTCTAGAGAGGTTCAAGGCGTAGGAAGGGGAGAAAGAAGGTCAACAAAGGAATGGCATGGGACCGGAACCGGGGAAAGAGACAGAGCTCAAAGATGAAGGGGGGAAGTGAAGGGGATCGGCCAGCCGAATTAAGTGATCCGGGAAGGAGGAAGGCAGGGGCAGATAGGGGGAGTATCTGGCTTTTGTCGGAGGGCGGGGGGGAGTGAATAGAAAAGAAGCCGGGTCAGTGGGGAGGGAGGGACTAGCGTTCAACAATATTCCGGAGAGGGAAGAAGGGCGGGGGGTAGTAATCAAAGCAGAACACCATCAGGTACAAGGTAACCTTAAATAAGCGAGGTTGAAAATTCAGATGAAAAGAAAGTGGTAATCTTGGCGAATTGTGGGGAAATAAGAAGAAGAATCTGAGTTAACATTTCCTTGCGAAGAAGAGGGCGAAGAGAAGGATTGAGTCGAATCAAGGGAAACATCTTTACGGCTCATGGGCGCTGGTGAAGGGGAAAAGGAGGGGGGAGAGGAGGGAGAGGGGGAAAAAAAGGGTCTTGGACGATTTTTTCCTAGAATCAGAGGACTGACGACACCCTGAAGAGAGGTCGCATTGACGGGCGGAAAACGAAGGGGGCACAGGGGGGCAATCTATTGGGAGAGGGGGAGGGGCGGGGGGACAAAAAGTCCCGCCGGAAGGTACGAGAAGTATCTACGGGGATTTTCATGGAATAGACTATACCGCCTCTGCGTTTGAAGAGAGGGGGCTGGTATTTCATTTTTATATTGTGGAAAAAAAAGATCGCCGGGAGGGGACGTCCGGTCGGGAACCAGAAAGGGTCTGGCCCATACAACTCCACGTAAGGGGACGATCAATGAGTGGGGTGGGGGGGGGGGAGCTACTGGTGGGGAGGGGCTCTGCTTTGGCGGAACAGGAGCGAGAAGTTTATGTCGAGGACACTTGAGAGAAATTGCGTAAAGGACGTCCGACGGAGAGTGGGGGGGGGAGGCAGAAGAGGCGAATGTAATAGAAAGTGGGCTGAAGGGGAGCGACAGTTCTTACATTGAGAAGAGGGGGTGGGGGGGGGGGCAATGAGCGGTAACTATCTGCGGACCGGGGTGGGACAGGAATCAGGGAAAAAGAGGTCGGCCGGGATCTGCGCACGATAGGAACTCGAATCCAGGTAGAAAGACTTAGGGGTGACAGAGGGAAGACCCGATGAAATTTCTTCTTATCTTTGGTACAGGAAAGAGACCTCAGTGGCGTGCAGGGCCCCTGCGATTTTGACCCTCGGAAGAAGGATACGGCGGCAAGCCCACACGGCGTCGAGACCTCGTTCTCCATTGTCTATTTAGCTTCCATCATGGGGGGAGTGACTGCCCGCGAAAAAATTTTAGGGTACGATATTTTGACTGAAGGGAAAGATCCAGCACCTAACTTGGACGGAAAGGTGTCGCATTCTATGGGAGAGTTCTCGGGAACGGAAGATTATGTAGTGGCTTTTGTCCAACCTGCGATACGGATATGAAAGAAGTACTGGACAGGTTAGGAAGGCAGATCAGGGGGCGGTGGTCGCCATCGCTTTTGAGATTACAGGTGGGCGTCAAAATGGTGAAGCTTCGAGTGCGTTGCTTTGCCACGAGGGAAGGGAAGATCCGGGAATACGCCACATAAAAAAAAAACATAAACGAGAGGAAAGAGAGAGATATAGGGAGGGAAGGTACCGGAAAACTTCTAAAAAGGGGGGACGGTTTCCTTAGGCCACCATTAGGCGGTAGTAGAAACCGAAGTCATCCGTGGACAGCACCAGGTCTCTTTCGCAGAATCATTCAGCTACACCTTACAGCAAGGGGTGGAGGGAGGGATGCTACTCATCCGCGGGAAGATCTGGAGAGTCAGGGGGTGTTTCGAAACAGAAAAAACCAAGAACCGATCGAAGTCGGCAATTCCTTAAGAAGAGAAGTAGAAATCGATCTGCATCAAAGGTGGGTCTTCTGATCACGTCAAAGTTCAGTCGTAATAGTCAGATAGGGGAGGAGAAGAAAAAGTTGAAAAGGCTCAACTCGAAAACATCGGGGGATGCATAAGACTTCCGGAGAAGGAAAGTCGTGTGAAGACCCCTGGTCCCTCAGGAAAAATACGGGAGGGGGGGGGGCAAACGCCAGGGCGCCAAGCTGTCGAAGAACAAGATGCGGACGGCAAGGAACAGGGTAATACAAAAAGGGGGCTGGAGTTCTAGGAACTCCGGATGCGGCGACTCGGAGAGCAAGCAGTCAAAAAGGGGTGTTCGCGTCAAGGCGAGAGGGGGGGGGGGGGGGGGGGGGGGGGGGGGGGGGGGGGGTGTTGGGGGGGGGGGAGGGGGGGGGGGGGGGGGGGGGGGGGGGGGGGGGGGGGGTGTGTTTCTGGGGGGGGGGGGGGGGGGGGGGGGAGGACGAAAAAGAGGAAGGGGTGTGGGGGGGGGGGAGAAAAGGGGTAGGTTGGGGGGGGGTGGGTGGGGGGGGGCGGGGTTGTGGGGTGTGTGTGTGGGTGTGGGGTGGGAGGGGGCGTGTCGCGTAGAAAAAACACTTCTGCAAGAGCAGAAAGGATGGGGGGGAGATACGTCGCATCCTTCTCATTGAAAAACATGAAAAAGTTTATAGACGGCGCCGAGAAGTCGGAGATGCCAGGAAGGGGAAGGGGAAACACTAAAAGTCTACAACGCCGGCAAGGAAGGACCCGGGGTAAAGTTCATACGAAGCGTTGCGGCTGCAGGTGGGCCAATTACCGGTGGGTCTAAACGACCAGTTCAAATGAAAGAGGCGCTGGCCAGTTCAATCGAGGACTCCAGACCCATTCGGCCCTTTCATGGGGGACATATGGGGGGGGGGGGGGGGGGGGGGGGGGGGGGGGGGGTGGGGGGGGGGGGGGGGGGGGGGGGGGGGGGGGGGGGGGGGGGGGGGGGGTGGGTGTGGGGGAGGGGAAGAATAATCTTGTCTATCACGAAGGAAGCAAAGACCGAGGGGGGGGAAAAAAACTCGCAGGACAACAATAGATACCTCGGCTGAAAAAGCGGTCGGAAAACTGTTCTAAAGATGTTCGGTCTCGGGGGGTCTAGTTACTCAAGAAGGAATCGATGAAAAAAAAAAGGGGGGGTAGTACCGAATAAAAACGAATCTGGGTCACGGCAAAAATGGAGCAAGCAGCCGGGGACTAAATCTTATTGGGCCTAGAAACAAAAAATTAACGAGGGGGAGCGGTTCGATCAGGGTAAGACATTTTATAAGACAGGGGAAGTCGGATAGTCGGGAAAAACCACCAATCTTGCAGGCATGGACGGGCAGCCGCGTATCTCTCGACGTGGTTCAAATGATTGAAAAGGGTCCCTGGGGGGCAGTATTCCATCCAATGCAGCCAGGGGACCAAGCGGATGGGGAAGAAAGGGGAGTCAAACGCGCACGGCTAAAAACTGCCGTTCAAAGAAAAATTCGTGCGCAAATCACTCGAGAGTGAAGGTTCGGGCCTGTACTCGAAAAAAGGGCCAACACCACAAAACTCGTCCAAGGGGCTCTTGCAGCGCCGATGGGAAATTAAAAGCCGGTATGAAAACCCGCACAAGGGCCTACTCAAAGCAAGAACCTCGACCTGACCTTAAAAACCGGAAGGAAAAGAGAGGATGGGGAGGGCGTGACTCGGAACGTTAAAATCAATGCCTTCTACTGGGGGCGAGCAGAATACAAGAGGCCATGAAAGGAAAGAGGTTGACGTCTACTGATGGGGGGGGGGTTCCGAGGGACAGCAAAAAAGAATACGGAAGGCCGTGGACCCGGGAATCAAACCCGAACCCTATTTTCGATAAAGCTTGAAAAAATCGGTGGCCGCTTGAAAAAAAGAAAAGCACTATAAAAAAAAGTGGCGGGTCTGGGGGTCCACGCCGCCAGTTTCAGGGGGGAGAGGGAAGAAGACGAACACCGATCCTCAGGGTTTTGCGGGCTCATCACGATAGTCTCGAAAAAGGAAATCCAGAAACCGCATCCAGGGAAGTCGGCGAACGCGCACGCGGGGGGAGGACAGCGGGATGAAGCAGCGAAATAAGCGGTCGAAGGGTCATGAACAAGGCTACGGCGTCGGAATTGTCGCCAAGGTGGTTGATGAGGAGAGCGCGAAGGAAAAAAAAACTCGCAGGGAAAACCCGCAGAGGAGGAGGAGGAAAGAGAGTGGTTTGATCGCCAATCAAGGAAAATCCGAGGAAAGTTAAAGCTTGGGGGGAGAAAAAACGAGAGATCGTTATGCTTAAAAAAACCATATCGAAAATTAAGCGGGGAAAAAGACCTAATATGGGGGGGGGTCTGGGTCCGATTGTCTAGGGGGAAAAATCACTCTCGATGCGGTGGGGGCGAGATCTGATGTGCGGATACAGTAGAAGTACTTCAAAAACTGCAGATTCACGGGCGAAAACGGTGGCCTGGTGGAGAAACCGAAAAAAAACCAAGAGTCGCTAACTTAAAAAGGAAAAACGAGTCGCGTACCGATACTGCTAGCGGGGCGACAAGGGGAATTCCGGTGACCCGTCACGCGCCGGACAGGGGGGGGTGTGTTTTGAGTAGCTGTCAAAAAAATTCCGCAAAAAAGTGTATCACCGGCAGGGAAAAATAAAACTTGAAGCTGTGTCCGTGCGGAAGAAGCAAAAAGGAAAAAAATGAGGGACCGAGACCGGCACGTTATGTCGCGCACAGCTAAGGGGGCCAGAAAACATTTCTCGAAAGCTCTTTCTCTAAGGGGGGAGCTTTCGTCTGGCCGGAAGCGAGGCTCCGCGCGTATCGTGGACCTTTCGGATTGGCTGGCTGTCGCGGGCAGGTATCAACGCGCGTCTTTGGGTGTCGAGACTTAAATGCAGGGTGGAAGAGGGTACGGTGAAACGTAAAGAGATGCATAAGCGAACACGCCGCGGTAAATTCGAGGAAGCCTCCTTACCGAGTGAATTGACGAAAAATGCTCTTATCGGGGACTGGGGGTCGAAACAAAAGGGGTTAAACGAGAAAAGCACGAGAAAATATCCGGAAAGTCAACATAGGCTGGGGGGAAAAATATACTTGCGGCCACGGAAAAGGCCGGACAGGAAAAGAAGGTCCAGTAAGGAAGGTGGGCCGATGAAAAAAATTGAAAGGGTCCTGAAGGGGAAAAGTCGTGATCGGAACAATTTGGGGTCGAAGGGTGGGGGGTCCAGTTTGCACGGCAATTCCGTGCTCTGAAAAAAAAAACCCTAAAGACGCACGCCCTCAAAACTCGGGCGCTTTCGAGGGTGTGCCTACAGGGAATGAGTGGCCAAAAAAAGCTCTCTTGGACGTAAGGTAGGGGGGGACCGCAGTACGTATCGCAGGCGTCTGATAAAAAAAAAAAAAAGGAACACTGGGGGGTCCGGGAAGGTTCATAAAGAAAGCAAAGAAGGGGCCCGCGCTGTCTGCGAGCCTTGAGCAATTATTCCAAGCTAGCGGGAAAGGGGCGCAGTCAAGGGGCAGCGCAGGAACCTATTAATCCTAGCAGCACCAAACGGTGTAAAAATCGGAGCAATTTAGTGGTTTTGCAGAACAAGGGGAGCCTGCAAAGGCGTTTTAGAAAGGAAATCTATTAAAAAAAAAAGACGTCTTCAACTAGCGTAGCAGCTGTGTCGAAAATGAACGGGGAATCTGGACCTCCAGGGAAAAGAAATGAAAGGCGAGAGGGGGACGAAGGGTTCGACGAGAATGAATGCTCGGGGGGAAGCTCCGTGATCGGATTCTTTCAAGAAAACAGGACGGATCGCTCCTCAAAAAAGAGGGGGAAGGAGGGGGGATCAAAGGCACCGAGCCGCGCGGAAAAAAACTGCAGCGCGGAGGGAACTTTTAACTCAGGGGTGGCTCGCGGGGGAAAGCGATGCCATGAGGCCAGAGGCGACTAGGCGATTCAAAAACGAGGGAGGAAACCGGCCGTCATCTGGTAAAAAGTTGAAAAAAAATAGCCAATTTCGTCTGCTCGAAGTGCTCAAGAATCAGGTTGACGACGTTGTTACCGATTCGTGCGGGGCCAATTTATACAAGGGATTTCTCCGACTTGTTGCGACATTAGGGGGCGTGGTGCTCTCGTTCGGGGATGGCGTCGATGTTGTGGCTGGCGCCAACAAGGTCGACGAGAAAAAAGGACAGCCTGACTGTGGAACTTGTCAGGCAAAAGGTAAAAAGAAGTTGGTCGCGTGTCTGGCGGCGAGGAGGTGTGCCGGCTCGGGGGCGTCACTTGCAAGAAACTATTTGTGGGTGTCGTTTTTTCTTTGCCGTCGGGCCTCGCGCGGGGAAAATACTAAAAGCAGGGGCAAAGCAACCCACAGCGGAGGGGAGCGAGAGAGAGATATTTGAAAGTATTCCCATCGGCCTGGCTCAGCCGAGGCTACCGGCAACGACACTAAAAAAACACGCAGGGGGGCGAACGCGCCGCTTCAACCGACGACAAAATTCGCAACCACCGCCTCAGAAATTCTATATTAAGCAAAAAAAAAAAAAGTTAAAACATAGGCAGGGGAAGAAGGTATGCCGAAGGGCCAAAAGTCGCCTGGGGGCCCTCTCGCCAAAACTAACAGTCGCAAAACGTCGATCAAAAGCAAAGAGATCTGACCAGGGCGATCGGCAACTCCAACTACGGAGAAAATCTCTGCGACGGGAGGGGGTTCAAGAGAACAAAAGTGCCGACTCAAAAGGGCGGCGTCGGCGAAGAAAAAAAAGGCTTCGACCGTAAAAAAACGTATTCTTCAGAGGCAGTCTCGCGGGGGGGGCCCAGGGCATGTAGCACAATTCTCTACAAGTCTGCTGGAAAGGTCTTGATAGAAAATAAAAGTCGATGCCGTCGGGCACGCGGATCTCGCGATTAGAGGCCGAGTCGCGTGCTGTTGGAAATCTAAGTCCAAGAGGCGGGGCGGAACCGAGATCAAACATGCGGTCCTCTAGAAATGAACGACTGAAACTATTTTTCGGTTCTAGGTCACCGAAAGCGGGTCTCAGGGGCCGACTCATCGGACAAGGAAAAAAAAAGGTGCAAATCGTTTGAACAATCATGGGGGGAAAGGAGCATCTTCTTCTGCCTAGGCCAGGAACAAAAATGGTCCGCTGCAACTCCAAAAATAACGGGGAGGCTTGCTGCTGGGCGTTGCTGCCCTGGTCCGAACGGCGCAAGGGCGGGGGGAGAGCCATCTGGGAGAATAATAGAAATGAAAGACCGGAAAGGCGCCCCGATATGACGGCTGTCGGGTGCCGAAGGTGTTCCGTGTAAATGCTCAGGTCGGGAAGATTTTCCGAGCAATTCACTCGACACCAGCAAGGCAAAAAAAGTGTACAGCTGTTTAGGTATCCGAAAAAGCCGGCAGATCCTAAAAGCGAAGCGGTCAAAGGAGGGCGGGGCATGTCTGTTGGGGCAGGAAAGACAGGGGACTCCAATATGAACAAATTGGGTGGTAGAGTAGCGTAACACAATGCACACTCCAGGCAAAGGAGGATTCCCGTCGCAAAGGACTGGGCTGAGACAAAACTGGTGAGTCGGAAAGGTTTCGGGATTGTGGAGAAGACATGGAGACGACTGGCATTAAAAATCTCTCGGAAAAAACCTTGGACAGAGTGGACACAAACCCAGAACAAAGAATGGAGGGCGAGTAAGCGGGTCGTGGCAGGGGAGGCGGCCAGTTATGCTTGAATTCCTACGTTTGAAGTAGTGGTTGCTGCGTGAATGATCGAACAGGCGGGGGGAAAGCGAAAGTCGCGTAAGTCCCTGCCACACGGGGCGCTCGGCAGGGTAGGCAACAGCCGCAATAAAGAACTACTAGAAGACGGCGCGAACGCCTCTCAAGGGCGCAATACAAGACGGAAGATCTCAATAACTGGGAAAGCGACATTGATGTGCGGACACACCTACAATGTCGAGGGTTAGGCTTTCTTCCTATCAACTGGTTTCCTGAAGAAAGGAAGAAGCAGGGAAAAGAGGACATGAGTTATTCGGACGGCTCGAAGTAAATCTCAATGCTGGAGAAAAATATGGGCCATCAAAAAACTGGGGGGAGCTGGACACGGCATTCCTTCCTACAATGGGCTCTAAAAGGAAAGCCATCGTATAGTGGCCTAGGGGGACAGACCTCCTAAATTGCGGTGAGTGGAAGGCCAGGAGAGACTTTCTGTGGGACTACCGAAAAAGGGTTTTCCAAGAAGGGAGGTCCACAAGAACATGGCAAACGAGAATCTTCTCCGCATTCTATGAATGGCAAAAGAGCGAAGAAGTGGTAGATACAGGGGAGAAAATAAAATATGTCGCTGAAATAGAAGAGGTCGCCTAAGGAACGATCTGAAAAAGGGGACGAAAGGAGATGTGAGAGTCGAAAAAGTGGGCGGGTTAGACAGGCGATCGTTTAGAGT
>Ga0179593_1340422_pt1 | contig 12906 bp, 6 predicted proteins | sample CZODoug2_1_08_16_FD_185931 | JGI IMG/M metagenome (GOLD analysis project Ga0179593, IMG submission 185931) | Vadose zone soil fungal communities from Angelo Coast Range Reserve, California, USA - CZODoug2_1_08_16fungal (PacBio error correction) | ecosystem: Environmental > Terrestrial > Soil >...
CGCTGTAAGGTTGTTCACGGGGTCCGATTCGGGTTAATTCTCTCACCGGTAATCTGGAGGAATTGCTTCTATCGAAAAAGAAGGAATTTAGTAAGATGCAAGTCTGTAGACATCGTAACGGGAGAAGCCGCTCTTCAACTCGAGTCTTCTAAGCGATCCTCCGCTCACTGCACGCGATAAGCAGGGAAATCATGGCATGGAGGAGTCGTGTCTTAAGGTCGTATGGTAAGTCGGTGGGCTCCTGCATTGAGGGGGGGACCCGCATCCAGAACCGAAATCAAATGAGAGAAAAGCCCTTGCAGCCTCGGGGAAAGAGGCATGGTTTGGTAATTGTGGGTAAGGGAGGAGGGCTACCGGCGGCGCGGACCGGTATTCTTTGTTGGGGCAAGCGTGGAAAAGGCGGGGTGGCGAGGGGAGAGGAACGAACGACGAAAGCCCGAACGATCAGGTTTAAGGGGGTTTTCGGATCGAGACGGGGGACGAATCCCGGTCAAACTTCGCTACTAAGGGGAGTGTCCGCGGGGAACTGATATTTGTGGAGTCTCTTTCTCCCTAAAACCGTAAGGGGGGGTAAAAAAAGGTTATCGTGTCACACGTGGGGGTTGAGGAATGCCTGGGCCCACTGTCTTATGGCACCCAAGTCACTATTCCGGTAAGATAAAGGAACGTCAGGAGGGAGCACAAAACCTCATACAGGGGGGTCAAAGAGTGATTTTGCTTCTATACACCGATTAGGAAAATATGTGGGGGCAAAAATCCGGTATGTGTCAAGGGGGAATGAAAAGTCCACTTAAACAGGAGAGGTGAAGGAGTGAGGCCGTCAGGGACCCAACCAATCATTATAGAAGCATTTGACCTGCTTTAGGTAAGAGTCACCTTGACCGGCGGTGAAAACATTCGCGGCACCCTACACCACCGACGAGTCGAGATTCCATCGAGCACGAGGATTTCGCATCTAAAATTACTACTCGGAGATAAGGACGGTGTCAAGTGCCGAAGTGCGCTTCTGCGAGAATAAATTTCTAACGAACACGGGGGGGGGAAAGGGAGATCTGAAACAAGCTGGTGCACGCCTCCCTATTCTTACGGGAATCTGCAGCGTGATCTGGTGAAAGGAGGGGAGAATTCAAAAGACCTGGGAAGAGGTACAGGCACGACGTGCGCCGCAAGAACATCAGAAAAGGAAGGGAGGTCCGCTGGCGCTGGAGTTTCACAAAACTCAGCAGGCGGCCTCTGGTGCGTTCGATTTCAGAGCGCTGACCATCCAGGTGGGAAGATTTTGTGTAAGGGGAAGGGAGGAGAATCGAGACCTGCCACGACAGCGGACGCTTGCATTGGGAAGAGAGAAGGGAAAAAGGGGCTTACTGAAGGGGATATTTTCACGCGCACAAGAAGGGTGTCAGATGCCGAGGCGTCGGTTGCGCGCGGCTAAAAGAAAGTTAGAGAGGGGGACGGTCAAGTGAAGGCGCGCAGTTCGCGGGAAGACTTCGCGAGCCGACGGAGAAGGAGGCTCTGGGCAATGAAGTCAAACTGAACTAGGAGAGGAAGGACGGTGCTGGTCCCTCTCATCTGTTATTCAAACCCAAGCACGAGAGAAGGGATTGTCCGAGGAGGGAGAGGAATCTACGGGCCAAAACTGCTCAGGCAGACGGAGCCTTCACAAATCAGGGACAAATAGACTCAAATCCCCGTACGGAAGTGTCATCTGAATCGACTATAATCTGCGATACCAACCTCTGCTCTTTCGGAACCTTTCGGGGGGGGGAGGGGCAGTCGCATAGCCGCACGCTCACCTCCGGGTCCACAGGTGGGGTGTAAGAGTACTGGGGGCCGTCGCAAGCAAACTACTTGGTGCGGATGGCTTACTGACTCTCATTGCTAGCATCCTCAGAATAAAAGCGCGAAACACTATGGTCTACTAGTAGTTCCAAATAACCTAACGAGAGAGTGGATGAGAAAAAAGTTCAGCCTCTCCCTTCTAAGCAACTAATCGTGACCTAGCTCTCTATCGAAGCGGCACTATGATGAGACTGACAACGCGAAGGGACAATCGCGGGGTCACAAAAAAAAACAGAGCGTCCGCGACGACAAATAAAAAACCTGGCCTTTGAGGTGCTACGAGGCGTAAAACCACAGGACGACGCACTGACCTGCGGAATGCTAAAGGCGGGTGGGTCAGACACGGTTAATCGATCGTGCGTGACTTTGGAAGACCTAATCGAGCGGGAGAACATAGTCACGTATAGGGCTGAAATCGGGTTAGGTGGATAACAAGCTGATATTCCAGCGCTTCTCTGTCGAAATAGGGGAGGGGGCCAACAAGAAACATCCATCACCGGGTGCGTTAATGGGCCATCGACAAAGGTCGATCAACTCAACAACAAAGAAACTATGAGCTCCTTATAAGAGGGGTGGATTTCTCAATCGTTTGGTGGCCCAGAAATCCTCAGAAAAGGAATCAGGAAAAGATGAGGAGAAGAAACCGTACTCACCAGGAAGTGAAACGCGCGTTAAGCTCACGAGGGCAAAAAAAACATTCTCTGAAGGTTAAAACACCAAGAAAGTCTCCATTGCACCCTCCGGACCCGCTGTCCAGGAAGTCCCTGCCAGACGAGCAAGGGAAAGAGGTCAGGCCTCGGTTTCCGCGGCTTCAGTCGTAGCGGACGAGGAGGGGGTTTGCGGCCGTGAAAAGGGGTATGAGGTCTAGGGAAAGAGATCGGAGCGTTTGCGTAGTCACGATGAGTTTGAGCCGCAGAGGGATGGAAGAAAAAGAATTGAACGCGAGCAGCAGAGAACTGGTGAGGGGGTTCTCGACGCAAAACTCGAAACAATGCTGGGTATTTAAGGATAGGGGGATGCAGGGGAAACGCGAGGGAAAAAGTCAGTCACAGCACCAGCCAAGGGCGTAGGAGGGCTGGAAATCGTCAAAAAAAAGTCGCACACGGCTGTGGGAAGGGGAGGTCAAGGGCTATGAGGGGGCCGAAAATCCACGGGCCGAAATCCCGACGGGAAATCGTAGAGAAGGAGGGCGAAATTACATTAACTGACTATGGAGGGAGAAATCAACGCCAAGTTTGCTGGGTACGACTAAAATGAGCACCCAGGATGGCCCTCTAAGGTCTGATAGATCACAGAGAGGGGAAGGGGCGGGAGAAAAACATAATCTTCAGTCTTTTTATACCTAGCTGAGAGGAGGACGCTAGCCTAAGGCCTCAAAGAAAGGAGAAAGGTTGAGGTCGTGCCACAGCGACTCCTGCCAAGTCAAGAAAGATCATAGGGAAAATTCTTAAAACTCTCAGCCCAGGACGCTCAAGACGCGAGAGCTCATCTAAAGGAACGTGAGGAACTCGAAAGCGCGAAAAGACAGAGAAAAGGAGGTAAGCAGACAAAACCGGAAACATCAAGGGTGCCAAAAGAAATACGTGTAACGTATCGACGGACACCAATGCCCGTCTATCAATCAAGCTAAGCGGTCGAGAACGAGCAAAAAATCCCACCTGGACTCGGTCGCCGATGTCGCTCTAAATGACGAAAACTCCCCCAAAAGGCGAAGAAAGGGGAAAAAGCAGCGCGGCAGAAACAGCGGCACACTAAATCGCTTAAGCATCGGGAAACCTTGATCTCGTGACCAGCAACGTATTCTGGAGGACAGGAAGACCTCTCAACTCTGAAGGGAAGGAAAGTGAGCCGAATACGTGGAAATTAGGCGAAGCCATAGACGAGCAACAAGTACCCCACTCCGCTCGCGCAAGGACACGGTGAAAAAAAAAAAGGAAGTTCTAAAACCATGACGAGAGAAGCGCAAATCGGAAGGATTTCCTAGGACAGTGTTCGAGGAGAGGACGGAAGGGGGGGGGACGGGGGACCACGGTGCAGCCGTCCAATCCGCTCAATTCTCATAGGCGATCATAGGGAAGTAGCCGAAGGTAAATGCGGTAACTTACGCTCCTTGCAGGGAGCAAAGCATCATCATAAAACAAAAAAACTTAAGGGGCCCAAGAGTCCAGAGGGGATTCATAGACGGGAAAAAAAAATCAAAGCCGACCGGGGAGAGACGCAGGGGTGCGTTTATTCCAGAAGACAGGAAGTTCAAGCATCGAACTCATAGGGAACGAGGCTTAACGCAGTTCATCGGCCGGATTGACGAAACCCCAACCAGTTCGGGGGAAAACAATAACCGGTTTCCCAGTTGATAAAGGAAGGTAACAAACAAAAAACCTACAAAGGAGAATCTAACGAAGGGAAGCCTACGTGAGCTTCACGCAGGGCTCCTAGGGCCATAGGTCACCTGAGAAGGAGAAAAACTTATCTTGTCCGTGGTCCTGGCTGCGTTAGCTCGAACGGAAAAAACACCGCTCAAAAAAATCTAAGAGCACCAGAGGCAAAACCCAGAAGCCGATCAAGGGAAAAAATGCCGCCCGGCCATTCAACACATCTTGAAGGAGGAGCCCCAAATGTCTCGGAGAAAAACAAAGGACGGGCGCAATGGCTTCCGATGTGCGCTGTTGAAAATAGGAAGGGGAAAGGGGAAAGAACCAGAACTACTATACCCGCAGACAGACGACGCCATGGAAAGGGGACACAAAATGGGATTCCTCAAGTGCGTTAGACCAAAAAAGGGGATAGAGGCGCAGGCCAGGCAGACCTGGGGTTTAAAAACCCCAAGAACGCCTCGGTACGGCCGGAATGGGAATGATTGTGGACCGAAAAGACTCATAACGTGAAAGCTTGGAAGCGACAAGAAAAAGATCTGGGAAGCGGCCGGATCAGCAACAAAAAAGAGGTGAATAGATAAGACAGCGTGGGAGAGAAAATAGAGGTGCCGGAGAAAAGACGGTGAAGAGGTTGAAAAAGGGCACGGAAAAAATGCAGGATCGCCGATACGTACAGGGACTCTAAAAAAAGCCCAGCGGAGCTGCAGAGGAAATGGCTCGAAAACGAAAGAAGAACAGGCTTAACCTGGGAATGTGCGTCGGTTGATGCGATAGTCGGCCACGGAGAACCCTTCGGGGGGACGAAGATCGATAAAACACGTCGCAATGGCGCCCATCCACGGTCCCGAGGCATTATTGCAGGTTTTGGGAGAGACTACCAGAGGGTGTGGGGGCAAAGGAAGTTCAAATGCAAGGGGCTGCGCGGATTAAGAAGCTCTTTGCCGAGGGGAGAGCGAGCGTCTCACGGTTCTCCAACTCAGCTCGACGAACCAAAAAAACGCCTGGAGAGGGGGGCCAGGGTGGCGTCTTCCGGACTGGAAAAAGGGAAAACCGCCTCGACTCACGAAAAAGGGAGAAGTAAATTTTTTGGGGAGCGGGCTACCTTCATGTTTGCGTGGGCGGTGTCAAAACCGGCAGCACTCCGTCAAATGCCCGTCGGATGTAAAAACTCGATGGAACGTATGATGAGAGGTGCCCTTAACGTCATTCATGAGGAAGAAAAAAAAAAAACAGGGGGGCTTTTTCAGGGGCTAAAATATGAGATCGCATAGGGGGGCCACGGAGATTTGAGGGGCTCTTGGGGAAACAGCTGCAACGAGTGCCGGGAGTCGGCCCAAAAAGATCAAATCCTTATAAGATCTTCAGAAAGGGAAGGGGGAGCGCCGGCGTGACGCTGCCCGGTACCGGGCGTTCAAATCGCGAGATCGCCCCTACCCGGCGAATCAAAAAAAAAAAAAGATTCCGAGGAAGAAAGGAGGAAGCGAAAGGACGAACGACGGCTATCTCTTTCAAGTTTCGTGACTGAACATTATCGGGGAGGAGGCAACTTAAGGTCAAGCTATCTGCAACAATCTGGTTGAGGGCGATCCCCAGGAGGAAAACGGCCCGCAAGCAACGGGAAAGGGGCGGGAGATTCGATCTAGGGCCTGAATAGATCACGCAGGCGCGGCGGCCGCGGCGACAAGCGCTGACGGCTGCTAAAAAGCTCGGATTCGGGCTTGCATGTCTGCGCGGGTCCAGGGTATTTAAGCGGGAAAAGGAGGAACCCCGGAAGAGGAAGGTGGCGCGAGTGAGCGAACTTACCTAGAAGGGTCAGCTCAATGATTGTGCCGGCGCTACTTGAAACAGGGTCGAAGGAGGGCGATGCTAGGACGAGAATATAGCAGAGCAAGCTCAGGTCGATGCAAGCGGGCTGGCGAAAAACAGACGTGATCAGTATTCCTCGGTAATGGTAGCGACGGCAGGCAATCAGGAGGATCGGCTTTAGAGAAAAAAAAAGGACTAGTGGAAAAGTCAGTTAACGTATTTGATGGGGCGCGGGACAGGCCCTCGTAAAAGACGAGACCGATATAACAACTCACGTACCGAGAGGAGCAGTCGAGGGAGAGGAAACTGCGGCCTCATCTTGTTCTCATAGGTAGAAGGGAAAGGTGAAAGGAGATACTTTCCGCGGGAAAATGTTCCGAATCGAAAAAGGGCAGAATAGGGGGAGGCCAGCCAAAAAATTCTTTCTAATAAGGGTTAGGAGCGAATAGCCGACGAACTAAACAGCCATTGTCCAAGTGGGGGGGAAAAGCCGGTGTGCCGATCAAACTCAAAAACCAAGCTTCCATACTGAACGGATGGGTTGTAGGACCTCAAAAGAAAGTATAAGGCCCTAGAGTACGACCGAGGGGTCGACTAGTCTCCTAGACTACCACTCACGCGGGGAAAGGCTCGCGGGCTTCAAGCGATACTGAACCAGATTCGAAAAATCAGATGACCCAGAAAGGAGAGTAGATTCTCGTAGGGGGAAACGCGCCCGGGAGCATCGCGGGCACCGGCCTAAAACGCGAAGTCGCGGGAAACCGAGGAAAACATGCCGTGCGCTCGATTCTTCTTGCTAACTACGCCTGGGAGCCTGGAAGAAAAGGAGTGTTCCTCCATTAACGCTAGACTACGCAGGGGGGACGACTTCCAGAGGAGCGCAATCGAAAGTATTCTCTGTCAAGGAGAGGTTAGAGAAAGCCGAGTCAGCTCAGAGACTGATAGGGTGCTGGACACCAGGAAGAAAAAGAAAAGGGGGGACTTTCGGCAGAGACTCAAAAAGAAAACTGAAACAAAACAAACTTGGAAGCAAAAGATAGAGCTGACCTAGTCGATGACCAGGCAAAACGGAGTAAAACGGGCAAGGAGGTTTTTTTTAAACACGGTGCCAAACGATTCGCAGCAGAGAGCAAACCTCGCGGGAAGACATTCTTGATCAAAAAAACGGAGAAACTAAGTCACAGGAAAAATCACGGTCCTACGCGTCGTTGACGCGAAACCAAAAAAAGATCTTCTCGGAACGGAAGGAAAAAAAAAAAAATCGGCCCTCGAACCCGTAGGCAGTAAGGTCCCAAGACCAAGGAAAACACTCCTGGTCCTCGTTCGGATGAAGAGGCGGGAGGATGAGCGGTTGATTGTGCGGAGCACGCGTTGGGAGAAACGACTCGCTCGACATAGGAAAGGTGCCTCCCGAGAGTTTGAGAAATAACCGCCGGAAGAGGGGAATCCGCTTGAACAGCCGGAGCACAGATCGCTGAGGTCTGCGAGAAAAAAGGAGAGGGTAGTTAGGCAGTATGGAGCTGCAGCGAGGAGAAGGCCGTATCATAATCAAAGAAGAGGGGATCTGAAAACAAGAGGAAACCCACCGTGGACCCAAAATGTTCTGGGGCGTCCCTACGCGCTGAAATAGCTAAACCCTGGGGGGATGCGGCATGAGCCCGGAACGAGGAAAGGTCAAGACGAAGGAGAGGGAGTGAGATGCCTACCAAAGGTGGTGCCAGCAGGAAACTCTATCCTGCAGGTCATCGAATGAGCGGCCTCAGGAAAGGTTAATAACAAGGGAGGTATTTAATCATATGAGGCGACAACAGGAGGCCTGAAGAAAAATCAGGGGGACTTCTGCCAAAGCCGAATAGCCAAGCTGAAAGCGAAGAGGAGCACGCTGCGCTGCAAAAAGTCCGCTCAACAAAAGAGAATCGGACGAGAGGGACGGAATTTATCCCAACGCAACTAGGGGTCTCTATATCCGCAACTCGAACAGAAGATAGCGACCCCGAGGAAAGGGGGGTATCTCCGGGAATCCTCGAGGGAGCGCGGCTAGGGAAGCAGGATTACTCTCACCTCAGAAAACTACCTCTAAGAGAAGAAATGCGGGCGCAAGCGAACAAACCTACCTCGCGCTCCTGATGAGCTTGAAAGGAAAGCTCAGCGAGGGGAAGGAAGGGGGAAAAAAAACTGGGGAAAGAGCCCGCAATATCCTGCCTTTCTGGAAAAGCGAATAGGACACCTAGACTCCGGAGGAAGGGGTCCGTGGGCTCCTGGAATACGGGGGAAGAAAGGTGGATCGGCCGAGATCTTCGTTGTCAAATGAAACTCCGATCCAAGGAACGGAGAATAAGACCACTTGAAAATCTGCGAAGGGAGCAAGTGGTATTCCTGGTCGGGGGACCGGAAATATGACGAACCGTATTCAAAGTTGTAGAGCATGGCGAGAGAAAATGGTCAGAAACCGCAGAAGTACAGCCGTCCCTCATAAGAGGAAGAAAGAAACGACGTATGGAGGGCCGACTCAACACGAGGAAGGAAGATCTCAAAATCAGAAAAAAGAAAGGGCCGGGCCAACCCACTAGTAGAGGTAATACTAAAAATCCGACGAAAGGTCTCTCAGAGCTTGTGCAACCGGAAAGTTAAAAGGGGGGCACCCTTACTCCTCGGGCAATCGAAAGGTGCTCCAGTTCAAACGTATTTTGAAAAACCCACCGCGTGCCAAAAAAGAAAAGCCCCAAAAAAAAGCAGGTAGCAAAGAGACTAAACAAAGGTATAACCCGAGTGCAATGAGAATACAGGTCTCTGCCCTTAGAGGCATCGGGAAGGCTCAATACCAATTAAAACGGAGCGGGAAGCGTGGAAGAGCGTCTTCTCAAACACTAAAGAATACCTGGAGACCCAATAGAGAGACAAGATGCACCAGCACCGCCGGCCGGGGGAAAGAAGAGCCAAGCGCCGGCGGAAAGGGGAAAACACCATCGGCTTCGTAAACAAAAAAAGAGACGGAAAACTATTTACACTCCAGGCTTCGCGAAGTGGAGAGGGAAATCTCGAATAGGAAACCCCGGGGAAATGACTACCACTACAATGAAGACGGCCCCACCTGTATTCAGACTTTCGTTATCGCACATGATCGGCAAATCTCGGGGGAAAAAGCCGGGGAAAGAGGGCCAGGACGATTCTCTCTACTCCAGCGAGAAGCAAAAGGGCCTTCTTTGCTAAACGCACCTTCTCATAAGCACGACAGGGATTGAGCGCCTCACCATAAGAGGGGGGGAGGGGCGCTCAACGCGCTCCCACAAAAAAAAAGGAGGAGGAATCTCGAAATCTTGGACCAGAGGATGGCGCGCAAGCCGAAGATGTTATTATAAGCGGGGGGGGAGAGAGCCAAGAAGGCAAGATGCGAATGGGGAAGGAGAAGGGGGGGCATCCACTGTCTGGAATGAAGAAGGGGGGGAAACGGAAACGGGCATGCCATTTTCTCCAAGGATAACCTTCAGAGGGGCGTCTCTTTTGCGGATCGAGCCGAGGGGGGGAGAAGAAATGTAGAAACGAACAGGAACAGGACGGAGCCCTGAGAAGGTCACCTAGGGGCCCTATGTTCATTGGACCAGAAAAAAGAATGTGTTGAATAATCAACGGGGCGGCGCTGCGGAAGATCCGGGGCGTGCTGGGGAAAATTCACGGGATAACTGTGCTCATGAAGCAATCAGGGGAATTACGCAATCAATTGGGGGGAAAGTGGCGTATCGACGAAAGTATTCCTCTCCTCAATGGGAGGAGCTCACGAGGAAAGCGGGCTCACGGAAAAGGGGGGGGTCGCGCTACTGAAAATCTAGTTTGGAGTAAAAGAAGGGTGGTGGGGGAGGTTCAAAATCCGGCCTAGACTCAGCTTGACGGAAGTGAGTGAGAGGGGGAAGGGTCATTCTTGTATGAGGAAAGCACAACCCCCTCTAGCTCAACCGGATATTTCAGTCATTGACTAAAGGATCAAATATTGACAGACGGTAATGGGAGGACTCTTTCGCTCCAATAGAGAGGGGGAGCCCAGAGAAGACATGACACCCTCGGCACAATCTCTCATCTGGGAGAGACCTGCACTCGTGGAAAGGCGTGAAAAAAGGATAGAAGGACCCCCTAACACTAGATCCTAGCAGAGAACAAAAACGACTTCTATCTAAATGGTCTTCCATGCGCAGGACAGGAAGAGGGGAGGGCGTCAAAAGAGGGGGGGACTCTGGCTATTCTTAATCTGGTGGGGGGGCGAAAGATCGGATACCAAGAGTCATCGAGACGGGACCGCGAAGTCGAGCGCGACCTGAAAAGAGAATTCGCTTAATAAAAAAAACTTCAGCAGCAAAGGGGAAAGGCTTACTCAGGGGGATCTTTCTTCAATCGTTAACAGCTCCAGGAGGGAGCGAAGTTCGATAGGCAGCCTCCTTATACCTGACAATTTGTCTTATTGGAAGAGGGAGCATCCATAAGCACGACAAGGAACAGCGACCGGCATGGTTGACCTGTCTCTGAAGTTACAACAAGTTCGTGGGGAGGGAAAATGTTCAGAGATCACGCGAGTCATCAGAGTTTCTGGACGCGTTGAAAAGAGAGAGGGAAGGAGGGAAGGGGGGAAAGTCCCGTGACTCAAGCGAGGTGAAGACTTCGAGGATATATGCCTTAAGAATTACACAGGGGAGCGGCCGGGACCTACGCGGAATAAACCCAAGACAAAAAAAAAAAAAACCTGAACTCATGGAAGAGGGACGGTGCACTCGGAAAGAGAGGGGGAAAGCCCTGAACTGCAATCTTCAATCCGGAGAAAAGAGGGATCAGCTGCAATATATTGAATTGTCCTAATCTCCTTGCTCAAGAGGGGAGCACAAAATCTTTGCAGCCAAGAAGGGGCGCAGGCAGACGAAAAAGAAACCTGGGTCAGGAGGGGGTTACGAGTGCGGGGGGAATATCTAAAAAACGCAAACGGTTGGAGATGACTGCTACTGCAAAAAAAAGCTCAACAGAATCCGGCCAATCAAACTAAACGATAGGAGGAGGCGACTAATCAATCAACAATTGACTCTTCTCTTGCGTTCTCAGGAGAAAATCCGGAAGGAGGGCCTCTAAAACTCATCTAAAATCGGAAGAGAGGTCTCCGCGTGTCGTCTTACGAGACGCGGTCACCGACAAAGTCACCCGATCGAAGTCAAAGCACGCGAAGCCAAAAAAAAGAGGGGAAAAAAGGACCTTCACTCGAGAGAGAGAGAGGGATAAAAACCTGTTCCGCAGTGAAAGGTCCACGAACAGGACGCAGACCGTGGGAGCTTCAGAGACGGAGAAAAGGGAGGGAGGGGCCGTCGAGGTGACGAAATATAGGAGAGGGGGGAGGGGGGGGATCTCATAGTCATATATCATTCAGGACGAGCGGCTGGCCACAAGGTAGGGCACACCGGGAAATCGGCTGTGAGCGACTCGAAGCAACAAAACACATAGTATGAGTTAGAGAGAATGACCAGGGAGTCGATGAAGGGGACCGAGGAAAAAGGAAAAGGGTTTTCGGTTGGCACAGCACGATTAAAGCCTCTGACTGCTCGCTTATAAAGAGAGAGCAGGAAATCACGTAAACGGAGTTAAGCTCGATAAGTCTCCCTTCGGCTTAAGATCGGTGTAGAAAAGGGGAACCCGCACAAAAAAAAATTGCCGCAGGAAAAGGGTCGGGCACGAGGGAAAGAGACAATCAACCACAGGTCACGGGTCCTCGTGACGTCGAAAAGAGGCTAGGGGAAGTGCGTCTGTGGAGGATGGAACAAAGGATGATCTGATTTAAAAGGGGAAAGGGGAGCGATAGAAAGAGGGGAGCGTTGCCGGAACATTAAAGTAGTTTGAGATCCGGCAAGACGCTGAAGGAGAAAGGGGGAACTCCGAATTTCTTTCTCGATGTTCGAAGGCGTGTCGGAAAGGAGCCGAATCTGATAAAAAAGCTGGGAGGAAGCAGTCCCGGTCTAAAAAAAAAGAAGAGGGGTCGGGAAAGATGGAAAAAAAACGAGGAAACCACCGTGGGGAACAAACCTCTGTAATGATCCACGAAAATGCCACGGCCAAGAACAGTGGGGGAGGCGGAGATAGCCCGTACGAGGAAACCGCGGGAACGGGAAAGGAATTCGGAGCTGAGTGAGAGGGCCAGGGAAAACGTTTAAAGTCTACGGAGAAGTAAAAGCAGGGCATGTAAAAAATTAAGAGATCCTGGGGCTAATCTGGGCAGAAGAGCGTGTGGGGGGAAGAAGAAAGTCGAGGGAAAAAACAACAGCCGGGGGGAACGCGGCATAAGTCTTCAAGAGTAGCCCCACGCGAAATAATTCTGAGGAGAGAGCAGCCTCAATTCAAGGCGGAAGTCGCTCCAGCAAGCTTATGCGCGCGAACTGCAGGGGAAAAGACATCGGCTCGAGTGGGGGCATGCGCTCGATGTGAGAAAAGAGGGAGCAGAAAAATAGACCTGGGGTGAAACGTGCGCAAGGGAACAAATGTCCACCTTTAGCTGGGGACGGAGGGAGAAAGAGCGAAACTCGAAAAAACAGAAACTTTTTCCGAAAGGGTGAGAAGGGGGAGGGGCTCGAAGAAAAAACCAAAGCAATAAGGGAAAGAGGGGAAATTCAACTTCAATGACAGCGAAAACGCAAATGGGGACGTCGTCGCACTGCCGCCCGCGCGGACGGAATTGATCCTAGCAAGGGGGAGCCTAAGAGCGCGGGTCAAAAGGATCTCTGCATTGAACGGGCCTTCCAGGGGGAGACGTTGGGGATGGCGCAAAAATGGTTAGATCGCCCGCGCCACACGGCGGAAATCGAAATGACATCCTAACCAAAGAAGAAATGAAGAATTGAAAACTCTGCCAGGTCGGCCTGAAATT
>Ga0179593_1397717_pt1 | contig 12906 bp, 3 predicted proteins | sample CZODoug2_1_08_16_FD_185931 | JGI IMG/M metagenome (GOLD analysis project Ga0179593, IMG submission 185931) | Vadose zone soil fungal communities from Angelo Coast Range Reserve, California, USA - CZODoug2_1_08_16fungal (PacBio error correction) | ecosystem: Environmental > Terrestrial > Soil >...
AAAAGGGGAACACAAAACCAAGTCAAAAAGATCACCTGTCTCAAGGTGAAAGCTGCCAGGCAACAGGATTTATTGAAGGGAAAAAAAAGAGTGGTGGGATGAAAATCTTTCACAAATGCCCCCTCTCATGTGGGTGGGTGGTTACCGGGGTCTAGCTATGCCCTAATGCTGAAGAAAGTCTTGAACACCGTGGACTTGTCAGCTCGGGGGGACTCCTCGCTGTTAGAAGACGCTATAGGATACACCCCTGGAACATGACTGGTCTCCCACAACCAAGGGCTCAGGCCACAAAAATACCATACTTAATGAAAACGCGCACGCTGCAAGCTACACCAGCTGCGTCAGAAATAGTTGGCGACACGAATAGTAACATTGTGGTGGGGGGCAAACGATTGTGGGGGACGCAGAGGGCACTAGAAGGGACCAAAGAAGTCCAATAAGCCAAATGAAAAGTAGGAAGTGCTTAGGCGGCATAACCAACGAATGGATCACCCAAAACAATACAGGGTGTCACGGCTGAGTATCTTGCGCAGCGTGTTTGGGTAGCTTCGGAGACGAACGTCTCTGTGGTTCTGGCATCCAAAATAGAGGCGAGAAGAGGAGCTCGGGATAAGAGTGGGCCCTAAACAGATGGGATCGAGTGAAAATAGGGGGGACGCGATACGATCGGAGTGAACCAGCGGCGGGTCGGGGCCTCCGAAAGGAGAAGTGGGGATAAGCGTCACGAGGAGGGGGAAGGCGAATGAGTTCCGTAATTGAAGTTACATGACTGAGGGACTTTATCCAACCAGCCTACGCCTATCACGGTTGGGTATTGAAGGTCCAATCAGCTTTTAGGAAGAAGGTCAGCATAGATCCTTGGAAAGGCAGGGTACGCGTTCCTGGACTCACAAACGGCACAACAGCCCGACCCCGGCAAGATCTGGTGGGTAAGCGCGATGGCGAATGTAGTGTTTGTAGCGGTTACCTGCTAACAAATTTCGTGCCGGGGCCTGAAGTACAGCAGCAGGATCGGGGGGCTGACAGGGTGGTGGTATAGATCGTGCGGGTGCGGGCTAGCAGAGGCGGGTCGAGTTTTGTGGGCTTGTAGACGCCGCACCGGTAGGTGGGATATAAGCTCGGTTTGATACGGTTTGAAATGGAGGGGAAGGGAGAACCTAACCAGGGGCTTGAGGGGGTAAAGGCAACACGCGTTTACGTGAGGCTGTTGGCATCGGGAAGGGACGGTACTCCAGCAGAAGGAGCGGTCCGGGGGTGGTACAGCAGAGATGCGTGTGATTGAATATAAACCTCAGTTGGCCTGTGGAGTACATTCCGCAATAGAGAGCAAAAACCCGAAAGAAAGAGTCGCAGAACCGTCCCAGGAGGGAATGTGGGGAAAGAACGATGACGGAGACACTGCACGAAAGGTTGGGATAAAGGGAGGGAGCTAAACGGGTTTGCGGGATGTTGAAGGGGGTGACCTCCATAACGAGGATAGTTGTAATAAGTTGGGAGGAGACATTATGCCGGAGTCCAGGAAACGCACGAGGAGGTAGACTTGGATAGCACAGGAATCGTCTCACAATAAAAGGGGGCGTCGCGCAATTCCGGGTGCATCCGCATTAGGGCCATAGATGTTAAGGGGGGCACGCAGGAGATGTGACTAGGCATGAACCGTAGGGAAAACGGGAATGTACTACGAGGCGAGCCGAGTAAGACGGCCGTGCGCGCGGCAGGTCTCAGGCTTAGAAATCGCCTGTAAATCATGCGGAGTACCCGAGTATATCACATACAACCAATATCACCCATCGTAACGCGAGGGGTAAAAGAAGGTTGCTGCCACGACGGGACTTGCAATTATGGACGACAGGCAGGGAAGAGGTAAGTAAGTAAGGTCACGGTAGTCTTTGTATTCACAGCGGTGTTGCCAGGGGGTGTGCGGTTGAAGCGGAGGTGGGGGGTACCAAGTAGAGAAGAGGTTATAAACCGTTGGGGGGGACTAGGTCGAGGGGGGTGGGGTACTCGTTCAAGACGCATTATGCGGAACGAAAGCCATGTGTATCTGTTTGGAGAGCCTGGTGGGGGGGTTAATACTGCGACCAGGCCTCAGGGAATATAAAAGAAGTACGTCAGGATCAAGGAGGCGAGCCATAGAAGGGTTAAGGATGCTTGAAGAAAAAGGGGGACGGTGCTCCGATGGGCCGAGGGTTAGGGTAAAGGAAGCGGAGTGTCTAAAGCCTCAGGCCCAAGCATCACGACGGGAGGGGACCACGGGAAAAAGAGACGGAAGGCACGCCGAGCCGCAGCGGGCCTCTCGTCAGCGAAAAGGGCAGCAGCTCCACTTCAGTGATGCAAACAAACTGGGATGAGAGTAGGTAGGGCACTCAGTTCCCACTGGGAGGACGCATAAGGCCTGTCAAGACACATGTCATTGAGTTAGGAAAACTTAATGCAAGTGGACTGGTGGGTATGCACATAGCCGGAATATGGAGATCAGGCCACGACAGGATCTAATGCGCACATAGTCGTCGCCAAGGTAGTCCGATGGCGGCTACCTGAACCTTGTTCTTGCTTCCCTAGACGAAATGAAAAACGCAATAATCGGATGCGAAAAATATGGACCGGTCAGGCATTATTAACAAACAATACATCGCTCAACGTCTTGAAATGCTAATGGTTGTTCCGGGATCTAAAACACGGGCACTCTTCGCTATGCATCCCGTCGAGAGGCTTTGGAATAGCAATCTCGATCGTGCTGAGTCAAAGAGGCGTGCTCCCCAGACTACTCAACGTGTCTTATGACTTGGATCCTCCTGGTGACCGCTCGTGGATTAGACCCTCTTGTCGTATATCGGCGCGGGGTCTGCCGTGACAGGTTGATGCACGGCTAAATACAGTAAAGGCCGTATGATAACGTTCTAGGGTTGCCTTAATCACCCATACATACCCCGAGTACGACCGCCGTGTAGTATCAGAACAGAAACTAGTGCCTTGGCAGGATGTCTTTTCGTCAAGCAAGGAGATATACTGCGTGTTAAACCGGGATTTCTTGTCGGAGGAGGGGAACTGAGGATGATACATAGACACTTTGGAGCGCCTATGGGGGGACCAAGTACGAAGGATGGTTTTAAACGAGGCTTAGAGAGGTGTCTCCATAGGCGAGACCTAACCACAGTCAAATAATCCGAGTGACCGAGACTGATGGTTGGAAAGAGGTAGATTGGGGGTCATTTCGGGGCTCAGTATACGGGGCTGGGCTAAGGACATCGCCAGGGTTCAGATTATCTGTCACTGCAGGGCTATCCACAGCGTCCAAAGGTTGACGTGGTGGGAATCCAGCTAAATCCAATCCAAATGTGCTTTCCTGAAACGTCGGCACCAGCCGGGTGCCAGTGGCACTTCCAAGCTCACGCGGATAGCGGCTAGGGTGGATCTTCGAGTCCCTCTGGAGGTATGTTGGTAGACGCCCGGGGTGGCAAATATTGTTGCACGAGTCCAGATCAAGGTACGCAGAGACGTGACATTGGAGGTACTTGTGGTGAGACTCATCTCAAAGGGTCGTGTGGCTCCTCTGGTTATGCGCGTTTACCTAAAGAGACAAGAAAGAGATGTTAGTATCAGGTGGTCCAAGATCAGATTACGTCTATTCCAGTAGGCCGATCATGGACAGTCAGTCACCCTCGAATGTGCGACTCGACAGCACACACGAGGTTGGGCTTTGACTCCCAGGGGTGGTGAGGGGGTCTCGAAAGTGGATGAATGTTTGCGTGACAGGCGAGCCGTGTGAAGACCCAGGCGTGAAGCAGAGTCAAGTATGAAGACTGCGAGGTCTAGTCGTCGGCCATGACACGTTAGCAGGCCGGCGTCTTGGAGCGGAGCGAACATGGAATGGGCGAGAAGAAAACACAAGGGGGGAAGCCGGAGCTCTCAGGACGACTGGGGGGTACTGGGAAGGGAAACAGCGGGGTCAGGGAGAGCCCGTGGCGCCAAAGCGGCCTACCCTTTTGTGTGGTAAAGGCAGGCTTCGGTTTCAACTAATCATCTCGTACAAGCGGACGGAGTTATGGTTAAGCGATCACAAACCGTCAGGCGCAGGGGGAGGCAACTGCCACACGGTCCGGTACAGGGATGGAAGATACCCCGTCGCGTCGGGCTCCTCTGCTATGGCGCAAAGTTTTGTCTTGCTCTGAAACGGACTGAAGGATCAGTTGGGGTCGGACGGGCCAGGTGAGTCTACTACAAATCAGTCCAGTCCAGTAGTCCCGTGTCCGCATCCAGGGCTACTCCAGTTTGGACGCTCAACGGCCTGATGACAGATGCTGCATGGGATCCGTAGGTAGTGGGAGGCAGTGGTGCGTCTCCTTGGAAGCGCGACATGAAACTCTTACTAAAATCTCATACGCTGCCCTAGCCGCGCGTGACGGCCCGTATCCCGGAGTTTCGTCGCCGGGCGTTGTGGTAACTGGCGTATAATGTGACTAGAAGTGGACTAAGAGGCATGATATCTAGTCCCATGGAGAACCGAGCCCGGACCGAGAGAGACGGAAATAGGAGAATCAGAATGTGCACTCCCATGAGGGAGGGACGAGCGAAAAGATCAGGCTGGACGCTTCCCCCCCACTCCGATTCTTTCCTCTTCCGAGTTCCTTCTTTCCTCTCCATTCACGTTCTTCCCCGTTAACTCTTCCTTTCGCTTCGCCTGACTCTGTGTTTTTACTACCTATTTCCTTCCTGTTATTCTCCTCCGAATGACTCCAGCTAGCCCTCTTTCCTCCCTCTCTCCTCTTTACTCCTATTATTTTCGCCCTCTTCTCTCCAAGACCCTTCAATCGTCGCCCCCTCTCTCCACCTTCGCTTTTTTCCCACTTTTTCCCTCTCCTCCCCACCTGGAGGACTCTCTCCACTACTCGTTTGAGGGTCGTCCACGTCTATCTAATGCCTTCCCCCAGCGTACCTTTTGTTGCATCTGTCGGGGCACTGTCCCGCTCGAATGCTCTCCTTTCTGTCCTCCCCTACCCACAATACCTCAGGAAATTATGGCTGACATCCATAACTGCCTCTAGTCCGGACAAGAAGGTAGATCGCCACCGACCGTAAGTTTCCTTACTTGTCCATGCCCCCGCTTTGCTCTCCCGGATCTCTCAGATATTAAAAGACGCGACGTGCTGTGTCCAGTACGTCGATTTGTCCAGGCCAGCGTTAGGGATACCTGCAGATCTTGCCCTTGCCTTTACACTCGTACCCTGTGCCAATGGTCCCAATCTTGCCCATGACATTTTCCTTCTCATAATGTTCATGGAGAACACTTAAAGAGGCGGGGCGTGAAACCTATCCCACCCTAGCGGGAAAACAACGGAAATAGTCTCGGGAAGGCTTGTCCACATGTGTTGACACACTTCGCACCCGGATTCTGGGATAATAACACATATCGTCTGATTTGGGGAAAACTAGCTTTATTACTAGTGCCCTTGTGGTCAGCTTCACAGCTATTTATTCTCTCCGGTCCCATTTAGGTGTTATCAAACCCAGCGCAGACTCTGCCACGTGGCTCCCCTTTCTTCTTTATCACTACTTCACGTATATTCTCTGTTCTCGTAAACCCCGTTTCTGAAGACGATGCTTTATTCGAGGGTATTGAATGTGATATTGGGGGTCTTACCTAGAACAGCTCCCTTTTTTCGTCCTGGTCCGTTGAAAAAGACTACTAGCCGCAAAACGTATGGAAAAGGTCCACTGAAGGTCGCCGCCCCAGTATACTCGTCTTCCTTCCGGCGATTCTCCCAAGTTTAACCTCCCTTTAGGATCGCTCCTTTTATCATCGGTCGTCCAAGCTTGCTTGGGTTCTTTCGCCCCCGGCACTCTCGAGCGCAAAATGAAGGGGTTACATCCAAAGGAAACAGTACCTCTACTCACTCTTCCCCCCTAAGATCGCAGTATCACCGCTCCCTACCCTTGTGTACTTACCGTCGTGTGAAGAGAGTTCGACGTGTGGGAATAGGGTGCGGGCCTCCGCTTTTATTTGTCATATCCCAAAAAAGAACAGGACTCACTTACGGGAAAGCAGTAATCGTCACTCCATATTAACACAGGAATGGGGCGGGCACAAGAACAGTACTACACACGAACAAACACCTGCTATTATGTAGCACGTGCCCCCGCGCGCTAACGACAAATGAATTTGGTCTGGCACGGTAGAAATGGGGGATCGCTCTCGTCTTAGCAGCGGTGCTACGTCGCGCAGTCCCTGCCAGCCGAAAATAACAACACTGTGTACAAAGAGAAAAGGGAACCAGAGGAACGGTAAAATACCAGCACGCAGCTGAAAGGGTGTCTGCTAGGATTAAATTTTTAATCTGCCATATGTGTGGGGTGGCAAATCACCACGTACCTCCTTGCTGGTTGCGGACACAGATCGAAAAACATGGGTCAAAGAAGATTGAGAAAAAAAGTCCATTGCGCGAGCTGGATTGCTCACGAGCTGAAGACCATGGTCAATCAAAGGGCTTGGGTCACATGCATATCATTTGATTCAAAAGTGGACCCAGCGGAGTCAAGGATAACTTTTTTTGGGACACGGACTACATTGTCTGAAGAACTTCACTAAAAGAGTTGATTAATCACTGGCTACTAGAAATGTGGAGTTGTATCAAAAATCACGTGATGCTCTAGTTCCAACTCATTCACCCACTCCTGCGCTAAGTTCTCACAGGAGATACAAACATCTTATGGCACCTATGAGCCGTTAATAGAAATCTACGGCTTCCTGTGTCTATTATGACGTTTCATGCCCGCATAGTGCCTTTAGTAACGCATCGAGCCTACCTTGACTCCAACTTCCCTTAACCCTCACAACGGACGGAGCGACGTGCATCACGGCCCACTTATGTCGACCTGTGTCAAGGGGTCGCAGCAAAAGGGACAAAAGACAGGAAAGGGGCGGAAAGCCCAATAAGCGCGGGGGGTATGGGATCCTTAGCTTAACTTCGTTACACCCTATTCCTGTGTTCCGGTTCTCCCTCTTATTCCGGGTTTCTTGGCTCTTCCCCTCCGACCCAGACAGTGGAGTTGCGAATTCACTGTGGCTTCCTCGATCCGGAGACACCCCTGTCCTCCGCCACGCGGCTTCCCGCCGCGCGCCCTTTGCTTCCCTCTGCAGAGTCCTTGACGGGCTGCATGTCGCCTGCGTCCCGCTATCCTCCCATCTTGGTTTCAGACTGAAATGGATGTTAGTGCTATTTCCCCGTCCTCGCTCTCCGGACTCCTTCTCCGCGTGGCCTCTTATTGTCGCATTTTCTGTACTCCCTACCTCTCGCCTTGTTTTCCCATCCGCTTGTCAACGGTCCTCTTTTCGTTCCCGGACGCGAGCACCTCCCCCTACCTCGGAAGTATAGAGTTGTTCTCGGTCCTGCCTTTTCCCTCTGCGTTACCTCGCCTTTCACCCGCTTCTGCCTATCTCGCCGGTTTGGTGAGACAAATGTGTCGTGTATTCCCGTTCATTCGCTCTCCGCTCGACGTCTCCTCATATATATGTTACGTTACTCCCCCGGGCGGTCTGCGTGTGTGAGAATTCCACCTAGCGTTTTTAATACTCTCACCTACTCCTTGATGGCTCTCCCTCATTGTTCTTGCGTGCTCAGTCCACGGTGCTAACGGCCGATGTGGACCACCTTATCCTGGCTCGCCCGGCCCCTCGTACCAGCCTCCACCAGAGATCCGACCACACCATAGTATGGCACAAACCCATTAATGGGTGCCTGCCTTTTTTGCCTTCGTTGGCGCCGTCCGTTCCCCTCGAGCCACCGCCCATCAACTGTTACCTTTGCCATTAATATTTCCCTGGTGGTCATGAAGGAAACATTGGGAAGGTGCGTCACGTCGTATTTTCCTTAGTTCAAGCTCCGAACTGGGGGTGAGTTGGGCGTATAACCGCCCCGATTGGTCATATTTTTTGCTCACCCGACGGGCTCAACCACCTCAAAAGGACGTGCCTCTATTACCTGCGCTTCCGTCCCATCCCTCTCCCGGCCCCAATTTTGCCTGCCCACACCCATCCTTCATCCAGCTCAACGAGAGATTGTCAGCAGCCCGGCTCTGATGTGCTTCCCAACTACGGACGAGATAGGTCTACTCGATTTACTTTAGCAACCTGGTCCCTCATCTCCCGCTCTCTAGCTGACTCGCGTTCCATCTTTTCACTTCATTTTCCCCCTTCCCCTTTTTTTCCTAAATATGCAAGGATAACAGCTAATAGGCATCTCATACCTCCCATGTTCTCTCGAGAACAGTGGCACGTATCTGCCTCTCTTCATGGGGATTGATTTTTTGTCTCCCCGACTCCGTCCGCAACGAAACAGGCTCTTTGTGTCTTATTCTTTCTTGGTTCCTTCAACTCTTTTTCCCTCCCTCTTACTGCCCACCTACTCCTTGACTCTAATCCAGGTCCTTCCTCCTTCCCTCTCGCCCCCCCTCCGTTCTCCTACCCTCTACTCTCTCCCACGTTACCCCTGCCCGGACTTCGTGGTCTCCCCTCTTTTAGCCGAGTGCGGAATAGGCCCGCCGGACGGGGCGGGAAAAGGACTTGGGCGGCGAATTAAGCCCGGGGTGCCGGAGACCTACGAATTTTTATCCGAACTCCTCTCCGCCTAATCAGCCGTTCTCCACCTTCGTCATCTGCTAACTTCGCCACTTCTTTAATTACTTATGTGTTCCAGGCGAACGCCCACACGAGCTTGAAGGAAATACGCTGGTAAAGATTCCTCAAACCGTCGTCACTTTTCTCTTTCTCCTTCTCTACGCTTTTCAGGACCGGGTGAGATGACCCTTTGGTACCGCACGTCGACGAGGGCGCTCTTCTCCTTCGTCAGTATCTGAGACATGTTGCCCCTTCTTCCTTCGCGCTCGTCGTCGAGAAATTGTCGGCTCTAAATGATATCGGGTCCCCTCCACTTAGGGGAATGCGGGTGTTAAAGCCCCTACGATTCCCTTCTACGTCGTTGATCGGTCTAAAGATACCTTTAACAAGGGAATTGACATTCGTCTACTCCGTGGCACAAAGCACCAAAAGCAAGCCTAACAGACCTATCTTTGCTCCACTCTTTCTTTCTCTATCCCATTGACTATGGTACATAATTGTTGGTCTCGCGAACTGATGGGCGCAAGACCCAATTTTGTCCATTTTCAATTGGGTTTTCTGGACAATGCTGCCGGGTTCTTCCGTTTCATTTCTTGCTAATTTATGGGCTCAACGAAAATCGCGAGGCTTACGCCGTCCCTGAGCGACGTTGTTCCTCGCTCCCGGACTGAAGGTCGCTGGAAATCTTCTATTTGACATGAAAGGGGAAAAAACATTGACAATCCTCCTGGGCCGTAAAGGTGGGGGTAACCTCCCCGTGCTTCCTCCTGCCATATTCCGAGCTTCTATTTCACCTCTCTCCAGGGTGATAGGTCTAGACCCCGAGGTTTCCCCCTCTAGCTCCCTCAGACGAGCCTGGTTTTCGTTCGTTGGATCCGTGAATTCGTGACGATTCAGAGGGGTGGCATGCTTGGCCAGAAGAGATACAAGTCCTCACTTTAATTCGGAATTGAAGATTTACAAAAGGTGAACCGAGGCAGCAGTACGCTGGGTAATCAAAGTCGGTGAACTGTGTTGCCACCGACAACAGTGATAAAGTTTGAAAGTAGCAAGGGAAAACAGAGGATTCAGTCGTGAAGGGGAAGCACACGACTGTAAAAATCGCCCGGTTTCTCCACGGAACCATCTTATGCAGAAACATCAGGCGTGGGCATTTTTAGTGAACGTGGGAAAGGTGCAGAGGAAAAGGGGGACAAGAACTCCCTCCAACAGAAAACACACCTGAGGAAGAAACACAAAGGAAGGGCGGGTATCGTCGCTGTTGAAACGAGTTTCCATCCGGGTCTCAGTAAGACACGGTCCAGGGGCTCGACGAGTAAGTCCTTCTCAGCGCTTGGACGCCGAAAGAGTGAAAATTAGATCCTCATAGGGGAATAAAAAAAACAAAGCAGTGAAATCAAGGGGATGAGGGGTGGAGGTGAAGTTCAGTATGGAGAGAAGGATGTATAACACAAAAGAAGAACAAACAAAACAAAAATGCGACACATCCTCGGAACCATTCAAGCATTCTGGGGGGAAAAAAAAAAAAACAAAGCCGCGCAAAAAAAAGAAATCCTTAGGAGTGCAATGCGGGGAATACATAACCTCAAAAAGGCTGAGTTGGATGAGCAACCAGCCAAAAACTCAGGAAAGAACGGCCCAATTGCTTCCGTGATCTGTGGATCTACTTGTTCGATATCGGCTGATTGGCGCGGTGATGCGGCGAAGAGCCGCAACCGCTCCAGATGGCGATGACCGTGGGAAATAATTCAAGCGCTTAGCTGACTCTCCGGACGAAAAGAGCGGATTAGGGCGGTACACAAAAAAGGTCGAAGTGAACTCTCGTTTCTGTCACGATTCTGCTTCTCGACACCAAACGCACGGGATGCGTTAGGGGGGCTAGTAAAACAGGGGAGGAATAGAGGAAGATACTTAAAGCTGAATCGTTACGCTTCCAGCCACAGAAGAGACCTTGTGGGGAGGGCACGTGGGAAACAGAGACAATGGGGGGCGCCACTTCCCGCTCAAAAGTACTATTCACCCACTCCGGTTTTGATAAACGTACACCTGGCGAAAAGTTCGGCAGTGTGAAACTGAAAACGAACTCGTTATAAAAAATCGAAACGTCAGAAGACACAAACAAATCTAACGAGATTGTGTCATGGGATTGCAAACACGGTAAAAACGACATGGGTGAACCGGGACCGGAAAAGATCAGACGAAATCGAAACGAAACCGAAAAACAGAAACTGCTGTATGAAAATTAGGCCGGACTCAGAACCAAGTGAGGAATCAACACAAAAAGGGAGGAAAAATTTTTCGAGTATGGATGCGAGAGGGGGGGGACTTCAATCCATCATTTTCAAAATGTTTGCATTTTCGTATCTGCATCTTGGAGGAGAGGGTCTCGCTGCAGGAGGAAAGCGGGCGCCGGCTGGTGTCACCTACGGTTTTAAAAAGGTCGTGCAGGAAAAAGGAACCAAGTGGCTGCGGGGTAGGAAAAAAGCCGGAGTGGGGGAAGGAGAAAGGTGACGGGACCATGACAAAAGCGGAGGGGGAAAAAAGGGGGAGCACCAACAACGCAGTTATTTTTGGCCAAGGAATCTACTCGTCAAACGAGGGTTCGGAATTGATCATATACAAAGCAGTACCAAGCCGTACAACCATACCGATAAAGTGGCCTGACCAGCGCGGACGAGGACAATCAAAACAACCCATGCAAAACCTGTCGAAAACTTGTTTGCCTTTGCGATGAAGAAAGAGCTATAAAATTTTCCAAAAAAATAGATATTCTGCTGCGAAAGGGGATACGCAAGTTACGTCCGATAAATCCTGGGCTGTTTGACGGGAGCTGGATGCGATAACACCTACTGAGCCACCTCTTACAGCAAACTAAAACCTATCAAGAACAGATAAGGGCAGTTTCCGGGGAATGGGAGGGAACTGATGGCTGGACGCAGACTACCAAACACGCCGTGGGTCATGAGGTGGATTTGGCGGTCCCAAGAAAGAGATGACGAGAGAAAGGGCGTCCACAGCAGAAGACGTGCAACAAGAAGAGGGAAAGGGAATCGTATTGTCTCCTGAGAGATGAAAGTCATGTTTCAGGAAAGGGAGAAAGAGTTCTCGGAGAGCAAGAAAAAAAAGGGACGTCCCCTAACCAACCAGGATGGACTGCGTTTTGGACTCATCAGATTCGCGGTCTGGCAGGGATGAGGCTCCAGAGAGACTACTGAAAAAGAGAGCGGCGAGCGAAGGTGACTTCATCCTCCCGGGACCGGTTCAGCAAGAACCAATTCAGACGAAGGTGGGGGTGCCCGCTTAAATGGTCTTAGGAAAGGACGACGGGAAACTTCACAGAAGACAAGCTCAACACGCCATTGGGCACGGAAGGCATGAGAAAAAGGGGCGGGCATAAAGGAGGGCAAGAGGGAAGCAGAGAAAAGGTTCAAGAGAGAAATCTTCAACGGGATCTGGAGAAACCACCAGCGACAATCTTAAGAAAAAGAGGCAAGGCCAGCACTTCCATGCGAAGTTCGAGCGGCAGTTAAGAAAACAGGTAAATCAAATGAGCGTAGGGGGGGAAGGGGGGGGGGGTGGGGGGAGAAACAGACCGGGGCACTTCCTTAAGAGGGGGGCACAAGGAGATTAGCGTTAAAACGGGCTGCCACAAAAGGGACTCAGTTCGTAGAAGGGGAACGAGAAGGCTGGTAAAATGTTTGGGAAGTGCGGGATCCTCTCGCTCAAATCAAAAGGGCGCTCATGAGGGAGGTGGAAAAGGGGGGGGAGTATCCAAAAAGAGGATCCATGAAAAAAGGGCTGTGAGTTCCTTATGTCTGCGGCGTGATAACTTGCGGCGACTCTGGTTCAAGCCATAGGGTGCCAGTTTTACTCTCGCAGACAAGGCACTTCACTCTGCCAATTGAAAGTGGCGCCATGGAAAAAAATTCCAGCCAATGGATAGGGAGAGGAGAAGACGACTCGAAATGGAATGGGCCGCATGTAGAGGGGAATCAAAAAGACAGAGTAATGAGTCGTGTGTCGGAAAAGTCCAACACAGACTCCGTACCAAGGTGGGTGGGGGGGGGGTGGTGGAGAGGTCTCGACATAACGGCAAAAAAAGACCTGGGTTAAGCATCTCAAACAGGCGTCGTCGGTTCTCGTCGAGCAGACCCGGTCCGATGCCTGAGATAAGATTGCATGTCATAGAAAAGAATTGCGACTCAAAAAGTACTCTCTTCGTGGGGAAAGATAACACTCGTGAAAAAGTTACGGGAAAAAGGTATGAACATGAAACGGTCGAACGAGTCAAA
>Ga0179593_1435740_pt1 | contig 12906 bp, 14 predicted proteins | sample CZODoug2_1_08_16_FD_185931 | JGI IMG/M metagenome (GOLD analysis project Ga0179593, IMG submission 185931) | Vadose zone soil fungal communities from Angelo Coast Range Reserve, California, USA - CZODoug2_1_08_16fungal (PacBio error correction) | ecosystem: Environmental > Terrestrial > Soil >...
AACACGTCACGAAAGAGCACTAAATTACTAGCGTCAACAAAAAAAAAAACGTACAACTAAAAAATACGGAAAGAAACAAACGTCGGGGACGGAGCGAACAAATAAAGTATGGTGGTAAATACAAGAACATGGGGGGGGACAGCGGGGGGGATAAAGATGGGGTCGTCCATGTACTCAGGAAAATATCTCATAGACACATAAGTTGTATAAAGGGTTTAAATAGTCGAGTTGAGTATGAATACACAGACAGAGGCGTAAAAAGCAAAAGAAAAGAGAATGGCGGACAAAATTCGGCAGGCAGGAGCAACAAAGATCCGAGGAGAAAGGGAAGTGAGTGGGAAGAAACATAAAAAAGCTAAAAAAAGAAACGAGTACTGATTGCCACACCAAAAAAATGATTGAAGATGTTAAATCAAGGGAAGATGGGAATATGGAAGGAGACGAGAGACAATATTGATTTGAGATACCTATTTCGGGACACAAAAAAAAAAAAAAAATAGACTGATGGAAGAAAGGAACAATACGTGAATACTATAAGAAAAACCAAAGGCAAAGTCGGCAACGTCTTAGGAATCAAGGAGGGGGAATAATAGGATGGATAGGTACAGGAACAAGAAAACATGGGAAAAACCAATCCAATAGATCTTTGGAGAGGGGAACACATCACCTTCAATAAGTTTAAAAAATTTAGCGCTGAAAAGGGTGGGGGTGAATCGATGTGGGATCCTGGGCTGCAAGGAAAGAGGAACTCTGGGGGGGGCCTTTAATAGGGAACACAGAATAGGCACCATCAGTGGGGTGTCGAAAAGCGGGGAACTACCAAAAATCAGATATGTTCACAAGGTGGGGGTGGGGACGGGAAAAAAGGGGATGACTAGTAGACCGCAATAGGGGGAAGTCCCTATAAAAAGGGAACGTACGGGACCGATAAAGGGTAATTAATCTTCGACAGCTGCGTAAGAAATTGGGGTAAAATGAGGTCGGGGGAAGAGAAAAAGAAGAAGGCAATAAATAAAAAAGGGGAGCAGATCTAGGAAAGAAGATTAAACGGGGTCAATGCCACTGGACAACGACGTTTAAGAAGAGAGAAAAAATGCTCAAAAAGGAAGGTGAAAATTCAACTTCACGAGGACAAGACCAAGTCCTTTGAAAACTTCAAATGGGGATTTAAGGGGAGGGATGACTAGGGCGAGGCAGAGAAGGCAAGATGACAATAGCAGTGTAGGGATATTGATTAGGGACGACGATCAAAAAAAACAAGAATATTTAAACAAAAAAAGAAGGGGCTTAGCTGTCGCAATAGCAGTGAAATTGGTGAATCCAACACGTCTCCGACATTGGGCGTGGACGGGTTTGAGTGTCTTCCAAAAGGCTAACGGGGACAAGTAAATGTCCAGAGGGTCGGGGTGAAAAGATCTTTTCAAAAAGCGATCAAAAAATTTCGCCAGCGTACCATGGGAGTTCAAGAATAATGGAGACAATTTCAGAAGCAGGGCTCGGTGATAGAGGGCTTGCCAAAGTTAAAAGGAGGGTCAATCTTATACACCTAGTGGAGGATTGTTGTTGCTGTGCTAAATGGGGAGGGGGAATGGGATTGGGAAGAAGTACCTGATTAGGAATCATATGTAGGGAATCTTCATCCCGGAAAAAACGCAAAGGAACTGACTCGTGAGGGGCAGGAAGGCGCTGCGTGAACAAACAGGCACAAAATGGAAAAGCATAAAAATCTGAAAGCAAGCAAATAAAAAGGTGCTAACTCCGGTAAGGAATGAGAGAAAACCCAACAAGGATATGGCTGCTGCCAAAGTCCAATCCTGAGCAAAAGGGTAAAAAAATACTCCTTGCTTATTCAGCCAGTCTAATTGTTGCTGATGAACGTGATCAAAGGCAAGGGAAAGAGTCATTAACAGGGTTGCGAAACAAGGAGCTATCAAGACCATGCACGATGTGGGGGTTCAGGAAGTCGGAAGGAAGGCGAACGAAAGAAAACAGAAGCAGGGGGTCGCCAAACCGATCTGGGACTGCCGCAGGCGGGCTAAAGGAGAGCCAAAAACAGGGGGCAAAAAAATCGTTCTGTCTTAAGAGGGTGGAGGGAAGAAGTCTTTAAAACATAGATTGTCAGCAAACAGATGACAAAAAAGAAATGAAACATGAATCGGAAAAAATAGGGATGGGCGATCTCGAAAGCAACAAAGGAAGTAGTTAGGAAGAGAGAAAGGGGTAGATCCGGGGAATAGCAGTGTCAGAGGGACGAGTTACAAAGTCAAAATAAGTTAGTCACACTCTAAGAAACTAACTAACTAAAAAAACCCACCGAAGAAGACATCACACTACACGTTACAAAAAAAAAGAAACAACACAATAGAGGGGAGTTTGGCGGGGGCTTGTGCCTGATCGAAGTCAAGGACAGGTGGAGAGTGGGAAAAAAAAAGACTGGAGGGGGGGGGAAGGCTCAGTATTCTAAGTGAAAAGGGGCCCGGTAATAATGTTAATGCATGAACCGTGAAAGGGGAGGAACCAAAGGGCAAACTAAGGTACAATCAGGAGAGACACTCGAAGGGATCTTTAAACAGATCACTAGACACCAGTGGGAGGGTTGGAATGAAATCGACGGGGAAAAAGAACTGGGATGGGGAGATACGAAGAAAGTCATGTTTGTAAGGGGGGGACGGTAGAAGAAGACCCTTGGAAAGCGGCGGGTTGGGGAAGAAAGAAATAAGGACTTGTGAAAAGAAAGGACTTTCAAGCACGGTGAAAACCCAAAGGGAACGAGAAATAAAAAACACTAAAGAAAGCACTTGAGTCTTGAAGAAGGAAAAAAAACGGGAAAAATATCTAGAGGGAAACGGCAATTGAAGGGCAGACAAGGTCAGGGGGGGGTACGCCGGCTCTCTCATAGGTGCAAAAATAAAAAAAAATTGGCCCGGGAGGTTGTGAGATCACGACGACAAATGAGAAAAATCGAGGAAAATGTAATGTAATACAAGAAACTAATTAAACGCAAATCAGATAGTTGCACCGCGAAAAGACTAGGAAATGGACTGGGGGGGGGGATATAAACATTGCTTTGCTATTCATAAAATGAAATAAGAAAACTTGTCTTGTACAGTGTGGTTTTGTGTTGGATTCGGGGGCGGGAAATGCAAGAAGAAGAAACGATGTAATCTTCAAGGGGAAGACGGCAGCGGGAAGAGGAAGAGAAAAGTAAGCGGGGGGGGAGTGTGTGGGCAACCGGGGAGCTCATTGAACCTCATAAGTACACTTAAAAATAAATAATGTCAGGAAGGTGAGCACCAGGGAGGGTTATATAAGAAGGAAAGGCAAAGGGTATGTGCAATAATTGATGGTGACTGAGGGGGTCTCGGTAAAAAACGAAAAAGTTGAGGGAAAGTCAGGGATTGTCGGACGAAAAAGGCCCCACGCAGAGATCCAAGCAGTTTACGTACAACTTGGGGCAAAACTTTGTAATAAATATAAATAGACGGACTGTATTGACGCTATTGGAGGGACATGAGCAAAGGAAAAGTGAAGGGCGTCTATATGGGGGAGAACAAACGGAAAAAGGGGGGTCGTTATCAATCGGGTACACCAGGAGTGCAAGAGGCTGGGGTTTGTTGTACGCAAGCATAAACAAAGGGCTTGTTGCCCGCTCATGGTGCAAGAAAAAGGGAAAAAAGGGGGTATATCTAAGAATAAAAATGCAGCGAACAAAATGACAACATGGAGGATCTGTTAATGGAAGGGCGCACCCGCTATGACTGGAGGTGGCAGGGGGATGGTTGGGGAAAACAAGCCTCTAAAAGAATATTCAAGCAAGGCTGTGTAAAAAAAGAGGTTGTCAAACGGAATTGTGAGGGGGAGGAATCATCGGGGGGAGCTTGTCAGATGTGTTAAAATAGGCGCGGGAAAAAAGGCACACCCATACGGAGAGGGCACAAGGAGTTTAAAGAAGGTCGCATCATCTTGAAAAAAAAGAAAAAATACTGAAGTCTGATTAAATGATCAGGCCGCGGCGTACAATTTGCGTGAAAAGGCACGTCGCGTTGATGGGTAAAGGAGTTGGTGGAGGGTTCAAACAAATACTACATTCAAAAAAAAAATCATGAAAGCAAAAAGATCAGGGGGAGGTGGGAGGGCAAGAGAGAACAGAGAATGGGGTGAAAGGGTAAAAGGAAAGACTGAGGGTCCATCGATAACTCTATCTTCGGGATAATCGACTAGCATGGATGGAAATGGTTTTAAGCCAAACGGAGACATCGCAGGGCCTTGATGGGGGCAGAGGGGGCTTCTGATGGTGACGGAGGGGTGGGGGGACAATTCGTCTAGGTCCGGAGGGTAAAAATACGAACTAAAGTTAGACGACAGCTGGCATTGTAGGGGGAAAAAGGTCAAAACACACAAATCCAGGGCCAGTTCAAGAGTCCTGGGGGGCGTGACAGTCACCTGGGGGGAAAAGAAGACTCCATCCTGATGGGAAGGGAGAATGTGGCACTACAATAACTTTGCACACGCTGAGCCAAGTAGAAAAATACAAACACCATCAAAGACCAAGACATCTGCAAGGTCAGGGGGAAAAAAAAAGTGTCTTGAGAACCAGATGCCATAAAAGAATGCGTACCTGACGGATTCCGTGGGTGGGTAATTCTCCGGAAATCGAAAATCAGAGGTTAAAGTTCTTAATGCAAAAATCCCGCCGTCTGGGTACTTCGCAGGTCGCTGGGGGTCTAAAAAGAGCTGATTTAACCACGAAAATGGAAAACGTCATACATTGTTTAAAGAGAAAAAAAAAAAACCAGTGATTACATCAATAAGTGGGACTTTTCTAGGACGTGTCAAGGGGGGGCGATGTCGGGGACTGTCCGCGAAAAAAGCCGGGGACCGCTTTCAACTCAATGACCCCCCGGCCTAAAGAACATGGACTCTACAGAGGGGATGGGAGGGGAAAATGGGCGTGCTGGACCGACCAAGCACGAAAAGACGGGATCGTTGGCTCAGCTTTTGCGACTAGATACTTTTGGGGCGAGTCCAAGGCGGTTGTTGTGAAAGGAAACCCAGACAGAAGACATAAGGCAGAAGCGGAAAAAAAAGACTGCACTCATACAGAAGTTCGGGGGTGGACATCTTGGTAACAGGAGGTTCCAAGACAAAGTGAGCTAAAAAGTCAGGTCAAAAAAGGGACTGGGGAACTACGGGTTTCAATGCAAAAAGATCCAGGTTGAGCTGGTTGTGGATCTACCGGTACGATTGAAAGTATGGTGACCGTCTTGGATAAGGGGGAAAACGGGCCGGGGGATCAAAAAAGCAGTCAGTTGTCAAGAGGGTTAAAAGGAGAAAACTTGGGCGTGGGGGGGGGAAACGCGACAGTAAGCCAAAAAACGACCGGGAGAGGTTGGGGGGATTAGGGTAGCGCACACCGCTCGGGAATAGAGACTTGGGAAAAAGGTCGAGGGAAGCGCGATCAAGGGGTGGGATAAGGAAGACATTTAACAGCAGGGAAAGAGATAAAGAGGGAACGACCTCCGGGAAAACAGTCTCATCCCCCGCTTCAGTAAAACAGACGAGGGTTGGAGGACTGAAATATTTTGAAAGGGCAACTTGGAACTAATTGATACATGTAATGGATCGAGGGGACGGCAGGAAGCGTTGCTGATCAGACCCTCAGAGCTCAGGGCTGAGCCCGGACCTGTTCTAAAAAACACAAGGAAGGAGGGAGTGCGGAGTGTATTTGAAAAGGGGGGGAAGAAAATTCTCTACACCAAAAAAGGAGGAGAAAGAGTCAGGAATGGGGAGGAAAGCATTTGGGGTCTGAAAAAACGCAGTCAAACCTCGGACTTTCAGAAAAGAGAATGCGTATGGGGGGGATATGACAAGACAGAACGCATTTAAGAAGAAACCACGCCTGCGATCTATTTAAGTCTGGAACTGTGCCAGGACTGCTAAGTTGGAAAAGGCACGTCCGACTCCACACCTGGGGACTGAAAAAACCGTGTCTCGGGGGGAAAAAGCCGGTCAGAAACGGGGGAGGCAGGATAATGACGGTTCGAGAAAACGGAGAGCAACAGAGTGCGATTTTTGGTGCAGACTTGATGGAGTCTTCAGCAGAGTCTTTGCCCACTAAAGACGCCAGATCACACAGAGGCCGGGAGGGGATAAAGGCTTTTTGGGAACACCCGAAAAGGGGGCATGGTGATCGACTGGGGGACCAGGGGGGTGTAATTAAATTCCGTAGGGGCAGTATCCACGAAAAAAAGAAGTAACCGGGAGAAGAGTGACTAACTCCAAAATAAGTCGGATGAATAGGGTTGGCGCTAAACACAATCTTAAATAGTTGGCTGGGAAATACGGGTTTATCTCATGGGGAGGAACTAGGCACAACTTGGGGAAAAAGAAAAAATTGTAAACCTAAGAAGTGGGAAGTTGGTAAGGCGGGCCAGGATGGGTCCGACGCTTAGGCAGGGGCTGGGGATGCGACCAAAAAATAAGGGGGGGGATCACGAATACAAAGTAACTGTCTCAATAGGCAAAAGTAGACTGAATTAGCATTGAGGTTGGGGGGCAACTTGGGAAAACAATAATAGGATACGTACCGAAGTCGTAAGGGCGTTACAATGGTAGGCATGGTGGTGACTTTTAAATTAATCAACGGAGGTGGTGGGGTGGGGGGTGGAGGGAACTAAAAATCTGGGAGAACTGTGGGTAAAGCCAATCTGACACAGGGTAGGATTCGTTGGGGGGGTGATCTTACTAAACCATTCTTACGGCTTCACGAGGAGATTGGTAAAAGGAAGGAAAAAGGGGCGAAAGCGAAACGCGGAAAGGGAGGGATTGCCCGCCGCCAATTGCGCCTCGAGGTCTATGTTGCAGGACAGAACAAAAAGGGGGCCGAACGCAATGCGTTATTTATTTATGAAAGACATTTTGGAACAAGAAACCGATCGGGGACAAAATGGGATGATGATGGTTTATGCTCAGGTAGCGAGGGAAAGGGAGGTTAGCTTGACATTTCACTACTCAGGGGGAGGTCAGTGAATCGGAGGGAGGTTATATGCAATAAAGTTGTAAAATGAAAACTGGAGATTTTGTTCCGGCTTTCACTACAATCTTAAGACAGCACAAGTGCTTAACTGGGGTTAGACCGTCAAGAGAAGAGGTACTTGTCTTAAAGCGACGAACCAACTCAAGAAGACAATGGCAGAAGAACAATAAAGGATAGCCGTGCGAAAAATGAAAGAAGCATCCCTGCTTTAGGATAGGAGAAGAAGATATGAAGACATGATTCACTTATAATACTTCCAGAACGGAAAAGCCTAGGAATGGAGGAGGGATGAAACACTAAAAAAACCATCAGTTACCAGCAAAAAGCGAGGCGGACAAAGCAATAATAAGGGAGGGTTGGACCCGACTAGCAAGGTCAAATCTGGCTAACCTCGAAGAATCTCAAAAAGTGGGGGGGGGATCACGGGACACGCAAATCGGGGGAAGAAAGAACACTCGTGAATTACCTTAGAGATCATCCAAACAATCCACAAGTCTAAACGCGGGTGAACGCCTCAAGATGAAAATAAAGGGGATTCTTGGTAAAAAATTACTAACAATCCACCAGGGAAAAAGAAAAGCAGAATGGAGGAGACAAAATGAATGAACAAATGGGGGGTCAAAGGGAAGAAACCTGTGAAAAACGTGGGAGAAACTTTTCGTGCAAAATAGAAAGGGGAAAACCGAGGCCCCAAACAGGTGTAACCCGCAGAAAAAAGGAAAAAACAGCAGTGGGGGGGGGGGTAAAAAAAAAAAGCGCTTAAAATGAAGGCCTTTTTCTTGGATAGGAAAAGTTGGGGAGAGAAGCACAAAAACATTTTAGGTCCGAGAAAAAAGCAATAGGGGGACGGAACGACAATACGACGTCAGACCTTGGGGCCATGCAACGTGGAAGTAAAATCTGCGATATAAAACGTGGGGTTAAGGTGCTACTATACCGAACTTAAGAAAGGGGGAAGAGAACTAAAAAGAAAAGTCACACATAAGAAACTTTTCTTCAGATTCAATGGCAAACAAGGGGAAGGGCGCATTCACGGGCACATTCACGAGGGGGGAGGCGAATCCCAGTGGAAAAAAAAGAGGCAAGAGAGAGGGGGGGGAAAATGCGGAGCGAGTAGAGAAAAAGCAATGAGGAAAAAAGAGTTAACTTAGGATAGTTGCGGACAAGGACGAAAAAAAGCCAAACCACACTAGGGATGTTAGAACGCAAGAGAACGACATTTGGTGAAATCCTGACAAATAGGGGGGTCTCAGGGGGGTAGGTAGTTGTGAAATTCCGGATTAGGGGGCTTGGGAAGACAAATCTGCGCTGAATTAGAAATAGAGGGTGCCAAAGGAAAAGGAGGGGGGGGGGGGGTTGGCAATCTTTAAACGCCAAGATTTCGGACTGAGGACGTTCTTCAAAAGGGATGGGTTCAAGCTCATCGAATCGTTAAGAAAGTTAGTGGCGCCAGTTTTTAAAGGGATGGTTCAAAAAGGAACGAGCGATGAGAGTTGGAGATCAGGTGAATTCTGCATTCAAAACCGGAACCAAGGCAAGAGACCGGGGAGTCCAATCATGCGTGGGATCTTCCCCTTACACGAATAACTCAAACAGGGGGATTTAAACGCGAGAGAGACAGAACCCGTACCAAATGCAGACGGAATTCAGAAAGGACAAAAAGGGAATAGCAATCAAGGGGATCGATGGGGCGCCCTAAAAGTGCCCCAGTCGCGTTCTCAATACGAGTTACGTTGAGAACGTGCATACAGGGTGAAGGCTTCACTTTAAGGGAGGTCCAGTAGTTGCGAAACCTGAGCGAACACACGCTGGCACTCTTGAGCAGGGACCGGAGTTGAACAAAAAACAGTCGGCACAAGCCAGCACCACTTGAGAAAAAATCACTCGCGTGAGTCACAAGAGAGGGCGGATCTGGGGGGGTTCCTCGTCTGTAGGAGAGGGTGGGAACGAAATTCTTTGGGAAGATTGTTAAGAACAAGAGGGGATCGGCACATGCCAGCCTCTGGGTGACTACGTAAGACGCCTCTCAAAACAGGAGGATAGTATATTAGACAAATAAGGTCATTTCCGCTTACAAGGAGTAGAGACGAACAAATAAGAGACCCGAAAACCGGAAAGCCTGACGCAAGGAAATGAGACAAGAACTGAAGATTTATTTTGCGAAGGGGGGTTGGTCCTGAATCTCGAAGGACACCGAATGCGAACAAAGGCGGGACCTGAAAGGGAAAGCTCATTTGTACGACACATATAAAGTAAAAGTCAATCGGCACGACGGGGGCGAAAAGGAAAAGAATCAAATTATTAATCCCTGACAGTGGGACGGGCTTGCCAGAAAACGAAAATTGTGGGAAGTTCTATCACTCCAAGGGTCGGCCGTTTAGGGAAAATTCGCAATTGAGGTTTCTGTAATATAAGAAACGGGGAAGTTAACAACGGCGAGCTTCAGTGTCTAAGCCCAGCCGTAAAGGTTAATCAGGGAGGCTTTTGCCAGACGGCAGGGGGGGGCCCGGAAGTCCCGAGCATCCCACCCACGAGAACTCCCGCGTCCACCTCCTGGGGAAACGGCGCACATAAAACACATTGTCTATAAAGGACGAGGTGCGAGGAAACAAAAAAGAACGAGAGGGGGGGGATGGCACATTTCAAGATAAAAAAAAAGAAGTTTCTTCCACTCTGATGTAGATTGAGTGTGGTGGGAAAAAAAGAGGTCTAAAGTGCAGATACCTTAGCCGCCGGAAAAATCGACTAGGAAAGGGGGAGACACCAGACACTCAACGTCCTCTGTGTCTGAGTCAGGAAGGGGGCGAAAAAACACGGGAGGGGGACCATACGGGTTCTGATGGGGGAACAAAAAAAACAGATTTATAAGATAGGGGAGGGTGAGCCTAAACCTTTAGGAAATCGGCAGGTGTGGGTCAGGTTCGTACTAATGCCAGGCCTAAAAAAAAAGTTATTTGCATAGGGATTAATAAGGAAACTCAGGCCGGCGTTAAAAAAATATCGGGGGGGCGATGCGGGGTTCAAGCCTGGCTATGTCAAAAGATCCATGACCTTACGGGAATGGTGGTGGAAAGGCGGTAGAGGGGTTGCGGCTTATGAAGGGGGTAGGGACACTCGTGAGGGGGGGTCTATCTTGCATCTGCCTCACAGAAAAAGGGATTGAAGTCTGGATCGATCAATTCAAACGATGAGACGGGAAATTAAGTCCTGGAAAAGGGTCGTTCTGCAGGGGGGAGTTCCTGTTGTAGGGGACGTGAAACTATGGAGGGAAATAGAAGTAAGGCCTGCGAAAAAGTTGGGGGGGCAGGAGTTGGCGGTACATCGCGGCATGGCCACAACTGTGCCAGCTGACTTGTTGGGACCAGGGAAGAGCAAAAAATGGGGACCGCGAAAAAGGGGGGCCCAAGGTTTTCAAAAAAGAAGAAGGATCTCAGCGGCAAGAATGGGGGGGAAATTCTTGCCGGGGAGCGCCCCGCTACTTGGTTGAAGGGGGGGGGGGCTCTGGTAACTACCCAAAGAAAAGTATTAGCTTTCCCCTCTGGCTAAGTGGGAGGGGGTGAAACTGAGCTAAAATATGAGTTTTCACGGACAGACGATTGGTGGACCACAGCGGGGAAGTACTTGGAGAAGGAATTTGAATGGGGTCAATCTTAGTTAAGTCAGGTCCAAGGTCCCCTCGGACTGGATGGGGAAAACGAGGGGGAGTTAAAGGGAAGAGGGGGGGGTGGGGGGGGTTTCAAACAATTGCCTTCTCGGGGCGGAAAGTCTTTGGGATGAAGGGGAGAGGCAACAACACCCAAAAAAAAAAAAAAAAAAAAAAAAAAAAAAAAAAAGAAAAAGATAAAATTTAAGGACTAGGTATCGCGGCATTGCATGTCTGATACTGAAAAAAACGATTCTGAGATGGGGGGCACGCGATTAAGGAGCAATAGGGGGGCATCTTGGGCTTGACTTTGTTGGGGCCCGCTGGTGCAATTCTGGAGGTGAGTGCCGTAGGAAAACTCCGCTAATAAAAATTCTCTTTAGAGCCTGAGTGGGAGTGCAAGTCACGAAACACTCTAAAGGGCAATGCATTTGGAATGGAGTCCCACATCCCCCAAAGAAAAAATTGCACAGCCACGCGAAAAAGATCTTAGAAAGTGATTGCGAAACCTGGGGACAAGCTCAAAGAACTTGAACCTAGGGGAAAAACGGAGGTCCATAACCCAAAAAAAAAAAATAGACCCACAATGAGGAAATCATCTTGGAAGGTTTGACTGCTACGCATTCAAAAGCATGCGAAAGGTTGGTGCTTAAAGGGCCTTTGGAAAAATTGTGCTCGCCTGCAAAAAGATAGTGATTGGTCCGAAGGGGAGGAAAGCGCTGTGGTCTCGGGCTGGTTACGACAAAATATTCAAATGGGAACCACGGCGAAAGCCGGGGGTCAGAAAAGGGTTCTAAAGGGGAATACCCCACCCAAGCGAGGAGGAAAATACATCACTTGGAGAGGGGCGTGACCAGGGCAACGGAATCAAGTAGGTGTGGCGCTAATCTCAAAAGGACGTGGAAAAAAAAAAGTCACCCCTGCTAAAAAGGACTACTAGGCCTGCCCGGTGGGCGGCAATGGGCCGTATCCGGTCGGTTTACGAAAGGGCTACTTCGTAGTCTAGGGTGGACCTCAGCCGGGGCCGTTATCGATCCGGGATTGTGTGGTGTGGGGAAATTACTCAAAAAAAATCATGGCGAGAAAGCTACAACCATAAGGGCACATCAACGCTTCCAGGAAGGTACAGCCTTTAGCAAGGGTGTTAGCCTAACTACAAATGAGGGCTAGAGGGTCAACTTGAAACAATATGTAAGATTTGGGGGGGGTCAGCCCGGAGTATCCAATGTCGCTGGTGGAGGGAGAAGTATAAGGCAATGGGGGGGGGGGTACGACGTTATACGCCTCACGGAAAAAAGGGGAGAAACTAACCACAAAAGGTTTAGGTCAAAATAGGAAACGGAACGGCTGTGAGGACACGCCTGTGCACGCCCCAGCGGACGGTGTGAAAGCTGGCAGGTTAGGAAAACGGTCTAAAAATGGGCTCACTATGGACACAAAAACAAAAGGAAAGGGGGTTTGCGAAAAGGGAGAAAGGGCGAACAGAGGCATCGATCCCTCAGACCCGCCGATCTGGCAGGGGTGGCTAGAACTGTCCACCAGCCGAGTCGTCCGAGATATGCACATTACTGTGACGAGTGAGGGCATATGAAAAATAAGGGGATCGAAAAAAGGCGGGAAATTGGGGTCGGGAAAATAAGCATAGCGGCCGGGGGAGGAAAAGGGGTTGCTACACTCAGGGGAAAAGAAGGGGGGGGAAGGAAAGGGGGATGTGGAGTGAAGGGGGGTCTGGCTGCTGGAAGTCATCCCAGAGCATCTAAACACACAAGTGAAAGAGAGAGGGGGGGGGGATGAAATAATATGGGGGACACATAACACTGAAACCACAAACCGCCGGATGTAGAAATTTCCGGGGAGACATAGAAAGGATGCTTGGAGTGACGACAAGACTAAGTCCGGGGAATTCCAACGGAACAGCTATACAGGAGGAAATCTCTGCTAACGAAAGGAACAATGAAGAGGGGGAAACTAAAGAGGGGAAAATTACTAAAAAAAGAGGTCTGGTGGGAAAAAACTGGTCGATCAAATTCCTCCAGATAGGCGTGGGGTAAAGGTCTTGGAAGCGGGAACTGACGGGATTCGAACAAATGTCAGAAGAAACTCAGCGGGGAGGGGAGAAATGTGGAGGTCAGGGTGAGTCCCCGGGACTTCCAGAAGAAAAAGGTCAGGTGGACCGTAAAGGAAGGCATATCAAAACTGCGTAAGGCGGGACTGCGAAGGGGGAGCG
>Ga0179593_1386264_pt1 | contig 12905 bp, 14 predicted proteins | sample CZODoug2_1_08_16_FD_185931 | JGI IMG/M metagenome (GOLD analysis project Ga0179593, IMG submission 185931) | Vadose zone soil fungal communities from Angelo Coast Range Reserve, California, USA - CZODoug2_1_08_16fungal (PacBio error correction) | ecosystem: Environmental > Terrestrial > Soil >...
TCAGAGCCATCAGCGTGTAAATGAACCGAGTGTAGGGTCAAACATGCCGGTAAACAATACGTGCCGGGGCTAAAAACGGGGCCGTGCTAAAGTAAGGGAGGAAAGAAAAAAAAGTAAAGCGCAGCTCTGAAAAAAGCTAACATGCCTTGACTAACAAAATCGGCCAGGCCAGCGGGCACGGGGGGAGGACAGAAAAAAAAGAAAATAAAAAAATAAGGTGCACCACAAAAGAAATGAACAAATTGAAGACGAAATCTCCGTCTGTCGTACATAGCTTTATGAAGGGATACAGCCACGAGTGAAAAAAAGGTAGTGACGGAGAACACTGAATGGCAAAGAAAAAGGGGCAGGAAACTAGGAAAAAAGGCCTGTCCGAATCTACAAGTAAAAGAAAGATAGGGGGGAGGATGATTAGAAAGACCAGAGGAAAAGAGGAGGGAAAAAAAAAAGGGGACGGGGGGGAATGCCGATCAATGCACCGCCTGCGGGTAGGCGAAGGCGGATGAAGAAGTGCGAGTGCTAGTCTGAAAAAAGTCAGAGAAACAGAGGGGGGGAAATGGGGCTCTCTAAAGAGATATCCGTAAATGCAAATCCTGGAGGCAGGCAAAAAGTGCCGAAAAGAAACTGGGCTTGGAGAAGCATGAAAACGAAGAGAAAGCGAGGGGAAAAAAGGGGGAAGAAATCAGATCTCAACTGTTCAAACTCCTTGGAGGGGTAATCGAGAAAGAAACACAGGACGGAGCAAAAAAATCAAAAAAGTGCAGGGCGTGCTTGCAACTGCGCGTCTGCGAATAGGAGGGAGGAGAGTGAAATAATAGCAAGACTGAACTTCTAAAGCCTCGGAAACATACACAGAAAACATCTTAGAGTAGGATGCCACGGAGACTTCGTAGACTCATGGATGCATATAAAAGCCTCGGCAGGGGCGGTGCAAAAAAAGCAGGAAAAAACCAACCTAAAAGGAGCTGGGAAAACGCGCGCCAGGAAAAAGGAAATAAGAGCGCATGAACCAACTCGGGTAAGTCAAAAAATGTACGAAAACAAAACACTACTGGAAAAAGGAAAAGCAGAAACTCCAACGACGACGTAAAGCGATCTAAGTCTCGGTAAGGGAGATCGGACGAAAAAAAACGGACCGACCGTGAAATCGTGGGAAAATAGAAGAACAGACAAAGAAAAAGGAATCAGGCGGGTGATCAAAGGGGGGGAAGAGGTCCATCAGCGCGCATAGGTTCAGGGTGAAGGGCATACACGAGAACAGCAGAGAAATACACGAGGCCGAAGAAACAGTAATCAAACAAGCGGGGTCAACAGTAAAAACAGACGTAAATGAACGGACGTGGGAAGAGGAACAAATACGGGTCTGGGGACACTTTTAAAAAAAAAATGAGGACAGAAAATCATAGGTGGAGCAAGTGGAAAAGGAAAAAACTCTTTCGACGGGCGGGAGACGGAAAAGGAGGGGGGGGGAAACATGAATCGTACATAGCAGAATATAGGAGCCAAAAGAACAACCGTCTTAATATACCAGGGGGCTGAAAAAGAACACATAGAAAAGCGAAGACCACAGCGTTTACAACAGGGAAAGGAAAGTTCGAAAAAAAAAAGGGCAATGTTTAGAAAAAATGGCGAAGGACAGAAGAGAAAAAGGCGGAGGGCGGATCAAAAACAAACAACTTGAACGGTCACTTTTTAGAAAACAATGGATAAAAAACAGTGCGGTAGGAAGATCAATAAAGCATAGAAAAAAAGCAAAACGAACGGAATCACCAGGTTCTAAGCTCTGGAGGGGGGTAACTCGTCAGTTTTTATCAGGAGTGGGGGGGGTTATGTGTCGTACAGGGGTCGTAGGAGGAGTGCGGAGGTAACCAGAAAAGGAAAGAACGATAGCCGCGCAGGACTTTCAAAAAAGACGGAAGAAAAAGGATAAGATGGCGTACGCGGTAGAAATAAAGCGGGGAAGAGGGGGGGGAGATGAGCAAAGGGACTGGGGAAAAAAAAAGAGAAAAAAGGAACTCAAAGTGGGGAGTATCGGGAGGGAAAAGGAAGAAAAAGGCAAAAAGGTCGACCATACAGGGATGTGGTCCTCTCAGAGGGGAAAACAGTCATCCAAAAGACATAGGTGCTAGTCTCCAGGAACGTGTTCGGCGGGAGGGGAAAGGTAAATCCCCGAACAAGCCAAAAATCCAAAGGCAGAGAATGAAAGAAACGGCAGGAGAGCGCAAAAAAAGGGTACTCAATTAGGGATGCGAGAGGGCTGGAAAAAATTAAAAAGAACCAATGATAAAATCCTGTGAAGAGAAAAGTGGAACGACAAAGACAGGGGACTTCTGGAAAGACGGGAAAAAACCATGGGGAACAGAAACACAATTTCTAAACGAAGGGAAAAAAGATGATCACAGGAAGAAGTGAAAGCAAACCATCACAGTATCTCAGGGGGTGACTGTAAACGAAGGGATGAGATCAAAAGGGAAGGACACTTGAAACATCACAACATTGGGAAAAGCAAAAGAGTACGAAGGAAGGCTGTCCCAGAGGATAGGAGTCCTAGGTCGGATTGGGTCAAATACCACTGACAGGGCAATAGAGGAGGGAGCAAAAAAAGATCTGCGCAGGAAAAACAATTTGCGCCATGGGGTCAGGACTCAACAAAACAGTGAAAGGTACGGGACGGGGGACCAAGGGGGGGAGGGGAGGCACACGAAAAAGATACTCGGGTAAAGCAGAGAGAAGGTAAAAGCTGAAAAAAGGCCTAAAACCGTCAGCGCAGAGAACAACCTGACCAGCGAGTAGAAAATCCGAAGGAGGCGGGGTGGAAACATCACCGACGAAGGTCGTAATGAAAGCGGAACGAAAAGGACAAAGGAAAAAAAAGCGGTAGAAACAAACACAGAGAAAGAGAAAACAAAAGGGAGCATAATGCGAGAAAAAGGCAAGAAAAGAGAAAAAAAAACAAGACTGGGATCGCGAAAAGGCTACGCAGTTAGAAATAGGCTAAAAAAAATATCGGCGACAAAGGAAAGAAAAAAGGAAATAGAAGAAAATCGCGAGACTCTCATGGATGGGGGCGAAGAACTAGGAAGACGGGTTCGCGACAACGGCTAACACTCAAATAAGAAGGGGGGCGACCGACTGGCCGGCCAAGGGGTCTCAGCACTACAAGGATTAGTAAGATGACGAGAACCATTCTCACCAGAAAGTCGCACACGAACTCTGCTGATTAGCATCGGTGGGAAGCTAGCAACCTTCATGTGATCTCTAACAAAACAACTTAGGTTAGAAAGAGATAACAAAAACGCGAGGGGGAATCAAAAACGAAGACCAACGCAGCGATCGGCGCGCTGGTTAACGTTCAAAAAAGGTCGGGCTAGTGTCAGACACATGTCGGGCGGTTGGCGCAAAAGCAAGAAAGCAAAAAAAAGATACCAAGAATCCTAAAAGACAAATCTAGTTCGGAAGCTAGAAAGAAGCGAGGCTCTAAAAGGGTCAATCAAAAAAAAAAAAGGGAAAAAAAAAAAAAAAAAAAAAAAAAAAAAAACACAAAAAAAAAACAAACCCCAAAAAAAACGCCAGGAGTAAAGGAGAAAGGAGCATACAGCACAGCGTCGCCGTCGAAAGCGGAAGAAGAAGAGGAAGATCCTCGCCGAAACCGTTGCATGCGAAAAACGACTAAAAGGCGCGGAAAAAAAAAAATAGGGGAAATCAGCAGAAAGGTCAAAAAGGGGTCGGAGGCCCGGAGCGGTACGGATAATCGGCATGCGCGCTCAAAAGGGAAGGAATCTTCACGCCTGCGGGCAGCGCGGTGAGGAGGAGACGAGCAAAAGTGCGAAGGCGACGTTCCACATCATTGGCGCTCGGGAAAGAAATAAGGAATAAGGCGGGTGAAAACTCCAACGAACTAACATGGGATCGAAAAGAGAACAAAGAGTCACCAGGAGGAAGGTGTCGAAAGAACAAAATCCAGCACAAAGCATTAGGGGACGGACTCCATTCCTTCGGCCGGTGGGAGGAAGAAAAGGAAGAAAAAGGGCGGGAGGAGGAAAAAGAGAAACACCATTTCCAGAAGGACATACGAAGAAAGGATGCCTCCTAATACCTTGAATATAGAAAGAGAGACGTTAACTCGTGGTTAGGTGGGGAAAGACGGGGTACGCTAAACTTTATGATGTAAAAAAAAAAGTGGAAAGGGGGGCTTCGGTAAAGAAGAGTGGAGGGGAAGTGCCGAAAAGAGAAGGCCCGCCCTACGTAGAAACGATCAGGGGAAACGGCTTCCATGAAAAAGGGGTAAGACCGAGTCGGAAGATAAGAAATGAGAGTACGCAGGAACGGGAAAAATGCAAAGGGCGCCTCGACCTCTAAAAACAGCGCGCAAAACGGTTCATAGGGGCACAATGCGAAGGTAATAGTGTTAGGGACAGGGTACAAGGTGGGGGGGTGAGGAGGGGGGGGGGAAAACGTGGGGAGGCCTCGAGCCTTGAGATCCCAAACAAGCGCCGTAACATGGGGGTAAAATGGAAAAAAAACGGAAAAAAAAAAACAGTGTATGGGGGGGCCACACCCAAACACATAGGGGGTGGGACAACAAGCGGGCATGCGGCAAAAAAGGAGACTACCAGCGCAGTAAATTCAAACAGATGAAGGAAAAAAAAGTGGCGGGGAAGTGGGGGGCCTGAGACAGGGAGGAAGCGGACAAGAAGGTCTCAAAACGTGGCGACCAAGGCTCGTCAAAGAAAAAAAAGTGATTGACAAAGGGTTCCCATAAGCGAGGGGCGAGGTCAGCATGGAACGAAGCTAAAACAAGGGAAAAAAAAAGGGCGACGGAGCCAAACAAACTAAAGCAACCCGAAAACTGACACGCGCATGGGAGAGGGTCAACTTAGCCGAAGAAAAAGAAGAGAGAGAGGGATACTGGTGCCGGAACCGCAACGAAAGAGAGGGAGCGTATCGGATTCTTGCAGGCGAAAAAGACTATGAAGGGGGTAATGTAGATGTTAGTCAGTCTAGAACGAAGCCAGCGAGCTGGACCAGAGGAAGGGGGAGAGGGGGGACCACAAGATACTACTTGCTGGGACATCGTCATCAGACAAAGTGAAAAATGAAAATCACTAACGTAAGGAAATCTAAGCAGAAGAGCAGACGGGGAGAAGGGGGGGGGTTTTATGGGGAGGTAATAATTGGGGGGGTAAAGTGGACGACGCTCAATGGAACAACCGTTAAAGAGAGCCTCGACGGCCACAAACTCGCGCCGCAAAGACAGAAAAGACACCTGTCCGCGCTGGGGCGACCGGGCGAGAAAAGAGTAGCAACAGAAGTCATCCGCAGCTGGGGTCGAAAATGGTCAAGCGAGACTCAAGCGGCAAACCAAAAAAAAAACGTACTTAGAGTCGGTAACAAGACGAAATAGAGTAAAGGAAACAAACAAATCAGAGTAAAGGGGGGAGAAAAGAGGATCTAAAAAGGGAAAGGACCAAAGAAAAAACAAAGACTGAAAGCTTAACCAGGGTTACTTAACAGCGAGCTTAAAGCAGCTGTAAGCATATAAAAGCGACATGCGACGTGGAACTAGAAAGGAAGAAGCAAAATAGTCGAAAAACAAGTGGAGAGGTACGTCTACGCGACGGAGGCTCACTGAGCAAGAATGGGAGAACTTTCAAATCCAGACGAAGGATCGTCCCGGAAGGAGGAAAAAGCTGAGGAGGGCAAAATGGGTACGAACGAAGGAGGATTAGGAAAAAAACAGAGTGGCTGACGACTATAAATAGCGTCAGAAGAAAGGCCCGAGGGGAAACTACTTCGTACCACTACGAAATGCTATACCGCGTGCGTCCCTACTTCACAACCGGTAGAAAGATGACGATACTAGGAAAAGAATGGGCGGCGAGCACGTCAAGGGTAAGTGGGCGGATTCCTCAAGGAGAAGAACATGGCCAGAGGCGTTGTAGCGCGGGAGGATCTAGATAACCTGATCTGAACGGGCCGGAAAAGAAATGAACAAAAGACTCCGTCAAATCTGCCCGAGCAATCCTCACGGCGTGAGAGTGCCAGCTCTTCTCCCAGTGTGTCCGAAGTAGTCTGTGGCCAGGCCGGTCCCGCCAAGTGGAAAATAGAGTAAAATGGGACGGCACTGGGAGGAAAGCCGTCTGGAGGGGGCCCGAATTCCTATCTACTATACCAAGTCTTCTGGTCGAGGAAGAAAAAGGAGTGTTCTATCAGCCCTATAAAACCGAGACGAATGAGCGAAAAGGAAGAGCGCAAAAATAACAGTTCACATCTCGCTCAACAAAAAAACGAGGATTAGTGTATTATGTTCCCGGGGAAAAAGTGGGTGGTCGCCTGCCAGGTCAATGAGTCGATAGGGGGTGGAGAACGTAAGGAAATGCGACATCAGGGAAGGGACGTCAGTGAAAGAAGGCACCAGAAGAACCTGGCGACCGACGGAGAAAGAAAGAAAAATCCCAGCTACTCTAAGGAAGTGGACCAGTCATGGACGTTAGACTGGGGAAATAAAAAGAGGGACACGGCGGAGAAGAACCTAGTCCAACTGGGAGCACGATCTGAGGGAAGTCGGTCCAAAAGAAGAGTGCTCTTGGAGGGTGGGTGGGTTAAAAAAATTTTTGAGGCTTGCATTCGGTGGCATTTAGGGGAAGGGAAGGGGAGAAAAGGATAATAGGAGAATAGGAAGACAAAGGGTTGTCATCCAGGTTTCTCAGGAGGGGGAACATCCTCCAGAAGAGGTTACCGTGAGATCAAGCCGGAGGGGAAGAACGGATAGAAGAAGGGAGAGGGGGGACAGGAAGGACAAAATGAAAAAACTCATCTAGCGTCAAAAAAAGTCTTTTGAACACAAATTTTCCCGCAAAGGGGAAAATTAAAGTGACCTAATCAAGTCGGAGAGAAGGGCAGGTTGAATATAAAGACTCTGGGGTAGGGACAAAAAAAACTGTGGCTGCAGCGTTCAACCGCGAACTAAGGAGACGATCGCCCTCGAAAAAAGCAGAGAGGGCAGGTGGGAAGGGAGACAAGGCGTGACATCGAGCAAGGATTCAATCTGAAGCGGCGACAATGGAAGAAGGATAAGCAGAAGATGATGGAAAAAAAGTGTTAAGCGGCGCCATCTCGGTAATGGGTTCAAGCGGGAAGGAGGGAAAGAAGCTGCAGGCAGTGTCTAAAGTAAGGTTGGGGGGGGCGAGCGGTCCGGGGGGCAAGGGGAAGACGAGAACAAACGGGAAAGAAAAAAAATGAACCGAAAATGAATGTTCTAACTTGGGAGTGTAGGGCTGACGAACAAAGGGTACAGGAAAACGCTGGTCCGGGCTCAGCATATATCGCTGAAAGCAAGCCTGGCGCTACTAGCACCGAAGTGGGAGTCTCGGGGATAAAGTGCCACGAAGACATGAGGACGAGAGCGGACGAGGTACCCAGGCGAGTCGCCAGGGGGCTGCCGGCATTGGGAAGAAGAGGGCATTGGCTCGGGACTAAACAAGGAAGGTACTAGTCATCGCTCAAAAAGAACTACCGGTGGAAATGCTTTTCCAAGAAGACGCGCTAAAAAAAGGGGGGAGGCGACACGGGGCGCTTGGGAGCATGTTCGCGACCCGTACTCTAATGAGGATGTTCCAATACACTGATACATTGGCCCTCTAAAAATAGCATCTAGTAACGTTCGAGGTCTACGGGAAATACTAAAATTCCCCCTGACAGCGGTTATAAGGAAGAGCCACTCGGAGGGCTCGTTTGTAGGCAGTCCATCAATGTATCAGCGGAGCGGAAGATACCGAAGCTCATAAAACAATAATAGGAAAGAACTGGGGGTGCGAGTGGTACTTATCCGAGTCTTAAAACTTTTGTTCCGGGGGGATATATAGCAAGTTCATAGCTACTTTAAAAGGAAGAAGGGGTAAATAATGAACGTGTAGGTCCATGAGAACAAAAACGGTGATTTTAAGAATAGGGTGTGGGGGTGGCGCAAGGCGACTTAACTTGGAACGGAAGGGAAAATCTGTGAAAAGGAATCGGGTGACCGGAAAGGGAGGGGGCAGAATCGGGATTATAGAGAAGAGAGCAGGACAGCGCAGGGAAACCTGAAGGACGTCCAGCTTGCGGGGTGGCGAACGGATTCTAAGAAGACAAACGTTCGGTCAGACTGTCTTTAACCTCCTAACAAAGGCTATTTTCGAGCGCGCAGGGGGCGCGATGGGGAGGGGGGGGGCGACGGGCGTCGCAATTGCATTAGAAAGGCTTGCGGAAATCCTCTTCTCCTAGACTAAATTCCAGTGATACAGCAGTTACGAAAGAAGAAACCTAGGCAAAACTTGGCCAGGACAAACAAACCAAGGCGTATGGGGAACATGGGAAAAGCGGGGGTTCCTAAATAGGAAAAAAAGACCGGTCGTGGAAGACCAAGAAGTTCACCACCTACAAGGAGTCATCTGCTGCGAGGGGCAAAGGGTTCTTTCAGTTAAAGACTTCAATTTGGACTTTCACTTTCGAACAGAAAAGTCGGGAGGGAACGAGACCGAAAGGATTCCCCCGGACTTTTAAACTTACGACATTTGTAGGCACCCAGAAATGCGAACTTCTGACTTTATCGATAAAAACAAACTGAAAGGGGGACGAACTGTCGAGCACAGGGGCTCGAATAGGGCGGAAAACGGCCACCAAGATCGTCAGTAGACTATCTCAAACGGGAGGAGGAAAAAACCAGCCAAAAACGTCCCGGCGAAAAGAACCAGAAGCATATTATAGGAATAAGGATATACGATAAACTTAACCGTATCCGTAGCGGTCACCTACGAAACCCTGGAAGCTATACGAGGAGTCTTGGGAAACAAACAGAAGAGGGTCTATTCTATCGTCTATCATAAATCGCTTAATAAGAAGCAGTGAGGATGCTGCGCAGAAACTTCGTGAAACGAGGCGACTAGCATCTCGAGGGCCAAGGCCCTTGATTGCGCGAAAAAAAAAGCTCAAGAACAGTGGGAGGTCTCTCTAAGTTCCTGGGGAGCAAATCCGGACCTTAATGGCTAGGCTGCTAAGAAGAAAACATATTCCTTCGAACCAGACGACATGAGGTTACGCCAGATCTCTGCTGGAGTAAAAACTCGGTGTCAAAAGAAAAGGACCCCCCAAAGGCGACGGTGGTAGCAAGATCCTAAAAAAGAACCCCGATTATGAATTAAAGAAGATAAACCGTGCCTTTTTGATAGGAAAAGAAACCTAAGAGATCGTCATCTCCAGGGAGGTTTGTGTGTCTCAGAAGGAAGATAATGCAAGCAGATTGCTTTGGACCAATTCAGAAAACGCGAGCCTCCAAGATCTTGCGAGAAAGGAGGGGGGAAATCGGGAAGGGGTACGGAAGCTCAAAGAGATCATCTTCAGTATTCCTTTCTACACCTAAGGTGGGGGGAGGACGTTCGACCAGTTCTACTCCGAATCACTCGACCAGCCGTTTGATGGGGCAAAAAAAGAAGAGGACATCACTTCAGGTAGGGCGTAACAGCAGACGAGAGGGTCAGGAGGAGCTCTACGGAGTCAGCAAAACCTAGATGGGCAGTCGAGTAAAGGGCGCAACATCTATTACGTACGGTTTACCTCTACGTCGAGCGTCGGAAAAGCGACGACGTGCAGGAACTAAACGGTCTCTTCCATTTCTGGAGAAATAGCCCGAGTCGTGGGGATGTCACCGGGGAACGATCGCCGGGTGCAGGACTTCGAAACGGGGGGGTTCAGAATACCATGCAGAACCGTTCGAGGCGCAGACATCCAGGAAAGCAAGGGACCAGGGCTACGGACTAAAAAGAGAAGGAAAAACCTAAAACTCTCCAGGGACTAACTGGCGTGTTGTAACGCGGAAGGGCATGGCACTACGACTGGTTAGATTGATCGGAAACAACTATGTGTGAAGGAGTCTAACTACAAGGGGGGCTTATTGCAACATCCCTCCAGGAGGAATCATGAATGAACCTTCGCCTCGTGAAAAGATTATCATGGGCAGTCGCCGGACCGAGAACCGTCAGGGCGACGCAATCGACCGAGGGCCCTAAACTGAATCAGAAAGGGATCTGACCAAGCTCCTCAGTGGACTTCCAAGCGGTCATGACGCTAAGAATGGAGAGGGACTCCTCAGACGGTCGGGAAAGGGCAAGGACTGGAAACGCAGTCAAGAGAGGCTAAGTCAATAGGCCTCAGAAGGAGAAGCCTGTTAAGACAGTGCCGTCCCGGCGGACTGGGAAGGGGGTCCGTCCGAATTGGCCAAAGCCGTACCTGTCGCAAGCTCACTGGTAAAACTCCGTGCTGAAGAAAAAAGGGGGAAGAGCGAAGGAAGTTCAGAACTGCAATCCAGGGAAGTCCCCAATTGGGTGCGGGAGCGCTCCGCCACATCGAAAAACAAAGATTGGCTGAGATGCGGGGGGGGGGAAGGACTTCGTCTCCGACACTCTCTCCTGGCTGGAAGGCGCACAAGACAGACCCGAGAGCTGCTAGTGAGGACAACCAGTCCGGGTCGAGTGGTCTAGACTCCTAACTAAAAAGAAAGGCTCTCTTTTGTCAGATGTCCCCTCTAAGGACTGCCAGAAAAGAATCTACGCGCGTTGCACAGAAACTCCAAGAGATACCTCTCATCGGGGGGACAGGTCTCTAATTTACGCCCGAGAAGGAGAATCTGAATCCGAGGTACCTCTGGCGAAAAAAAGAAGGCAAAGAAACGACTCAAAAAATGGACTCTCTTGATTGTCGACAGAGGAAATATCTGTTCAGTCAATCGATCCTCAGCTCTCCCAGGAGTCGCCGCGCAGGGACTCGGAAAGCACAACAGAGGAAGGAAAGGAGGACTAAGAACAAGGAGGTGGGACAGCAAGTCGCTGGGAGGGGGAATCGTCGGACTCTTAAAAACCGGCACAAACTCCAGGAAGCGACCGGGGTCACGCGGAGCTCGCAAGGGAATGCGCTGGCGCGGATGGAGTCAAAAAAGAAAGTGGGGAGGACGGCGCGAGCATGGCAAGAGACCCTCTAGGCGCGACGTGCGGGGATAACCGGCTTGCGAAGGTATCCTCCACCTGCGAGCTCTCGCCGCGGAGAAGGGGATCGACGAGCCAATTACGTTTCCTGAGAATCCGCACAAGGGAGGGGAAAGGGAATTCGGGATGCACCGCATGGGGAAGTAAGGAGCTAGGCTCAGTGCCCCTGCTGCGGTAAAAACCTGGCTGTCAGCCCAAGAAAGCTGGGACAGGGGTAATCTAACGCTGAGTGATAAAGACTGCACGAGCTGTCGTGCTGGGCGCGCAGGGTACAGAGAGCGAGCACGCAAGATCGGCGAGGTAAAACTAGCGACAAACGGTACAACAAGGGAAGGGTCGGATATGCTGATCGATAAAATGGGAGAATAAAGAACCCGCCGAAATAAAGCCGCCATGCAAAAATAGCCTCAAATCACACGAGCATCCTCGCGGACGGACTTCGAACAACAAAGAAGGGGAGGACCAGTGTCCGAAAGGTCGTCAAAAAAAAGGCCTGCCCGTTATTAAAGTCCGGAGTCACGGGGGGAGTTCATCTTGGAGTAAACCCGCTGTCGATGGGAAAACCTAAGAAGAGCGCTCTCAGGGGTCGACAGAGAGGGGGACGAGGAAAGAAGTACAACCTTAAAAAATCGCTGCGAAAACAGTAGAAAGACACCTCAGCGAACGGACGGGGGGGGAGAAGGCCGGCTCTCAACATCAACGGGGGGGGGGAAAATCGATCGACACAACAAACAAGTAAAAAAAGGGGGAGAAAAAGAGAGTGGGTGGAAGGGATTTTTTGCGAGAAACGGAAAAAATGACAGAAGGGGGAGATGTGAAGAAATCGGCTGAGCGAACCAGCAGGTGGAGGGGAAGAGAACAGGAAAGCACTGAGAAAAAAAAATGTTCCAAGACGAGCGCCAGAGGGACCTTCGTCCAAGTACCGACGGGTCGGACGAGGTGCCAGAATGACGTCTAATGGGATAAAAGCAAAAAGGGAAAAAAACCACGCAAAAGGGAGCCGAAGAGGGACGAAGTCCAACCTGCTAGGATCTCGGGCGATGCGCAGGGAAGGGCAGTGGGGGGGCGGAAACTTTCAAAGGAAATTCCTGATCAGAAATCGATCAAATCGAGCCTAAACAGTGAAGGGGGGGGGAAAAAACGTGGTCCCGGTCGAGGACAAGACCGAAGATGGACCGTGATCGCCGAACAGTCAAGACTGAGAGGGGGAAGCGACGAAAAGGCGGGGTAGATAGACAGAAATTAGATCCCGAAAAAACTTCAGTGACAGCAAAGGGGTTTACCCAAAATACTGTAACTTGATTCCGACTCCAAGGTAGTCCAATCTGAGGTTGAAATAAGGCGGACGTCAGTGTCGGACGGTGAAAGGAAACACGCGTGCGGCAAAAACGGGCGAAAGCCGTCGAAAGGATCTCCTCAAAAAAAAGGAGAGACGTGCATGTGGGAGAGGACCAAATGCTTCCGACCGACAAAAAAGTAGCGCCGAAAAGAGGACGATTGGCCTCATTTGTATGAGAAAAGCGGGCCTAAAAATATATGGCCTGGAAAGCGCATCATCGCATTTCCGGGTGAGAAAAAGAAAGGGATGGCAAGGAAGAGGGGGCATGGGGCGTTTCGACTTGAAGCGGGTCTAAGCGACGCCAAAAAGACAGGACAGGGGTCCCAGAATGGGCGGCACGGGGGGGAGAAAAGAAGGAACTACTCTTTTGGTGCAGTCTCTTGCCGAGCGTCATCGCCTGGGGGATCGCTGCACGTAGCATCTACTTCGCCTCGTAAGAAACGGTCGTTCAACAATCACGGTCTCCAGTGCTCTTAGGCTTGCCGGACAGAGCAGCGGCGGCATAGGGCTAGGGAATAGGCCGATTGCGGTCACGCGCGCGGGGCCAAAAA
>Ga0179593_1481125_pt1 | contig 12905 bp, 13 predicted proteins | sample CZODoug2_1_08_16_FD_185931 | JGI IMG/M metagenome (GOLD analysis project Ga0179593, IMG submission 185931) | Vadose zone soil fungal communities from Angelo Coast Range Reserve, California, USA - CZODoug2_1_08_16fungal (PacBio error correction) | ecosystem: Environmental > Terrestrial > Soil >...
CCCTCCAAAAGTTATCCACCTTATCGAAGTTTCTGGGCAGGGGAGAGGAGAAGAGCAGTTGTGGGGAGGGTTTTGCTGAACTTTCCTGCACCAACGAGCGGGCAAACACATGGTTTCCTTAACGTAGGAGGAGAGGGAAAAAAAGCTTGATCAAGATGGGGAGGGGGAGGGACTTCCTTCGTCTCTATTGAAGATGGGGACCTGGAATACAGGGGTTCTTTCGGGGGGAAATCCTAGGTGGGATTGTTCTAACTAGAGGGGGAAATCAGGACCCACTGACGACACCACTTGTTGGTCGCCGGATTTTGCAGGCCCTGATTAGGTTCAGACGAAAAGGGGAACAGCTGAAACGTCACCCGAGAAGAACAAACCCTCTATCAAGAGCTTGTGAGCGGTGTGCTCGATGCTCTCCGCCGCGTAGCTTCTGAGATAACTATGGCCCGAGACACCGCCGCGTCTAGGATCCGGCATATATTTCTGTCCTTAGTCAGTAAGAAGCACAATTTTGGGGGGCCGGACTTCAAAACATTAGGTCTGTCGAGCGCGCCCTGAAAAATTCCTGCGACCGCTTTTGAAAAGACCTTAAGTAGGATCTAGCATACGTCGAAGAATAGAACTATTTAAACTAGAAGGACACACCTGGGGCTTGACTAAGCTCTCCTTTTCTGAGGGGGCATTTCACCTGACACTTTTTTTGCCCCCAAAACTATCGAACTGCGCCGGTGCGACAAGGTTTAGAACAGAGAACACGGCACGCTCACAGAAAGGACAGGCCTTGTCAAGGGGCGGGAGCTTCAAGAGGAGTAGTGGGGAAGCAGGGGCGCCAGCACCTCAAGAAAAACTATGGCGAGGAAATCGATGGGCACAAAACGGGGGCACCAATTTCAAAGTCCCCGAGCAAAATGCGAACTTGAGGGACCACCCTGAAAAGGCTCCCAAAGTCGAATCCATGGGGCAACGGGGAGCCTAGGATCCTTGAAGGAAGGAAAAATCTCCTCTGACTGCATTTGGGAAAGGGACTGTCAAAAAAAGAGGATTGAAAATTTCTGTGCCATGGAATCGAGCACTGGTAGATGGGAAAACGTAAGCAGAGAATTATGAAAGGATCACCAGACTGGCCTTTTCATCAGGGGGGTATTCCCGGGGTTTGTTCGAGGTCGGGGGATTATAGATCCGAAAAACCTTATATTATTAAAGAGATAGACAAGGACAAAAAACTGGAAAAGCGGCGGGCACGGAATGGAAGTGGGGTGACGACAAGTTGGTCCGGGGAAGGGAGGTCATCGTGGTCGGAAATGAACCTTCTAGGAGCCTGTCAAAAAGTAGGGGTAAGGGGAAAGGAAGCCTCATGACCTTGTACTTTTAGGACCTGCCTTGTTTGAAGTGAAAGGAAGGTAGTAACCACGGGTTGGGGAAAAAACGTGAGGACGGCGGTTGGGAAGGGAAAAATGGTTGGTTTAAAGAAAAACAAGAAAAGGCCTCCCTGAATTAGGGGACGGGAAACAACGGGGGCCGTTCAGGTTCGTTTCCAGAGATCTACCAGTGGGAGTTTAACTTTCCGACTAGTAACTCCGGGACTAAGGGGGGGGGCAGAAAAGTTAAAGGGGGTAGTACAATGTGATCGTCGCCGGGTTAAGGGGGGGCTTCCGCAAGGGGGGTGTAATGAAAAAGAGAATGCATAAAGAAAAGGTTTTTCGAATTAACGACGGTCAGGTCGGGAAGACCATGAAGGGGACCGAAGTACACTGCGACCAAAGTTGGGCGCGGGGGCCAAGGGCGTGAGTGGGGATTGGTTCGACTGGGAGGGAGGGGTCTCCGGAAGGGGACTGTTACTTAGGAGGTAGAAGGGGGAAAGAGGTAGGGCTCGAACCAAACCGTGAACTTTTTGATAAGCCAAAGTGGGGGGGGGAGGTATGGGGGGATCTCAAGATTTTCCAATAGAAATTGAATAGCACCTCGGGAGGGGTTTATGGGGTACGAAAAGTAGGTCGTTTTCGGGCGAATAGTAGGCGACGACAGGGGGAGCTCTCAGAACCTCCCACGATCAGTGATCTCGGAGGGGTGGGGGATTTATAAGGAAGTACTTGGTTCTATTTGAATGAGGGGAATCCTAGAATGGCAAGTCAACTGGGAAGGAGGGAACCAGGAATTTTTTGAGGGACTGGAGTGAAGGAAAGATGGGCATCAGAAGGAAACACTGCTCGAGAAGGAACCTATAAAAAAAAGGCTTCTCCCAAGAAAAGGTCAAGGTCCGTATGAGGAAGAGAGTGCCTTAATGATAGGTCAAAGTGCCTGCTAGAAGTAGGGGACACAGAAGTCATGGGGTTGGACTTTAAGGAAAAGAGAAATCGAACCAAAATTGCGGAGGGGCATAACTGATGCGGAGAACGCGATCTGGTGGGAGGAATTTCGGTGGGTTTCCTTTCGGTAAAGTGAGGGAAGGTGCGTCGATCTAGAGTGGAAAAAGACCGAAAAGGCGAGTTTCAACCCGAGAAGATCCCACACACACCCATTGGCAAAAACCCGGGAAAGAGGACAAGAGTCTTTCGGCAGTCAGCACCACACAAAAAACCAAACCGTCAAGGAGGGACTTCGAAGGATATAACGGGAGGGCTAGCGATGCGATTCGGACTTAGCGAAATGTCGCCATCGGGGGGAATACGTGGCAGCAATAGAACTATCTCCTGGGAGAAATATCGTAGGGAGGCAAGAGGTACCGGAGATCAAATGATTTCCGTTTTCTAAAAGGAAGCTGGTCTGCGGCAGTTTTTGACGGAGACACCCTGTAGGAGAAAGAGGATGATCGATGAGCTCGAAAAAAAACGGGCGTCGGCTACGATCTACCGTCATCTTCCTGTCCTCGTCCTCAGATGGCCGTTTTGAGGGGGGGGGAAAAAAAGCCGACCCGAGCGCCTTTGTACATCCCGAAGAATACGGCAACTCGATGTATTCCTGGGAAAATGGGGACGGCAAATAACGGACGACCATTGGGGAACACGCATCGATTTTGGCATGAGCCCGGCGCTCATCTACCAGCATGACGGGATGAGGCAGAGAAAGAGCGCCAAAAGCCTCTAAGAAGGGGACAAGGTTTCATGACCCAATGAGGGGCAAAGGCCTTTCCCGGCGCCAATCTATGGCAAAGTGATCCTTGCCGCTGTCGTCAGGGGGCTTGAATGCCTTCATCACAGGAGAAAAAAGATGCGGCAAACGCACAGTGGCGCCTTTGTTACGGCTACACCGGTCCTGTGGATCGGAGGGGGGTGAATGCGGACCGCGACTCTGGCAGAAGGGGCGGCTGCGTCTGTAAACGCAAGAAACCTTCGCACCGGAAGGACCGAAAGCTGGGAACGCCGTATTTTTATGGGGCAACTGATGCCGCGCTGGACCGTCCAACCGATCCTATATATTGGTGGAGAATTATGTTTTTCAAGAAGGTTGTTCGGCCCGTCAACGCCTACATGTCCGCCTTCAAGATAGAAGGGAAAGAATCATTGGGTAGTCCTACTCTAATAGTCCAAAGGGCCGGCCCGCTCGTGCGGCCATGTTCGCACCTCATCTAAGTCTATATGTCGATCGGAAAAGGGGTAGACTTCTCTATGGCGCTATGCTGGCGTGGTGGCGCTGCGGCCTGCACGGCCCTAATTCCAGGCGATGGCAAAATCTTTTGATCGTGGAGGCTACCTTCGAAATCCTGGGGTGGTTTGCGAAACTTCTGGTCACTGTTCACGTCTTCTTCGCCGCAGAGCTTAATGGGATGGCGCGGCCACTTGGCCTAATCGGGGTCATTAGATCGAACGTCGGGGGCTAGTGGTTCTGTGTTATCGATGCCATGAACGCCCCCCATCAGGGAGCATGCGCACCCCCTTCCCGGGGTCCAAACGCACGGCTAAGAATCCTGAACAATTGCCGACAGCAGGAGGACCGCAATCGCCAATTGAAAGAAAAAAAGCGTAGCTCACACATGAGGAGAAAGGAGAGATCAAGATGGTCAGAGGATATTGGCTGTAAGCACCTTCTTATGATGCTGGGCATGCTTGAGCATACCGTCGGGGGCGATGCTCTATTTTCGTGCGTTAATTTGCATCATCCAAAAACAAACAAAGATAGACAAATAATCTCATGCGTCACCACGACTGGGGGGGAAGGAAAATTTCACTAGCGAAAATTAACTCTAGGCGGCACCTACGTTGAACAGTGTAAAAGATCAAGTTGAGCCGAAAGCAGCATTTGGACGTACAGGTGAATCCTAAAAACCTGTTTGGCGATTGGAAGTCCTAATGCTGGTTTGCCCGATGCTAAGGACACGCCATCAGCATAGGGGGGGAGAAGTACAATCTCAACCTCCTCCTTGCACTATCGAAATCATCATCTGTTTCATCAGCCTGGTATATTTGTGAGGCGAAAGTTCCTCAAGAACTTATGGAGGGGTAAGACTTGCTAGTTCCATTTTCATCCCATGTGGAATTAAAGTGATCAGTGGGCGAGCGCAGGAAATTGGGGGTTCCTCCGACACACTTCTTCATCGTTCCACCCCTATGATTAGTTTGCGGCACGGGAACACAAGAGAGTACATCTGGTAATAATCTATGAAAGAAGTCGTCCTTTTCCGGGAAGGCGCGAAGGGGGAGGGTCTTGGTTCAAAACGCAGCCGAGCTACGTGCGCGCTCCATCTTCGGCTCCGACCAGCTAAACCGGTGTTGAACGCGAACAGCGGCTCCAATTCGAAAATTGGTTTGACAAGGGGAATCAATTTAAATAAGAGGGGCTCTTTATCTAATCAAGGGTGACCTAAAGATATCCGTGCCGGCCGAACGTTCGGATTGAAGGGTTCAGGAAAGGGTCCTGGGAGGTTTATAGTTTTTACTGCTCGGGCGGAATACCAACCACACAAAACCCCGGCCTGGTCTTTCTAAGAAGAGAGGGTCCAGAATCGATTGCGTGCGAAAAGAAAACTGAGCTGCGTGGAGGCAGCTAATGACAAACCTTTTCGCCTGAAGGAAAATTACTCAACTATGCACCAGTGAGAAAGGAGACGAGTCAGCCCTCTTGTCGCGCCATCGGAATGTCAGTATACCGCCACGGAAGAGGGTGAAGCTGTCGAGGGAAAATATACTCCTTCCGGAAGGTGTGAAGTCCCGAGAAGGAACCGACGGATTACTCACTACCGGTCGGAAAACCGGAGAAGGAAGTTCGGGCGCGGGGCGACAACGCATTGAATGAGATTGACGGGAAACCGGGGGATTGGACAATAGAGATGGGGAAGAACATATCTAAGGAGTCGGTCCGCCTATGGCGATGGGAACTAAATTGTGAGGATACATTCGAATCTTAGAAAAAATGAGGGACGTATATAGGGAAGCTGAGTCAACGGGACGGGTTGCTAGAGACTGTTTTACCACCTTACTTTCGAAGAAGGGGGGGCCGTGGTAGGGTTTGGGGAAGAAGGGGACTTTTGGGTGATACGTCTTTTGTAAAGACTTAGCGCCGGGCAAGCAGGGTTTCAAGCACCGCTGACCAAGGAGACCTACAAAAAGAAACCCACGGGAAAGAAAGTAGCGTGCTCGCAAATGGCGGGAGAAAATCACGATCACGGGTTTGGGAGTTCCGATGGCTTAGGTGACAAAACCACCCTACACAAAAAAAAAAAGGCAATTAATACTACGACGATCAGGAAAAGCAAAGAGTGGGCAGAAGGGTGGGACAAAATAGACTCGGAATTTCTCGTGTTCCTGAAGTTTTTGGATTAGCGCCAGAAGGTGTCTGTTTCTTAGACCTTTAATTGTTCAGTATGGGCAGGGACGACTATCCTTCAGGAACTTCATACGAATAACAAAGTGGGTTTAGTGGAAAAATGAACGCAGGTATTATTTCTATATGTGTCAACCGGAGGAAACTCCCTCCGGTAGAAAAGACCAAACTGGCTCAAATCAGGGGAAAAGCGTGCTTCATCGAAATTCTCTGAGAAGGGCAGATTAGGGAGAACTATAATACCCTCAAAAGACTAGGGGGGCACTAGGACCGAATCTATTGGCCTTTTGGGTATAAATCATGGGGAAAGAGACAAAAAAAGGGGGGGGGGGCCTTACACTTTCAAAAAAACTTCGACAAAAAGTAGGTTGAGGGGGGGTCGGGGACGAAAAGATATTATGGCCGAGCTGTGGGAACTGACATTTCTGCGTCGCCCGTGGATCCAGGGAGACTGAAGAAAAGGGAAAGTTAAGAGTCCTTAGAAACAACAACCCAAGGTTGAGGCCGGTCCTATTGCGTGGGCGGACTTTATCGGCCCTTCAGGGCTACTTGCGGTCACGGGGAGGCATCCGGCTGAGGAAGCATTCCTTCCTTAAATGCTACAACTTTGTGGAGGCCCTATAAACAAGGCGGACGCGAAAAAAAAAGAAATCAATGGTGGTCAAGTTGGATAGCCGCCTCTTAAATGAGAAGGGGGGGGGACAAGGAAAGGAAGGGGCACTAAATAGACTTCGGGGAAGGGGAGCTTATTAAAAGGCAGACCGGGAACTGCATGGGGAACCTATTTCCACATTTCGACGTCGTTGAAGAACAAAACCTCTAATGACAATGCAAAGGGTCCATAAGGGCCACGTTGGCGCCTATATCGCCATACTAAGGAATTACCACCGCAAGGGGCAATCCCCCATAAGTTTTAAGAAAGGGTAAAGTGATGCCGTTTTGGACTCTTTAACTAAGGGGAACTGGCTGGGAGCGGTCGAGGGGGTCGAACAAACCTTCGGAGAAATAACTAAGGATTCAAGTTATTCCCGCAAACACGACGGCTCCTAAGGAACATTTCGTCAATGGCTTTTCATTGAATCAAAATAAAAAAAACCAAGGGAAAGATGGGAGCACGTAAAGATAACGCCCTTTAGTCTGCAGGGATATGAGAATGGGGTGGGGGGGTGGACAAAATATTAGAAGAGTGACTTGGAAAGTAAACAAGGTGGCTTTTGAGGTACAGAAAATCTCCTGTTCAAAGGAATGGGTTGCACTTCAGTAAATCGCCAGTTCCTACAAAGTGAGGGGACTCTGTTTTGTCAACCGGACAGGTCGAAGTACAGGAATCGGTCACGGGGGGAAAAGAGTAAAGAAGGTTATGGAAGGAAATGGCTGAAGAAGGAGAGGGGGAACGACCGAGTCCCTTTGAGGTCTGGTTAAAAGAGACGGTCTGAACTTTAAAGAAAGAACGAGGGCTGATTGCCTTTTTCTCCTTCCTCCATACCTTCCCTTCAAAATTCTGGGACGAGTCGGGGATAAACTAGGGGGTATGGGGTGTGTTGGGGGGGTGGATCTTGGGAGATCCTGCCCGGGGGTGCGCTTAAAGGTGTAGGAGGGACAGGGGGGCCTTGCATTGCGAAAGGTTGTGTGTCGTCACACAAATTAGAAGGGGGAGCATGATGAGGACACAAAAGGCACGCGTCAGAAAAACAAGAACGGAACATGGGGGGGTAAACTAGGGTAAAATGGAGGGCATGAATGGTGGGGGAAAGATTAGGCGGTAATGAAGTCAGAAGACAATGGAAAAAGTGCGTGGAACACGCGAAGGCATCAGGGGGAGGAGACTCGAAAAAAAAAAACTGTGGTAGGAGATAAAGGTGTTGCGAAGTTGTAGATAAGAGGGGGAAAGAAGGGGATGGGAAATTCATGACTCGAGTGTGGGGGGGGGGGGAGAGGTACGACACCGGTTCGTATGAAAATAAAGGAGAGGGAAGGGGGAGCTTTTTCTCTTCTTAAGGCTCAACACGCTACGGGTGGGAGGGGATGGTTTATGAAAAGTCAGGACGGTCCTGAACGGACGTGCGGAAGACAGCTTCTAATCAATTCCTGGGCTACAACCGATGGGGGGGTGTGGGAGCGCGTAGAGGTTGAAAAACCTATACTGACAGACGGGACCAGCTTCGAAGGGGCCAAAAATGGGGAAGGGGTTCTCTCGGAGGACTGAAAGAGGAGGGCTTCTTATCAGACTGGACCAGATTTCTAAAACCTTGTGAGGAAGGAGAGCGACGGTCCTTCATTAAAAGGGGGGGGGGTGGATCCTTTGGGGCCGGAAAAAAAGAAAAAGTCTACATCCAGAAATCTGGAATGCCCAGGGAAGAAAAGGACCTGAAGGGTTTCAAGGGGGGTTGACTTAGTAATCTGTTCAAGGGGAAGTATATTTAGGGCTGAACATTGATACCAGGGCACTTCTCCGTTGGTGGGGACACTATAAAAAGGGGCACAACCAGTGGTCCAACAAAATCAAAAAAAAATTCTTCTATTTTAAAGCTCTTGGGAATGTCGAAAGGAGAATAAGGAGGAAAAAATAACCAATAGGATTTGAATGGTCTCTAATAGAAAGACACAGTTATTTCAGCTCTGATGAGAAAAAATCCAAAGGGGAAAACTGTATCGTGACTAAGAAGCGCGAGAGGAAATATAGCTTCCCTACAGGCAGACGGGTCAAGGACAGCAAGCAAATTTCAGATAGGGCGCGAAAATTCGCTTACGGGGGGTTGGGGAAGGCTAAACACTTTCGAGAAAGAATTTGAGCGGGCAAAAAAGGGAGAAAAGCGAACCTGCAAGAAAGGGGGCCCGGTGCGATAGACAGAAAAACGGGCCGGGGGCGTCCCAGGAGGGGGTCCAAGGGGGGGTTGGGGGGTTTAAAATCTGCTGTCCTCGGCAGGAAGGGGGGGGGAGGACTTTTTCCAGGAGGGTGAAGACGTTCTCGAAAAAGGGAAAAAAGGCGGCCGCCGCTGACTTGAGCCAAGAACTAGGCGGTGCAAAGAGAAGGGCCGATTAGAGAACTAGTAAAAATTTGAAAGAGGTGGAGGAATTCCTTATCGGACAAAAAACACGCAAAACAGGGATTCAAAACAGTTGAGGAGTTCGCCTTTCTTCGGCGTTCGATCTTTCACTTAGGAAGCGGACCTCAGGAGGGGTCACTTTGAACTTAACAGTGAACCAGAGGGAGCAAAAAATGGCGGACGCACGAAACTGTCAAAGTTTAGAAGGTCTTGACGAGCTGGGGGGCATTACTCTCTTTCGGTGTCTAACGGCGTCAGAACAAGAAATTGTCGGAAACGGAAAAAATCAGTGTAGTTATACGAAGAAGGGATCAGACCGGCGTGGTGGGCCAAAAAAAAATATGAGCTCGGCCAGCAACTCAGTCTTAAATGTGAAAGTATGGGTTTTCAAACTGTGGAGTTTCGTTATGGGGGGGATGGGACAGATGAGAAGAGAAAGACAAATACCATGCGAACATGTAACAAAAAACCGAAACGTATGGCGAAGGTAAGAAAAAGGAAGGAGTGGTCATGGTCCTAAGAAAACAAAGGCTCAATGTAAGGAAAAAATCGGCGCAAAAAAAATACAAAGAGGAAATATTCTTACTGATGAAGGGGAAGAGAGGGGTAAATAGACTCTTCCTTAGGTGGGAAGTGCGGCGTGTGGGATAGAGAGCCGATCTGGAACCAAAGAAGACTACGACTTGGTTAAGCACAAAGAGGATAGATCGTGGGGGGAAGGGAGAAATGGGGGAGAGGGAAAAAATCAGTAAAGTCGGAAAAAGGGGTCATGGGAAAAAGCCTTTCCACGGGAAAAGAAAACGCTGAGGGCCTTGGAAGGGGGCTAAAGATCTTGATGAATCGACGGGGAGGCGGTGGGATATAGGGGTGGTTGATGGAATTGTGATTGCGATAGCCTTGACATTACAATGGGGGGGGGCTAGGTCAGTGGAAGAAGTAATCTCCTACCATTTCTTAACCTGCAGGGGGAGAAGGAAGCAGGGAGTACCTCAATCTAAAAAGTCTTACAACTGGTCTCGCAAAACAATTATTGGGGAGGGGACCTAGGGGGGAAGGGAGAAGAGTTCTATCTGTCATAGCTGTGGGGTGAGACGGTGAAAGTCCTTCGGGACCGCGCAGGAATTTGGCAAGGGCTCTATTCACAGAATAAAAACCCAACGCGCAAAACACCATCATAGGAAAAAAAACGAGCAATAATATAAAATAGCAAGAATAAATTGTGAGCACCAGAGAGTAGTCCGAAGAAGGTGAAATGTCCCAAATGTACAGCCATACCAAAAGGTATTTATACGCGTTCGAACAACAAGTCAATGAAAAAAGAGGGCTATCTGGGGGAAAAAAAAAGGGAGAGGGGAGTCGGTGTTTCCTATCTCTGCTATTTAACAGAAGGATCAAGAGAATAGAAATTGTTCGTTCACTGAAAAAGTATCAGGAAAGGCGAACGAGACTCAATCTGTAAGTCTTCTTTGATTTGTAGGTGGAGAGGATTTTGAGGGGTGTGTGATATTGGGGCACTAAAAAGGGACGAACTAAATTTCAGGAAAGTTGTTCTACGAAAAATGAGTTCTTAAAGGGGGGGGGAGTCACCCCATCTAAAAGCTTACTGGGGGGTCCCTGACATTCTGTGGGCGTGGGGACTAAGGGGGGGGGTGGAGTGGCCCGTTTTCAAAAAAAACAACTTTCTGCAAAGCACTCACGTTGCCCCAATTATTGTTTAGGGGAGGGAGGGTCAAGCACGACCGGAAGGACTTTGCCCTACCTCGAAAGGATCCTTAAGGGGGGAGAAGTAAAAAGTTCCTTAGGTCTCTTTAACGGAAGGGTCAGTGTGTGGGAAAAAAGAAAGCAGAGTGGCTTACTGGGCGAGGGGAAGGAAGAATATTCAACATCATCCTTCCGAAAAAGGAATAACACTGTGGACGTCCGGCTACAGCGTAAGAAAAAGTGGCGGCCTCAAGGGGGGCCTTCTTTTTTGAGGCTTTCCAACTGTGGGGACTAGAAAATTTAAAAAGACTGAAAAGCCATAAGTAAAGCTTCGCCCACGAAAATGAAAAACATTTAAAGCTGGTGGAAAATGCCTGGGGCTATGGCTATATCGGGGGGGACTGAGCGGGTGAAATCTTAAAAACGTCCAAGACGTCAGAAAGGAAAGGTGAAATCTCCCGGAGAAGAGGCCGGCTCTGATGCGTCCATCTCGTCGGCTAAAGCAAAGAAAAGGGGGGAAGGGGGCCAAGATAGAAAAGGGGATCCCTTCTAAAGTGGTTGGGAAAAGGCTCAACAGAGCTTCGTCAAACGACAAACCAAAAAGAGTATTCGATTACCGTTAAACGAAGTTGAATCCTTTCTAGCGAACTAAGTAAAAGGAGTGAGCGTTTCTCAAAAATCAGTCCAGAAAGGAGGTGGCTCCAAGGGTTGGCTAGGGGCAACACCAGACATAAGGAAAGGTCATTTGAGGCCCAAGATTTCGAACCTTTAAGATGGAAAGAACCAGGGTTCAGTTGAAAAGAAGATCTTTAATAAAGATTTCTATGCGGATCAAGTATACCTAGTACATGTCGAGGCTAATGAAACGAAAGCTAGGGAGAGAAATTGCCGGTAGCTAACGGAGGCCAAAAAAGAAGGGGGGTAATTCGTTCGGTAGTTTTGTGTAAGGAGAACTTAAGGGAGGGGGAAGAAGGTGGACAGGGATTTTTTTTTTGGGGGCCCATGGGAAGGGGAGATGGTTATCAGGAGGTCTAGGGAAATACTTCCAGGCGCAGAGAGAGCCTGGGAGGAAATCCGAATCCAAAATTCAAGATAATTATTGAAAAAAAGAATGGTCTCACACAAATGCTCGCTTCGAGAAAAGAAGGGGATGGACTACAGACGACGGACTTTGTGGTTTGATTTTTTTGGCTTGAAACCCAAGGAAGAAGACTAAACAATTACGTTTTCCGGACGAAAAAGTTCGCGGGAAAATAACAGGCACAACGAAAAAAGAAAAACAGGGGGGGGGGCAAGGAAAGATTCAACAGCCGTCTGGTCCGCTAAAAATTAAAATAAGTCTGGGAATAAGTATTATGGGGTTTGAAGGGGGGAAGTACCTAGGGGAAGGGTTCCTTTATGGACTAACTATTAAATCACACTGTGGGCAGGCTCCTCCAACTGGTGGTCGACTTCCGCTAAAAAAGGGAGGGGGGGGGTCGAGCATATCCTGAAGGGACGAAATTCAATTGCAAACGTAATCCCCCCTCAGGTGATTCGGGGGGAGGATGAAGAGAAACCTTCTCGAGAAGAGCTGGGGAAAAGTTCGGGAAGACGGAAAATAAGATGAACTACACTAATAAAAAATAGGGACCTTACAAAATATTATCTTGAATGGTAGCTACATCTTTCCAATCACAACCTGGGGTATCTCGGAGAAAACTGGGGGAGGAGATCAGCACCTCGGTAGAGAAAAGAGGTGGAAAAGACCGGGGGGGGGTTTCGGCTGATGTATCCTCAGAAAAGAACATATAACCATCTAGGGGGGAAAAAAAAAGGTTGGGCCTATCTTCCTTCATGGAAAAGGACCATGCAGGGAGAAGGTAAATTCAAATGTTTCGAGACACCATTAACGGAGAGATAGGAAGGAGGGGGGGGAGAACGGGCGAACAACGTGGGTTAATCACCCTACTCTACTCTCACAATCCACCAGAAAGGGTAACTGAAGGGAAAACTCCGGGGGGGGGCGTAGGGGGGGTTTGAAAAAAAAAGGTGAATGGCTTCAAAGGCCTCACTGGGACTTGGGGAGGGGAGTCTGAAGGGTAAATCCTCGGACAAGGAATGGTGAAGGCCCCACGTGGTCACCGGTCCAAAGGAGGGAGGAATTCAAAAACTCTGGGCATCCATTTTTAACGTATCCGGGAGGATAAAAGGAGGAAGTCAGTAAACACTAACTCGTGCAAAGAAACGCCCGCAACTGGGTTGTTTGAATGAAAGGTTCCGTTAAGAAGGAGTGTTCCATGGGTGCTCTTAGTCCGGGTTCATCTTTGCAGGCACTCACCAGAAACCGGTCTAAAGATGTCCGTCCCCAAAAACGCAATCCTTTCCCCGGATCATGTTTTAAGGCAAGGAGGGTGATGGGGGGGG
>Ga0179593_1663768_pt1 | contig 12905 bp, 20 predicted proteins | sample CZODoug2_1_08_16_FD_185931 | JGI IMG/M metagenome (GOLD analysis project Ga0179593, IMG submission 185931) | Vadose zone soil fungal communities from Angelo Coast Range Reserve, California, USA - CZODoug2_1_08_16fungal (PacBio error correction) | ecosystem: Environmental > Terrestrial > Soil >...
CTAAAGAGGAGGGGTTATAAGGCGCGCGGCAAGAACGCCGTAAAGGACCTTAAAGAGATGAATTCTGAAAGAGATCAAGGCGGCGCGAGAAAGCCAAGCAAAAGTACAAAGGGGGTGCTTCAGTCAGAGCAAAGAGGAAGATATACCAAAAGGACTGTTCGGGGGGTGGGGTCTTCTCAAAAGGAGGGGACCCCTTTTGAATCGGAAGTCTAGGCTAAAAGAAATTTGGCAAAAGGGATACACGGTTATGGAAAGTCAGAGGTTTTTGTGTTGAAAAGTAAGCTCAAAAGGATCTGAAGGGAGCAGAGAACTGCCCAGGATGTAGGAAGCTCTCCTCTTCTATGAGGGCTAGGGGGATCTGGGAAGCGGGGGAGGACCAATCTATAAGAGAAAAAGGGTCTGTGAGACTCATAGCGTCGAAAAAAATCACTGCACCATGGGAGGGGATGGAAGCGTCGTAGGGAGGGTCCAGTGCTTCGGAGGGGGAAAACATCGTTCTCGCTCCCGGCATAGAAGAGAACAGGCGCCACGATGAAACAGAAAGCCAGATCTTGGAGGAAAGATCCACCGTTTTGAGGGGAAAAACGCTGTATGAAAACCCCACCCTTTCGCTCACGGAAAGTCTCTGGAAAAGGGAGGGAAGCGCGAAAACACCAGAAAAGGCATGACATCGGAAGAAATGATTGGGAAAGGCTCTATCTCTGCGTAAACTGCTGGCGAAAGGATCGGACCTCAGAGGGAGAGACATACCATCGGGAACCATCTGGGGAACTACGACATAACCGTTCCACATAAAGCTTAAGGACTGGCTCCTTGGTTAAAAGAAAGAAACGGTGGATGAAAAAGGTTCAACTGGAACCATCGTAAAATAGTAATAGTTCTTCGTCACGAAAATCGGACGAGCAGATTCTAATAGGAGGATGCCACTTTGGGGGAAAGCCTTGTTGCAAAAGGCGAAAAACTGCGCAAAGAAAAAAAAATCCATCTTTCTATATGAAACACCCGGGCAGGAGAAGACATTAAATAAAGATTCGGAGAGACCTTGCAGGGGGCTCTCAGATAAGGGGCTTCAACTCTGGGAAGGCATGGAATACAAGAAATGGAGCCCACCGTCAAAAGAGTAGAAAAGAAAAAGATGTCAATTAGAGCAGGATTCTGCTTCGGAAGGGGAAAACAAACAACAGAAGGGGTGGGCAAGGAGGGCGGACCATTCATCGAAGGGTTTTCACAAAAAAAAAAACATCTGTTGTCATCCTGTACGTTTGGCAATGCAGCAACCTCTTGAGAAAAGAGGATAATTGGGGGGGGGACAGGGCTTCAGAGGGGGGGTGAGGAGCCTAAGAAGAAGCGGGAGGAAGGAGGAAATCGACCTGGTCTCGAAGGAAAAAAATCGACTCAAAAATGCTGCCAAGGGGAGGAATGTGCATTAAAAAAAAGGGAAAAAAAGTGTTTGGAATGCGGGTAGGATTCCCTTGGCTCAAAAAGGGAAAGAAGAGCTTTGGGGGGAAAAAGGACGTTTTTGTCCTGGGGGGAAAAATCCCGAACCAAAAAATTGAAAAAGGACCTGCATCGGTGGAAAACAGATGCTTGGCACCGGGGAGTGCGCAGCGGCCCGGCAAAAGGAGGAAAAAGAAAAACCCATCAAATTTTTCCCAGGGGTCCCTGACCAGGGATTCTCATCGGGGGGGAAGGGGGGGGGTTAACACGTACCAGGAGGAAGAAGGACTCGTAAAAGGGTGTTTCCAGGGGTAAAAGGAGGGTTACTTCCTCCCCAAGGGGCACTTTTGTGGTCAGCAAAGTCAAATGGCAAGGTGGCTTCTTTCAAAAAGAAAAAGAAAGGTTCAAGCCGGCGGGAACCGACCTGGCGCAATTCGGATCAAAAGAAAAAAAGACAAAGTAGGAGAACCGGCCTCGGAGATGCTCACGGAAGAAAAAGAAGCGGCTCATCGCTGGAGAGGCGACTACTATTTCTTTAAAAAAGAAAGGTTTTTCGGGGGAAGGGGGTGCAGCAAGCGTTATGGCGCACGCGGGGGGGTATAGAAGGGGAGGGTCGACTCCTTCTCCTCTGGAGGTACCGACTCCAAAGGGGGAACCAATTAGAAAAGAACTTGGGCAAGAGGGGGGTGGTGAACGTTGATGTTGCGACCAGGGAAGGGGGGGATCCTGGCCTCTCGTAGGAGGGTTATTTTTTCGGGAAGGGCCTCGGTGGGGGAGGGGTAGTCTAGGAGGACGATTCTGCAAGGAAAGGATGGGGGTGGTGTGTCGGTCGCGAAAACTTACGAGGGTGGCTAAGGGGGGACACGATGGGACGCGGCCGGGGAGTGTTGTTTCAGGAGGAAGGCGGTATCCTCTCCACCGGCTTCTGAAGGAAAAACCCAGAAGGAAAAAAGGGACCTCAAAGAGTCGTGGGAAGGGTGCTTCAAAACTCTCGCGAAAAGCGGAGAGAAAGCACCATGGACAGAGAGCGTCACCATTATCATCCTCAAGAGAAGGAGGACTGAATGTAGTTCATCGAAAAGGGGGAGAGAGACAAACTTAGAGGAGACGAAAGTCAGATAAAGGAAGATGGCCCATGGGAGGTCTCCTTCAGGTCGGGGGGAGAAAAGGGGTCTTCTATCGCCGACGGATGAAAAATAAAAGGGAAAATGGGCTACTCAAAGTAGTGGGGATTATGGAAAAGAAAAGTGGCGAGGATCCGGTCCATAGAAAAAAAAAGAAATCATCACAAAGGGGAAAACCGTTCCAATCGCTTGAGACAAAAAAGTCTCCATAGAGGAAGTCGCCTGACATCCACCAATGCGAACGAGGATGGACGTAGAGAAAAAAAAATTCACCTCCAAGGGGGGGCCAGGGAAGATCACCGCAAGATAACCAAATGGTAAAGGAGGAAAATCCCTGAAAAAACCGGGGAAGAAATAAAGGCCCATGCATAAAAGGGGGGAAAGTGGAGAAAAAGATTAAGGACTTCATCGACGGAAGCGTAGACCCACAGAAAGCCCATCCGCGTCTCCAGGGGGGAATCCTTAAACCCATTCGAAGGCCAGTCACAAAGGAGACCTGCGATGAGACGAGGGTCATAGGAGGTCTACCCTGTAAAGGAGGGAGGCAACCGGAGAGAGGTTTTCATGTTGGAAAATCCTTCCTTTTGCGAATTTCTCCGGGTTAACATTGGGGGACCGAGATGTTGAGGGCCATAAAGGAAGGCCACAAAAGGAAAGGGGGATTCCTTCAACGAAGGGGAACAATAGTTGGGGGCGTCGGGCGCGATTACGTGTAGGGGGGAGGAAGCTGCGAGAGAAGGCACGCCTTTAAAGTGGAGCTTTTCCTTTACCCACTTTCCAATGGGCCCTGATCAGCATCTGCACAGGGGGGGGTCCGCTGAGAAGAGAGGAACACAGACTGAGGGAGACGTGAACGCCCACAGAAAGAAGGAGGAGAGGAATTTTTTGGTTCGTGTATTGAGGGTCCACAAAAAAAAGGGAAACCCGTATTCAAAAGGACGGAAGGGTATGGGGAGAAAACAGAAAAAGGTCACGGTCTTTAAAACGGGGGCAGAGAAAAAAAATGCATGAAGAAAAAGAACCTTTGAGTGGTCGCGAAAAGGGGGAAGGGGACGATGATCCCGCTGCGGGGACAAGAAGAAAAAAAAAGCGCCTAAAGAATTTAGGAAAAGGAGAGGACGCTGGGACGGTGCCTGAGGAAGCCTCAAAGAAGTGCTGCACCAAAAGGGGAATCTCTTGTGAAAAAGAAGGAAAAGAGTATCGAAAATGAAGGGACATGACCGAAGGAAAAAAAGCGAGGTTGTGGGGATAAAAGACAGAAGTTCCTATTCCACATCTCTAAAAAAGGGGTCTAAGCGGGGATCTCAGGGGCCATAAGAGGGGGAGAGGAAAGGAGGTATTCTGGGGAAAAAAAATACCCATACTGCATGGGAAAGGAGGAAGTCTCTCTATCCTGAGCGTCAGAAAGCTATTGAGAAAAAGAATCCACACGAAAAAAACCCCAAGTGGGGGTTCTGGGCCGCCAGTCACGGATGTGACTCTCAACTCTTGACAGTTCGGGGGAGGAAGAGAACGGTCTCCGGTGGCGGCGGACCAGTAACAAAGGGGGGTCCGAGAAGTTCGAGAAGATTGAAGGATATTACCTACTACAACAGGAAGAATGAACAGGGGGTTGCAAACGCCGAAAAGCACCAGGGACATTTACGCGAAGCGGGATGTGGGCGGTTTCTTGCGTTTCGTAGAGGAGGGATGAGGTACTCCAATCACAGAATAGGAGGCGCGGAGGGAGCGCAGTTGAGAAATAATCTCTCTAAGACGGTTTGGGGTCCGCAAAGACTCCGTGTCAGGAAAGGAAAGGTTTGGATTAAAAGGAAAGGGGCACCTAGAAGACGTGCTAGAAAAGGGGGGTGTTTTGGGACGGGGATCAGAGACCGGGGCAACGGGGCAGGGGGGCTGGAGTAACTGTGGCTAATTGTCGAACGACCCCTGGATAGCGAAGGGGAAGGGATGCAAACCTCAAGCCGGGAAAAGCAGAAGAACTGTCGTCCTCCCATCTTTCAAAAATGGTCAAGCGACTACTAGAGGAGGGGTCCAACGATGGAGCAAATACCCTACTTATAGCTTTCTTCAAGGATAAAAGTGCCCTCGGGAGAAAAAGGAAAAAAAAGGGGAGGCAACAGTCGCAGCAGAGACTCGCGATCGCGGAGAGGCGCCGTGGGAAACCCCACAGCCGGTAGGGTACAGAGAGAAAAAAAAGGAATTACAGAGGGCCGAGTAGAAGGGAAAAGGGGGTCTTGTTTTTTAGGAAGGGGGACGAGCACGGGAAAATACGGCGGGAACGACACAAAAGGGGGAAGGGGGGGGGGGGAAAGGGGCCTGAGAGGACTTGACGATAAAAAAGGGGTCATTTCCTGCGGGGAATTCAACAGCTCTCAAGGTAGAACTCAGATACCCGAGATTGATCCACTCCCGGGGAGGGCCTCCGATCACGCGCTAGGGGGGGAAGGGGTTAGGGGAAAGATCAAAGATTATTATGAAAAGAGGAGAGAAAGGAATAACTCTAATCAGCCTTAGAGGGGAAAGCGGGAAAAAAGACAATCTACGGGCGGTTATTCAATCAAGGGTTCGAATATCTTCATGGAGGCTCAAGCCTTAATCTCCACTCAAAAGACAAGGTTGGGGAGACAGCGCACAGTCAAGCGTGGCCTCTCCAAAGGGGGGGGGGTGCTTAGTATTACTCAATACAACCCTCCTCGGTAGCAAAAAAACTCGGCCAACCATGAAAAGCACTGAGGGGAAAATCAAGGAAGGAAGAAATTTTTTTTCCCGGATCTCAAAAAAGTATCAAAGCGCAGGTGTCTTGGAAAAGGGGAAACAAAGGGAGGAGACAGACTCCTCTAGAATTGTCTTCTTCAAGAGGGGAAAGGAAGGCGAAGTTCTGACTGGGGGGGGCGAGAGAAGGTAAAAAGGAGACCCGAGAAACGTTCTCCATAGAAAATGAACCATGTTCTCGTTGAGGAGGAAGCATGTCCATGGATGAGGGCTGATCTTTGCAAAAAAACGGACGCAGAAAAACCTGGCAGGAAAACATGCGCCACCCCGCAAGCAAGCAGGAATCTTCAAAAAGGAAGGGAAGAACACCGGGAGCTGATCTAACCGGCAGGGTGAACAACAACCGGGAAAAAAAAAGAAAAAAGGCGCACAACAGCGTGAGCGCGCCCAAAGTTCATCAAACCTGGGGGAGGACATCGGGCTTCAGGAGAGAGGCATCCACGGCGAGAAACTCGATAGGGAAAGGGCAGGATCAGAGGAATCATAAAGCATCCTCTCGGTTGAGAGAAGGGGGGGCATCTACATCCGCGAAAAGCGCCAACCGGCCACAGAAACTTACTCGGAAAAAAGATGGGGGAAAAAGAAGGTTTATGCAGGGAGGCACCATCTGGCAAACAACCGGTCCAAGTGTGGTGGTTAGTAATTGCGCGGGAGGAGGAAGAAATCCTATGAAGATCTAAGCGGGAGAAGTTGCCTTTGGGGACGCAAAAAAGGGAGAGAACGGAGCCGAGATGAAAACGCCTCTTTCCATCGGTGCGATGGTGAAAAGTTAGCTTTTCTATTCTGAGGCCGAAAGATTCTAGGCCCTTGCCTGGAATTCCTACGCGAAGAGGGATGTTTTCAAGAGCGACAGCATCCCGAATTCAGAAGACAAGAAACACCTGCACTCTGGGAGCCACTTGAACCGGAAAAAAGGGTATATCATTGAGGGAAAGTCCTTGTAACAAGCCATTTGCTCTAAATCATGAACTGCTTCATAAAGAGGTCGCTGTTACTGATTGACCGCGGCAGAATACTGTTGCAACTTAGTGGGGGAAGGAATCAAAGGAGGAAAACGGGGGAGCGTCGGGTGGTCTTCAATCGCAAGGCTATCAGGGTGTTGGGTTTATTATTGAATAAACGCAGATTTATCAAAAAACGACCGCTAAGTATCCTACGGAAAAAAAAAGTCTGCGGAAAAGGGGGCTGAGGGGGGGGAAGTGCGATCTCAGAGGACATTCTTTTCTTGTCGGATTCCCTGGCGCAACTAAATCAAAGACATTCTTTCGGGAAGATAAGTAAGGGGGGATTCGACTCATCCAAAAAAAAAAAGGAAGAGCACGGGCTTGCCCGGATGCGAAGCGGAACTCGCGGGTCAGAGAAGCTAAAAAGGGCAAAATGCTGATCAAGGGACCCCATCAAGTGGGGAAAGGGGGGGCAAAGCGGAGAAGAGGGGGGGGAGTCTTCATACGCACTGGCACACGTCTCGGAAAAAGAGGGCCGGAACGCCCGAAGGCTCGTTAATAACGCTTTGAGGCGTTGGGCCTCCCCCGAAGGGAAATAAGGGAAAAAGCCCGGGAAGAAAAGTTTTATTAGAGAGACATGCGCCCCCATCCCAGGAAGTGGGGGGCCCCGCCAAAGGGCCTCAACGGCAGGAGGAAAAGGAACAAGCGCAGGGAAGGGGGGAATCTTCAGGGAAAAAAGTCGATGCCCGCCTATGAAGCGGAGAGCTTGGTCTATGCGCTACTAGGGGAGCAAGGCTTTCACTTGTTTGAGGTCTTCGCCACGACCCTTCTGGAAACAGATGGGAGGAAGGGGCGGTGAAAGGAAGGTCGAAGAGGCCTCGCCTTCATCTTGGCGAAGAAAAATCGTCTTTTCTTTGAAATGTCTGGATGCTCAAGGGGTCCTGGATTGCGGGGGGAGGGTGGCGCCGGGGAGGGGGGGGGGGTGGGGATAAAAGGAAAAGGGTGCTTGGATTTTTGAGAAAAAGGGGGGTCTTTTCACCAGAGCGGTCATTGGTTGAGAGAAAGAACGCCTTCGCATCGTACAGGAGAGTGTGGGGGTCGGGGGGAAAGGACCAAAAGGGTTTCCGAGGCCCGGGACTTTTCTCGGCCCTTTGGGGAGCTTCTTCCTCGGGGTGTTCAGGAGGTACCTCGCCACCTTCTTCGCCGCGAACAATTTCCTCAAGAACTGTTTCTTAAGGGGAAGTGAAAAAAGTCGTCTATAAACGTAAAAAGGGAGACAAAATGGACGTGCCGGCGCGCACCTGAAAGGGCAAGTGGCCCTTCCGCGACCTGGAAGGGAGACGGCGAGTCAAGGAGAGTAGGAGGAAAAGAGAAGAGAGGAAAAATGAGGAGAGTCCGCCAAAGATCATGGTGAGCGCCGGAAAAACTGTGCGCAGCATGTGCTTAAGGCAGAGCAAAGCGATGGGGCTAAAAAAAATTCTAAAAAAGAAGAAAGGGTCTTTTACATGGGTCAAAGAGGAAGGTCGAAGCGTCCAGAAGACCGACAAAAAAAAAAGATCATCACAAAGGCCGCGACCAGCCGGCCGAGGGCGTGAATCGGCACCAGAAAACATATCCGGTTCGTGGAAAAAGTCGTCAGGTCAAAAAAAAAACTGCCTGACGTCAAAGGGATCATCCATAAATTCCGAAGATTCCAGGAAGAAAAAACAATCACTCTCCTAGAGGAAACCGGACACAAAAAAGAGAAAGAAAGAAAAAAACCACCTTGAGCAGAGTGCCCATCATGCACAAGGGGTGGAATTGTGGCGGGGGAGGTACTTCTTCAGCGGAAGGAGGAACGCAGGGGGAAGATAAAAAAAAAAGGTGCTCAGAACGGCTTGGCGAAGACCCTTAAACCACCCAGCAAACTAACACAAATCAATCCAAAAGCTCATCGTACAAAGTAAGGACTCCAGGAGTTATAGAAAAATTAATAGGGTAAAGAAAAAGTCCCTGCTTTGGGGGGTTCAATGCTGCCAAAAGGTTCTTTCACAAAAGACAGAATGGTACAGGGGCTCCTAGTCATCTACTGCATGCAAGGAAACCGGTGCAACAGTGCCCTGGGAATCAACTCCGGAATAAATCGAGAAAAAGTTTCAAGGGCTCGCCTACGTGTCCTGACGGGGTCATGCTCTCTAGCTGCGAAACATCCAATGTGCTCAAAAAAAAAGGACCCAGGGCCATTGATGGGTCTGAGAGAAAAGAGGGAACTGGGGGAAGAGGAGGAAAAACGATTTGCTCTGCAACGCCCACAAGCCTGCGCGAGAGTTGGTTTTCTTTAATTTGCGGAGGTAAATCCATCAAAAAAAAAGTCGGAAAAGAGAAAAGAAAGTTAATGATGGTCGGGAAAAGAAAAGGAATACGACCCGCAAGCCTGTTCACGAGTTTAAAAACCTGGTTGCTGAAGGGAATTCAAATCTTTCAAAAAGACCGCAGCCTTTTGGAGGTCGCTTAGGGGACGGAAAGGGGAAACGATGATCAAAAAACCGAGCTGTTATTTCGGTCCTCCACAGGGTATCGCCGGGGGAGACCCAAAAAGTACCACGTGGAGAGGAAAAGAAAAAGAAACACCTCCGGCTGCAATGCTGTCATCTGGACCGATTTAAAAAATCCGACAAAAAAAAATGAAGGGAATGGAGAAGTTACAGGAGCAGGAGAAGGGGTTTCCTACGAGCCCATGCTCTACACAGAACGTGGGCCGTGGCGGGGAAAAAAATCGAGCTGCCGTGGGCGAATAAGGAGATTCAAAGGCATAACCTGCGGACAATTGGAATGGCGAGATCAAAAAGGGACAAGGTCGAGCAATTTAACAAGAAACCTTCGGAGTGGATGGATCTCCATCTCCCGCTGTAGAACAGCAACGCTGGATTCAGCGGGAAGGAAGAATAGGGGATTCTTTAAAAGGCCGGACCAAGAAAGAGTTAGGGAACATTCGCTATCTGCGAAACGCTTCGAAAAAGCCAACAGGCCGGAAGTGGCAAAAGGGAGAAAGGTCGGCATAAAACCGGGAACAATGCACCAGGTAAGAGGGCGGAAGGTGGCGGGGGGGTCGTCCCGGCGGGATGGTGCCAAAGGGGTTAAGAGACATAGCAAAGGCTTCATGAGAAAGAATATTCCTAAGGAGCGGGAAACTCGCAAAAAGTATACCGGGTGCCGGCAAAATGCGTTTCGCCAAGCCTCCGAGAGAGGTTTTATGAACTGGTTGGAGCTCAGGGGGGGGAAGTTGAGGGAAAAGGGAAGTTTGGGGGTGGGTCCATAATCCTTTTGGGGAATCCTCCTCAGACAAAGGTGAGCATTTCGCCGGGAAAAAAAAATAAATGGCAAAGGGGGGGATCGGGGGGTCGCTATGTCCATTGAGGGGACTCGGGGGGATCATAAGCAGATGGAACGAAGGAGATCCGCCCATCCGGCAACGGAAAAATGGGGATATTGGAGAGGGACACTGCGAAGTCACAAAAAACATGCTATTAGAATCGCCAAGCGACGGAGATTGCGTGCTTAAGAGAATAGGAAGACAATATATTCGCGCGGTCTTACAAGATCCGCAGTTCTCTCTCGAGAGATACAAATTTCTCGTGTAGGGACGGGAAAAAAAAAGACGGGCGTCATCTGCGAAAAGGGGCAAATAAAAAGGGAAGGGAGTTTTTTGAAGAAAAGGTCTGCAGCAAAAAAGGGGTGTATGCCTATGGAAAAAAGACAGTGGTATGCCGCAGTGAGGAGACGACACACAAAACGGAAAGGGTTTGGGAGAAATTGGAAAAATGGACTGATAAAAAAGGGCGTCAGCGCTTCAAGGCGCGAGGAGGCTGCGATCGGGAAAAACTCACGGAAAAAGACGAGCTTGAAAAGTTAATCAAACCCGTTCGCTTGAGATGGAGGAGCGGACATGCCGATCACAGCGCCTCGAAAGGGTCGATTTCGTCCCGAGATTCAACAACACAACGGATGGAGAGAGAGAGGCAACTAACAGCAGGGATTCGATTAGAGGGACATGGGGACTAAGAAAAAGCAATGCGGGGATACCTTCAAGAGTGACTTTTTCCGATCGAAAAAAAAGCCAGAAAGCCGCCGATTACGACGGGGTGATCGTCACTTCACGAGGGGCTCGCAAGAGTTTTTGGAGTCAAGAAAAACAGTAGGGAAAAGTCCCTAAAATCCAGAGGCGAACAACAGCATGTTGAGGAGAAAGGATCTTCACGTATTACCAGCCTGGGAGAAACCGGGGGGTTGGGTTTCCCTGTCAAACAGCACAGGAGAAAATCCCTCTCGTAGCGCGAGGACCTGCGGAGAGAAGGAAATCGCTCGCTCTGCGAGGGAGCTTCAGCCTCCTTGCAGGGGGGGGGGGGCTCCACATCGAAGGTCAAGGGGAATCATGGAAACATGAAAAAAATGACATATGCGTCGCATCCCTGCACCATTGGGAATTGAGAACTTTGCCTGAGGTAGGGCTAGACTTAAAAAAGAGTAATCCCTGGCGAAGAAAAAAGGAAAAACATGCTCCACAACGTCAATAAAGCTGTACAAAAAGAACCTTTTTTCGTTTCTTAGATGATGATAAGGGGGCTGTATGCACAACAAACCTTTCTAGCACGTAAAAACAACAACAGCTTAAGCGAGAAAACAACGTGTAATCACCGTAATAAAAGTCGGGCGGGGGGAGTTGCCGTCACAAGAGGAGCATCTTTCGGGGAAAAAGGCTCGATAGGGAGGCTCATATCTAAAGTCCCAGGAAAAGAGCAGCGGGATCCGAAAAACTCCCGCAAAGGGAGAAAAAGCCCCCGGTCCACAGCTTCGCGGGAGACCTGTTATGGGGGAAAGGGGGGTGTATGATTTGGCTGACTAAAGGAGCGGGGGGCACGTCTTGAGTGATTGCGGCTGAGGCAAAGTCCTCGCTATTAATCTCGAGCGGAAGAGGAAAAAAAGGGCCTTTTAAGCGTGCTCAACGTGAAGTCCTGAAGTCAGCCAGAAAACGTTTGCTGGAGGGAGCCGGTGCTGGCGATGCGCAAGATCCGAAGGCCGGATTCTGCACGAGAGAAGGGCTGTAGCTGACGACAGGAAGAGGGGGAGTCAAAAAAAAAAAAGGTTCCAAGAAACATCATCCCTAATTGCCGAAACCCACCGGCATCTCTATCCCAGGGGGATGGACAAACAGAAAAAAAAACAAAAGAAACAACCCACAAAACAACAAAGAAACGCTTACCATGTATAGCATGTGCGAATTCAGAGTCCTTGTAGAAAACACCGGGTGCGCGGATCAGCCATTCATCGACAGATACTGTTGATTTTTCAGAAAAAAAAAAAAAAAAAAAAAAAAAAAAAAAAAAAACATGGGAGCTGCAGCCTGGGGGGGGCAGACAAGGGCAGTCATCAACCGGGGGGCTTGCAGCGCCAGCGGTAATTGGTGTGTCTTGAAGGAATAGGAGGAAGGGTTGGGAAGGGTCCCCCTGCATCGGGAAATCATCAGGGTCAGAGGTCGCAGACCACCGCAAAAGGAGGAAGAAAGGTTTTTCTGCAGATAGAAGGAAAATGGCAGCCACCCGTTTTTAACAGGACACTTCGCACAAGAAGCGCTTTTGACATACAGGGGGAGGGATTGGGGGCTTGTGCACCAAAAAATGAAAAGAGGAAGCGCCAGGAAAGGTTTTCGTGGAGCAGAGAAGGACTTCTGAGTCGGAAAGGGGACAAAGTCCGCTGTGATGATAAGGGCTCACACAATAAGGATCAAAGGGAAGGGGAGAGGATCGCCTTATAGCGCTGCAAAAAAAAGTCCGGGACACGTCCGGAAAAAAGAAGAAAGGAAGACTTTCAAGGGGGAAAAAGGGTGTCCGCCTTAGTTTAAGAAGACCAACCGGGCACGGGGGAGTCACTCTTGAATGAAGGGGTCTTCCTCGACCGTCGAAAATCCCAATTTTTCAATTCAGGGTTTCGTCGAAACGCTGCAACATTACCAAGAGGCCAGGGGCGAGTGCCGACGAGGCATGGAAAAACGCTATGAACGAGAAAGAAAGGGGGAAAAGAATACTATTTGCTTGCCTGGATTTGGGGGTGTTCGAATGTGTGTTAAACGCCGGTCCTTGAGCAGGTAATTTATCCCCAGGCCCGTAGGGAAAATCGACCGAGGGAGAAGAAAGAGAAGTCTCCTTGGCCGCCAATTCAAAGAGCGTTGCTGCTGGGAGGGGGATAAAGGGTTTTAAGGGGAGGGATTGCTTCAGGTTTGCGGCGGGTGTCTGGGGTGTAATCCGAAGCTGTTTGGAAGGGGGGGAGGAAAGGGTGCGTTCCTGCCTGTGGCGGTGCATTGAAAAAAGAAGTGACTGCATCTTACCTGACAGAACTGTGGTGGGAGAGGAGGGAAAACTTACCAGGAAGAGCTTGGTGCCGATTAGACCGCTTTTTCGGCTTTTCGCAGAAAAGGGAGAGGCTTGGGGGGGGGGGGGGACCGGTATCCTCGCAACGGCTGACGAAGAGGAGAAGAGGAGAATTTCAGAAGGCGTTTGAGCAAAGGGAAAGGAAGCCTCTGCCGTCGGCGAAAGGTAACGCACAATGCTGCGCACGGAAAGAATCCGAAGGGAAAAAAAAGATCCAGACTTCG